>Ga0182014_10000166_pt1 | contig 79344 bp, 31 predicted proteins | sample 612S2DmetaG_FD_120489 | JGI IMG/M metagenome (GOLD analysis project Ga0182014, IMG submission 120489) | Permafrost microbial communities from Stordalen Mire, Sweden - 612S2D metaG | ecosystem: Environmental > Terrestrial > Soil > Wetlands > Permafrost | place: Sweden: Stordalen | collected...
GGTGGTGGTGGTGGTGGTGGTGGTGGTGGTGGTGGAGAGGGGCGAATGATACTTCGAAAGACGGCAATGGTCGGACAGGCGTCCAGAATTTTGATGGCAGGATCCGGTGGCATCAAAAAGACTTCTTCAGCGGCATACAAGAAACCAGGACTGCGGATGAGCAATTCCTGCAGGGAATTGACGAGGGCATCGCCGGAAAAGTCGCAAGTACCAGTCGCTACAAGCAAAATGAGTTTGGCGAACGAAGTGTTGTTGGGCGTCATTCCGGCATCGCACACCACCGCCGCATTGGGTGAATCACGACGACTTTCTCGTAAAGCAACATTCGGTGGCACAAAACCAAACTCAAATGGGATTAGACTGCCGGACGCGTAGGGATTTGTAATGTAGACATTGTGTACAGTAGGACAAAATGTGCATTCCGAGTCCAATAAATCCAATTCAACGGCTATGCGCGCGATGAGATTCACTTTTTGAAATTCAGAGGGATGTCTTGTGGAAATTGCGCCATCCGTCGAAAATTTTAGAATGGTGGCGAGCGACAAGTGGGTATTAGTACTACCATGCTGCTTTCCATCATCACCCTGCAGGATGAAAATCGAAGGCAAATCGGAATCGGATGCGAATCGCGGATCGTGAGTTCCTGAAGATGGTAAAACGCCACCTTGCAATGCGGCAGAGTCGGCAGAGTATGGCGCCACTTTGTAACTCATTCGTGGGCCATATTCGCCCGCGCCCGATTGGAATGCGCCGTCCGCACCGGGCGAACCAGATGGCAGACAGTCAGACAAAGTACTTGTTTTGGACTGTTCGGCAGCATGATTCGCCGGTGCGCGTCCGAGTGCTGCGGTGAGAGCAGCCCACATGATGGAATGGTCGCGATCAGCAAACGAAATAGGCGCAGAGACAGAGATGAACAGGGGCAAGGCGATAAAGTGTGAGCGCCCAAGACTTTTTTTTTGATTCTTTGCGTCGTACAATGCCAGACGGTGACTGAGCGCGGGAGGGTGTGTGTGTGTGTCGGCGTCCCCAAAAATAAAAGGGTCCGCGCGACCAAAATGGTGCGCAGTTAGTATCCTCATACTCCTTTCCTCATCTCAATTTCACGTGTAATCGGCCCGTCATGGTTGTTCACGGTAGAGATTTTGAAAAAGGTCGAAGGCTTAAATTTGAAGATTTGTCTACAATCGAACCAGGCACGTTTTTATTTTACAAGGGATTTCTTGTAAAAGTTAGAGGACGCATGTTGCAGTTAGTAAAAGTCCTCAAAAGCACCTGTTGCAGTTAGTGAAAATCCTCAAAAGCGCATGTTGCAGTTAGTAAAAGTCCTCAGATCAAAACTCTACACGCTCGTTTGGCCATTCTCAAGCTGCGTCGAACTCACAAGTAGCTTTTACCCAATCATCACTTGTGCACTTTGTAAATATATACCGTAGTGTCGTTGTACGAATTTGCGCCTTCGACCTATCGTGATCCACGCGAGCTAAAAACTTCGAGTGAAGGGAGCAACGGGCAGAAGTGTCCAGTTGAGAAGAAAAGGGGAATCACCTACACAAACACGCACGGGTCCAGATTCCCGCAGTACGTTCTTTGGAGACGTGGTCCGAACTGATGGCCGCCATCCCGAATGACAATGACAACCTCATGCTCACAAACTATTGGCGTAACATCCAACGGGCAGCGAAAGAAGAGAAGAAGAGGAGAACCGTGCGCAGTGTGGCCACTACGGCGGCCGTGGCCGGTGCCGGCGCCGCGGTAGGAACGGCCGTCGTCCCTGTGCTTGGAACCATCGTTGGAGGCATGCTTGGCGTGATCGGGTCCATCTTTACATCGATGGCAGTTTCGGATACGCAGAAAAAATTAGTTTTCTCCCACATACTCGTCATGGATGACCAAACCGGCCTGACGTATGCCAGGTTCCTGTATGGCCGGTACGACCGCGCGCTCACCGTCGATGAACTTGTCGCGTACATTATGCCCCTCCAATGGGACGAACATGTGCAGTGAATGCCCGGGTGGTAAAATATAATTCGAACGATTATCGAGCGCGTTGCGCCGTAGCAGAACGCCAATCCTTGGCGCGCACCGAGCAAATGTCAACCATACTTTTTCATTTTTTTTATTACCATGTATGTCATTCACGCATTGGTTCTACAAGGGGGTTTTGACGAGTCGATTTACTTGGGTTGTCGGCGTCGCCTCGCCCGTAGATCCCTTTTTAATGGCCCGATCATTACCAAGTCGAATCATAAATACTTTTTATTTTTCTTACATTTTCAACATGAGACATGCGGAGATTGAGGATGATTAATCGTGAGTATAATCCAAAATGCGCTCATATTTCTGCAATTGGCGCCAAAAACCAGCGTTCGGTTTGACAAAGGGTCGACGTTGGCGAAGAAAAGCGAACGCATCTTCCAAACTCATCCGATGATATTTCATCAAATAGGCGAGCACGATGGACGAAGATCGACTCACCCCCATTTCGCAATGGACAATCGTCGTGCGTCCGTGAGCCAAATGGGTACGAATGAACGCCACACCCTCTTTAATTGGAAGCGTCTCGTCTTCCGCATCACGAATCACTATTTTGCGATGGTAGACATTCTCGGGCATCGGTTCCAGCCCATTCAAATCCACAGGATCGTAAGTCAGTGAAAGAATGGAGATGGGCACGTTCGATGTGACAGACGAGTGTGCCTTCAGGTAGCGCATCATACCCTCGCGTCCCGTCAGCAGTAATTCATTGTCCATTGTCGATGTTGGTTTTAAAACAAGGGAGACGGTTTTGGCAATCGGATCAGAAGGGATATCCGGATAACGTTCTTTGGCATTGGCCAGTGTCGGCCAGAGTGCGGCAGCGACGACCATGAACAAAACCACAAGGTTGTTGGTACGAAAATGCAAGTGGTGCATTCAAGATTGAATATTATTATCGTGCAGGTTGGAATGACTCAACGAGTGAATGAACCAATAGAGGCGTTTTCGGCGAACAAGAAACACAAGTCTTTCTTTCCCATCGCTAAGCCAACGGATAAAAAAAGACTTTTCGATTCAAACGACAACCTCTTCCAACCTTGATCGTTTCCACGTTGAATCATACCTGTCCAAAGTGGTTCGATAGAAAGAAACAAGTGGCGTGGTCGCGTAAAACCCGGCATTCTGTACATCCACTCACCCGCATTCCGTATCGCGCTGTCTGTTGTTTTGAGAGTATCGGAAGCACGAATGCCAGGTGCCACGCGATCCACTAACCGTTGGTTGGTTGGTTGGTTGGTTGGTTGGTTGGTTGGTCGGCGGAGAAGAAAATTGTCTACTCGATCAAATTAACATGTAGATGGCCAAAATCCCGTACCAAAACCATGGATTCTTGCTATTCCATTCAATCAGATGCCCGAGGTGTGGGATGCGAAGGCGTACACGGCCGAGAATGTCCGAGTAGTGAAGCCAATCGGCCACGGGTTGATACATGTATCGGTCGTTTCTGTCAGTATTATCTCCTTGGGTGAGTATTTGGTCGGAAATGACGTGGCTGTCACATTCCGTAAACTCGTCTCGCATTGCCACGGGTTGTATTTGCACAATGCGGTGAATGATAATGTCCGGTTTGAGTGGCAGCTGGTAGATGATGACCTCTCCTACTTGCAGAGGCGTTTGCGACCGTAAACTGGAGTACACCAAATCACCGGGGTGTAACGTTGGGAGCATACTTTCGCCCTGTACTACAGCTAGCGGCATGAGAGAGCGCGTCCAGCGCCTGATCAAAAAATCGGCCGTGGCCATGAACAGATACCATAGGCCAATCACCATCATCTTGCCCACTAGTGTGCATCCCGTGGTCGATTCAAACAACATTTTGCGTTTTTTTTGATGTTCGAGCGACTCTCGATAAAATTCCTTCGCGAAGGCAACCGAATGACGTCGACTAATATGGAATGTCAAATCAATCGGAAATGGGGAAGGATGATTGATTTTATTGGACAGAACGCAACGCGTGCAGCAGAGTGAAAAGAGGCACGTCGGACAAGGCACTGGAAACGGCAGACTACGATGCGCCATCTTCCCCAAGTATTAACCCAAACAAATCGTTTGCCTTGGAGAGCGTGGCGCGAAACTCGCAAATCAAACTGGAAATTTGTTCTGTCAAAATGCTTCCTCGGGCGAGTTCGGCGTACAACTGCTGGGACGCCGTGTCGGAAACTCGTCCCGATGCCGCAGTCTCTGGGGCAAGTCCGGCATGCAAATGGGAATTCGTATCGAAAAATCGTGCGGATTTGTCGAGGACGGTTGCATTGGTCGCGGGAATGACCCGCGCTTCACCGACTCGAGGCATTGTTGGTTTTTCGTAGTGCTCTTCTGACTCGACATTTGCATCGTCATTGTTTTTGTCATCCTCCTTGTTATGAGAGATTTCCATCGGGTGTATTATAGATACCAAATCTCTGCCCTCGTGCCTCGCCGAACTGAGAAGCGAAATGCCGAAAGGAGGGATTTGGTTTTTTGAATGCAACTGAAAATCACAAAGTCGCGGTCCCATCTCCTTGACACCGCAGGGCCCAGCGGTCCCCATCGGTCAGAACTCATGCACCCCACGGGAGATGCAAAGGGCGAGGCCGCGATTGAAAAAAAAACGCCGAGATTCCTGAGAACCGACGGCGTTGATTGATAAAATCGGACGAAGCTCACCAGAGGAAGACAAAGAGAGACGCTGTCGTCGCGTTTGAAAAAAGAACGCAAGTTTTTGAGCCATAGGAAATCGCATTTTTTTATCGATTGCGGGCCATAACAATTATCGCCTCTTTTTGGGAGGATCCGCGAACAAGAGTTCCGGATCCACATGACCCAGAGACATGGTCGAATGATCTCGGAGGGTGATTTGGTGGTCGATTTTTGACTTTCGCTTCGCTGCCGGGGGCTTTAGTTGTGCATCACCATCATCATCATCGTCATTATCATCGTCGTCGCCATCAGCATCATTGTCGTTGTTTTCGTCATGCTCAGACGAATGTTTGTCGTCACTCGATAGGAATCGAAGTCGTTTTTTGTCATTCCTCCGTGCTTCGTTGGCTGCGTGGGACGCACATTTTTTGTAATCTTCCGACATTTCGTCGCCACTGCTCATTTCGTCTTGATCTTTTTCATCCACCCTCGCCGCAGTCCGATCAGACGTGGTGGCCGCGGCAGACGATGTGTTGGCAGTGTCGGCGGAGTTGCCAAAACCCAAACCGAAACGTTCCAGAAAGGAAGAAAATCCGGACTTTTTGTTGGCCGCCGCCGGCGGATCGGCCACCTTTTTTGAACCACCAGCACCCGCACCGAACGCGCCCTGCGGTTGTTGTTGTTGGTGTTGTTGAGACTGTGCACGTCGTCCATTGGCCAAAGCAATCTCCGATTCCAAAATTTCGGTGATGGGAAGCAGAGGCGTGTGGGGCGGCGTGGACGGCGAAGACATGTTCGAAAAATACTCGCGATTCAACAGATGAGTCGGCGACGCGCCGACATATTCGTCGTTGGGAGACAGGGGCGGCGAGATAAAACTAGAATCCGGAGATTGAGGTCGGTCTCCGGTGGGCAACTGTTCCACAAGCCGTTTAACCAATTCGGTCAGCATTTGCGTGTTTTGAACGGCGGCATAGTGCTGGCTCAGTGCCAACAACGCTCCATTACTTATATGATCGATCGGGATGGATTCTCCGTGTTCCAACCGCGCGTGCAGTTTTTGAAGTCGGCGCCCAAGAGTCCTCCTGGGCACATCATCCCGAGCGGATCGGTTTTTGTTGGCACCCATCGCGGAACGGTTCGCGGCAGTGCTGGCATAGTTTGGATCCGTAGCAGTAGCAGGAGCAGCATCGCCGGCATCAGATTCAATCAGGGTTTGATAAAAATCGGCAATGCCACTGGAAGCATTCCGCGAGGACAATCCGGGGTGGCTGGTCGGCGGCGAACGACTCAAAGTATCATCATTATCTATTCGAACCCCCGATGGTTTGGAAGAAACTTGAAAACCGCGATCACTTGTTTGAGTGGTGGTGGCGACCCTGGATTTTTTGGACGAGGCAGCCGTTGGAACGGCAAGAATGGGCGCGTCCGCAGAAAATGAGTTGACAAGAGATGGTGATGACAGAGCGGAGCGCGCGTCAAAGGCCGCATTGGCGCGATTGTCTCCCGTAGTCACCAGCCTGGCGAGCCCCTCGTAGTATCGAAAAGTGGGCACCAAGGCAGGATTTTTGGCGAGGAGGCCATGAATTCGGCCACTGAGTCGATCTCTTTTGGCTATTAGAGCCAAGTGCTGTTTGCTCGTCTCCTCATGCACAGAGCATCTTAAATCCTCGTTTGCCTGTTCCAGTTGGCGATACAAGTTCGTCAATTTGTCGTCGTTATTCTGGTTCGCTTCCAGACGACCCTCCTTCTGCCTGCGACGTTGTGGCATGCGCGGCCAAATTGCCACCAAGTGGTTGCTCATCAGTGTTCCCAGGTCTGGACCAAATCCCGTGACACATAAAAACGTCAACCAACGGGGCGGCTGCACTGGGCACCGGTCGCTCTCCTCGCATTCAATGTGCCCTTCCAACGGTGTGATGCAGTAGTCTGAAAAGCGCCTGCGTTCGTTCGCTACTACTACCGGGGGTGGTGGTGGTAACGATGACCCAACCGTGGAAGACGGGTTGACAATTCCGCCATGGTCGTCTCCAACGCCCGTCATTTTCGTTGCACCACGCGTCGATAGATATTCTTCCTCGTCCTCTTCGGCCGCCGAATCGTAGGGCGTCGGGTCGAGAGAACGTTTTTTCAAATGCCCAATCCTGGACATTTTGTCGTCGTTTTGCGCGGAATGCTCCGAAAAAACATCAAAATCAGAATCATCAGACGCACGACTGGCGTTCGAATTGTGCCATATTCCGCATTTGTCCGGATGAGAATGTGATTGCTCTGGATGGACATTTTGATTGGCTGTAGATTGTTGTCTCGTCGTGCCTTTGACCAGTTTTTTGGACTTGCCACCATGATGATTCGATGTTTTTGCGACCTTGTCCTGAACAACTGCACGCACCTCGTCTTTTGGATCATTATTCTCCTCCTCCCGTACTTTCTCTGCTTCTTCTTCTTCCCCTTCTTCTTCTTCTTCTTCTGCTTCTGCTTCTTCTTCCCCCTCTTCTTCTTCTTCTTCTTCTTCATCATCAGACTCATCATTTTCATCCCTGGCATAATTATCAACGTAGGCACATTTTGGACGCCCGGGATGAGCCGATGATCGATTGGAGGGGTGGCGCCGCCGCGATTTGTCAGAGACTACCGGCATGAGTTGGGGTTTTGGGGCCCTGGGTTTCTCCTTCGACACTGTTCGCCGCTCCTCCTCCGCTTCATCATCATCCGTATAAAATCCCCCGAATTTTTGAGTGGACATGACGGGTTTGGGAAACACCAAGTAATGAGCGCGTTACTGGGTGCGCCCAAATCGGACGCCCCCGACACAAAAAAACGACGAGGGCGCGCGTTTTTGTTACCTTGCCGTTTTACGAAAATCTTTGGTCGAACCATGCTGAAAACGTTTTTATTTACTTTAGCACGTGAATTGCTTCTCAAAATCGTCCGAGAAGCCTTGGGTCGGATCGGCAAAATGGGATGGCACCTAAACGAACATGTGGTTTCAAAGTGCGACGTGTGTGCGAAAAGTTGACACATGGCGAATCTGCGTGGCGATCGGCCTCGCTCTCTCGCTCAAATAACCTCGAGTTTTGCGTTTTATTGTTTGCATGTCGCGCATATCGGCTTCGGTGCTTGTGTTGTCTTTGATCAAAAGATTCACTTGTTCGATAGTCGGTCCACGTTTTTTAAAACGCGCGCGACCAAAAGTCGACACAATGAGTTCATCCAACCAGGAGAGCAACCTGCTGAGTTTGGGGACCGTCCTGATCGAGTCACTCCTCAATCCTCATCGTTACGACAGTTCCTTTATTACTTTGGCGGACATGAACTTGAAGTATATGGATGCACAAGAGGTCGAAAAGTTGGATTCCTCTTTTGGCTGGAACAAGAGGCACTTGCGAAAGGCAATCGCCAAACAACAACAAATACGGGAACATTCATCATCGTCATCGTCATCATCAACATTGTCAACACGGTTGCCAGCCGCGCGTTCGGAAAATCAGCGGGACTTTTACGGTGATGAAAGCGGCACCGGTGAACTCGAGGAACAAGACGATGCACAAAACGTAGAGGCCGTGGTCATGGTGCGTACGCGACGTGGCCCACTGATGCAGCTACTCTTTGGCGAACCCGAATGGCATTTTGGAGGCACGGCTCCGGTCAGCCACATTCGCAGCGTGGAGCGTTGGAGTAGAGAAGCCCAGAAATAAATAAAAAATCGTACAACCATTCAAAACACAAAGGCGCGCGCAATGGGACGATGGGACTCTTCAAACTTTTCTTGTTTTCAAAGCGATTCATTCCTCTCTTTGCTCAGACCGTTTTTATTTTCGTCATGAATGGAAAATTCTAGCTTCCGCACAGCAAACAGTCCTCTTCCATGCGGCAAACCTGACCGTCCTCGTCGTCGACGACATTGACATTGACATTCGACTCATTGGTCGCGGCGATCCGAGTGGCAGCGACGGGATTTTTCAGAACAAACGTCGTCACTGCTGGCTCGGGCGAGGAGGAGGACGACGACGGGGAGGCAGAAGAAGGGGAGGATGAAGGTGATGAGGAAGAGGAAGAAGAAGAGTGATAAGATTGAGTACCCAAGGGTTGGTCGCCGACGAGTTGCATTCTGGCCCTGACCTTTTGTTGATCCACCGTGAATTTAATAGCATCCGCCGCAGGACGCGTGCGGAGGTAATACATGCCCGTCTTCAGGCCCTTCTTCCAAGCATAAAAGTGCATCGAGGTCAATTTCGCAGCATTGGGCTGGGCCATGAAGACATTGAAGGATTGGGACTGGTCGATGAAGGCCCCACGGTCAGCGGACATGTCGATGAGTGTCCTTTGTTTAATCTCCCATACGGTCTTGTAAAGCTCCTTGAGCTCGGAAGGAATCTCAGAAATGCCCTGAATGCTTCCGTTTTCGGCGATAATGTGGTTTTTAATGTCCTGCGTCCACAAGCCAAGAGTCATCAGGTCGCTTAGGAGATGTTGATTGATGACGCAGAACTCTCCGGCAAGAACCCTGCGAGTGTAAATATTGGTCGTGTAGGGCTCAAAGGCTTCGTTATTTCCCAAAATCTGAGAAGTGGACGCAGTTGGCATTGGAGCGATCAAGAGGGAGTTCCGCAACCCGTGTGTAGCAATCTCAGCCTTCAAGCCGGCCCAGTCCCAGCGATCAGAGGGAGTCACGCCCCACATGTCGTATTGTAGAATGCCGTTGGAAGCGGGAGATCCTTTGAAAGTAGAGTAGGGTCCGTGCTCCTTAGCCAGGTCCTTGCTGCGGGTCAGAGCCGCAAAGTATATCGTTTCAAATATGTCCTTGTTCGTTTGGATAGCCTGGGCGGACTCAAAGGGGAACCTCAACTTTAAAAATACATCGGCGAGACCTTGAACTCCAATGCCAATGGGACGGTGTCGCTTGTTTGAACGCTCAGTTTCTGGCACAGGATAAAAGTTGCGATCGATGATTTTGTTGAGGTTTCCAGTGACGTGATAGACAACTTCAAACAGCTTGTCGTGATTAAAAGAGTGCAGATCTGCGTTGACGTATTTTGGAAGGGCGATAGAGGCCAGGTTGCAGACGGCAGCCTCATCGGCGCAAGTGTACTCGATGATTTCAGTGCACAAGTTGGAAGATTTGATGGTTCCAAGGTTCTGTTGATTCGATTTTCGGTTACAGGCGTCTTTGTAAAGCATATACGGTGTACCTGTCTCGATCTGAGAGTCAATGATGGAAAACCAAAGTTCTTGAGCCTTGATGGACCTGCGGGCGCGTCCCTCCGCCTCATATTTGGTGTAAAGAGTTTCGAATTCTTCACCCCAGACTTCGTGGAGTCCAGGTGCTTCGGCGGGACAGAAAAGAGACCAATCAGTATTGGCCTCGACGCGTTTCATGAACAAATCAGGGATCCAAAGTCCATAGAACAAATCGCGAGCACGAAGTTCCTCCTTTCCGTGACTCTTCTTCAGTTGAAGAAATTCAACAATGTCGGCGTGCCAAGGCTCCAAATAGATTGCAAACGCTCCCTTGCGCTTACCGCCACCCTGATCGACGTAACGCGCGGTGTCGTTGTACACGCGAAGCATGGGCACCAAACCATTGGAAGTTCCATTCGTTCCTTTAATGTGGGACCCGGAAGCCCTAATATTGTGAACCGAAACGCCAATACCGCCAGCCGATTTGGAGATGAGAGCCGTTTGTCTCAAGGTCTCGTAAATTCCTTCGATAGAATCGTCCTTCATCGCCAGAAGGAAACAACTCGACATTTGCGGCCTCGCCGTTCCGGCGTTGAACAGGGTGGGCGTAGCGTGAATAAACCATCCTCTGCTTAAATAATCATATGTTTTCAGAACATTATCAATGTCGTCGCCATGGACCCCGAGCGCCACTCTCATCAGCATGTGTTGCGGTCTCTCGACGATTCTCGTCCCGAGTCTTGCCAAGTATGATTTTTCGAGCGTTTTAAATCCAAAGTAGTCATAGTGGAAATCTCTCTTGTAATCGATGGCATTGTGCAGTGAAGCCTGATGTTTCCGAACCAAACCAATCAGTTCATCCGAAACCAACGGGGCCGGCTGATTATTGTCTGGCGAAACGTATCTGCAGAATGAAAATGGCATAAGATAATGAGAAACAAGAAGATGAAAAACCAAGCGAAACGGTGAGCAATTCAAAAGGTAGGAGGGAGGGAGGTAGGGAGGGACGGAGGGCGGCGGTAGTCGTAGTCGGTCACAGTGGTCGCCCAAACGTGGCAGGTACTCCATACTCGATCTCCAATGAGTGTTCGCGATATCGTCGGGCCGAACTCAACGGACGGATCAAACGTACGCGTATTCTCGTTCCATGACTTCCGAGAAGGACCCGGAAGTCTCCTTGTGTAAATTGGACACAGCCAATCGAGCGGCGAGTTCCCCATAGCCTTTTTCACGAGTCACAACATTTAAAAAAGGTCAGAAACGAGAGGCGTTCGTGATCGGCAAGATCACAACCCCGAGAGCCACGCTTTTTTTCATCCACCAAGCCATCCCCACCCAATACGCACCTGGATGAGTCGTTGACATGTAAGCGGCCGTTTCTGCCGCCAAATTGTCCAGTTGGGTAGTCGTGACACCTGCATAGACTCCTTGAACCACTTTTTGACAAACAATCGTCGGATCCACTTGAGGAGGTAAAGCGGGGTCTTGCGCACACAATCTTTTGATTCTCAATGTGATTTTATCAAATGCAACCTATTCAAGGCGACCGAGGACAGTTAAGGGAAAAGTTTTTGACGACAAGCATCGGCAGCCCTTCGCCACGACCAAATATGTGCGGTCGGGGCGGTTTTGACCTCGAAAACTGGCGTACCGGTTCGTTCTTGCCATTTCTTTTGAGAACATACATCTCGTGAGGGGTTGCGATTCTAAAGAGAAAAGTGAAGCACGAGGCGAGCATGTGGCACCCACCTAGCCGTTACGTTTTCGTTCGCGTGGAAAAAAAGATCGGGCGCCACACACGCTTTTTGCCTCTGGGCAGTGCGCTCGGTCAGCCCGACCAGACGCTTCTCATCATTACAGCCTTTTTTTCTCGCCTCGAGTTCACCACTTGCCAGCAATGTCCGATATTTGTCTTCCGTCGGACTCGTTGGAGCCGATGCTCATTGAGAACAAGGTACGACCTGCGAATCATGTCGTGACTATTTTGCTCCTCCTCCTCCGAAACAACCTTTTCTGACCGGATCGTCATGTTTTGGATCCCTTAGAAACGGTTTGTACTCTTTCCGATTCAACACGCGGATGTGTGGGCCATGTACAAGAAGGCCGAGGCTTCCTTTTGGACCGCCGAAGGTTCGTCGACCAACACCCCTGCTGCCCCGAAACATTTTGAGAAGCGATGTGTTTTTTTTGCCAATCGGACTGACCCACCGTCGCGAAAATTGGATGCGTTCTCTTGTCGCCAGAGATCGACTTGGGCACGGATGTGACCGACTGGGAAACAAAACTCACCGGCGACGAGCGCCACTTTGTGAGCCACGTTCTCGCGTTTTTCGCCGCCTCCGATGGTATTGTGGTGCGTGTTGTATTGATGATGATGATTTCGCCTGGTTTTCAATCCCAAGTTCGCAATCTCTACAGTGTCCCTCGTGCACGCGAATTATTCCTTGATTCTCGGGGAAAAACCCAATTCACGTTGGCGCCACAAGCTTTTGTTGTGGTAAAAAAATCACTCACAACTTGATGTGTGGTAAGATAGTTGTAACATTAACCGACTCTTGAGTTTTGTTCCAGAATGAAAATCTTGCTACTAGGTTCATGAAGGAAATCCAATGGGCTGAGGCGCGCGCCTTTTACGGCTTCCAAATCGCCATTGAAAACATTCACAGCGAGACCTACTCGCTCCTCATTGACACGTTTATCAAGGACACCAAGAACCGGAACCATCTGTTCAACGCCATTGAAACGGTTCCTTGCGTCAAGAAGAAGGCCGACTGGGCGCTTCGTTGGATCTCAGGCTCACAGTCCTTTGCCGAACGATTGGTCGCCTTTGCGGCCGTTGAAGGCATCTTTTTTAGTGGATCGTTTTGCTCCATCTTTTGGTTGAAGAAGCGTGGTCTGATGCCGGGATTGGCGTTCAGCAATGAACTCATTTCCAGGGACGAGGGACTGCACTGTGACTTTGCAGTGTTGCTCTACGGCAAGTTGGTCAACAAGCTCCCTCGGGTCACTATTGAAAGCATCATCCGGGATGCAGTGGATTCGGAGAAGGAGTTTATCACGGAGGCGTTGCCCGTTTCTTTGATTGGAATGAACGCCGCTCTGATGAAACAGTACATTGAATTTGTCGCCGATCGTCTTGCCGTGGCGCTTGGATACGCCAAAATCTATAACGCGGCCAACCCTTTCGACTGGATGGAAATGATTTCCTTGGAGGGAAAAACAAACTTTTTCGAAAAGCGCGTGGCTGAGTACCAGAAGAGCGGCGTGGCCATTACGAACAATCCACATTCTGGTGCTTGCGCCGATCTCGTTTTTACGATGGACGCCGATTTTTAAAATCTTTTCGCCCGTTTTTCTGTCCGTCGTTTTTTTCGCTTCTGATTTTTTGTAGACTCATAAAAAAGATTGCCTGTTCGAGAAAAAGAATTACGAAGCGTCCACGATCGTTCGCCTTCATCGTCACGGGAATGTGGCGAATAGGCAGCCATCGACTGTGGTGAGGAAAGCAACACCCCATGTACAAAGTCTACGCCGCGTACGGCACCGATCAGCTCGTCTTTGCTGGCCGTACAAACGATTTGGAGTGTGGTCAGTTAGCCAACCTGAGTAAATCCCCGCTGTCGCCACCATACGGTACATGAAGATGATGATAAAAAGCCTTTCATAAAACCCCAGAGGGGATAAAATGATTTATTTATTTGGTACACGATTGGTTAAATCGTCCCAAGTCATGGTATAAACTTGGACGGCGCGTGTGGGTGGGAGATTGGCAACTCGGCGCAAAATGCCGTACAAATGACACATGAAATCCTCTTGAGGGATTTCTTCCATAGCAGTCTGGAGTGTAAAGGGTTTGGGTCCTGTAACGACGATCATCTTGTACTTGATCTTGTTAGGATCGCTCCCAGGTGCAGGCGGTAGGCGCTGACCGACGATCACTTGCTTTTCATTCAATAACATCTCGTAAGCAATGTCTGGCAGGGCAGCGCGCTCTGGGCTTTCAAGCCAATCTCCATAAGTATCCACACCGAGTCCAAAGGACTCCATTGGTTATAGTGGCAAGCGCAAGAATGAAAACCAACCGCAAGGACTTTGGCCGAGCGCGCCTTTTCGCGCCACGTGCGCCAAAGACCTTCGACCGAGCGCGCCTTTTCGCATCGCTCTTCTCTTGTTGTATGAGTGAGCAACCTTCATCCCAAAATAGCAAAGGAGGAAACGAACCCTTGGGTGGAAGCAATCTTTTTCGGCTTCTTCGTCATTGTATCTCTCGGGCTTTTTACTGCATAACACACACGAGCGCGATGGATGGTCGTTCTCCGTCGAACAAAAGGGTCTCGCGACAAGGCGTCTCCTTTTTTACTTTTCTGGTGACTTGCGGGCCGTGTCGCGTTGAACCAGTTCGTACTTCAAAACAAAAGAGATCCCTGCCAAAGGATTGACCGAGAAACTCGTAACGTCACCACACCAGCACTTGTGAAATAATCGGAAATCAATCAAAAGCATTTTATGAATCACAAAACAATGCGCCAAAAGCGGCAGAAAGTCGCCGCAAGCGTAGTGTTTGAGTTTGTGCGGCATCATTAGGCGGCAAGAAATAGCGACCCGTGTCTCCATCTCGAGGGGCAGCCGTCGTAACAAAATTACTAGCGGACAAATCCATACAAACTGGAACAAAGTGATGGCATTCGACGGGATCCATCAGGGCCATCATGAGACCAATGTCTGCAAACACAAACTGTTCTCGGAAGGTAAGAATGTTGTAAATGATTTTGACACGAGTATGGTCGGCGTGTTTGGGATCCTCAGTCACACTCTTCAAAAGAGACGTGAAATCCGATGCATTCGAGAGAGTCATGCCGCGGAAGGAGTCTGACTTTTTAGCGAGGTCACGAATCTGTCTGTTGACCATTTTATCATTCCAATCGGCGATTATTTCCCTCAACTCTGTGTCGAGCGATTTCGAACGAGTGACGGGAGGAGATGAAGCAGGGACATGCTCCAAAGTATGCTGTGACGTGGGCGGCCAACCGAGTCGTTCCCAGAGCTCAGGTGCAGTTTCTGGGTTGGCAACGTTTTTTTGACCGAAAGCGCCAAAAGTTTCGAAAATGAGACATTGGGCAAAGGCGGTGTTAATGATTTCCATGAGTGACGACGAAGCCTGCTGCAATCCTTGACGCAGCGCCCAGCGAATGTTGACCGAACCATAGGCGGCCACGAAACACTGTTTGGCCAAGAGTCGGTTGGCCACAGCAAAATGATAGAGTGGGAGGAAATTGGCAATGTGAATGACAACTGGGATGTGCTTGGATTCCAAAATCTCGAACACGCCAGTCTTGATGCGATCGGCGAGAAGGTCTGCCGTTTCATAATAAAATTTACTGTCCTCCAATCGATTTTTCCGCTCAGTAGTGGTGCAATCACCTTGGCAATTTTGAGTATGTGCATCTAACACGTCCCGGAATCGTTCAAAAACACATCCGCGGTCGAGGGGGGAGTCAGTGTCATTTTGGACCGGGACCTCTTTGACGACGAGGACGGAATGAACGGGCAAAGCGAGCCGTTCGACGGCGATTAAGACGGCAACGTCGTCCGGCTCACAATCTGTGGTGATCACGAGGCGCACGCGTTCGGGTTGTTGTTGGAGCATCGTCGGTAGATCCATCGGCGTATCAGACATAATGTTGGATTTTCGAAAGTTCAAAGCAAATTGGCGGTGTAGTCTGTTAGTTGGGTTGCGGGCCAGACTGAGTACAACGGCCTGTTTCGCGTGGGCCAGTGAAAAATCAAGACTCGTTTCCGGGAAGCGAAAAGAGCCGTTGGCGTTTTGGCGCGGATTCGTATTTTTCCGTCTCCGAATGTGCCCATGTCGTTCGTACATATGCATATGCATTGATATGGTTCGACGTGAGACAAAAATAGACGACTGTGGCGTGTATGTATGGTTGATCGGTCCTCACTTTGACGTCCTGGTGCACGAAAAAAACGACGCGTGGCGCGCGTCTTTGTCACCTTGGCGTTTCACGAAAATCTTGGGTTGAACCATACCGGAAACGTTTTCATACACTTTAACATGCGAATTGCTTCTCAAAATCGTCCGAGAAGCTCGGGCCGGATTGGAAAAACCGGATGGGCCCCGAATGGGCTTTGATCATCCTCGTGCTCATCCTCAACCTTCAATGAGCGCGAAAAAGTGACAAATCGAAACAGTCCTCATCTGCTGTCTCTCTGGCGAAAAAAACCTCAAAGTGGGAAGTCCAGCCAGTGCAAAAAAGGCGGGAAATCAAAGGACTCGTCGTTTTTTGCTGCCTTTTGAATCGAACCACGAAGGAATCTCAGGGTGGAATTCAACCGAGTGGAACAAAAGCGACCAATCAAGCGAGTGGTCGCCTGTTATTTTGAGAAATGGATGTTGACGCGAACCGTTCTCGTCGACTCTCGGTCGCATTCAGTCTCATCCAGCAGCACTGGGTCCGGGTTTCAACCGTACAGATCCATCTCATCTCCTGCCAAAGTCAGGCGGAATGTCCGGATTAAAAAGTGATGCTTCGAATTAGGAAGATCAACCACCAACGGTCTCCCGAGTGCTTCCATTGAACCTTCCTGGATTATATTTGTACTACACTGCTTACATTAGACGTCAGGGTGAGATCCGGACAGTCCTGGGATCATTACTCGGGGATGCGCTAGGGACTTGGGTTGACCCGTGATGAGCCGGTCTCTTGCTAGTCGATTCGGCATCTACAAAGTGGGCATGATCTGTGCCCGAGCATCCATGGCTCGATACAATCGCCATGAAAATGGTGTTCACAAGGTAAATATCGCACTTTTTCGTTCAACTCGTAGTTCGAAATACATATTGCACAGATGGCATTCTCGGGCAAAATTGCAGTGTTAACAGGATTGTACATCTGCTCTTCGAGCCTTCGGATGTCCATCACACCCGTTCGGCCAACACGGGGCCGAGCGGTCCTACCGACCGTCCAGTGCCACAGTACGAGGATTGTCGATTGGATCATGAGTTGTTGAACCAAAAAAAGACCGATCGACTTTGTAGCTGGGTATTCACGCGCTACATCATCCCAACAAAGCAAGTGGCAGTAGTGCAACGATGTCATCCAAAGACAAACTACACACAGGTCAAGTGTCTGGAGTTTGCGAACCAGAGCGGTCAACACGTCGGATTGGCGTGCCAAACGCGACCACACATTAGTTACGTTGAATATCATTGCAAAATAAAGACATGCTGTGACCACGGCCCACGTGTAAACCTCCCGGTCGCGTGTTACGGACCACTCTGCAGACAATACAGACACTATTCAAACAAGAGACATATCAGTCAAAATTACGTCATTGGATTACTGATGGAACCAAAATAAAGCGCCAGCGTCAGGTTACGACGGGAATGAGCATTAGCCGGCGCACCTGTATACGCGACATTCATTGCTGGCAGACATAGGACTGCCAAGCTAATTCGAGAACAGGGACAATTAGAGAGACAGGAAGCAGGTCCGATAAGTCAGACTTTAAAGTGAACGGTCCAAAGCAAACAATCGCAGGGGATCGTCGACAATGGTTTCCGAAACGAAAACGTACACTTCACGCGAAGCTAAAATTCGATCATAATCGTCATAATAATCGGGATAATCTTCATCACCGTTATAGATTTGAATCAAAAATTGACGAAGAGAAAGGCCGGTTTCGTCAGCGTTCAAATTGTTCATTGGCACGAGCTCGTCTTTGTTCTTCGGCAAGGGCGTTCGGTTGATTTACAAAACTACAAAAAATGGGATCGTGTGCCACAAGAAATTTGCGGTCCGTTTGAACACCTTGATCTTTCGACACGGCAGTGTCCTCTTGCAACGGAACAAAAACGGGGCATTTTTGTTTGTGTTTTTTTCGGGACTCCAAATTCAACCTCTGAATTTAGTCCCCTCGTCCCAAAATTGTGTGCACGCCGTCGTTCATTTAGGATCGGCGAAAAAATGGCAGCCAAGAATATGAACCGATCTATGGACGATCCCTACTTGCCGGAAATGGTGAAAAACAACTTGGACGCGGGAGGCATGGTCTTTCCCAACCAGGACGGTCGACTACAATGGGACACGGCTAGTTTGCAAGTACCCGTGAATCTTGCGGTACAGCAAGCGCAAATGAACGCCATTATTCAACAATTACAATTTCCGCTGTATATAGTCGACAATTTGGAGTCTACAGCGTTCCAAAACGATGTCATTCGAGGATTGAGGGCCTCGAGCATTCAATCTTGGATTTCAGCCGCCTGCAAAAGCTACTTTTCCCGTTTCTACGATGTTCACATCGCCGATGTTGCCGCAGAAGTGCTTTTTGACAATTATGAGCGTCCGAAACTACTCAAGGATTTTGTGGATGACTCTTACGGTAAATTGGCCGAGCGCAGTTCGGCTGCGCTTAATTTGCTCGACAGTTTTAATTGGATATCATCGGTTTTGATGCCCCCGATCACGCCGCCAGTCAAGACCAGGCTGTGGCATTTTGAACAGAGTTTGATTTGGAACCAATCGAATTCCAAACCTTCCCCGCGGAAGATCAACACGGCCTTTTACCCCAAAAAAAATACCGCCCGATCAACAACGAAAACCGGCGGCTCTATCACTCCCCCATACCAAAAACCAGCCAAAACCGTGGATTTGACGGGTTTGTTGAACGACTACTCTGGATATTTGCAAAAAGCGTCCAATTTCAATTCATCGGACGCCGCTTCCGCGCCTGGCGGTTCCCTGGCCGGCGGCGGCTACGACAATACACTGCTTTCCACTTGGCCATCTGATTTACCGATTTTGACATTCGTCTGTGGAAGTTTTGGCCTTGAAGGCGAGGTCGCGAATACCAAGACCCAGACAGCTTCGTCCAAAACCAATCAGGCTGCTAGAATGGCGCCATTGACGACGACGTCACCGACAAGGGCCGCACCTGGCCCGTCCTCGCCGACTCAATCCGCTGCGACACCCAGCAGTGGTGCCGGTGGTAGTAATAGTGCTGCTGGTGGCGACGCCACCAACTTTGCAGCGGCGCCCAACACCCAACCCATTTTGGCCTCCACCCATCACACGTTTGTTATTCCTAATCACTGGCTCGTACTGTTTCAGTGCTGGCGCTCTGCGATTTTGATTCTGCAACAGATCTCTGAACTATTGTACCTGTTGGTACAACATAAGAATGTGTCCTTTGATCAAATCATTGCCGACATTGTGCCGCATACAATTACACGAATGGCTTCTGTATCCGCGGCCAAAGTCTCCGCCACGTCCAGCACCACCGCCCCTCCTCTTTTGTCTTCCGCCCAGGGCACGTCTGGCTATAACCAGGATCACTTAATGTTCTTGCTCATACAAAAGTTGGAAATGATTGGTATTCTTGGTAAAATTATCGAAATCCACAGGCGATTCGATTCGCCCGTGGATTTGAACAATGCCCTAATCTCGTTCGACATTGTCAACGCGAGCGCCAATCGACTGATCGATGATTTTGTTCAACTCATCCCAAGTGTGGCGAAAAGCGGAGGCGGCACAGTGCCGCCGCCGCCGTCCGCTTCTGCGTCGTCATCCGCCGCCCCCAATGTCCAAATCACCAATGCGTACCAGATTCCACCTTTTTTACGGGACATTATGATTTCCTATGGAAGTGGGCAATTCCCGATACCGCAAACCGCTTCCAATAACGTGGATTCCGGCGATTCAGACACCGCCGGAGCCGCCGCTGGTACTCGTGCTACTCCACGCTATACGCCTTGGGTAACCGATCCGGGAGTGTTTCATGTGGTGCCCCTGAATTTACAACTGACCCTGGCGACATTGTGGACAGCAACGAGCGTATTGTGGTCCAAGGCCATCAATGCCTTCCGATATATGAACAATATGAATCAAATGCTGTTGGGTCCCAATGCTTTGAATACCAACGAGTTTTTCAAGGAACTAAACACGCACTTCGCCTGCACCGTGGTTAATCAACTGCTGCCGGCGATTCGGTCGGATGAAAACTCGAGCGGCGGCATTTCGGACCAGCAGCAGCAGCGTCTTTATGCTCGATCGCTTCAACCCGGTAGATACTCTCAGAATCTCCGAATCGGACAGGAGGTGTGGAACCCGCTGGTCATGCAAATTTTCGACGCGTCCATGGTCGTGGATCAGGCCGGGACTTTGGAGAATACGAGTGATTTTTCAGCTGGCGCTCACCTTCGGTCCATTCTGCTGGGCGGGGATACTAATTTGGCCGCTTTTGGAAGTGGTCGCATCGTGACCGACGTTCAAAAGACGGTAGATACGCTGCTCGCTCACGTTCAAGTGCCCTTGTGTTGTTTCGGAATGCTCGTGGAGCCCATGACCCACTCGCTTCTAGAGCGATTGATCCAATCGACCACCGCCACCACGACCACCACTTTGAAAAAACGAGCTTTTTCAGAAATCCAAGCCACATTTTACGGTTTTATCGTTCAGCTATGGTTGGGCGTGACTCTGTTGGGGTTCCAATTGGAAATGCGGCCAATTCATGTTGCCTCCGCAAAACACGACCACGACTCCTCCTCGCCTTGGGCTCGTTGGTTGGGCAATCTTTGCGTCAGGCATCTTGATCCGGCGAATCAACTCCATACCAAGGATACCACAGCCATTTTGGTGCCGGTGGATGCTGGACGCGTTTTGTCACTGCCGCTCTCTGACGGTATTCTCAAAATGACCAGCTTTGTTGGAATGATGACGGGTGATGGTGGTGGTGGTAGTGGTAGTGGCGGCGACACACCGGTGGATATTCCCCCTGCAGACACCGTTTTGGAACGAAATGAGCAAGCCTTATCCAAATTGTCTGCCTTGATTCGCACTTTGGTCGATAGTCCCGCGAAAAAAAGTGATTTAGCCGCACTGAATCGGTCGGTTTTGGAGCGGAACACCACCCTGATGAATACCTTGTCTCGATTCGCCGGATACCTCTTCAAGGTCGTTGGTGAAATATCCCGGAATCCCGAACTCGTCGAGCACGGGAAGAAAATGGAATCTGCGGAGATTCCACGAATGATTGCCGGATTCATTCGGGAGACACGTACAAACAAATAAAAAAACATTAGCATTCGACTTGCGAAAATGAAACCCAGCGTACTTTTTCGAAAATAAAAGCGTCGACGGCGGTAAAATTGGGAGGGTGTACACGACTCAAAGAGAGCACGGAATTAACCGTCAAACCGGAATTTCAGCAGCGAATAACTTGTTACACGCGAATTCCCCGCACATGCGAAAATACATTACATTTGTTCTCGACAATGCGCAGGTCATGCACAAAATTCTTCTTTGCGACACATCTTCATTCCCTATCGATGTTTCGTCTGTACCATGGGAAAACAATTTTCTGTAACTCCTCCACCTTGTGATTCAACGTTTGCGTCTCAGTCTCAACAAGTTTCTGGAACTCCTGCAACTCCTCCACCTTGTAATTCAACGTTTGCGTCTCAGTCTCCAATTGGGCGATCCTCCGTCGCGTTGCGACGGTATCCGTCCGCATCTCGGTCGGTGTTTGTCGTCTTTTTCACAGATGGTCGCGGCTTTGGTGGCATGCCGCTCGTCGCCCTCTTCGCGCCAACAGCCTGCTTGGGAGGTGATGGGGTGCTCGTCGTCTTTTTAACGGGTAACTGCTGCCGATTGGTGCGAGGTGTTGGGGCGAACGCCGTCTTTTTGACGGGCGGCTGCTGCGGATTGACGGGACGTGCTTGGGTGCTCGTCGTCTTTTTGACGGGCGGCTGCTGCGGATTGGCGGGAGGTGCTTGGGTGCTCGTCGTCTTTTTGACGGGCGGCTGCTGCGGATTGACGGGAAGGCGATGGCTTGCCGGTCGTGGCGCCACTACGGCGCCCATCACCGCTCACATCACCACCACCACGATTGCCATTCTTCAATATCGATTTGGGACGCGTGACCCAATAGTCTGGCCGAGGCTGTATTTCAAAATCAACGGATTGTGGCAAACCACCCAGGCGCAACAATTCCTCGTAGCGATTGAGTTTGACTCGTTCGTCACACTGCGGCGGAATCACAGCGTAGTATTGTTCCTCGTCCTCGCACCGCCAATTGGGTTCAATTTCCGATTTCCTTTGGTACAATCCAGCCAAAATGTCCTGGCGCCGATGACTACGGAACAAATCCACGTCTTCAACCACGGTGGCAAAACGGTTGACTGCCAGTTGCCACACGTTTCTTTGGAGTTGCCCCTTATCGTTCGCTCCCAGATTGGCATAGATTGGAGTAGTCCTGGATCCAACGGGAGATAATGCTGCAGCAGACGGCATTGAACCGATGACTTTTGCTCCTGGATTGGCATAGACCGGAGCAGTCCTGGATCCAACGGGAGATAATGCTGGAGCAGACGGCATTGAACCGATGACTTTTGCTCCCGGATTGGCATAGACCGGAGTCGTCCTAGAGCCAACGGGAGATAACACTGGAGCAAACGGCATTGATCCGATGCCTTTTGATGTACCCGTGGACCAATCGAACGCTCCACCAGGCGGAGCAGAGTGTGGAATGCTCGACAAGGGTCCGCCCGGTTCATAAATTTTCAAATAACTTGGCTCCCTGGCAATGTCGCCGTCCAGATAACGAGCATAGATGCTCACAATATGATGTAAAAATTCATAGGGCGCCAATCCGCCGTGTTGGAAACGGAGGGCGTCCAAGTTCTCTAGCATTGTTCGGTGGGTGATTGGTAAAACGTCCGTCTGGTAACCGAGCGATTCCAAACGCCGGCGCAACTCCGGGTGTTGTCTCAGATATTCCGGATAGCTGGCAAAGATGCGATTAGCAAGGACCTGTGAGTTCTCTCGCCATTCGGCGTCGGTCATGGAGCCCAGCCACACTTCGGCGCTCTGAATCGGTTCCAAAGGAGGCACCGCGGCTGGCTCGTCCACGTCCATTCGTGCAGAGTAATCTTCCTGGTGGCTACCATCGGCACCATCAACATTACCACCGGCGTGGTACTCCACATTTTGCAAATGACCGCCATAGTCGATGAATACGGGATCGGTGGCCCAGACGGGCCAGTGGAAATCGACCGACAGGGGATCCACGTCCATGAGCATCTCCACAAACTCCACCCTTCGCATGGAATTGATCTGCGCCATTTCGCGGACGGAAATGACAAACGAAGTGGGCCGACCATTTTTCAAATCATCCTTCTTCTGCTGGATTTCCTGGGTCGGGTAAGGCAAGCGATCCTCTGGTTCTGCGCTCGTGCCATAAGGATCAATGGTTGCGCTGCTCAAAAGCCATTCCTCGTCATACTCCTGCCGAGCGTGATAGTCGGGCAGTTGATATTGGAAATCCAAACGATTGCCCACGTCCGCTGCCGCAAAAGTCTCGTGCCAAACGCGCTGACCGCTACCGGCCGAATCGACTGCGTCAAAGTCGTCATTATTGGTGATCGCAATGCCATTCAGTTCTGCAGATGGATGGGTCGTCGTCGTCGTTGTCAAGACATTCCACAGTGAAACGGCGCCGCTCTTTTCCGCATTGCGCCACCTGGAATAATAAGTGGTGTCATTCCAAATACCAGTGCCGAAGATGGGTATTTTGTATGCGGACCAATTGGAAAACTGTAGTGCCAGGCCGGCCAGATCGAAGGGATCGGACTGTACCCAGAGTTTACTGACTTGATCGATCAAGGGACTCTTCAGAATCGGTTGAACCGCTTGTTCGACCCAATTTTGAGCGTGCTCGTCTAAATGGCACGTAATCCACCACCAAAACGGACTAATTGGCATGTTGATCAAGATGGTCAAAATATTTTCAAAGTACTGCATCTCCTGGGCATACTGGGTCCCGATGCCCGTACGTTTCAATTGGACCCTGGACGGAGGCAGATATGTCGTCACATTACCCGTCCCAATGACATCGGCCGCGGCGGCGGACTCGGATTGTTGAAAGAGCAAGTGAAAGGCCGATTGGATTTGCGTCATCACACCCTCGGTCTCGCAAAATCGTTGCAATCGCAGCTGCCATAGTTCGAATTGCCGACACGTGTAATCCAATAGCATGCGGTTGGTAATATGTCCCAAGTCCACCGTCTTGTCCTTGTACGTGGATGCATTTTGCTTCAGATATCGACAAAAATGCTCTATAATCTTGGGAATCGCCTTGGGCGTGACAAAACGCCGGAGAATGTACCAATCCAGTGCGTCAGGATACCACTGGTACACAAATATTTCGTATTTTTTCGTCTTTTTGATGCTATTCAGCAAATTGCTGATCTCCTTTCGAATTTTGGAATTATGAACGGACGACGAGGTTTCGGAGGAGCGATTGGCTCGACGGCGACTGCGCGCCGTCCGAATTTGTAGCACACGATTGACAATTTCCTCCCTGGAAGCGCCCTTCTCGAACAAAAATAGACTTTGAATGATGTCATCGCGTATTGAAAAATGCATCGTCTCCTTGTCCAACTTTTTACGACTGGCCGAGCTCGGGAATCGGTACTTGACCGAAACCCCATCCATAATCAATTCCTCTTCCAAATGCACCCTGGGCATACGCTGACGAATGCCGGCCGATAACAATTTGACATGGTTGGAAGGCACCAGGAAGCGATGTGTCATGTAAAAATCCAATGCCGTGTCTACCGAAATGTGATCGGGTCTGACCGTGGAAATTGTGTAAATGGGAGAATAAAGCAAGTATTTGCCTTGTGCCATCAGTTGAAAGATGGATAGGGCTTGTGAAGGCAGTTTCGAGGTCTTGTCTTCTTTTTGAATTCTTTTAAGTTGCAAACGATCAAATCCAGGTGCTTCGCCGTCTTTTTGAGACGCACCCGACGAGGCGTCGTCATCAATCTCCTTGGCGGGTCTTCCTCTTGGTTTTCTGGGGCCAAAACTGGCCGCACTACCGCGTATGAGGAACGATCCAGGATTGGCGTTTTGTTCCTTCTCCCCTTCGTTTTTATTCATGAGTTTGAAAAAAAACAGAGGCCGGCTGGCTAGGGGTGAAGGGCGGGTCTTTGGCGGCGATTCCTATTCAATTCGACATAATATCGGTCGAATGAATGGCTCTCGTACCCGGACTGTTTTTCTTCGGAAACAAAATCGACTGTTTGTTGGTAAAATTAAGAGTGTCTGTGTCATGGTGGGTGGCAAAAATGAAAATGTCAAACGAGTGCGTGAAAAAGTTGGTCTCCGCCGATCGTCTCACGATGCCCGATCGTGCAACTTCTTTGACTCGTCGTGGCTCTGGAGCTCCTGTGCTACGGTTGCCCTTGTGCGTATGTGCGTATGTGCGTGCGTATGTGCGTGTGTGGTAGCTTGATTCAAAACCAGAACGTTCCAAACTTTCCACAACTCGCCACATGAATGTCGTGCATAATCACCCACGCTCATCCGGTCTTGGTCCCGCTTGGCGGTCCTTTCACGAATCGCCAGCGCCGTTCACTTGCGTATGCGACGGCGCACAACCCAACCCGATACTTTTCCAAAAATCATTTTCAATATCATCCGCCTTCTTGTCGTCGTTCAACCACAAGTATTGCAATAGATCGCGCCTTTTGTGTTGTATGAAAATGCGCGCCATCGTTGCGGGATAATTCAGGTTGCGCTTCTCGCCACAGAATTTGATGTATTCTTTGGCAATCATTCCGAACATGGTCAATATCTGATTTTGGAGTTGAGGAAGCACACTTTTCATCTGACCGTTGCGGATGCGGCACCAGATTTGCGTAGTATGTGCGTAGTATTTCGTCCAACCAAGCTGGAGCAAGGTGTACCGAACGTCGTGCCATTGAATTTGTTGAATCTTGTTATAATCAAAGTCGACCCAGATTTTGCAAAAAATGTACAAGATGATTTCGTTGGCCACGTACGGCGCGCCGTACTGCCACATTGTAAAATGCAGTTGGGCGTGGACTCGGTTGGAAATGTGGAATTTTTGCTTTTGCAAATAATCGGGAATAATGTCAAATTCCTCGCCGTAGGCCAACGTCGCCTTTGTATTCTCCCTGGACTTTCTCTGGTAGTTGCAATTGGGACGGACACAAATCTGCCGATCATTCTCTATGGAGGTCGACAGGGGAAATCGACAGTCGGGACACAATTCACGAATGGTCGATTGTTTGAGTTGGATATTTTGAATGTCCGTCATGAATTGCTGGATTTTGGCGAGCGTCTTTTGTTTGTTGGTCGAGTTTCCCTTGGACTTTGGCTGGTCAGTGCCAGACGAGACATCTGCTGTTAATGTTGTCGCTGTTGTCGCCGCCGTCTTGACACGCAAGTCTCCCGGTGGAATAGTAGATCGTCGATCCGAAAGACCGACCGAACCACGGGCGCCCCCGAGTGTACGATTGTCGGCCCCCATCAGGGGATTTTTGCGGATTCCAGCAAAGGGCGTTCGCCACAATTGTCCCGTCTCATCGTCCAAGTCCAGTTCGGCATCTATTTCCGGGGACAGCCATTCCTCTGGCGGGCGCACAGGTCGAATCGAAAAATTCGACACTGTGGTACTCAGTGGATTCGCGGGATGAAAATGATGATCGCGCGCCTCGTCGTCTTTTGTCTTGGAACCGTGGTTTTTGGTTTTGGACTTGCGACGTTTGACGCCTGCCAGAGGTTGGTCGATGCGTTCGGAACTAGGTTGTTTTCGTTTGCGGCCGCTCGTTTGAAAGATCGGTTCGGATTTACTTCGCGGTGCAAAAGTCTGTAGTTCGGCCAAATTGCTACAATATTGATCTTCTGCATCTGAAAAAACAAAATCCAAATCTTGCCATGGGTCCACGTGGAGGAGCGTGGGTTCAACACGGTTTTCCGAATTGACCACGGGTGACACATCCTTATCATAGTGGATGGTCGCGCTGGAAGAACAACTCGAGGAAGGTTCGCTGGCCCTCAGATCAGACGCATGACTCGTCTGCCGTCCAGGACTCTTCACTTTTTCGGCGTCCGAAAAATCAAAAAAGTCGCTACTCGCCATATAGCCGTCGTCATTTGATGACGAATCACTTTTTAGACTTTTGAACAATGCTTGCATTTGGAGCTGCACTGTTCGGGACACGCCCGAGGACGCTCCACTTGTTTTCTGCATCCACTCGCAAATCTCGACTGGTCTTTCAAATATCACGCGCGGGTCCGAGTCGGAAAAAAAAACACTGGAGAAAGCCTCTCGGAAAATCATGCACGAACGGCGCCGGAAAAGACGTTCGACTATGTGCGACGGTTCGGGAAAAAACCGCCGCAACGGTCGAGCAGACCGGTCCGCCGTGGCGCCACGGAATTGGGCGAAAAAAGACATCCATCCACGGCGGGCGAAACAAGCAACATCCTGATGGTGGCGATGATATTATTGAAAAATCTATATTACTACGCAATGACATGATGGCACTCAGCGAGATTCGAGACGCGTCCTTCGAGCTTCGGCAAAATCATTTTGGACGTAAAATTCGTCAACATACTTCATATCGGGCGGTGGCGCAAAGTTCTTGATGATATTCCATTCGTACTTAAAGTCATGCGTCGGTCTTTCCTCGTAATTCTGCAAAATATGCTGCATGTAATGGCGAAACGGAGCCTTTAGAGCTTTAGAGTTTGTTTTGATCAGTTTTCGCAAGGCTCCCGTGCGTTCATTCCACAAGATGGTAGTGTTTCCTATGTACATTTCGCCAGCACATAACAGGGCGTCATTGGGGCTCAACTCGTCAATGATGCCCTTGTGTTTGGAGTTGAGTTCGATTTTCGTCTCCACGACGGAGAAATGCCAGCGTATGTCGTCAATATAAAATCGCTCCATATCGTCATGCGGTTTGCGAACGCTGCACACCCACAACAGCGCCGTTTCCAAAGGGAGTTTCTTAAAATTTTTTCGGTACAAATACAACCTGGTGAGCCTCATGTGCTCCATATCCAGTTCAAAATAATAACGATATTGTTTGCCCCGGTTGTCGTCGACCAGGACCGTCCTGAACCTCTGGTAGTCGCGCAGTAGATTGTGATTTTCCTTGCGGCTACACCGAATTACCCAGTCATTGCCGGAACCATCGTCATTTTCTTCATCCGAACTCTCCTGCCACAAATCCTTTGCATCCTCCTCTCGCTCCTCCACCAGCTCGTCATCAGAAAAATCGTCGTCTTCAATGACGGCAATCATTTGAGGACAGTCCATGGCGTTCTCATACAAGTCGAATGACGTTTAATTATCCTGTTTACCGCTGGAATGATTTTTGAAAACCAAGCCACCCATCAGACCGCCTGGAAAATGGGTGAAAAGTTTTGAAAAAAAACGCAGCAAAGAGATCTGTTGTCGTACTGAACATGTAGGCGTTTCCAGATGCGCGCCGAGATATCTCGACAACGACAGCGGACCAGTTGGAGTACATCGTCTCCGTCCAACCATTCGCACAAGTATTTGAACACGCAAATGGGTAGTTGTAGAAAAAAAGTTGAATTCGCTCGATTGGCGTCGGCTGCTGCTGCACTCACTAGTCTTGATTCTCTTGTTGGCAGCACCGGTGTGCAGCAGAGCCACCTCATTTTCATTCGCGTCTGGTGTCGGTGCTCTTTTTCGTTTTTTGAAACCGCCTTGTTTTGTTGATCGTGTGGATGATGATTCCGTAGTGTGTGCAAGAAACACTAATCCTCCAAGGACCGTCCGGGATTTTTCAAGCGCTGTGGGTGGCAAACGCGATTTTCAAATAGACAACGTCAAAATCGGCGAATGAAACGTTCCAAAAAAACGAGGGCGCAATGGCGGCGACATATCACAGGCAAGTGGATGTGAGAATCATATTTTGGTTTACATGGTATTTTTACAAGAGCGGATAGGAAGGAAGAGGCGAGCAGTGCATGCATTGCGGAATGATGACAAGAGGACCCAGTGACGGTCGAGAGCTGGCGAGGGCGCAAAAGATCTTTGCGATTCAATTTTGCTGCACCGAAGGCCGAACATCGAAGGACGGTTTTTCTACCAAATGGTTGTATACGTGTGCGCGCGCTGTGCCGTGCTGCCGGTTGGAATTTCCGCGCCGTTGGCGATCGAAATCAAAACATGGACTCAAAAATGATTATGAACACGAAAAGAGAGAGTGTGTGAAGGGAGGGAGGAACAGACAAAAGGGATTTTGGACGTGGGAACCAAACCGACGGCCGAGGGCGGGAATACGATTCTAGTCAAAGTGGAGCTTGATCATGTTGCCGCTGCTGCCATTGTCGTACGCCAGGATGGCAATGATCATTTGGTAGAGCAAAGAGATCAAGATGACGATCAAGAAGGGCAATGTGAAGATGCTTCCCCTCTCCAAACGTTTAAAGTGGGCGCACAGGAAGGCACCGACGGCAAATACGGCAAGGGTCACCAAAAAGACGAGCAATGGGCTCTTTCCGTAGAATTCCAACAGGGGCTTGACAATGTAAAGCGAGAGGAAGATTAAGACGGTGACCAAGGTCGTGTCCCAGTTGATTCCGCAAAGTCCGCCACATCTGTTGATTCTTGTCTTGTAACGAGATTGGTTCCAGAAAATGCTGAACACGAATCCGCCAACCATGAGGAATCCGGTGGTCCACCAGAGGGAGAGGATTCCAAAGTAGCTCATTCCCCATTCGTGGGTCCCGTAGTGTTTGTCCCAGAAGGAGTGGCTGTCACAGCCTCTATCGTTGGTAATAGCATACACAATGCCGAGGAGGATCCAGACGACCACGATTGCGACGAATGCCCAGAGTGCATCAGTGTTTCGGCCAAAAAATCCGCGATCATTGCGTGACTTGCGGCTCGATTTGGGACTACCCATTTTTTATCGTTTGATTTTCAATTGGAACGACTATCATGTTTGACTTTTTCACTTTTTCACATCGCTTCACATGCATGAAACGCGTGTGTGCGTTTCGTGTGCGGATGATGACTGTGACTGAAATTCACAAAGTGTGACAGGGCGAATGATCTCATATTTTTACGAGTCACTTGTAATTTGAGTGCGGTTCGGCGGCAACACCATGACCGAATTGATTGTCTTTCCAATCAGTTGTTATTCGTGTGCGGAATACTTGGCACATTTGAGATCGGACATTATTCGATTGCTGCAGCAAAACGAGGAACGGAGCCTTTCGCGGCAAGGCATTGAACCTTTTCGCTTGGCCAGACTTCGAACTTGCGAAGACAGGGATGCTGGCAGGATTGTGAATGATGATCTGGAAACTCGAGCCGATCGACTCGATTCGATGCGAATATCACGCTGTCGAGGAGAAGAAGAAGAAGAAGAAGAAGAGGAGGAGGAGGAGGAAGAAGAAAATGGGCCGGTGAGAATCGCCAAGCTTCTGGAACCCTTCCAGCTCAACGCCTGTTGCATTCGACACATACTCAACTGGGTGAATCATGACGGGCTGTTGGAGGCGTATGAGACGGCGAATCAAGTAAAGTCGCCCATGGTGGACGGGTTCAAAAAACGGATTCGCGTGATTTCGGTTCGAGACCCGGTTCGAGCATTGCCCACGTATCTGGGAAATATATGAATATCGCCCACCCACCGACATGTATCATCCAGACGAACGAGCAAACAACAACAACAACAAACAAAAGAGTCGTACGCACACACCCACACACACAAAAAAACACCAACTCAATGTAAAACCATTCTTTCCGGATTATTTTTTTTATTCTGGCAACTCTTCAAATTGTACGGAAGAGTGCGCCGCAGCCGTGGGACTCGAACGCGACATTGTATGCATCTGTATCTGTTGGATATAAGGCATCACGAAATCGCCCAAATCGTGCAAATTGCCCAAATTATGCAACAAATCTTCCACATTCAACACCTCTTCACCGTCGCCATAGCGTGATGATTCAAAAATGTCACCTTCCTCTTCTTGTTCTTCTTCTTGTTCTTGTCTTGGATAACGGGGATGCTGTGCCAGGTCATGCGGACTGTGTTCGTAGGTTGCATATTGTGGGCTGCCCTCAAAGTTCACCGGGACGAAACCGGACGAATCCGACCTTTCGTATAATGGCTCTCGGCGACCTGTTCGCGAAGCAGTGTTTGCATGCAAGGAATAATCATCATCAAGCGGTACCCCTTTGACTTTGGATTTGTGTACCGGTTGATCCGTAGGCGTCGGCAGCGCGGCAGTAAAACTGTTGGTCGAACCTTGTTCGTCTTGTTCCAACTCTGATTGGTTCTCCATGTCCTCGCCGTCCGCCTCGCGATGATCGTTGTCATTCATCCATGTCCGGGCCCTCCTGCCATGGACATGGTCGCCACGGTTATTGTGAAATGTTTCGACCACAGGCGGCGTGTCGCGTGTCTTCTTGTCAGACTCTGGCGGAATGGTGCTCGCCGCGGCGGTCGTGGTGGTGCTGGGAACCAACCGAGAGGCCAACGACGCCGCCTGAGCGGCAGCAATCTGGGTTTGCAATTGTTCCTGATGATGCGTTTGTGCGGCAGCAATTTGGGTTTGCAACTGTTCTTGATGATACGTTTGTGCGGTTTCCATATCCTGAAGGCGACACTGGAGATTCATCAGTTCCTGTCTATTTCGTCGCTCGGCCTCCTGCTGGTGCCTTTGTAGTAGTTCCATGGATTCCTGCATTTGTCTCACCGAGTCGATCAACGAATCACTGCACGCATTTTGTTTCCAGCTTTGGAAATTTTCTTGCATCGCATCTTGGATGGCTTCCGACTCGGCGTGCATCCGCCTCAAGTTTTGTTCCTGTCTGTTTTCCAATTCGTTCCTGCGGCGATCGCCCCTGAGGGCCACAAACATGGCCGCACCGGCGGCGGCCATGCTCACCACATTGCCAACCAATTGAACCGCAGTGGTCGTGGTCACGGGTGATCCTGCGATGGCCGGGGCGGATTTTTTCGAATTGGAGGCTGACTTTTCGTCGCGGCCAGACTTGCGTTTTTTGTTTGTCCGTTCGTCGCCCTTGTTCCCATCGAAGTCCTTGTCGTCCTTGTCAGAAGAGTTTTTCTTTTTCTGATTTTTGACCGATTTGCCTCGTGTGCCGCGCCGACTCCTATCATTGAGCTCCTCCATTGACGAAACGCGCGTTCAATCCACTGGACGAGAATGAACAACAACAACCATGAACTTGAGCAGCAGCACTTTTGTTTTTTACCCTAGACATGCACAATACAATTATTATTATTTTTTCATCGTCAATCATCGCTGGTTTTTTTTATGTTTCCGTTGCGTGCAACATGGACATGAAGGGCTCATAGTCGTCAAAGGTACCAAAAAACAAGTTGGCGTAACGACCTAGCAATTCTTCCGAGGGAGCCGTACACGTTTGAAGAATCATTTGCGAAACGAATTTTTGGGCGAGACGTTCGCGATACGGCCCGAATGTCAACTCGTTCAAACAGCTTTTTTGTATCGCATTCAAATTGTTCAATGCCTCAAGATCAAAGTTGGCCGCAGTCTTTTGCTCGGACAACCATTGCATCAGGTAGATGACCGAATTCATGGTCTGTTTCAGAATTTGCTCGTCGCTCATCAAACGTGCAGGTCTTTGGACCCAGTGCATTTTGGATCTTTTCCTGTCCTGTTCTTCGCCGTTCTTCCCGGGCCCATCGGACGCGAGAGGCGCATGTGACGTGGGTGTCGCGGGTTGATGAGATTGTTGTCTCGTGGGCGGCGGCGTCGAATACGGAGCGTGATGAGTAGTGGGAGAAACGCGATCGGAATTGGTTTCATAGTAGGGCGAATCATACGGCTGCCGCGGCTGGATCGCGCCAGGGTGTGTTTCTCTGAGAGATTCGAAAATGGGAGCGTCCACCGTCCCGTCATCCATTGAAACGGACGACGGCCGTTTGTAATCCACACTGCCACCACGAAGATACGATCGGTCATCATCATCATCATCATCGACAATGTCATCCAGAATACCAGTCTCCAACGGAGTGTAAAACCAAAACTTTGACCAGAAGGTGGGGGATGGTTTGGAGGGAGAATATGCGGAGGGCGACAATGATGAAGATGATGATGATGACGAGAGGGGAGAAAAGTCGGAAGAATGAAAATCCCTCGCACCTCGTCCGCCTTCCTGTCGCAATCTTAACAGATCTCTGATGGATTCGTCTCCGTCGTTGCGGTCCATATGGGAAAAAGCATCGTCGACGGTCGGAGTCGTTGGCGGTGCGGCCGATTTGAACAGAGATGATGGCATTGCAAAGTAGGCGAGGCAGAAAAATCCCGCGACGAGGATGCAAATCAGCGCCGCGACGATGACCGTCGCCAAACAGGACTGCGATGGAAGGCGCTTGCGATTGCTGATTTTGCTTTTGGACTTGGAGACCTCCTCCCGTCGCAATGACGACTCATCCGGGTGCTCTTCTTTTGGTTTGTTTTTGTTTTTCGACACTACGATTCCGTCACCACCACCACCACCACCACCACCGTCGCGATTGGAGACCTGTTCATGTTTTCTCGACGATGATAGTGGCTGTGCCATGGCGACGGCGTGTCTGGTCGTTAGCGCATCATCATCATCCGGATTGTCGTCGTCCGTTCCGAAGGGGTATTGCACGTCTTGCAATTTCATCGCCGAGGAATAACGTGACGGCGGTGCGACATTCATCGTCAAATCAGGGGATTCATTGGCGACATGCCGCGACAATTTGAGTCCATCATCATTGTCGACATTGTCATCGCCAGCAACACGACCATTGTCGCTCTCTTCGTCCGAGTGATTCAATGTCGTTAATTTTGGCGCCGACACCACGGCCGAGGAGGAACGGGCCGTGGCGGCTCGTGACGTACTTTTTGGGCCATTGCCGTTGGCCTTGTGCGTCCTGTTATGAATACCTCGCACAAATGCAGGCAAAACCGGCGATGGTCGAACAGGAGTGTTGATTTTGATTTTTGAATCATCAAAAGGGATTCCGTCTTCCGTATCGTACACTCTGAAGGGTTCAAAGTCGTCCCTTTGGCTCGCTTCCTCATCTCGCCACGATTGGTCATCTACGAGTTCGGTCAGATCCGATTCGTCGCCTGCACTAGGCACATCCACAATACCTGGTGGATACACATCTTCCAAAGAACGAATGGGAGGCGGGGGCAAAGCAGATGCCGAGGAAGAAGAACGCGCGCTCACTCCATTATTTTGCAAAACCATGGCCTCATTCATTTTCCGTCGAGGGACGAGCGGTTGTCCCAGCGTCGATAATTGCAACGGAACCTGAGTCAAAATGGACTCGAACGTTTCTAATGGGTCGGACGAAACCCGTAGTGGTTCAGCTTCGACGGTGAGACTGGTCAAAGCGCCATTGGGTTTGAAAGACACATCGTCTCTCCTCAAATCTACATTCGACGTCGGCTCGTTGCCGAAGATGTTTGTTTCTTCGACATTCGACCCGTCGTCGTCGTCGTCGTTCATTGTCAAGCCACTAATTGATTGTATTGGGAGTTCGGCGTCACCACGATGGGGCGAGGACGAAGTTGAGCGCTCGACGGCGTCAACCAAATCAAACGTCCCGGAGGAAGAGGATTCTCGACCGGACCTCCATTTTTGAGCCCTCTCCTGAGCTTTAATTCGATGTCGCGGAGCAGGTTGGGACATTGACGGTTGAACGTGGAATGAAAAAACAAGAATATTTCCAATGACGCATATTTGGCAAAGGCACGCCACACACCGTTCAATATATTTATTGGGAGCTATTTTTTCCAAAAAAAGGATGACGGCTACAAATCGGGTGTAACCAGCTGGCTGTAGACATAATCCATGGTACGCCAATCGCGACCATGTACATATTGCATCGCGAAACTGCGGGGATCAAAATAGAATACGGCCGGATAAGTGTCGACCAGTTTGTTGCCAAAACTGCGCGGGACACTAGTGCCCTCCTCATGCCATCTGACTTTGGCGAGTTCGGTGCTGGTAATGGCAAACATGGGCATGCCCGGATATAGCGAAGCGAATGTCTCAAAATCAGCCTGACTATCGATGCAGGCACGGCATCCGGGTTTGACCACCAGTAGGAACCAGGGTTGCTCCGGTATGAGGTCAAAGGGCGTGTTCGAAGGCACGTTCCATTCTTTGTCGTGATAGTCCGTTCCATGGCTTTGAATCCAGCCATTGGCCAGGATGGCGAATGGGAGGCTGGAGTCAAGACGCCGCGAAAATTTATGTCCGGAAGCCGTGTCGGAAGCAAAGATGAATTGCAATTCTTCGAACTTGGCTTCCAAATCAGCATGAGTGATCATAATGACGTTTTTGGAACCGCCGTAGAGTTCTCCCTGTGCAGACAATGAGAATGTTTTGGAAGCGGCCATGGTTTGCGCGAGAGGGAAGGAGTGGTGTCGCCCAAATAGCCGCACGTCGGAATGAAAAAGTAGCGGCGTGCACTCAAAAACTGTTCCAGTTTATTAAATCATTTCACAGCGGCGAGCATCACAGGACGAGTGTCTCCTTGAGAGTCAATTTTGGTCGTTCGATGGGGCCTGTTCCGACATTGTTTGATAAAAATGGGTCCACAAATGCTCCAAAGCCGGAGCGACGTCCGGGCCCTGCACAAAGCAAAGGTTCAAATCGTCGTCATTGCTTAGGTAAAAAGGGATTTGGGGATATTTGGATTCGCGCGCGTCCAAAAACCGGATTCTACGGCGAAAAGCATCGACGATAAAAGCCGGCGCGCCCGTCGTTTGGCCAAGCCGGCTTAAATTCCAGTAAACTCTCAAAAATTGATCCGTTGGATTGATTGATTCGCCTGTATTCCCTCCACGCAGCACATTCTCCCAGGTTTTCGCTGGATGATATTGATTGACCACGTCGCAGCGCCCAAAATCAAAGTACAAGTAGATGGGCGAACCATAGAAAATGGGAGCGTCGACGGGATGACGTTTGTGGATTTTGGCAATCGACAGGCGAACCGGGCTTTGAGTCGCCACTTGTGTTTGGGCGCTGATGCGGAATGATGTGTTGGTCTTGTTGTTGCTGCTGCTGCTGCTGCTGCTGTCACTGTTGTTGTTGTCGTCGTCGGTGGAATTCATGTGTGGTGGCAAATTTTTGCAACCAACACTAATAAATAACGTCGGAAACTGCGATTTGGCGCGCGCCAAATCTGCGGAGTTAAAAACTGAAAAATTGCATCGCCCAGCCATTTTTAACGGCTCGGTCAAAAATAACGCCATCACGCTTCGGACGCATTTTTTGGGACAGACGCACGCCTTTTTGGAACCGAAATCGAAAGGGCGTCTTTGTTGCAATCCGAACTGATAAACAATGTCGGAAATCGCAATTGGACGCGCGCCTTTGCTACGATCAAAGATTCTGACTTTCTCTCGGAAATTCGGTCGCGCGGTCTCCCTACAAAATGATGATGACGGCAATGATGACAGCGACAAATATGCCACCACGGGTCTTTTCGAAACTTGCCCAGAACTCATCGAGAGTCATTGAAAATTGCTCGAACTGTTCGGCGGTTTACTTCTCAACGGTCGCAAAGTCGGGTAATTTTGGAGAGATTTTTATGGCACCCACGGAAAAATCAGACAAAATGCAAAACATCCCAGTATCTGTGGCGATAATCGTGCGCGCCGACAGTTTTTTATGTTCTCGGCCGGTTAGCACGAAACCGTTGGGAAACAGACACCCGCCGACGACGGGCTCCGTGTCGACGAACGACCCCCCAGCCTTCGCGTGATTACCACAATTTGTTGGGCTGCGTCGATTTCAATCCAAAAGGCGAGACTTGTCGAGCAATCGGCGGGCGTTGACGTTGGAACAAATGGGCGCCAGTTTTTTCGGATCGCTTTTGGCGCGGTGGCCGTTCTTCCTCGTCCTCGTGGCTGGCCATTCGGGTAGTTGGCGGCCACACCGCCACTGGCATTGACAACAACGACAACCGTGTCACTGGAGTCAAACACTTTGCAAAACGGTACGAAGAGTCGCAATCCAATGCCGGTCGGCGTGCATCTGCCCATGCCACGCCACGTCCTGCTAGAAAGTGACCAACGCAGAATGACGGCTATTTTCATAATCCTGACCCGAATTTGTTTCGCCACAGGTTCCAATAAATGTGGTCTGGCACGAATCGTCCAGTGCTGTTCGCCACTGCCGGAGGTCTGCTGATAGACGGTGAGATGCCGTCGATAGGCCAGCACCTGTGGCGATTTCAAACGGGCCCGGTGTTGTGCGTTCTTTGGTTGCCCTTGCACGACGAACGTCAATCATCGCAATGTGCTTTACTTTTTGAACAAATTTTGGACTGGCAGCGGTGGCACACCATGAGCGCGCCACCATCGACCTTGGCCACCGCATCGGCTCTTGAACATTCGAGTACCGATAATGACGACGACGAAGACAATGGCCGTAACGCCAATGGATATATCCAAATGCCCGCGTTATTACTCGATGGTTTACAAAAATATGCGTCCCAAATTGCGATATTTTTGGCTGCCAATTCAAATTTTTCGGATCGAGACTCGTTTTTGCTGCCGGTTTCCGCCGCCGGCGCCAAGAAATTCATTCAAGCCGAGCGAATCAAAAACAATCCTCTGCCTCCATGGTCCGCTGAGATTGGAAATCAGGATGCCGAGTGTTATTTGGACGTGTTCGACAAGGTCATCACATGTGATTTTTTCGGCCACGTCCAGCGCCACTTGCACGTCCGAGTGGCTATTGCTGTGAATTGGCCGGTGGAAATGCGATCGACAATGCAGCGTACTGCGATGGTGGTAACTCAAGGGGTGTCGTCGTCGTCGTCGTCGTCGTCGCACTCGGACACCACGGCAACGACCGCCCACCCTTCAAATCCAACCGATTCGACTCGTGGTCTCGTGAACCCACAGTCCGTCGAACCAACCAACATGGACGATTATTATAATTTCGATATGAACGACGAGAACAGCGTTCTACTCCGATATAATCTCTCTCCCGATTTTCACCATCAATCACCGGTGGTACAATCTCGAGAAGATGATCTCGCGTGCGATTACGACCTTCCCATGATGAACCGTCCGCCCGTTATTACACCATCCGATCGCACTGAAATTCCAATTTCCATCAATCATCGCTCGGACTCGATTGATATTCGCAGGTCACATAATCCTAGCGTGTTTGTAGACAAGAGCGACCCGTTGCCCGACTCGTGTGCCAATATGCCCGATGGCGATGCGGTGGCGGACGGGTGGGCCACGACCTATTCTGCGGCGGCGGCCACCGTTCATGCCATGTCGCTGGATGATCCGCAGCGACACGGCGGCCGTGGTCATCATGTCGAGGTCCGGTTGCATTCGACACCGCACTCGTGGAATTCACCGTCGATGCTTCCGGTTTATTTCGAGGGGCCCGAGGCCAACGAATTGAAACGACTCAAGACACGACTCGAAAAGTTATTTTCGGTCGACAGGGAACATTTGACCCTCCAAAAGGCGGCGGCGACGGCGGCGCCAACTCGTGATTCTTGCTCTTCCAAAACTGGTGGCGCGAATGAGCGTTCGCTATGCCAAGTGTTTGCCTGCGACATTCCCGACTTTAGATCCGTCTTTTCACAAACGAATGTCGTGGCTCGCCAATCGAAAGTGCACACAAGAGAAACTCCTTTTAATCCTTTTGAATGTTTTACGAGTGACCAACACGGTTTTGCTGATGCCGCATTCGAGATTCCGTTAAACGCGCCGAGCGATTTAACTTGTTCGCAAGTCTTTTTGGAGCGCGGCTGCGGCATTCGAACGGCTTACAATCCGATCCCGGATGGCCATTGCTTCTTCGCGTGCATCCTCCACGCGCTCGGATACAGCGTGAACGATTCGAACATTTATCGACTCCGAAAAATACTGATTTGTCACATTTTGCGGCAATTACGTGATATTTTACCTAGATCGCTGGTGGACGACCAGGGCTGCAAAATTTCACACACTCGTTTCCAGAACACGGTGTATGAACTCTTGGATGGTCAACCGGTTGATGATTTCAGTTTGACCACCAACAAACTGCCGCGTTACTTGGATGATAACACCACCGCGAAGAAGAAGAAGACGACGACTTTTCAAAATTCGGATGTGGACGGTTGGTGGAGGGTGTTCCACGCCCGCATGGTCGATTCATGGGCCGGTGACCTTTCTTGCCGGGCAATCTCCGACAAATGGGCCACCTTTTCATTCCTTCAGGCGGCCTCGGAGGTATTCGACGTGGACCTGTTGATCTTCCCCATGGACTCGCAGTTTGACCAAAAACATTCGCTGTCCGACAGGGTACTCCATAGTTCCGCCTTGTATGACTTTATACTGCGTTGGACCAATGATTTGCGATTTGGTTGCTTGGCGAATTTGAATCCGGGAGGACGAGGCGTCGGTGCTACCCGCGCCACCATTCCCCTCATCTACCAATCCAATGTCCACTACATGGTAGGAGAGGTGTCTGATTACGGTGCGCTGCAAAAAATACTCCACATGGGCTTGTATTTCCAAGCACTCCAACAAATGCAATTCTACGAGGAAACCCAGGCCCTGTTCGAGTTGAGCGGTAAATTGCTGACCGAGTTCAATCAGGAATTGCAGTCGTGGATTGAAAAACACGTTCGTCTGACCAAATAAAAATTGAATGTGTTTATTTTCGAATCGTTCGGAAGGATTTGGTTTCCAGCAGCTTCAATTGATGGGCCGATTCAAACTCTGACAAGTCGAAGGATGAACGTTTGGGAATCGGAATCTTTAAAAATGCGGCCGGTTGAATGTACCAACGAAATTCATAAGTGTGGTAGCCCGATCCGGCGGGCGGGTTGGGGGATTCGTAACTCGAAATGATTTGGCCATCGCGTCCCTTTTCGGATTCTCCAGAGAGATTGACGACCAAATAGTGAAGCCGCAAACCTTGCGGTGCGTCGCGATCCACCATGAGCAAGGTGCCAAGAGTGTCCCGCGGGACACTCTTGGCACCTTGCTCATGGTGGATCGCGACGCACCGCAAGGTTTGCGGCTTCACTATTTGGTCGTCAATCTCTCTGGAGAATCCGAAAAGGGACGCGATGGCCAAATCATTTCGAGTTACGAATCCCCCAACCCGCCCGCCGGATCGGGCTACCACACTTATGAATTTCGTTGGTACATTCAACCGGCCGCATTTTTAAAGATTCCGATTCCCAAACGTTCATCCTTCGACTTGTCAGAGTTTGAATCGGCCCATCAATTGAAGCTGCTGGAAACCAAATCCTTCCGAACGATTCGAAAATAAACACATTCAATTTTTATTTGGTCAGACGAACGTGTTTTTCAATCCACGACTGCAATTCCTGATTGAACTCGGTCAGCAATTTACCGCTCAACTCGAACAGGGCCTGGGTTTCCTCGTAGAATTGCATTTGTTGGAGTGCTTGGAAATACAAGCCCATGTGGAGTATTTTTTGCAGCGCACCGTAATCAGACACCTCTCCTACCATGTAGTGGACATTGGATTGGTAGATGAGGGGAATGGTGGCGCGGGTAGCACCGACGCCTCGTCCTCCCGGATTCAAATTCGCCAAGCAACCAAATCGCAAATCATTGGTCCAACGCAGTATAAAGTCATACAAGGCGGAACTATGGAGTACCCTGTCGGACAGCGAATGTTTTTGGTCAAACTGCGAGTCCATGGGGAAGATCAACAGGTCCACGTCGAATACCTCCGAGGCCGCCTGAAGGAATGAAAAGGTGGCCCATTTGTCGGAGATTGCCCGGCAAGAAAGGTCACCGGCCCATGAATCGACCATGCGGGCGTGGAACACCCTCCACCAACCGTCCACATCCGAATTTTGAAAAGTCGTCGTCTTCTTCTTCTTCGCGGTGGTGTTATCATCCAAGTAACGCGGCAGTTTGTTGGTGGTCAAACTGAAATCATCAACCGGTTGACCATCCAAGAGTTCATACACCGTGTTCTGGAAACGAGTGTGTGAAATTTTGCAGCCCTGGTCGTCCACCAGCGATCTAGGTAAAATATCACGTAATTGCCGCAAAATGTGACAAATCAGTATTTTTCGGAGTCGATAAATGTTCGAATCGTTCACGCTGTATCCGAGCGCGTGGAGGATGCACGCGAAGAAGCAATGGCCATCCGGGATCGGATTGTAAGCCGTTCGAATGCCGCAGCCGCGCTCCAAAAAGACTTGCGAACAAGTTAAATCGCTCGGCGCGTTTAACGGAATCTCGAATGCGGCATCAGCAAAACCGTGTTGGTCACTCGTAAAACATTCAAAAGGATTAAAAGGAGTTTCTCTTGTGTGCACTTTCGATTGGCGAGCCACGACATTCGTTTGTGAAAAGACGGATCTAAAGTCGGGAATGTCGCAGGCAAACACTTGGCATAGCGAACGCTCATTCGCGCCACCAGTTTTGGAAGAGCAAGAATCACGAGTTGGCGCCGCCGTCGCCGCCGCCTTTTGGAGGGTCAAATGTTCCCTGTCGACCGAAAATAACTTTTCGAGTCGTGTCTTGAGTCGTTTCAATTCGTTGGCCTCGGGCCCCTCGAAATAAACCGGAAGCATCGACGGTGAATTCCACGAGTGCGGTGTCGAATGCAACCGGACCTCGACATGATGACCACGGCCGCCGTGTCGCTGCGGATCATCCAGCGACATGGCATGAACGGTGGCCGCCGCCGCAGAATAGGTCGTGGCCCACCCGTCCGCCACCGCATCGCCATCGGGCATATTGGCACACGAGTCGGGCAACGGGTCGCTCTTGTCTACAAACACGCTAGGATTATGTGACCTGCGAATATCAATCGAGTCCGAGCGATGATTGATGGAAATTGGAATTTCAGTGCGATCGGATGGTGTAATAACGGGCGGACGGTTCATCATGGGAAGGTCGTAATCGCACGCGAGATCATCTTCTCGAGATTGTACCACCGGTGATTGATGGTGAAAATCGGGAGAGAGATTATATCGGAGTAGAACGCTGTTCTCGTCGTTCATATCGAAATTATAATAATCGTCCATGTTGGTTGGTTCGACGGACTGTGGGTTCACGAGACCACGAGTCGAATCGGTTGGATTTGAAGGGTGGGCGGTCGTTGCCGTGGTGTCCGAGTGCGACGACGACGACGACGACGACGACACCCCTTGAGTTACCACCATCGCAGTACGCTGCATTGTCGATCGCATTTCCACCGGCCAATTCACAGCAATAGCCACTCGGACGTGCAAGTGGCGCTGGACGTGGCCGAAAAAATCACATGTGATGACCTTGTCGAACACGTCCAAATAACACTCGGCATCCTGATTTCCAATCTCAGCGGACCATGGAGGCAGAGGATTGTTTTTGATTCGCTCGGCTTGAATGAATTTCTTGGCGCCGGCGGCGGAAACCGGCAGCAAAAACGAGTCTCGATCCGAAAAATTTGAATTGGCAGCCAAAAATATCGCAATTTGGGACGCATATTTTTGTAAACCATCGAGTAATAACGCGGGCATTTGGATATATCCATTGGCGTTACGGCCATTGTCTTCGTCGTCGTCATTATCGGTACTCGAATGTTCAAGAGCCGATGCGGTGGCCAAGGTCGATGGTGGCGCGCTCATGGTGTGCCACCGCTGCCAGTCCAAAATTTGTTCAAAAAGTAAAGCACATTGCGATGATTGACGTTCGTCGTGCAAGGGCAACCAAAGAACGCACAACACCGGGCCCGTTTGAAATCGCCACAGGTGCTGGCCTATCGACGGCATCTCACCGTCTATCAGCAGACCTCCGGCAGTGGCGAACAGCACTGGACGATTCGTGCCAGACCACATTTATTGGAACCTGTGGCGAAACAAATTCGGGTCAGGATTATGAAAATAGCCGTCATTCTGCGTTGGTCACTTTCTAGCAGGACGTGGCGTGGCATGGGCAGATGCACGCCGACCGGCATTGGATTGCGACTCTTCGTACCGTTTTGCAAAGTGTTTGACTCCAGTGACACGGTTGTCGTTGTTGTCAATGCCAGTGGCGGTGTGGCCGCCAACTACCCGAATGGCCAGCCACGAGGACGAGGAAGAACGGCCACCGCGCCAAAAGCGATCCGAAAAAACTGGCGCCCATTTGTTCCAACGTCAACGCCCGCCGATTGCTCGACAAGTCTCGCCTTTTGGATTGAAATCGACGCAGCCCAACAAATTGTGGTAATCACGCGAAGGCTGGGGGGTCGTTCGTCGACACGGAGCCCGTCGTCGGCGGGTGTCTGTTTCCCAACGGTTTCGTGCTAACCGGCCGAGAACATAAAAAACTGTCGGCGCGCACGATTATCGCCACAGATACTGGGATGTTTTGCATTTTGTCTGATTTTTCCGTGGGTGCCATAAAAATCTCTCCAAAATTACCCGACTTTGCGACCGTTGAGAAGTAAACCGCCGAACAGTTCGAGCAATTTTCAATGACTCTCGATGAGTTCTGGGCAAGTTTCGAAAAGACCCGTGGTGGCATATTTGTCGCTGTCATCATTGCCGTCATCATCATTTTGTAGGGAGACCGCGCGACCGAATTTCCGAGAGAAAGTCAGAATCTTTGATCGTAGCAAAGGCGCGCGTCCAATTGCGATTTCCGACATTGTTTATCAGTTCGGATTGCAACAAAGACGCCCTTTCGATTTCGGTTCCAAAAAGGCGTGCGTCTGTCCCAAAAAATGCGTCCGAAGCGTGATGGCGTTATTTTTGACCGAGCCGTTAAAAATGGCTGGGCGATGCAATTTTTCAGTTTTTAACTCCGCAGATTTGGCGCGCGCCAAATCGCAGTTTCCGACGTTATTTATTAGTGTTGGTTGCAAAAATTTGCCACCACACATGAATTCCACCGACGACGACAACAACAACAGTGACAGCAGCAGCAGCAGCAGCAGCAACAACAAGACCAACACATCATTCCGCATCAGCGCCCAAACACAAGTGGCGACTCAAAGCCCGGTTCGCCTGTCGATTGCCAAAATCCACAAACGTCATCCCGTCGACGCTCCCATTTTCTATGGTTCGCCCATCTACTTGTACTTTGATTTTGGGCGCTGCGACGTGGTCAATCAATATCATCCAGCGAAAACCTGGGAGAATGTGCTGCGTGGAGGGAATACAGGCGAATCAATCAATCCAACGGATCAATTTTTGAGAGTTTACTGGAATTTAAGCCGGCTTGGCCAAACGACGGGCGCGCCGGCTTTTATCGTCGATGCTTTTCGCCGTAGAATCCGGTTTTTGGACGCGCGCGAATCCAAATATCCCCAAATCCCTTTTTACCTAAGCAATGACGACGATTTGAACCTTTGCTTTGTGCAGGGCCCGGACGTCGCTCCGGCTTTGGAGCATTTGTGGACCCATTTTTATCAAACAATGTCGGAACAGGCCCCATCGAACGACCAAAATTGACTCTCAAGGAGACACTCGTCCTGTGATGCTCGCCGCTGTGAAATGATTTAATAAACTGGAACAGTTTTTGAGTGCACGCCGCTACTTTTTCATTCCGACGTGCGGCTATTTGGGCGACACCACTCCTTCCCTCTCGCGCAAACCATGGCCGCTTCCAAAACATTCTCATTGTCTGCACAGGGAGAACTCTACGGCGGTTCCAAAAACGTCATTATGATCACTCATGCTGATTTGGAAGCCAAGTTCGAAGAATTGCAATTCATCTTTGCTTCCGACACGGCTTCCGGACATAAATTTTCGCGGCGTCTTGACTCCAGCCTCCCATTCGCCATCCTGGCCAATGGCTGGATTCAAAGCCATGGAACGGACTATCACGACAAAGAATGGAACGTGCCTTCGAACACGCCCTTTGACCTCATACCGGAGCAACCCTGGTTCCTACTGGTGGTCAAACCCGGATGCCGTGCCTGCATCGATAGTCAGGCTGATTTTGAGACATTCGCTTCGCTATATCCGGGCATGCCCATGTTTGCCATTACCAGCACCGAACTCGCCAAAGTCAGATGGCATGAGGAGGGCACTAGTGTCCCGCGCAGTTTTGGCAACAAACTGGTCGACACTTATCCGGCCGTATTCTATTTTGATCCCCGCAGTTTCGCGATGCAATATGTACATGGTCGCGATTGGCGTACCATGGATTATGTCTACAGCCAGCTGGTTACACCCGATTTGTAGCCGTCATCCTTTTTTTGGAAAAAATAGCTCCCAATAAATATATTGAACGGTGTGTGGCGTGCCTTTGCCAAATATGCGTCATTGGAAATATTCTTGTTTTTTCATTCCACGTTCAACCGTCAATGTCCCAACCTGCTCCGCGACATCGAATTAAAGCTCAGGAGAGGGCTCAAAAATGGAGGTCCGGTCGAGAATCCTCTTCCTCCGGGACGTTTGATTTGGTTGACGCCGTCGAGCGCTCAACTTCGTCCTCGCCCCATCGTGGTGACGCCGAACTCCCAATACAATCAATTAGTGGCTTGACAATGAACGACGACGACGACGACGGGTCGAATGTCGAAGAAACAAACATCTTCGGCAACGAGCCGACGTCGAATGTAGATTTGAGGAGAGACGATGTGTCTTTCAAACCCAATGGCGCTTTGACCAGTCTCACCGTCGAAGCTGAACCACTACGGGTTTCGTCCGACCCATTAGAAACGTTCGAGTCCATTTTGACTCAGGTTCCGTTGCAATTATCGACGCTGGGACAACCGCTCGTCCCTCGACGGAAAATGAATGAGGCCATGGTTTTGCAAAATAATGGAGTGAGCGCGCGTTCTTCTTCCTCGGCATCTGCTTTGCCCCCGCCTCCCATTCGTTCTTTGGAAGATGTGTATCCACCAGGTATTGTGGATGTGCCTAGTGCAGGCGACGAATCGGATCTGACCGAACTCGTAGATGACCAATCGTGGCGAGATGAGGAAGCGAGCCAAAGGGACGACTTTGAACCCTTCAGAGTGTACGATACGGAAGACGGAATCCCTTTTGATGATTCAAAAATCAAAATCAACACTCCTGTTCGACCATCGCCGGTTTTGCCTGCATTTGTGCGAGGTATTCATAACAGGACGCACAAGGCCAACGGCAATGGCCCAAAAAGTACGTCACGAGCCGCCACGGCCCGTTCCTCCTCGGCCGTGGTGTCGGCGCCAAAATTAACGACATTGAATCACTCGGACGAAGAGAGCGACAATGGTCGTGTTGCTGGCGATGACAATGTCGACAATGATGATGGACTCAAATTGTCGCGGCATGTCGCCAATGAATCCCCTGATTTGACGATGAATGTCGCACCGCCGTCACGTTATTCCTCGGCGATGAAATTGCAAGACGTGCAATACCCCTTCGGAACGGACGACGACAATCCGGATGATGATGATGCGCTAACGACCAGACACGCCGTCGCCATGGCACAGCCACTATCATCGTCGAGAAAACATGAACAGGTCTCCAATCGCGACGGTGGTGGTGGTGGTGGTGGTGGTGACGGAATCGTAGTGTCGAAAAACAAAAACAAACCAAAAGAAGAGCACCCGGATGAGTCGTCATTGCGACGGGAGGAGGTCTCCAAGTCCAAAAGCAAAATCAGCAATCGCAAGCGCCTTCCATCGCAGTCCTGTTTGGCGACGGTCATCGTCGCGGCGCTGATTTGCATCCTCGTCGCGGGATTTTTCTGCCTCGCCTACTTTGCAATGCCATCATCTCTGTTCAAATCGGCCGCACCGCCAACGACTCCGACCGTCGACGATGCTTTTTCCCATATGGACCGCAACGACGGAGACGAATCCATCAGAGATCTGTTAAGATTGCGACAGGAAGGCGGACGAGGTGCGAGGGATTTTCATTCTTCCGACTTTTCTCCCCTCTCGTCATCATCATCATCTTCATCATTGTCGCCCTCCGCATATTCTCCCTCCAAACCATCCCCCACCTTCTGGTCAAAGTTTTGGTTTTACACTCCGTTGGAGACTGGTATTCTGGATGACATTGTCGATGATGATGATGATGATGACCGATCGTATCTTCGTGGTGGCAGTGTGGATTACAAACGGCCGTCGTCCGTTTCAATGGATGACGGGACGGTGGACGCTCCCATTTTCGAATCTCTCAGAGAAACACACCCTGGCGCGATCCAGCCGCGGCAGCCGTATGATTCGCCCTACTATGAAACCAATTCCGATCGCGTTTCTCCCACTACTCATCACGCTCCGTATTCGACGCCGCCGCCCACGAGACAACAATCTCATCAACCCGCGACACCCACGTCACATGCGCCTCTCGCGTCCGATGGGCCCGGGAAGAACGGCGAAGAACAGGACAGGAAAAGATCCAAAATGCACTGGGTCCAAAGACCTGCACGTTTGATGAGCGACGAGCAAATTCTGAAACAGACCATGAATTCGGTCATCTACCTGATGCAATGGTTGTCCGAGCAAAAGACTGCGGCCAACTTTGATCTTGAGGCATTGAACAATTTGAATGCGATACAAAAAAGCTGTTTGAACGAGTTGACATTCGGGCCGTATCGCGAACGTCTCGCCCAAAAATTCGTTTCGCAAATGATTCTTCAAACGTGTACGGCTCCCTCGGAAGAATTGCTAGGTCGTTACGCCAACTTGTTTTTTGGTACCTTTGACGACTATGAGCCCTTCATGTCCATGTTGCACGCAACGGAAACATAAAAAAAACCAGCGATGATTGACGATGAAAAAATAATAATAATTGTATTGTGCATGTCTAGGGTAAAAAACAAAAGTGCTGCTGCTCAAGTTCATGGTTGTTGTTGTTCATTCTCGTCCAGTGGATTGAACGCGCGTTTCGTCAATGGAGGAGCTCAATGATAGGAGTCGGCGCGGCACACGAGGCAAATCGGTCAAAAATCAGAAAAAGAAAAACTCTTCTGACAAGGACGACAAGGACTTCGATGGGAACAAGGGCGACGAACGGACAAACAAAAAACGCAAGTCTGGCCGCGACGAAAAGTCAGCCTCCAATTCGAAAAAATCCGCCCCGGCCATCGCAGGATCACCCGTGACCACGACCACTGCGGTTCAATTGGTTGGCAATGTGGTGAGCATGGCCGCCGCCGGTGCGGCCATGTTTGTGGCCCTCAGGGGCGATCGCCGCAGGAACGAATTGGAAAACAGACAGGAACAAAACTTGAGGCGGATGCACGCCGAGTCGGAAGCCATCCAAGATGCGATGCAAGAAAATTTCCAAAGCTGGAAACAAAATGCGTGCAGTGATTCGTTGATCGACTCGGTGAGACAAATGCAGGAATCCATGGAACTACTACAAAGGCACCAGCAGGAGGCCGAGCGACGAAATAGACAGGAACTGATGAATCTCCAGTGTCGCCTTCAGGATATGGAAACCGCACAAACGTATCATCAAGAACAGTTGCAAACCCAAATTGCTGCCGCACAAACGCATCATCAGGAACAATTGCAAACCCAGATTGCTGCCGCTCAGGCGGCGTCGTTGGCCTCTCGGTTGGTTCCCAGCACCACCACGACCGCCGCGGCGAGCACCATTCCGCCAGAGTCTGACAAGAAGACACGCGACACGCCGCCTGTGGTCGAAACATTTCACAATAACCGTGGCGACCATGTCCATGGCAGGAGGGCCCGGACATGGATGAATGACAACGATCATCGCGAGGCGGACGGCGAGGACATGGAGAACCAATCAGAGTTGGAACAAGACGAACAAGGTTCGACCAACAGTTTTACTGCCGCGCTGCCGACGCCTACGGATCAACCGGTACACAAATCCAAAGTCAAAGGGGTACCGCTTGATGATGATTATTCCTTGCATGCAAACACTGCTTCGCGAACAGGTCGCCGAGAGCCATTATACGAAAGGTCGGATTCGTCCGGTTTCGTCCCGGTGAACTTTGAGGGCAGCCCACAATATGCAACCTACGAACACAGTCCGCATGACCTGGCACAGCATCCCCGTTATCCAAGACAAGAACAAGAAGAAGAACAAGAAGAGGAAGGTGACATTTTTGAATCATCACGCTATGGCGACGGTGAAGAGGTGTTGAATGTGGAAGATTTGTTGCATAATTTGGGCAATTTGCACGATTTGGGCGATTTCGTGATGCCTTATATCCAACAGATACAGATGCATACAATGTCGCGTTCGAGTCCCACGGCTGCGGCGCACTCTTCCGTACAATTTGAAGAGTTGCCAGAATAAAAAAAATAATCCGGAAAGAATGGTTTTACATTGAGTTGGTGTTTTTTTGTGTGTGTGGGTGTGTGCGTACGACTCTTTTGTTTGTTGTTGTTGTTGTTTGCTCGTTCGTCTGGATGATACATGTCGGTGGGTGGGCGATATTCATATATTTCCCAGATACGTGGGCAATGCTCGAACCGGGTCTCGAACCGAAATCACGCGAATCCGTTTTTTGAACCCGTCCACCATGGGCGACTTTACTTGATTCGCCGTCTCATACGCCTCCAACAGCCCGTCATGATTCACCCAGTTGAGTATGTGTCGAATGCAACAGGCGTTGAGCTGGAAGGGTTCCAGAAGCTTGGCGATTCTCACCGGCCCATTTTCTTCTTCCTCCTCCTCCTCCTCTTCTTCTTCTTCTTCTTCTTCTCCTCGACAGCGTGATATTCGCATCGAATCGAGTCGATCGGCTCGAGTTTCCAGATCATCATTCACAATCCTGCCAGCATCCCTGTCTTCGCAAGTTCGAAGTCTGGCCAAGCGAAAAGGTTCAATGCCTTGCCGCGAAAGGCTCCGTTCCTCGTTTTGCTGCAGCAATCGAATAATGTCCGATCTCAAATGTGCCAAGTATTCCGCACACGAATAACAACTGATTGGAAAGACAATCAATTCGGTCATGGTGTTGCCGCCGAACCGCACTCAAATTACAAGTGACTCGTAAAAATATGAGATCATTCGCCCTGTCACACTTTGTGAATTTCAGTCACAGTCATCATCCGCACACGAAACGCACACACGCGTTTCATGCATGTGAAGCGATGTGAAAAAGTGAAAAAGTCAAACATGATAGTCGTTCCAATTGAAAATCAAACGATAAAAAATGGGTAGTCCCAAATCGAGCCGCAAGTCACGCAATGATCGCGGATTTTTTGGCCGAAACACTGATGCACTCTGGGCATTCGTCGCAATCGTGGTCGTCTGGATCCTCCTCGGCATTGTGTATGCTATTACCAACGATAGAGGCTGTGACAGCCACTCCTTCTGGGACAAACACTACGGGACCCACGAATGGGGAATGAGCTACTTTGGAATCCTCTCCCTCTGGTGGACCACCGGATTCCTCATGGTTGGCGGATTCGTGTTCAGCATTTTCTGGAACCAATCTCGTTACAAGACAAGAATCAACAGATGTGGCGGACTTTGCGGAATCAACTGGGACACGACCTTGGTCACCGTCTTAATCTTCCTCTCGCTTTACATTGTCAAGCCCCTGTTGGAATTCTACGGAAAGAGCCCATTGCTCGTCTTTTTGGTGACCCTTGCCGTATTTGCCGTCGGTGCCTTCCTGTGCGCCCACTTTAAACGTTTGGAGAGGGGAAGCATCTTCACATTGCCCTTCTTGATCGTCATCTTGATCTCTTTGCTCTACCAAATGATCATTGCCATCCTGGCGTACGACAATGGCAGCAGCGGCAACATGATCAAGCTCCACTTTGACTAGAATCGTATTCCCGCCCTCGGCCGTCGGTTTGGTTCCCACGTCCAAAATCCCTTTTGTCTGTTCCTCCCTCCCTTCACACACTCTCTCTTTTCGTGTTCATAATCATTTTTGAGTCCATGTTTTGATTTCGATCGCCAACGGCGCGGAAATTCCAACCGGCAGCACGGCACAGCGCGCGCACACGTATACAACCATTTGGTAGAAAAACCGTCCTTCGATGTTCGGCCTTCGGTGCAGCAAAATTGAATCGCAAAGATCTTTTGCGCCCTCGCCAGCTCTCGACCGTCACTGGGTCCTCTTGTCATCATTCCGCAATGCATGCACTGCTCGCCTCTTCCTTCCTATCCGCTCTTGTAAAAATACCATGTAAACCAAAATATGATTCTCACATCCACTTGCCTGTGATATGTCGCCGCCATTGCGCCCTCGTTTTTTTGGAACGTTTCATTCGCCGATTTTGACGTTGTCTATTTGAAAATCGCGTTTGCCACCCACAGCGCTTGAAAAATCCCGGACGGTCCTTGGAGGATTAGTGTTTCTTGCACACACTACGGAATCATCATCCACACGATCAACAAAACAAGGCGGTTTCAAAAAACGAAAAAGAGCACCGACACCAGACGCGAATGAAAATGAGGTGGCTCTGCTGCACACCGGTGCTGCCAACAAGAGAATCAAGACTAGTGAGTGCAGCAGCAGCCGACGCCAATCGAGCGAATTCAACTTTTTTTCTACAACTACCCATTTGCGTGTTCAAATACTTGTGCGAATGGTTGGACGGAGACGATGTACTCCAACTGGTCCGCTGTCGTTGTCGAGATATCTCGGCGCGCATCTGGAAACGCCTACATGTTCAGTACGACAACAGATCTCTTTGCTGCGTTTTTTTTCAAAACTTTTCACCCATTTTCCAGGCGGTCTGATGGGTGGCTTGGTTTTCAAAAATCATTCCAGCGGTAAACAGGATAATTAAACGTCATTCGACTTGTATGAGAACGCCATGGACTGTCCTCAAATGATTGCCGTCATTGAAGACGACGATTTTTCTGATGACGAGCTGGTGGAGGAGCGAGAGGAGGATGCAAAGGATTTGTGGCAGGAGAGTTCGGATGAAGAAAATGACGATGGTTCCGGCAATGACTGGGTAATTCGGTGTAGCCGCAAGGAAAATCACAATCTACTGCGCGACTACCAGAGGTTCAGGACGGTCCTGGTCGACGACAACCGGGGCAAACAATATCGTTATTATTTTGAACTGGATATGGAGCACATGAGGCTCACCAGGTTGTATTTGTACCGAAAAAATTTTAAGAAACTCCCTTTGGAAACGGCGCTGTTGTGGGTGTGCAGCGTTCGCAAACCGCATGACGATATGGAGCGATTTTATATTGACGACATACGCTGGCATTTCTCCGTCGTGGAGACGAAAATCGAACTCAACTCCAAACACAAGGGCATCATTGACGAGTTGAGCCCCAATGACGCCCTGTTATGTGCTGGCGAAATGTACATAGGAAACACTACCATCTTGTGGAATGAACGCACGGGAGCCTTGCGAAAACTGATCAAAACAAACTCTAAAGCTCTAAAGGCTCCGTTTCGCCATTACATGCAGCATATTTTGCAGAATTACGAGGAAAGACCGACGCATGACTTTAAGTACGAATGGAATATCATCAAGAACTTTGCGCCACCGCCCGATATGAAGTATGTTGACGAATTTTACGTCCAAAATGATTTTGCCGAAGCTCGAAGGACGCGTCTCGAATCTCGCTGAGTGCCATCATGTCATTGCGTAGTAATATAGATTTTTCAATAATATCATCGCCACCATCAGGATGTTGCTTGTTTCGCCCGCCGTGGATGGATGTCTTTTTTCGCCCAATTCCGTGGCGCCACGGCGGACCGGTCTGCTCGACCGTTGCGGCGGTTTTTTCCCGAACCGTCGCACATAGTCGAACGTCTTTTCCGGCGCCGTTCGTGCATGATTTTCCGAGAGGCTTTCTCCAGTGTTTTTTTTTCCGACTCGGACCCGCGCGTGATATTTGAAAGACCAGTCGAGATTTGCGAGTGGATGCAGAAAACAAGTGGAGCGTCCTCGGGCGTGTCCCGAACAGTGCAGCTCCAAATGCAAGCATTGTTCAAAAGTCTAAAAAGTGATTCGTCATCAAATGACGACGGCTATATGGCGAGTAGCGACTTTTTTGATTTTTCGGACGCCGAAAAAGTGAAGAGTCCTGGACGGCAGACGAGTCATGCGTCTGATCTGAGGGCCAGCGAACCTTCCTCGAGTTGTTCTTCCAGCGCGACCATCCACTATGATAAGGATGTGTCACCCGTGGTCAATTCGGAAAACCGTGTTGAACCCACGCTCCTCCACGTGGACCCATGGCAAGATTTGGATTTTGTTTTTTCAGATGCAGAAGATCAATATTGTAGCAATTTGGCCGAACTACAGACTTTTGCACCGCGAAGTAAATCCGAACCGATCTTTCAAACGAGCGGCCGCAAACGAAAACAACCTAGTTCCGAACGCATCGACCAACCTCTGGCAGGCGTCAAACGTCGCAAGTCCAAAACCAAAAACCACGGTTCCAAGACAAAAGACGACGAGGCGCGCGATCATCATTTTCATCCCGCGAATCCACTGAGTACCACAGTGTCGAATTTTTCGATTCGACCTGTGCGCCCGCCAGAGGAATGGCTGTCCCCGGAAATAGATGCCGAACTGGACTTGGACGATGAGACGGGACAATTGTGGCGAACGCCCTTTGCTGGAATCCGCAAAAATCCCCTGATGGGGGCCGACAATCGTACACTCGGGGGCGCCCGTGGTTCGGTCGGTCTTTCGGATCGACGATCTACTATTCCACCGGGAGACTTGCGTGTCAAGACGGCGGCGACAACAGCGACAACATTAACAGCAGATGTCTCGTCTGGCACTGACCAGCCAAAGTCCAAGGGAAACTCGACCAACAAACAAAAGACGCTCGCCAAAATCCAGCAATTCATGACGGACATTCAAAATATCCAACTCAAACAATCGACCATTCGTGAATTGTGTCCCGACTGTCGATTTCCCCTGTCGACCTCCATAGAGAATGATCGGCAGATTTGTGTCCGTCCCAATTGCAACTACCAGAGAAAGTCCAGGGAGAATACAAAGGCGACGTTGGCCTACGGCGAGGAATTTGACATTATTCCCGATTATTTGCAAAAGCAAAAATTCCACATTTCCAACCGAGTCCACGCCCAACTGCATTTTACAATGTGGCAGTACGGCGCGCCGTACGTGGCCAACGAAATCATCTTGTACATTTTTTGCAAAATCTGGGTCGACTTTGATTATAACAAGATTCAACAAATTCAATGGCACGACGTTCGGTACACCTTGCTCCAGCTTGGTTGGACGAAATACTACGCACATACTACGCAAATCTGGTGCCGCATCCGCAACGGTCAGATGAAAAGTGTGCTTCCTCAACTCCAAAATCAGATATTGACCATGTTCGGAATGATTGCCAAAGAATACATCAAATTCTGTGGCGAGAAGCGCAACCTGAATTATCCCGCAACGATGGCGCGCATTTTCATACAACACAAAAGGCGCGATCTATTGCAATACTTGTGGTTGAACGACGACAAGAAGGCGGATGATATTGAAAATGATTTTTGGAAAAGTATCGGGTTGGGTTGTGCGCCGTCGCATACGCAAGTGAACGGCGCTGGCGATTCGTGAAAGGACCGCCAAGCGGGACCAAGACCGGATGAGCGTGGGTGATTATGCACGACATTCATGTGGCGAGTTGTGGAAAGTTTGGAACGTTCTGGTTTTGAATCAAGCTACCACACACGCACATACGCACGCACATACGCACATACGCACAAGGGCAACCGTAGCACAGGAGCTCCAGAGCCACGACGAGTCAAAGAAGTTGCACGATCGGGCATCGTGAGACGATCGGCGGAGACCAACTTTTTCACGCACTCGTTTGACATTTTCATTTTTGCCACCCACCATGACACAGACACTCTTAATTTTACCAACAAACAGTCGATTTTGTTTCCGAAGAAAAACAGTCCGGGTACGAGAGCCATTCATTCGACCGATATTATGTCGAATTGAATAGGAATCGCCGCCAAAGACCCGCCCTTCACCCCTAGCCAGCCGGCCTCTGTTTTTTTTCAAACTCATGAATAAAAACGAAGGGGAGAAGGAACAAAACGCCAATCCTGGATCGTTCCTCATACGCGGTAGTGCGGCCAGTTTTGGCCCCAGAAAACCAAGAGGAAGACCCGCCAAGGAGATTGATGACGACGCCTCGTCGGGTGCGTCTCAAAAAGACGGCGAAGCACCTGGATTTGATCGTTTGCAACTTAAAAGAATTCAAAAAGAAGACAAGACCTCGAAACTGCCTTCACAAGCCCTATCCATCTTTCAACTGATGGCACAAGGCAAATACTTGCTTTATTCTCCCATTTACACAATTTCCACGGTCAGACCCGATCACATTTCGGTAGACACGGCATTGGATTTTTACATGACACATCGCTTCCTGGTGCCTTCCAACCATGTCAAATTGTTATCGGCCGGCATTCGTCAGCGTATGCCCAGGGTGCATTTGGAAGAGGAATTGATTATGGATGGGGTTTCGGTCAAGTACCGATTCCCGAGCTCGGCCAGTCGTAAAAAGTTGGACAAGGAGACGATGCATTTTTCAATACGCGATGACATCATTCAAAGTCTATTTTTGTTCGAGAAGGGCGCTTCCAGGGAGGAAATTGTCAATCGTGTGCTACAAATTCGGACGGCGCGCAGTCGCCGTCGAGCCAATCGCTCCTCCGAAACCTCGTCGTCCGTTCATAATTCCAAAATTCGAAAGGAGATCAGCAATTTGCTGAATAGCATCAAAAAGACGAAAAAATACGAAATATTTGTGTACCAGTGGTATCCTGACGCACTGGATTGGTACATTCTCCGGCGTTTTGTCACGCCCAAGGCGATTCCCAAGATTATAGAGCATTTTTGTCGATATCTGAAGCAAAATGCATCCACGTACAAGGACAAGACGGTGGACTTGGGACATATTACCAACCGCATGCTATTGGATTACACGTGTCGGCAATTCGAACTATGGCAGCTGCGATTGCAACGATTTTGCGAGACCGAGGGTGTGATGACGCAAATCCAATCGGCCTTTCACTTGCTCTTTCAACAATCCGAGTCCGCCGCCGCGGCCGATGTCATTGGGACGGGTAATGTGACGACATATCTGCCTCCGTCCAGGGTCCAATTGAAACGTACGGGCATCGGGACCCAGTATGCCCAGGAGATGCAGTACTTTGAAAATATTTTGACCATCTTGATCAACATGCCAATTAGTCCGTTTTGGTGGTGGATTACGTGCCATTTAGACGAGCACGCTCAAAATTGGGTCGAACAAGCGGTTCAACCGATTCTGAAGAGTCCCTTGATCGATCAAGTCAGTAAACTCTGGGTACAGTCCGATCCCTTCGATCTGGCCGGCCTGGCACTACAGTTTTCCAATTGGTCCGCATACAAAATACCCATCTTCGGCACTGGTATTTGGAATGACACCACTTATTATTCCAGGTGGCGCAATGCGGAAAAGAGCGGCGCCGTTTCACTGTGGAATGTCTTGACAACGACGACGACGACCCATCCATCTGCAGAACTGAATGGCATTGCGATCACCAATAATGACGACTTTGACGCAGTCGATTCGGCCGGTAGCGGTCAGCGCGTTTGGCACGAGACTTTTGCGGCAGCGGACGTGGGCAATCGTTTGGATTTCCAATATCAACTGCCCGACTATCACGCTCGGCAGGAGTATGACGAGGAATGGCTTTTGAGCAGCGCAACCATTGATCCTTATGGCACGAGCGCAGAACCAGAGGATCGCTTGCCTTACCCGACCCAGGAAATCCAGCAGAAGAAGGATGATTTGAAAAATGGTCGGCCCACTTCGTTTGTCATTTCCGTCCGCGAAATGGCGCAGATCAATTCCATGCGAAGGGTGGAGTTTGTGGAGATGCTCATGGACGTGGATCCCCTGTCGGTCGATTTCCACTGGCCCGTCTGGGCCACCGATCCCGTATTCATCGACTATGGCGGTCATTTGCAAAATGTGGAGTACCACGCCGGTGGTAATGTTGATGGTGCCGATGGTAGCCACCAGGAAGATTACTCTGCACGAATGGACGTGGACGAGCCAGCCGCGGTGCCTCCTTTGGAACCGATTCAGAGCGCCGAAGTGTGGCTGGGCTCCATGACCGACGCCGAATGGCGAGAGAACTCACAGGTCCTTGCTAATCGCATCTTTGCCAGCTATCCGGAATATCTGAGACAACACCCGGAGTTGCGCCGGCGTTTGGAATCGCTCGGTTACCAGACGGACGTTTTACCAATCACCCACCGAACAATGCTAGAGAACTTGGACGCCCTCCGTTTCCAACACGGCGGATTGGCGCCCTATGAATTTTTACATCATATTGTGAGCATCTATGCTCGTTATCTGGACGGCGACATTGCCAGGGAGCCAAGTTATTTGAAAATTTATGAACCGGGCGGACCCTTGTCGAGCATTCCACACTCTGCTCCGCCTGGTGGAGCGTTCGATTGGTCCACGGGTACATCAAAAGGCATCGGATCAATGCCGTTTGCTCCAGTGTTATCTCCCGTTGGCTCTAGGACGACTCCGGTCTATGCCAATCCGGGAGCAAAAGTCATCGGTTCAATGCCGTCTGCTCCAGCATTATCTCCCGTTGGATCCAGGACTGCTCCGGTCTATGCCAATCCAGGAGCAAAAGTCATCGGTTCAATGCCGTCTGCTGCAGCATTATCTCCCGTTGGATCCAGGACTACTCCAATCTATGCCAATCTGGGAGCGAACGATAAGGGGCAACTCCAAAGAAACGTGTGGCAACTGGCAGTCAACCGTTTTGCCACCGTGGTTGAAGACGTGGATTTGTTCCGTAGTCATCGGCGCCAGGACATTTTGGCTGGATTGTACCAAAGGAAATCGGAAATTGAACCCAATTGGCGGTGCGAGGACGAGGAACAATACTACGCTGTGATTCCGCCGCAGTGTGACGAACGAGTCAAACTCAATCGCTACGAGGAATTGTTGCGCCTGGGTGGTTTGCCACAATCCGTTGATTTTGAAATACAGCCTCGGCCAGACTATTGGGTCACGCGTCCCAAATCGATATTGAAGAATGGCAATCGTGGTGGTGGTGATGTGAGCGGTGATGGGCGCCGTAGTGGCGCCACGACCGGCAAGCCATCGCCTTCCCGTCAATCCGCAGCAGCCGCCCGTCAAAAAGACGACGAGCACCCAAGCACCTCCCGCCAATCCGCAGCAGCCGCCCGTCAAAAAGACGACGAGCACCCAAGCACGTCCCGTCAATCCGCAGCAGCCGCCCGTCAAAAAGACGGCGTTCGCCCCAACACCTCGCACCAATCGGCAGCAGTTACCCGTTAAAAAGACGACGAGCACCCCATCACCTCCCAAGCAGGCTGTTGGCGCGAAGAGGGCGACGAGCGGCATGCCACCAAAGCCGCGACCATCTGTGAAAAAGACGACAAACACCGACCGAGATGCGGACGGATACCGTCGCAACGCGACGGAGGATCGCCCAATTGGAGACTGAGACGCAAACGTTGAATTACAAGGTGGAGGAGTTGCAGGAGTTCCAGAAACTTGTTGAGACTGAGACGCAAACGTTGAATCACAAGGTGGAGGAGTTACAGAAAATTGTTTTCCCATGGTACAGACGAAACATCGATAGGGAATGAAGATGTGTCGCAAAGAAGAATTTTGTGCATGACCTGCGCATTGTCGAGAACAAATGTAATGTATTTTCGCATGTGCGGGGAATTCGCGTGTAACAAGTTATTCGCTGCTGAAATTCCGGTTTGACGGTTAATTCCGTGCTCTCTTTGAGTCGTGTACACCCTCCCAATTTTACCGCCGTCGACGCTTTTATTTTCGAAAAAGTACGCTGGGTTTCATTTTCGCAAGTCGAATGCTAATGTTTTTTTATTTGTTTGTACGTGTCTCCCGAATGAATCCGGCAATCATTCGTGGAATCTCCGCAGATTCCATTTTCTTCCCGTGCTCGACGAGTTCGGGATTCCGGGATATTTCACCAACGACCTTGAAGAGGTATCCGGCGAATCGAGACAAGGTATTCATCAGGGTGGTGTTCCGCTCCAAAACCGACCGATTCAGTGCGGCTAAATCACTTTTTTTCGCGGGACTATCGACCAAAGTGCGAATCAAGGCAGACAATTTGGATAAGGCTTGCTCATTTCGTTCCAAAACGGTGTCTGCAGGGGGAATATCCACCGGTGTGTCGCCGCCACTACCACTACCACCACCACCATCACCCGTCATCATTCCAACAAAGCTGGTCATTTTGAGAATACCGTCAGAGAGCGGCAGTGACAAAACGCGTCCAGCATCCACCGGCACCAAAATGGCTGTGGTATCCTTGGTATGGAGTTGATTCGCCGGATCAAGATGCCTGACGCAAAGATTGCCCAACCAACGAGCCCAAGGCGAGGAGGAGTCGTGGTCGTGTTTTGCGGAGGCAACATGAATTGGCCGCATTTCCAATTGGAACCCCAACAGAGTCACGCCCAACCATAGCTGAACGATAAAACCGTAAAATGTGGCTTGGATTTCTGAAAAAGCTCGTTTTTTCAAAGTGGTGGTCGTGGTGGCGGTGGTCGATTGGATCAATCGCTCTAGAAGCGAGTGGGTCATGGGCTCCACGAGCATTCCGAAACAACACAAGGGCACTTGAACGTGAGCGAGCAGCGTATCTACCGTCTTTTGAACGTCGGTCACGATGCGACCACTTCCAAAAGCGGCCAAATTAGTATCCCCGCCCAGCAGAATGGACCGAAGGTGAGCGCCAGCTGAAAAATCACTCGTATTCTCCAAAGTCCCGGCCTGATCCACGACCATGGACGCGTCGAAAATTTGCATGACCAGCGGGTTCCACACCTCCTGTCCGATTCGGAGATTCTGAGAGTATCTACCGGGTTGAAGCGATCGAGCATAAAGACGCTGCTGCTGCTGGTCCGAAATGCCGCCGCTCGAGTTTTCATCCGACCGAATCGCCGGCAGCAGTTGATTAACCACGGTGCAGGCGAAGTGCGTGTTTAGTTCCTTGAAAAACTCGTTGGTATTCAAAGCATTGGGACCCAACAGCATTTGATTCATATTGTTCATATATCGGAAGGCATTGATGGCCTTGGACCACAATACGCTCGTTGCTGTCCACAATGTCGCCAGGGTCAGTTGTAAATTCAGGGGCACCACATGAAACACTCCCGGATCGGTTACCCAAGGCGTATAGCGTGGAGTAGCACGAGTACCAGCGGCGGCTCCGGCGGTGTCTGAATCGCCGGAATCCACGTTATTGGAAGCGGTTTGCGGTATCGGGAATTGCCCACTTCCATAGGAAATCATAATGTCCCGTAAAAAAGGTGGAATCTGGTACGCATTGGTGATTTGGACATTGGGGGCGGCGGATGACGACGCAGAAGCGGACGGCGGCGGCGGCACTGTGCCGCCTCCGCTTTTCGCCACACTTGGGATGAGTTGAACAAAATCATCGATCAGTCGATTGGCGCTCGCGTTGACAATGTCGAACGAGATTAGGGCATTGTTCAAATCCACGGGCGAATCGAATCGCCTGTGGATTTCGATAATTTTACCAAGAATACCAATCATTTCCAACTTTTGTATGAGCAAGAACATTAAGTGATCCTGGTTATAGCCAGACGTGCCCTGGGCGGAAGACAAAAGAGGAGGGGCGGTGGTGCTGGACGTGGCGGAGACTTTGGCCGCGGATACAGAAGCCATTCGTGTAATTGTATGCGGCACAATGTCGGCAATGATTTGATCAAAGGACACATTCTTATGTTGTACCAACAGGTACAATAGTTCAGAGATCTGTTGCAGAATCAAAATCGCAGAGCGCCAGCACTGAAACAGTACGAGCCAGTGATTAGGAATAACAAACGTGTGATGGGTGGAGGCCAAAATGGGTTGGGTGTTGGGCGCCGCTGCAAAGTTGGTGGCGTCGCCACCAGCAGCACTATTACTACCACCGGCACCACTGCTGGGTGTCGCAGCGGATTGAGTCGGCGAGGACGGGCCAGGTGCGGCCCTTGTCGGTGACGTCGTCGTCAATGGCGCCATTCTAGCAGCCTGATTGGTTTTGGACGAAGCTGTCTGGGTCTTGGTATTCGCGACCTCGCCTTCAAGGCCAAAACTTCCACAGACGAATGTCAAAATCGGTAAATCAGATGGCCAAGTGGAAAGCAGTGTATTGTCGTAGCCGCCGCCGGCCAGGGAACCGCCAGGCGCGGAAGCGGCGTCCGATGAATTGAAATTGGACGCTTTTTGCAAATATCCAGAGTAGTCGTTCAACAAACCCGTCAAATCCACGGTTTTGGCTGGTTTTTGGTATGGGGGAGTGATAGAGCCGCCGGTTTTCGTTGTTGATCGGGCGGTATTTTTTTTGGGGTAAAAGGCCGTGTTGATCTTCCGCGGGGAAGGTTTGGAATTCGATTGGTTCCAAATCAAACTCTGTTCAAAATGCCACAGCCTGGTCTTGACTGGCGGCGTGATCGGGGGCATCAAAACCGATGATATCCAATTAAAACTGTCGAGCAAATTAAGCGCAGCCGAACTGCGCTCGGCCAATTTACCGTAAGAGTCATCCACAAAATCCTTGAGTAGTTTCGGACGCTCATAATTGTCAAAAAGCACTTCTGCGGCAACATCGGCGATGTGAACATCGTAGAAACGGGAAAAGTAGCTTTTGCAGGCGGCTGAAATCCAAGATTGAATGCTCGAGGCCCTCAATCCTCGAATGACATCGTTTTGGAACGCTGTAGACTCCAAATTGTCGACTATATACAGCGGAAATTGTAATTGTTGAATAATGGCGTTCATTTGCGCTTGCTGTACCGCAAGATTCACGGGTACTTGCAAACTAGCCGTGTCCCATTGTAGTCGACCGTCCTGGTTGGGAAAGACCATGCCTCCCGCGTCCAAGTTGTTTTTCACCATTTCCGGCAAGTAGGGATCGTCCATAGATCGGTTCATATTCTTGGCTGCCATTTTTTCGCCGATCCTAAATGAACGACGGCGTGCACACAATTTTGGGACGAGGGGACTAAATTCAGAGGTTGAATTTGGAGTCCCGAAAAAAACACAAACAAAAATGCCCCGTTTTTGTTCCGTTGCAAGAGGACACTGCCGTGTCGAAAGATCAAGGTGTTCAAACGGACCGCAAATTTCTTGTGGCACACGATCCCATTTTTTGTAGTTTTGTAAATCAACCGAACGCCCTTGCCGAAGAACAAAGACGAGCTCGTGCCAATGAACAATTTGAACGCTGACGAAACCGGCCTTTCTCTTCGTCAATTTTTGATTCAAATCTATAACGGTGATGAAGATTATCCCGATTATTATGACGATTATGATCGAATTTTAGCTTCGCGTGAAGTGTACGTTTTCGTTTCGGAAACCATTGTCGACGATCCCCTGCGATTGTTTGCTTTGGACCGTTCACTTTAAAGTCTGACTTATCGGACCTGCTTCCTGTCTCTCTAATTGTCCCTGTTCTCGAATTAGCTTGGCAGTCCTATGTCTGCCAGCAATGAATGTCGCGTATACAGGTGCGCCGGCTAATGCTCATTCCCGTCGTAACCTGACGCTGGCGCTTTATTTTGGTTCCATCAGTAATCCAATGACGTAATTTTGACTGATATGTCTCTTGTTTGAATAGTGTCTGTATTGTCTGCAGAGTGGTCCGTAACACGCGACCGGGAGGTTTACACGTGGGCCGTGGTCACAGCATGTCTTTATTTTGCAATGATATTCAACGTAACTAATGTGTGGTCGCGTTTGGCACGCCAATCCGACGTGTTGACCGCTCTGGTTCGCAAACTCCAGACACTTGACCTGTGTGTAGTTTGTCTTTGGATGACATCGTTGCACTACTGCCACTTGCTTTGTTGGGATGATGTAGCGCGTGAATACCCAGCTACAAAGTCGATCGGTCTTTTTTTGGTTCAACAACTCATGATCCAATCGACAATCCTCGTACTGTGGCACTGGACGGTCGGTAGGACCGCTCGGCCCCGTGTTGGCCGAACGGGTGTGATGGACATCCGAAGGCTCGAAGAGCAGATGTACAATCCTGTTAACACTGCAATTTTGCCCGAGAATGCCATCTGTGCAATATGTATTTCGAACTACGAGTTGAACGAAAAAGTGCGATATTTACCTTGTGAACACCATTTTCATGGCGATTGTATCGAGCCATGGATGCTCGGGCACAGATCATGCCCACTTTGTAGATGCCGAATCGACTAGCAAGAGACCGGCTCATCACGGGTCAACCCAAGTCCCTAGCGCATCCCCGAGTAATGATCCCAGGACTGTCCGGATCTCACCCTGACGTCTAATGTAAGCAGTGTAGTACAAATATAATCCAGGAAGGTTCAATGGAAGCACTCGGGAGACCGTTGGTGGTTGATCTTCCTAATTCGAAGCATCACTTTTTAATCCGGACATTCCGCCTGACTTTGGCAGGAGATGAGATGGATCTGTACGGTTGAAACCCGGACCCAGTGCTGCTGGATGAGACTGAATGCGACCGAGAGTCGACGAGAACGGTTCGCGTCAACATCCATTTCTCAAAATAACAGGCGACCACTCGCTTGATTGGTCGCTTTTGTTCCACTCGGTTGAATTCCACCCTGAGATTCCTTCGTGGTTCGATTCAAAAGGCAGCAAAAAACGACGAGTCCTTTGATTTCCCGCCTTTTTTGCACTGGCTGGACTTCCCACTTTGAGGTTTTTTTCGCCAGAGAGACAGCAGATGAGGACTGTTTCGATTTGTCACTTTTTCGCGCTCATTGAAGGTTGAGGATGAGCACGAGGATGATCAAAGCCCATTCGGGGCCCATCCGGTTTTTCCAATCCGGCCCGAGCTTCTCGGACGATTTTGAGAAGCAATTCGCATGTTAAAGTGTATGAAAACGTTTCCGGTATGGTTCAACCCAAGATTTTCGTGAAACGCCAAGGTGACAAAGACGCGCGCCACGCGTCGTTTTTTTCGTGCACCAGGACGTCAAAGTGAGGACCGATCAACCATACATACACGCCACAGTCGTCTATTTTTGTCTCACGTCGAACCATATCAATGCATATGCATATGTACGAACGACATGGGCACATTCGGAGACGGAAAAATACGAATCCGCGCCAAAACGCCAACGGCTCTTTTCGCTTCCCGGAAACGAGTCTTGATTTTTCACTGGCCCACGCGAAACAGGCCGTTGTACTCAGTCTGGCCCGCAACCCAACTAACAGACTACACCGCCAATTTGCTTTGAACTTTCGAAAATCCAACATTATGTCTGATACGCCGATGGATCTACCGACGATGCTCCAACAACAACCCGAACGCGTGCGCCTCGTGATCACCACAGATTGTGAGCCGGACGACGTTGCCGTCTTAATCGCCGTCGAACGGCTCGCTTTGCCCGTTCATTCCGTCCTCGTCGTCAAAGAGGTCCCGGTCCAAAATGACACTGACTCCCCCCTCGACCGCGGATGTGTTTTTGAACGATTCCGGGACGTGTTAGATGCACATACTCAAAATTGCCAAGGTGATTGCACCACTACTGAGCGGAAAAATCGATTGGAGGACAGTAAATTTTATTATGAAACGGCAGACCTTCTCGCCGATCGCATCAAGACTGGCGTGTTCGAGATTTTGGAATCCAAGCACATCCCAGTTGTCATTCACATTGCCAATTTCCTCCCACTCTATCATTTTGCTGTGGCCAACCGACTCTTGGCCAAACAGTGTTTCGTGGCCGCCTATGGTTCGGTCAACATTCGCTGGGCGCTGCGTCAAGGATTGCAGCAGGCTTCGTCGTCACTCATGGAAATCATTAACACCGCCTTTGCCCAATGTCTCATTTTCGAAACTTTTGGCGCTTTCGGTCAAAAAAACGTTGCCAACCCAGAAACTGCACCTGAGCTCTGGGAACGACTCGGTTGGCCGCCCACGTCACAGCATACTTTGGAGCATGTCCCTGCTTCATCTCCTCCCGTCACTCGTTCGAAATCGCTCGACACAGAGTTGAGGGAAATAATCGCCGATTGGAATGATAAAATGGTCAACAGACAGATTCGTGACCTCGCTAAAAAGTCAGACTCCTTCCGCGGCATGACTCTCTCGAATGCATCGGATTTCACGTCTCTTTTGAAGAGTGTGACTGAGGATCCCAAACACGCCGACCATACTCGTGTCAAAATCATTTACAACATTCTTACCTTCCGAGAACAGTTTGTGTTTGCAGACATTGGTCTCATGATGGCCCTGATGGATCCCGTCGAATGCCATCACTTTGTTCCAGTTTGTATGGATTTGTCCGCTAGTAATTTTGTTACGACGGCTGCCCCTCGAGATGGAGACACGGGTCGCTATTTCTTGCCGCCTAATGATGCCGCACAAACTCAAACACTACGCTTGCGGCGACTTTCTGCCGCTTTTGGCGCATTGTTTTGTGATTCATAAAATGCTTTTGATTGATTTCCGATTATTTCACAAGTGCTGGTGTGGTGACGTTACGAGTTTCTCGGTCAATCCTTTGGCAGGGATCTCTTTTGTTTTGAAGTACGAACTGGTTCAACGCGACACGGCCCGCAAGTCACCAGAAAAGTAAAAAAGGAGACGCCTTGTCGCGAGACCCTTTTGTTCGACGGAGAACGACCATCCATCGCGCTCGTGTGTGTTATGCAGTAAAAAGCCCGAGAGATACAATGACGAAGAAGCCGAAAAAGATTGCTTCCACCCAAGGGTTCGTTTCCTCCTTTGCTATTTTGGGATGAAGGTTGCTCACTCATACAACAAGAGAAGAGCGATGCGAAAAGGCGCGCTCGGTCGAAGGTCTTTGGCGCACGTGGCGCGAAAAGGCGCGCTCGGCCAAAGTCCTTGCGGTTGGTTTTCATTCTTGCGCTTGCCACTATAACCAATGGAGTCCTTTGGACTCGGTGTGGATACTTATGGAGATTGGCTTGAAAGCCCAGAGCGCGCTGCCCTGCCAGACATTGCTTACGAGATGTTATTGAATGAAAAGCAAGTGATCGTCGGTCAGCGCCTACCGCCTGCACCTGGGAGCGATCCTAACAAGATCAAGTACAAGATGATCGTCGTTACAGGACCCAAACCCTTTACACTCCAGACTGCTATGGAAGAAATCCCTCAAGAGGATTTCATGTGTCATTTGTACGGCATTTTGCGCCGAGTTGCCAATCTCCCACCCACACGCGCCGTCCAAGTTTATACCATGACTTGGGACGATTTAACCAATCGTGTACCAAATAAATAAATCATTTTATCCCCTCTGGGGTTTTATGAAAGGCTTTTTATCATCATCTTCATGTACCGTATGGTGGCGACAGCGGGGATTTACTCAGGTTGGCTAACTGACCACACTCCAAATCGTTTGTACGGCCAGCAAAGACGAGCTGATCGGTGCCGTACGCGGCGTAGACTTTGTACATGGGGTGTTGCTTTCCTCACCACAGTCGATGGCTGCCTATTCGCCACATTCCCGTGACGATGAAGGCGAACGATCGTGGACGCTTCGTAATTCTTTTTCTCGAACAGGCAATCTTTTTTATGAGTCTACAAAAAATCAGAAGCGAAAAAAACGACGGACAGAAAAACGGGCGAAAAGATTTTAAAAATCGGCGTCCATCGTAAAAACGAGATCGGCGCAAGCACCAGAATGTGGATTGTTCGTAATGGCCACGCCGCTCTTCTGGTACTCAGCCACGCGCTTTTCGAAAAAGTTTGTTTTTCCCTCCAAGGAAATCATTTCCATCCAGTCGAAAGGGTTGGCCGCGTTATAGATTTTGGCGTATCCAAGCGCCACGGCAAGACGATCGGCGACAAATTCAATGTACTGTTTCATCAGAGCGGCGTTCATTCCAATCAAAGAAACGGGCAACGCCTCCGTGATAAACTCCTTCTCCGAATCCACTGCATCCCGGATGATGCTTTCAATAGTGACCCGAGGGAGCTTGTTGACCAACTTGCCGTAGAGCAACACTGCAAAGTCACAGTGCAGTCCCTCGTCCCTGGAAATGAGTTCATTGCTGAACGCCAATCCCGGCATCAGACCACGCTTCTTCAACCAAAAGATGGAGCAAAACGATCCACTAAAAAAGATGCCTTCAACGGCCGCAAAGGCGACCAATCGTTCGGCAAAGGACTGTGAGCCTGAGATCCAACGAAGCGCCCAGTCGGCCTTCTTCTTGACGCAAGGAACCGTTTCAATGGCGTTGAACAGATGGTTCCGGTTCTTGGTGTCCTTGATAAACGTGTCAATGAGGAGCGAGTAGGTCTCGCTGTGAATGTTTTCAATGGCGATTTGGAAGCCGTAAAAGGCGCGCGCCTCAGCCCATTGGATTTCCTTCATGAACCTAGTAGCAAGATTTTCATTCTGGAACAAAACTCAAGAGTCGGTTAATGTTACAACTATCTTACCACACATCAAGTTGTGAGTGATTTTTTTACCACAACAAAAGCTTGTGGCGCCAACGTGAATTGGGTTTTTCCCCGAGAATCAAGGAATAATTCGCGTGCACGAGGGACACTGTAGAGATTGCGAACTTGGGATTGAAAACCAGGCGAAATCATCATCATCAATACAACACGCACCACAATACCATCGGAGGCGGCGAAAAACGCGAGAACGTGGCTCACAAAGTGGCGCTCGTCGCCGGTGAGTTTTGTTTCCCAGTCGGTCACATCCGTGCCCAAGTCGATCTCTGGCGACAAGAGAACGCATCCAATTTTCGCGACGGTGGGTCAGTCCGATTGGCAAAAAAAACACATCGCTTCTCAAAATGTTTCGGGGCAGCAGGGGTGTTGGTCGACGAACCTTCGGCGGTCCAAAAGGAAGCCTCGGCCTTCTTGTACATGGCCCACACATCCGCGTGTTGAATCGGAAAGAGTACAAACCGTTTCTAAGGGATCCAAAACATGACGATCCGGTCAGAAAAGGTTGTTTCGGAGGAGGAGGAGCAAAATAGTCACGACATGATTCGCAGGTCGTACCTTGTTCTCAATGAGCATCGGCTCCAACGAGTCCGACGGAAGACAAATATCGGACATTGCTGGCAAGTGGTGAACTCGAGGCGAGAAAAAAAGGCTGTAATGATGAGAAGCGTCTGGTCGGGCTGACCGAGCGCACTGCCCAGAGGCAAAAAGCGTGTGTGGCGCCCGATCTTTTTTTCCACGCGAACGAAAACGTAACGGCTAGGTGGGTGCCACATGCTCGCCTCGTGCTTCACTTTTCTCTTTAGAATCGCAACCCCTCACGAGATGTATGTTCTCAAAAGAAATGGCAAGAACGAACCGGTACGCCAGTTTTCGAGGTCAAAACCGCCCCGACCGCACATATTTGGTCGTGGCGAAGGGCTGCCGATGCTTGTCGTCAAAAACTTTTCCCTTAACTGTCCTCGGTCGCCTTGAATAGGTTGCATTTGATAAAATCACATTGAGAATCAAAAGATTGTGTGCGCAAGACCCCGCTTTACCTCCTCAAGTGGATCCGACGATTGTTTGTCAAAAAGTGGTTCAAGGAGTCTATGCAGGTGTCACGACTACCCAACTGGACAATTTGGCGGCAGAAACGGCCGCTTACATGTCAACGACTCATCCAGGTGCGTATTGGGTGGGGATGGCTTGGTGGATGAAAAAAAGCGTGGCTCTCGGGGTTGTGATCTTGCCGATCACGAACGCCTCTCGTTTCTGACCTTTTTTAAATGTTGTGACTCGTGAAAAAGGCTATGGGGAACTCGCCGCTCGATTGGCTGTGTCCAATTTACACAAGGAGACTTCCGGGTCCTTCTCGGAAGTCATGGAACGAGAATACGCGTACGTTTGATCCGTCCGTTGAGTTCGGCCCGACGATATCGCGAACACTCATTGGAGATCGAGTATGGAGTACCTGCCACGTTTGGGCGACCACTGTGACCGACTACGACTACCGCCGCCCTCCGTCCCTCCCTACCTCCCTCCCTCCTACCTTTTGAATTGCTCACCGTTTCGCTTGGTTTTTCATCTTCTTGTTTCTCATTATCTTATGCCATTTTCATTCTGCAGATACGTTTCGCCAGACAATAATCAGCCGGCCCCGTTGGTTTCGGATGAACTGATTGGTTTGGTTCGGAAACATCAGGCTTCACTGCACAATGCCATCGATTACAAGAGAGATTTCCACTATGACTACTTTGGATTTAAAACGCTCGAAAAATCATACTTGGCAAGACTCGGGACGAGAATCGTCGAGAGACCGCAACACATGCTGATGAGAGTGGCGCTCGGGGTCCATGGCGACGACATTGATAATGTTCTGAAAACATATGATTATTTAAGCAGAGGATGGTTTATTCACGCTACGCCCACCCTGTTCAACGCCGGAACGGCGAGGCCGCAAATGTCGAGTTGTTTCCTTCTGGCGATGAAGGACGATTCTATCGAAGGAATTTACGAGACCTTGAGACAAACGGCTCTCATCTCCAAATCGGCTGGCGGTATTGGCGTTTCGGTTCACAATATTAGGGCTTCCGGGTCCCACATTAAAGGAACGAATGGAACTTCCAATGGTTTGGTGCCCATGCTTCGCGTGTACAACGACACCGCGCGTTACGTCGATCAGGGTGGCGGTAAGCGCAAGGGAGCGTTTGCAATCTATTTGGAGCCTTGGCACGCCGACATTGTTGAATTTCTTCAACTGAAGAAGAGTCACGGAAAGGAGGAACTTCGTGCTCGCGATTTGTTCTATGGACTTTGGATCCCTGATTTGTTCATGAAACGCGTCGAGGCCAATACTGATTGGTCTCTTTTCTGTCCCGCCGAAGCACCTGGACTCCACGAAGTCTGGGGTGAAGAATTCGAAACTCTTTACACCAAATATGAGGCGGAGGGACGCGCCCGCAGGTCCATCAAGGCTCAAGAACTTTGGTTTTCCATCATTGACTCTCAGATCGAGACAGGTACACCGTATATGCTTTACAAAGACGCCTGTAACCGAAAATCGAATCAACAGAACCTTGGAACCATCAAATCTTCCAACTTGTGCACTGAAATCATCGAGTACACTTGCGCCGATGAGGCTGCCGTCTGCAACCTGGCCTCTATCGCCCTTCCAAAATACGTCAACGCAGATCTGCACTCTTTTAATCACGACAAGCTGTTTGAAGTTGTCTATCACGTCACTGGAAACCTCAACAAAATCATCGATCGCAACTTTTATCCTGTGCCAGAAACTGAGCGTTCAAACAAGCGACACCGTCCCATTGGCATTGGAGTTCAAGGTCTCGCCGATGTATTTTTAAAGTTGAGGTTCCCCTTTGAGTCCGCCCAGGCTATCCAAACGAACAAGGACATATTTGAAACGATATACTTTGCGGCTCTGACCCGCAGCAAGGACCTGGCTAAGGAGCACGGACCCTACTCTACTTTCAAAGGATCTCCCGCTTCCAACGGCATTCTACAATACGACATGTGGGGCGTGACTCCCTCTGATCGCTGGGACTGGGCCGGCTTGAAGGCTGAGATTGCTACACACGGGTTGCGGAACTCCCTCTTGATCGCTCCAATGCCAACTGCGTCCACTTCTCAGATTTTGGGAAATAACGAAGCCTTTGAGCCCTACACGACCAATATTTACACTCGCAGGGTTCTTGCCGGAGAGTTCTGCGTCATCAATCAACATCTCCTAAGCGACCTGATGACTCTTGGCTTGTGGACGCAGGACATTAAAAACCACATTATCGCCGAAAACGGAAGCATTCAGGGCATTTCTGAGATTCCTTCCGAGCTCAAGGAGCTTTACAAGACCGTATGGGAGATTAAACAAAGGACACTCATCGACATGTCCGCTGACCGTGGGGCCTTCATCGACCAGTCCCAATCCTTCAATGTCTTCATGGCCCAGCCCAATGCTGCGAAATTGACCTCGATGCACTTTTATGCTTGGAAGAAGGGCCTGAAGACGGGCATGTATTACCTCCGCACGCGTCCTGCGGCGGATGCTATTAAATTCACGGTGGATCAACAAAAGGTCAGGGCCAGAATGCAACTCGTCGGCGACCAACCCTTGGGTACTCAATCTTATCACTCTTCTTCTTCCTCTTCCTCATCACCTTCATCCTCCCCTTCTTCTGCCTCCCCGTCGTCGTCCTCCTCCTCGCCCGAGCCAGCAGTGACGACGTTTGTTCTGAAAAATCCCGTCGCTGCCACTCGGATCGCCGCGACCAATGAGTCGAATGTCAATGTCAATGTCGTCGACGACGAGGACGGTCAGGTTTGCCGCATGGAAGAGGACTGTTTGCTGTGCGGAAGCTAGAATTTTCCATTCATGACGAAAATAAAAACGGTCTGAGCAAAGAGAGGAATGAATCGCTTTGAAAACAAGAAAAGTTTGAAGAGTCCCATCGTCCCATTGCGCGCGCCTTTGTGTTTTGAATGGTTGTACGATTTTTTATTTATTTCTGGGCTTCTCTACTCCAACGCTCCACGCTGCGAATGTGGCTGACCGGAGCCGTGCCTCCAAAATGCCATTCGGGTTCGCCAAAGAGTAGCTGCATCAGTGGGCCACGTCGCGTACGCACCATGACCACGGCCTCTACGTTTTGTGCATCGTCTTGTTCCTCGAGTTCACCGGTGCCGCTTTCATCACCGTAAAAGTCCCGCTGATTTTCCGAACGCGCGGCTGGCAACCGTGTTGACAATGTTGATGATGACGATGACGATGATGAATGTTCCCGTATTTGTTGTTGTTTGGCGATTGCCTTTCGCAAGTGCCTCTTGTTCCAGCCAAAAGAGGAATCCAACTTTTCGACCTCTTGTGCATCCATATACTTCAAGTTCATGTCCGCCAAAGTAATAAAGGAACTGTCGTAACGATGAGGATTGAGGAGTGACTCGATCAGGACGGTCCCCAAACTCAGCAGGTTGCTCTCCTGGTTGGATGAACTCATTGTGTCGACTTTTGGTCGCGCGCGTTTTAAAAAACGTGGACCGACTATCGAACAAGTGAATCTTTTGATCAAAGACAACACAAGCACCGAAGCCGATATGCGCGACATGCAAACAATAAAACGCAAAACTCGAGGTTATTTGAGCGAGAGAGCGAGGCCGATCGCCACGCAGATTCGCCATGTGTCAACTTTTCGCACACACGTCGCACTTTGAAACCACATGTTCGTTTAGGTGCCATCCCATTTTGCCGATCCGACCCAAGGCTTCTCGGACGATTTTGAGAAGCAATTCACGTGCTAAAGTAAATAAAAACGTTTTCAGCATGGTTCGACCAAAGATTTTCGTAAAACGGCAAGGTAACAAAAACGCGCGCCCTCGTCGTTTTTTTGTGTCGGGGGCGTCCGATTTGGGCGCACCCAGTAACGCGCTCATTACTTGGTGTTTCCCAAACCCGTCATGTCCACTCAAAAATTCGGGGGATTTTATACGGATGATGATGAAGCGGAGGAGGAGCGGCGAACAGTGTCGAAGGAGAAACCCAGGGCCCCAAAACCCCAACTCATGCCGGTAGTCTCTGACAAATCGCGGCGGCGCCACCCCTCCAATCGATCATCGGCTCATCCCGGGCGTCCAAAATGTGCCTACGTTGATAATTATGCCAGGGATGAAAATGATGAGTCTGATGATGAAGAAGAAGAAGAAGAAGAAGAGGGGGAAGAAGAAGCAGAAGCAGAAGAAGAAGAAGAAGAAGGGGAAGAAGAAGAAGCAGAGAAAGTACGGGAGGAGGAGAATAATGATCCAAAAGACGAGGTGCGTGCAGTTGTTCAGGACAAGGTCGCAAAAACATCGAATCATCATGGTGGCAAGTCCAAAAAACTGGTCAAAGGCACGACGAGACAACAATCTACAGCCAATCAAAATGTCCATCCAGAGCAATCACATTCTCATCCGGACAAATGCGGAATATGGCACAATTCGAACGCCAGTCGTGCGTCTGATGATTCTGATTTTGATGTTTTTTCGGAGCATTCCGCGCAAAACGACGACAAAATGTCCAGGATTGGGCATTTGAAAAAACGTTCTCTCGACCCGACGCCCTACGATTCGGCGGCCGAAGAGGACGAGGAAGAATATCTATCGACGCGTGGTGCAACGAAAATGACGGGCGTTGGAGACGACCATGGCGGAATTGTCAACCCGTCTTCCACGGTTGGGTCATCGTTACCACCACCACCCCCGGTAGTAGTAGCGAACGAACGCAGGCGCTTTTCAGACTACTGCATCACACCGTTGGAAGGGCACATTGAATGCGAGGAGAGCGACCGGTGCCCAGTGCAGCCGCCCCGTTGGTTGACGTTTTTATGTGTCACGGGATTTGGTCCAGACCTGGGAACACTGATGAGCAACCACTTGGTGGCAATTTGGCCGCGCATGCCACAACGTCGCAGGCAGAAGGAGGGTCGTCTGGAAGCGAACCAGAATAACGACGACAAATTGACGAACTTGTATCGCCAACTGGAACAGGCAAACGAGGATTTAAGATGCTCTGTGCATGAGGAGACGAGCAAACAGCACTTGGCTCTAATAGCCAAAAGAGATCGACTCAGTGGCCGAATTCATGGCCTCCTCGCCAAAAATCCTGCCTTGGTGCCCACTTTTCGATACTACGAGGGGCTCGCCAGGCTGGTGACTACGGGAGACAATCGCGCCAATGCGGCCTTTGACGCGCGCTCCGCTCTGTCATCACCATCTCTTGTCAACTCATTTTCTGCGGACGCGCCCATTCTTGCCGTTCCAACGGCTGCCTCGTCCAAAAAATCCAGGGTCGCCACCACCACTCAAACAAGTGATCGCGGTTTTCAAGTTTCTTCCAAACCATCGGGGGTTCGAATAGATAATGATGATACTTTGAGTCGTTCGCCGCCGACCAGCCACCCCGGATTGTCCTCGCGGAATGCTTCCAGTGGCATTGCCGATTTTTATCAAACCCTGATTGAATCTGATGCCGGCGATGCTGCTCCTGCTACTGCTACGGATCCAAACTATGCCAGCACTGCCGCGAACCGTTCCGCGATGGGTGCCAACAAAAACCGATCCGCTCGGGATGATGTGCCCAGGAGGACTCTTGGGCGCCGACTTCAAAAACTGCACGCGCGGTTGGAACACGGAGAATCCATCCCGATCGATCATATAAGTAATGGAGCGTTGTTGGCACTGAGCCAGCACTATGCCGCCGTTCAAAACACGCAAATGCTGACCGAATTGGTTAAACGGCTTGTGGAACAGTTGCCCACCGGAGACCGACCTCAATCTCCGGATTCTAGTTTTATCTCGCCGCCCCTGTCTCCCAACGACGAATATGTCGGCGCGTCGCCGACTCATCTGTTGAATCGCGAGTATTTTTCGAACATGTCTTCGCCGTCCACGCCGCCCCACACGCCTCTGCTTCCCATCACCGAAATTTTGGAATCGGAGATTGCTTTGGCCAATGGACGACGTGCACAGTCTCAACAACACCAACAACAACAACCGCAGGGCGCGTTCGGTGCGGGTGCTGGTGGTTCAAAAAAGGTGGCCGATCCGCCGGCGGCGGCCAACAAAAAGTCCGGATTTTCTTCCTTTCTGGAACGTTTCGGTTTGGGTTTTGGCAACTCCGCCGACACTGCCAACACATCGTCTGCCGCGGCCACCACGTCTGATCGGACTGCGGCGAGGGTGGATGAAAAAGATCAAGACGAAATGAGCAGTGGCGACGAAATGTCGGAAGATTACAAAAAATGTGCGTCCCACGCAGCCAACGAAGCACGGAGGAATGACAAAAAACGACTTCGATTCCTATCGAGTGACGACAAACATTCGTCTGAGCATGACGAAAACAACGACAATGATGCTGATGGCGACGACGATGATAATGACGATGATGATGATGGTGATGCACAACTAAAGCCCCCGGCAGCGAAGCGAAAGTCAAAAATCGACCACCAAATCACCCTCCGAGATCATTCGACCATGTCTCTGGGTCATGTGGATCCGGAACTCTTGTTCGCGGATCCTCCCAAAAAGAGGCGATAATTGTTATGGCCCGCAATCGATAAAAAAATGCGATTTCCTATGGCTCAAAAACTTGCGTTCTTTTTTCAAACGCGACGACAGCGTCTCTCTTTGTCTTCCTCTGGTGAGCTTCGTCCGATTTTATCAATCAACGCCGTCGGTTCTCAGGAATCTCGGCGTTTTTTTTTCAATCGCGGCCTCGCCCTTTGCATCTCCCGTGGGGTGCATGAGTTCTGACCGATGGGGACCGCTGGGCCCTGCGGTGTCAAGGAGATGGGACCGCGACTTTGTGATTTTCAGTTGCATTCAAAAAACCAAATCCCTCCTTTCGGCATTTCGCTTCTCAGTTCGGCGAGGCACGAGGGCAGAGATTTGGTATCTATAATACACCCGATGGAAATCTCTCATAACAAGGAGGATGACAAAAACAATGACGATGCAAATGTCGAGTCAGAAGAGCACTACGAAAAACCAACAATGCCTCGAGTCGGTGAAGCGCGGGTCATTCCCGCGACCAATGCAACCGTCCTCGACAAATCCGCACGATTTTTCGATACGAATTCCCATTTGCATGCCGGACTTGCCCCAGAGACTGCGGCATCGGGACGAGTTTCCGACACGGCGTCCCAGCAGTTGTACGCCGAACTCGCCCGAGGAAGCATTTTGACAGAACAAATTTCCAGTTTGATTTGCGAGTTTCGCGCCACGCTCTCCAAGGCAAACGATTTGTTTGGGTTAATACTTGGGGAAGATGGCGCATCGTAGTCTGCCGTTTCCAGTGCCTTGTCCGACGTGCCTCTTTTCACTCTGCTGCACGCGTTGCGTTCTGTCCAATAAAATCAATCATCCTTCCCCATTTCCGATTGATTTGACATTCCATATTAGTCGACGTCATTCGGTTGCCTTCGCGAAGGAATTTTATCGAGAGTCGCTCGAACATCAAAAAAAACGCAAAATGTTGTTTGAATCGACCACGGGATGCACACTAGTGGGCAAGATGATGGTGATTGGCCTATGGTATCTGTTCATGGCCACGGCCGATTTTTTGATCAGGCGCTGGACGCGCTCTCTCATGCCGCTAGCTGTAGTACAGGGCGAAAGTATGCTCCCAACGTTACACCCCGGTGATTTGGTGTACTCCAGTTTACGGTCGCAAACGCCTCTGCAAGTAGGAGAGGTCATCATCTACCAGCTGCCACTCAAACCGGACATTATCATTCACCGCATTGTGCAAATACAACCCGTGGCAATGCGAGACGAGTTTACGGAATGTGACAGCCACGTCATTTCCGACCAAATACTCACCCAAGGAGATAATACTGACAGAAACGACCGATACATGTATCAACCCGTGGCCGATTGGCTTCACTACTCGGACATTCTCGGCCGTGTACGCCTTCGCATCCCACACCTCGGGCATCTGATTGAATGGAATAGCAAGAATCCATGGTTTTGGTACGGGATTTTGGCCATCTACATGTTAATTTGATCGAGTAGACAATTTTCTTCTCCGCCGACCAACCAACCAACCAACCAACCAACCAACCAACCAACGGTTAGTGGATCGCGTGGCACCTGGCATTCGTGCTTCCGATACTCTCAAAACAACAGACAGCGCGATACGGAATGCGGGTGAGTGGATGTACAGAATGCCGGGTTTTACGCGACCACGCCACTTGTTTCTTTCTATCGAACCACTTTGGACAGGTATGATTCAACGTGGAAACGATCAAGGTTGGAAGAGGTTGTCGTTTGAATCGAAAAGTCTTTTTTTATCCGTTGGCTTAGCGATGGGAAAGAAAGACTTGTGTTTCTTGTTCGCCGAAAACGCCTCTATTGGTTCATTCACTCGTTGAGTCATTCCAACCTGCACGATAATAATATTCAATCTTGAATGCACCACTTGCATTTTCGTACCAACAACCTTGTGGTTTTGTTCATGGTCGTCGCTGCCGCACTCTGGCCGACACTGGCCAATGCCAAAGAACGTTATCCGGATATCCCTTCTGATCCGATTGCCAAAACCGTCTCCCTTGTTTTAAAACCAACATCGACAATGGACAATGAATTACTGCTGACGGGACGCGAGGGTATGATGCGCTACCTGAAGGCACACTCGTCTGTCACATCGAACGTGCCCATCTCCATTCTTTCACTGACTTACGATCCTGTGGATTTGAATGGGCTGGAACCGATGCCCGAGAATGTCTACCATCGCAAAATAGTGATTCGTGATGCGGAAGACGAGACGCTTCCAATTAAAGAGGGTGTGGCGTTCATTCGTACCCATTTGGCTCACGGACGCACGACGATTGTCCATTGCGAAATGGGGGTGAGTCGATCTTCGTCCATCGTGCTCGCCTATTTGATGAAATATCATCGGATGAGTTTGGAAGATGCGTTCGCTTTTCTTCGCCAACGTCGACCCTTTGTCAAACCGAACGCTGGTTTTTGGCGCCAATTGCAGAAATATGAGCGCATTTTGGATTATACTCACGATTAATCATCCTCAATCTCCGCATGTCTCATGTTGAAAATGTAAGAAAAATAAAAAGTATTTATGATTCGACTTGGTAATGATCGGGCCATTAAAAAGGGATCTACGGGCGAGGCGACGCCGACAACCCAAGTAAATCGACTCGTCAAAACCCCCTTGTAGAACCAATGCGTGAATGACATACATGGTAATAAAAAAAATGAAAAAGTATGGTTGACATTTGCTCGGTGCGCGCCAAGGATTGGCGTTCTGCTACGGCGCAACGCGCTCGATAATCGTTCGAATTATATTTTACCACCCGGGCATTCACTGCACATGTTCGTCCCATTGGAGGGGCATAATGTACGCGACAAGTTCATCGACGGTGAGCGCGCGGTCGTACCGGCCATACAGGAACCTGGCATACGTCAGGCCGGTTTGGTCATCCATGACGAGTATGTGGGAGAAAACTAATTTTTTCTGCGTATCCGAAACTGCCATCGATGTAAAGATGGACCCGATCACGCCAAGCATGCCTCCAACGATGGTTCCAAGCACAGGGACGACGGCCGTTCCTACCGCGGCGCCGGCACCGGCCACGGCCGCCGTAGTGGCCACACTGCGCACGGTTCTCCTCTTCTTCTCTTCTTTCGCTGCCCGTTGGATGTTACGCCAATAGTTTGTGAGCATGAGGTTGTCATTGTCATTCGGGATGGCGGCCATCAGTTCGGACCACGTCTCCAAAGAACGTACTGCGGGAATCTGGACCCGTGCGTGTTTGTGTAGGTGATTCCCCTTTTCTTCTCAACTGGACACTTCTGCCCGTTGCTCCCTTCACTCGAAGTTTTTAGCTCGCGTGGATCACGATAGGTCGAAGGCGCAAATTCGTACAACGACACTACGGTATATATTTACAAAGTGCACAAGTGATGATTGGGTAAAAGCTACTTGTGAGTTCGACGCAGCTTGAGAATGGCCAAACGAGCGTGTAGAGTTTTGATCTGAGGACTTTTACTAACTGCAACATGCGCTTTTGAGGATTTTCACTAACTGCAACAGGTGCTTTTGAGGACTTTTACTAACTGCAACATGCGTCCTCTAACTTTTACAAGAAATCCCTTGTAAAATAAAAACGTGCCTGGTTCGATTGTAGACAAATCTTCAAATTTAAGCCTTCGACCTTTTTCAAAATCTCTACCGTGAACAACCATGACGGGCCGATTACACGTGAAATTGAGATGAGGAAAGGAGTATGAGGATACTAACTGCGCACCATTTTGGTCGCGCGGACCCTTTTATTTTTGGGGACGCCGACACACACACACACCCTCCCGCGCTCAGTCACCGTCTGGCATTGTACGACGCAAAGAATCAAAAAAAAAGTCTTGGGCGCTCACACTTTATCGCCTTGCCCCTGTTCATCTCTGTCTCTGCGCCTATTTCGTTTGCTGATCGCGACCATTCCATCATGTGGGCTGCTCTCACCGCAGCACTCGGACGCGCACCGGCGAATCATGCTGCCGAACAGTCCAAAACAAGTACTTTGTCTGACTGTCTGCCATCTGGTTCGCCCGGTGCGGACGGCGCATTCCAATCGGGCGCGGGCGAATATGGCCCACGAATGAGTTACAAAGTGGCGCCATACTCTGCCGACTCTGCCGCATTGCAAGGTGGCGTTTTACCATCTTCAGGAACTCACGATCCGCGATTCGCATCCGATTCCGATTTGCCTTCGATTTTCATCCTGCAGGGTGATGATGGAAAGCAGCATGGTAGTACTAATACCCACTTGTCGCTCGCCACCATTCTAAAATTTTCGACGGATGGCGCAATTTCCACAAGACATCCCTCTGAATTTCAAAAAGTGAATCTCATCGCGCGCATAGCCGTTGAATTGGATTTATTGGACTCGGAATGCACATTTTGTCCTACTGTACACAATGTCTACATTACAAATCCCTACGCGTCCGGCAGTCTAATCCCATTTGAGTTTGGTTTTGTGCCACCGAATGTTGCTTTACGAGAAAGTCGTCGTGATTCACCCAATGCGGCGGTGGTGTGCGATGCCGGAATGACGCCCAACAACACTTCGTTCGCCAAACTCATTTTGCTTGTAGCGACTGGTACTTGCGACTTTTCCGGCGATGCCCTCGTCAATTCCCTGCAGGAATTGCTCATCCGCAGTCCTGGTTTCTTGTATGCCGCTGAAGAAGTCTTTTTGATGCCACCGGATCCTGCCATCAAAATTCTGGACGCCTGTCCGACCATTGCCGTCTTTCGAAGTATCATTCGCCCCTCTCCACCACCACCACCACCACCACCACCACCACCACC
>Ga0182014_10000168_pt1 | contig 78951 bp, 76 predicted proteins | sample 612S2DmetaG_FD_120489 | JGI IMG/M metagenome (GOLD analysis project Ga0182014, IMG submission 120489) | Permafrost microbial communities from Stordalen Mire, Sweden - 612S2D metaG | ecosystem: Environmental > Terrestrial > Soil > Wetlands > Permafrost | place: Sweden: Stordalen | collected...
CACCAACCAGGCCGGCGGCACCCTGGCCATCGGACCCGGCGGACCGGCGGGCACGGCTGACCAGGACGAGGGCACCCTCACCTCCAACGCCGGGACCGTGACCGTGTCGAGCACCGGATCCATTGCTCTCAACGGGGGCAGCAGCTTCACCAGCACCGGCGGGACGATCGTCAACAACGGGACCTACTCCCAGGGCAGCGGGACGTTCACCGAATCGGGCGGCACCGAGACGGGCGACCCGCTGGGGATGACCGGCGGCTCGCTGGTCGACAGCGCCGGCACGGGGTCGTTCCTCGACACCGGCGACGTGACCCTGTCGGGGACCATCCCGGTGGGCCAGACCGTCACCAACGAGTCCTCGAGCGGCAACTCCACCCTGGCCCTGAGCGGCGTGGTGACCGATGACGGCACCCTGGTGGAACAGCCCACCGGAAACGGCAGCGCCTTCCTCAACGGCAGCGGCTCCCTGACGATCGCCTCGGGCGGCACCCTCCAGACCTACGGGGCCTCCAACAGCAACGTCAGCTTGCTGCGGGTCCCGATCACCAACCAGGCCGGCGGCACCCTGGCCATCGGGACCGGCGGACCGGCCGGCACGGCCGACCAGGACGCCGGCACCCTCACCACCAACGCCGGGACGGTGCAGGTCGCTAACGGCGGCAAGCTGGCGATCTCGGGCGGCTCCACACTCACCAACACGGGTGTGTTGGGAGTCACGGTGAACGGAACCGCGGGCGGGATCGCCGGACCGGGCATCGCCCTCGGTGGCACACTCGAGGTCACCACCGTCGGCACACCGACCGTCGGGACCGACTTCACCCCGATCACGGGCTCGACCGGCACCTTCGCCACCCTGGCGTTCGGTGCGTCCGCCTACGGGGTCTCGTACCCTTCCGGGACATCGGTCCAGCTGGTCGCCGGCACGCCGTTCACCGTGGCTCCGGTAGCCATCTCACCCGAGGACGGGCTGGCCACCGGACCGGTCGTGGTCGCCGACATCGCCCATGCCGACCTGGCCCCGTCCGGCGGGTACTCGGCCAGCATCAACTGGGGGGACGGTTCGCCGACCCAGACGGCATCCGTTTCCGTGAGCGGATCGGGCGGCTCGGTGACGGCACCTACACACACCTACACGAGGTTGGGCACCTTCACGGTGACTGTCGTCGTATCGAACACCGACGGCACCTCGGCCACCGCGTCCCAGTCGGTGGCAATCGAGCCGACCGTCATGGCATTGTCGAAGACGACGTTCAAGCAAGGTCGCAAACTGACCACCAAGATCAGCGGTTATGGGCTCGACGCGACCGCCGTGGTGACGGTCTCCAACCCAGCGGTTACGGTCGTGTCCGTCAAGGTGAGCAAGGCCACCAAGAAGAAGCCGTACCCGGTCATCACGCTCAAGCTGTCGGCGTCAAAGACGGCAGCCACGGGTCCGTTCTCGGTCACCATCACAGAGTTCGGTGGAGCGACCACCGTTGTGAATGCCGTCACCGTGGTCGCCGCCTGATCCCTCGGAGGCCCTCCGGACCCGGTCCTCCTTGTGCCTCTGCTGACGGACTGAGGGCCCTCACCACCGTTGACCGACCGGACCGGACCGGTTTCCGATCCGATGCCGACATCGGGTACACCCGAGATCAGGGAGGTCAGACGGATCGGAAACCCGATAGGCTGACCACGATGCGGTCGCCCTCCCAGGAGGCTGTCAGGGATGTCAGTCCGGGAATCAGCCACGTGGCGCCAACGAGGAGATCGTGGGAGAAGGTCGCCCCCACACCGATCACCCGGACACCTGCGGCGACGGCCGAGCTGATCCCGGCGGGCGAGTCCTCGACCGCGATGCAGCCGGCTGCCGCCGTGCCGAGTCGCTGCATCGCCAGTTCGAACGGCGCGGGGTGGGGCTTACCGTCGTCTACGTCGTCAGCGGTGACGAGCACTGCCGGCTCAGGCAGTCCGGCCTTCTCCATGCTCGACCTCGCCAGCGACACGTCCCCACTGGTGACGATGGCCCAGCGGTCCGGGGGGAGCTCCGACAGTAGATCCAACGCACCCGGCAGGGCTGAGACCGGTGATGCCGGGTCCGCCTGGCGGACGAGGATCTCGGCGGCCAGTCGGCTCCTGGTGTCCTCATCGAGCCGGGGAACGGCCCGGCCCAGTGCCTGATCCGCGGGGATCCCGTGGATGTAGGGCTCGATCTGGCTGAACGGGACGTCGAGCTCGTGCGCCGCCCACCTCCACACTGACTCGAAGGCGACGGTGGTGTCGACCAACGTGCCGTCCAGATCGAACAGCAGGGCATCTGCCGTTGCCGTGACCGTGGATGCCGATTCTGGATTGCCACTCGAGGGCAACGTGCCTCCATCCGATCTCGCTCAACTCGTCGACGGTGCTCCGACCGGTCCAGTCGACCACCTGCGACGCGGGAGCGCGCGCATCGGGTACAGCCGAGGTCTCCATGAGGAGGCCCTGACGACCGGCAACGCGCCGGGAGCCACCACACCTGGCCGCGGCGGTCGACGGTCCGTCGGCCGGGGAAGATCGCCGCGATGTGGTCACGTGCGTGGTCCCTAGACTGGGTCGCGGGTCGAATCCGCTGCCATCGACCCAACCATGCCCTGAGAACCCGAAGTAGGGGAGAGGACAATGCCTGTTCTGACGTGGGCGACACACCATCGCCTCCTGGCCCTCGGTCTGGGGATCACCGTCGTCGTGGCGATGCTGGCGCTCGGCATCTGGTTCCTCGTGTTCCGCAGCCCGGTCACCCAGGTCGACCTCAGCCAGGCGCTCCGCCTCTACCGGCAGAATCAACGCCCCGGGACGTCGGCACGGGACGCCCGGCTCCCCCCGCCCGGCGTCTACCGGTACCGGACCTCGGGGAGTGAGCAGCTGAGTGTCGGCGGCATCACGCGGACGTTCCCCTCGGAGACCGAGTTGGTCGTCACCGATGCCCGGTGCGCCACCATGGAGTGGGAGCCGTTCGAGCAGCACATCGAGGGGCTTGTGGAGTGTCCGGTGGCAGGCGGGGCGCTCAGTATCGAGTCGGCGCCGACCTACGAGGAGATCGCCGGCACGCAGAGCACCACGGACATCCGGTGCCCGTCCGACGCCTACCTCGTGCCTCCTGTCCCGACGATCGGGGAACGGTGGAAGGCGACCTGCACGTCGACCGGAACCAGCGTGTCATTTGCCGGACAGATCATCGGAACGTCAACCGTCACGGTCGGAGATCAGCGTGTCCCCGCGCTCCACGTCCGCGTCTCCCTCGTGCTGTCCGGTGCCGAATCGGGTTCGAACCCCAGTGACTACTGGCTCTCGGCGCAGAGCGGGGTCGTCCTCCGGCAACGGGAGACCGTCGACCTGAGACAGCAGTCCGGACCGCTCGGAGCGGTGCGGTACTCGGAGGCGATGACCATCACCCTCGACTCGCTGACTCCCGCCCACTGACGCCCTCAGCTGTCGACGGTGAACCGGCGCCCGGTGTGGGCCGGCTCCTCGATCTCGGCTACGAGTGCGACGGCGTAGTCCTCGGCGGAGATCGACTCGCCTGCGGGCACGTCGTCGGCGACCACGTAGCGGCCGGTACGTTCTCCTAGCGCGATCACGGGGGCAGGTGACGGGTAGCTCCACGCACCAGCGGCGGACGGCGCCTTCAGCGCCTCGAGCGAGTCAGCGGCCGCGAGGGCCTCGACCTTGTACATGTCGGGGAACCCCGGGGAGTCGACCAGTCGCAGCCCGGACTCGACGAACATCGGTCGGCTCGGTCCCAACCCGCGGGGACCCGATCTCGGACTACGTGGGCTGGGTCGTGTGGAGCTGCGCGACCGGTCGGTCCACGGAAACCGCGTCGCAAGGCCGTACGTACCGCATGTGGAAGTGCCTTGAACCTCGTGCACACGTTGCAGTCCGGAGTCCCACCGGGAAGCCGGTAGCGGTAGCGGGCAACCAATCGATAACCCAGCGGAGCAATCCAGGAGATCGGAGGGACGAGAAGGATCCATCCAACAGGAGCCCAGGGGCCATGTGTGGCCACGAGCGCACGGGCGACGGCACGGGACCCGCCCTCCACGCGGCCACCATCGATCCACCACGCCGATCGAGCAAAATCGTCAGTGCCCAACTTCAGCTCCGCCGCGCCCTCCACTGAAAGCTGCTGCCACGGGACGGCTCTAGGCGAATCCGGATCCTTCCACCGTCGAGATACCCAGTTTGCAGACGTGGTGCAGAAGCCGCAATCACCGTCGTAGATCAACGTCGGGCGAGTGCCTTCCACGCCCAAATGCTACCGGCGGGTCCAGAAAGTGGGTCCCCCCCCGTCATCAGGACCGCCACGCGCCTCACGCTCCCGGCGTCGCGACCATTCCACGGCAAGCCCGACGCACGACACATCCACATGTGCTGGTCCGCCCCACCCAACCGGCAGTGTTCGGGACAGGTAACGGTTCGATGGTGAAACACTGGGTGCCGCACGCGTAGTCATCGAGAAGCGAGGCATCATTCGTGACGGAACACTCTCCACCATGGCCGAAACAGGGACCCGCTTCCTACTTCCCATCGATCGAGAGGAACTACGGCCGCTCAATTGCGGATTGGCAGAAGATCATCGCCGACTGTGGCATTGAGAAGCACATGTCGATCGTCGCATTCCTCAAGTCCGAGTACGGGATGGGTCACGGGCACGCCAACGCTCTCGTCGGCTGGACGCTCGCGGGAAACACGGCGGCACCCTGAGCTGGCTGGGTTGGCAGTCCTCGATGGTGCCCGCCCAACCTGATAGGGGACAGGGTTGTCGCCGTCAACGGAGGACACACCTGAGGCACCTGAACCAGATGATCACAGTGACTTCGAGCGCAGCTTCCGCCTGTCCCTTGCTGCTCGGCGAACAGCCTCAGCCGTCGCGATGCCGAAGAGTGCAGCGAAGACGAACCACACCCACGGCGGAGGGGATGATTGAACGTGGCTTCGGGCGATGCTGACTCCAGAAAGAAGGGCAGCCAGCGCGATGCTTCCGAACAGCCCCGCCGCGGTCATCCACTGAGTCGGTCGTGGTCCCACCGGCTATCGCCGCCGCCCCCAGCTAGTGACCATGCGCTTCAGGCCCTCGGCGAATGGTCCCATGCCCTCGATCTGAACTTCAGGCGTCAGGGGTGAGTAGGTCGGCACCATTGGAGAACGCCTGTTCGACGGAGCGGGCCGAGACTGCTGGCTGCTCTTCTTGCGAGGGCGCTGACCGGAAGATCCCACGAACCGAGTATCCCACCCACCTGGCAGCGAGGATCGAACCGGGTGTTGAACCGGTCCACCACCTCGGCGGTGACACCGGACGGCGATCTGAGGCACTTCGTAGATCGATTTGGACACAGGCGGCACGCACTCCGGGACTGGGACTCCCTGGCGGTTCGCCTCGCGACAACATGGGTTCCGGCGTTTCCGCCGCAGGGGTACTCTGCCACGGACATGATCCGCAGAATCCGAACACGCGTGGGACTGGCATGGTTCATGGCCAAATGGCGGATTCGGCCTGCGGTCGGAGACCCACGGATGAGCCTCCGGGGCCTCATGAGGCTCGCATATCCCAATCCCCTTCCAGGAGATCTGAAACTCGAGAGCACGGCGTATCGCGCCGTGGGATCAAACCGCGTCCATGGACTGCATTCGGTGAGGGCGATGCTCGCGGCATTGGATCAACACAGCGCACCGTCACCTTTGTCCGTCCGCTTCGGTCAGCAGGATGTTGTCGAAGTCGTTGTAGATGGTGTGAAGATCGCGCTCGACACCGCCGACAACTCGGTATCCGAGCCGATGATTCGTAACCGCGAGTATGAGCCTGAGGTAACCCGGGTCCTGCGCAACGTCATTCGCCCCGGAATGACGGTGCTGGACATAGGGGCGAACGTCGGCTTTTTCACTGCTCTCAGCGCCGATCTCGTCGGTAGCTCTGGTCGCGTGATCGCAGTCGAGCCGAACTCGGAGAACTGTCGGCTGATCCTGCGAACGGCAGAGATCAATCAGTTCGACAATGTTGAACTGCTTCCCATCGCCTTGGCCGAGAGCAACGGTTGGTCGCACTTCGTCAACCACCTGGGCTCGAACGGAAGTCTCGCCGGGGCATCGGAGAGTGAGTTGGTGGGGGGCTGGGGACAAATCGTTCCGGTGATGCGCGGTGACGACTTGATCAAAGGTTCGATCGACGTCGTGAAGATGGATGTTGAGGGTGCCGAGGCCCGAGTTGTCCGAGGCATGGCAGGTCTCATCGAGGAGCACCGACCTGTAGTCGTGACCGAAGCTAGTGAAGAGATGCTCAAGCGAGTCAGCGATTGTTCGCTTTCCGATTACCTGAACTGGTTTCAGGAGCGGAACTACTCCGTTCATCTGATCTCCACGATGGCCGAATCACCCATTGCTTTTCCCGATGTCAAGGCGCTGTTGGCAACTTGGAGCGATCCCTTTCGCATCGAGAACCTCCTCTTGTTGCCGGGTCATATCGGACCTACCTGAGGTATCGATGAATCCTCCGGGCGTCAGCAGAGGGGCGGACATCTTGAAGGGTCCTTGGCCGGGCCAAGAGCACGATAGACGGAAAGGCCCAAATGGCGGTCTGTCACAGTGGTTGGCGATCACTCCCTCGATGTGTCAGTAGGTGACGCTCGAAAATCAGCCCCCGTCGGCAGAATGAAGTCCTCAGGGGAAGCCACGGCCCAAGACCCAGTGGTAGCCCCGCACCGAGTGTGCGTGCCCCAGCGATACCAACGGGCGCTGCGCGCACGGCCACCCACGACCGGGTGCGGCGAGCACGGATGCCGATCGAGTACCCGTGGGGACCGCGGTCATGGTCGAGGCACTAGCTTCGCCGACATGGCTGACATCACGATCTACCACGACCCGAACTGTTCGAGTTCCCGGGCGGCCACCGAGGCGGCTGACGAACTGGGCATCGGTGTGGACATCCGCCGCTACAAGTTGAAGGCCGAGCACCCCACGGTTGACGAGCTGCGCGAGCTGCTCGCCATCCTCGAGGACGAGCCAACGGCACTCGTGCGGCGGGACGCCAACTTCGAGAAGCTCGGCCTGTCCGACGGCGACGTGCAGACACCCGAGCAGGTGGCCGAGGTGCTGGCTGCCCATCCCGAGATGATCCAGCGCCCGGTACTCGTTGCCGCCGGCGCGGCCATCATCGGCCGCCCGAAGGACCGGGTGGCGCCGTTCCTGGCCGCGCACTCCTGAGCCACCGCACCCGGCCTGCGCCGATGGTGGGAAGAGCGTAAGGAGAAGGCGTGCCCGAGCTCCCCGAGGTCGAGACGATCCGGCGTCAGCTCGACGCGCTCCTGGTGGGCCGTTCGGTCGTGGGCCTCCGGTCGACGTGGTCGAAGAGCCTGACCGGGCGGGGTGTGGAGCCTATGGACATGCTCGGCCGGCCCGTCACCGGCGTCTGGCGTCGGGGCAAGGTACTCGGCCTCGACCTCGATGGCGGGGTCAGCCTGCTGGTCCACCTGCGGATGACCGGCCAGCTGCTGCTCGACCCGGTGGATTCCGATGAGGCGTCGGTGGAGGAGACCTCGGCCACCCGGGTCGTGCTCGACCTCGACGACGGGTCCCGGCTGGTCTTCAACGACCACCGCAAATTCGGTCGCATGGTGGTGCTCCCCACGGCGGAGGTGGTCGCCGATCCGCTGCTGGCCCGCATGGGTCCCGAGCCGCTGGGGCCGGCATTCGACGTCGAGGCACTGACCGTGGCACTGCGTCGGCACCCCGGCCTCCGGATCAAGGCCGCCCTGCTGGATCAGGGGGTGGTGGCAGGTGTGGGCAACATCTACGCCGACGAGGCACTCTGGCAGGCCGGCCTCCACCCCGAGCGCCGCTGTGGGGCGCTACAGCGCACGGGCGTGGTGGCACTGCACGCGGGGATCGTGACCGTCCTGTCCGAGGGCGTTGCCCGTGGTGGTTCCACCATGCGCGACTACGTGGACGCCCGCGGCGACCGCGGCGGGTACCTCGACGTGGCTGCCGTGTACGGACGGACCGGGCAACCGTGCCGGCGGTGCGGGACGGCGGTCGTCAAGACCACGGTGGGGGGACGGGGCACGCACTTCTGCCCGTCGTGCCAACGTGCACCGAGGAAGCGTCGTTCGACGCCCGCCTGAGGAACCCCCTTCTTCTCCCGGGCGTGCCGGTCAGGAGCGGACGCCGCCGCTGAACGCAGTCGTAAGGGCTCGCTTGGAGCAGCGGAGCCCGGGGGGTGCCACGATCACCGGGAGGTGGGAGGTCCGCACCACACGCTCCCGGATGCGGGAGCCGGTCAGGCGGTGGATCCCCCGCAGGCGCCGCGACCCCAGGACGATCGCAGCACACTGCTCGTCGACCGCGACCTGGACGATCCGCTTCGCCACGGTGTCCTCGCGGGCCGAGGTGACCAGTCCGGAGGCTTGGACCCCGGCATCGCGCATCCGCAGGAGGGTCGACTCGACCAGGTCACGGGCGGCCCCGACCGTCTCGAGCGGAGGCACCCGCAGGGACGGAGGGAACTCGCGCACGTGAAGCACGACCACGTCGGCACCGGACTGTGCCGCATGCCCGATCGTGAAGTCGATGGCGGCGTCGCCTGCTTCGAACTGGTCGATGGCGACGAGTAGACGGTTCCGGATCATGAGGACCCCCCTTCGGACCAGGGTTCTCACGCTACGCCCACCAGGCGCAAAAAGGACGTGAAAATCCCTACCCGTCGCAGAGCCCGGGAACCATCGCCGGTCCTCGGTGGGCCACCCGGATCAGCCGGCGATGCCCCGCATCGAGTTGTTCCGGGCGTCGTGGATGACCTCGGCCAGTCCGAGGGCCTCGAGCAGCGGGGGCAGGTACATGCCGAAGCGACCGCGGTAGCCGTTACGCATCCCGTACCAGCCACCGACGGGATTGTCGGCGGAGCGACCCCAGGCCTCGACCGTGCCCTCGGTGGGCACCTTCTTCTCGTCGGCGGCGCCCAAGGGGACCCAGTCGCCTTGGGCGAGGAGCCAGGCATGCAGGTCCTCGATGGCCCGGAGCCGGTAGGTCAACTTGGTCGACCCCACCTGGCAGATCAGCAGCGGCGGGTCGGCCTCCTCGTCCCGGTGCATGGCGAAGGCGGAACTGCCCGGGGGCGTGGTCAGCTCCCACGTGTCGTCGTTCGTGCCGGTGCCGGTGCCGGTCATCGTTCACCCTCCGTCGGCGGTGACCACGAGTGTTGCAGTCCGGGCGCTCGTCGGCCGGTGGCACCGGGCGCCGGCCCGATGGGCACCGGATGGCGATGCAGGTCAGGCGGCGATCGGCTGACGGTGCTGCTTGGCCCATCCCGGGCCCCGCAGGACAAAGGAGAGTCGCTCCACCCACCCGGTCGACGAGGCGATGTCACGGGCCATGTCGGCGTACTCGTGGGCGGCGATCCTGGCCGGGTTGAACGTCTCGATGTTCGTCGTGAGCCCGTAGACGACGCGCTCGTCCTCCGGCTCGAACGTCCCGAACATCCGGTCCCACACGATCAGGATGCCGCCGTGGTTGCGGTCGAGGTACTGCCGTTGGGACCCGTGGTGGACCCTGTGGTGGGACGGCGAATTGAGGGTCGCCTCGGCGCGACCGATCCGGTCGATGGCTTCGGTGTGGATCCAGAACTGGTAGATCAGGTTGAGGCCGCGGGCGGTGGCCACGGCCGACGGAGGGATCCCGATGAGGCACAGCAGGCCGTAGGGGATGGACGTGCCGAGGGCATCGGCCACCGGCTGGCGGAGTGCCGTGGACAGGTTGTAGCGCTCGCTCGAGTGGTGCACCTCGTGGACGGCCCACATGTACCGGCTGGTGTGCATGAACCGGTGGTTCCAGTAGTAGAGGAAGTCCCACCCCAGGATGGCGGCAGCCAGGGCCGCAGGTGCCGGCCCGAACGAGCGGACCAGCCGCCGCTCCCACAGGCGCTCCGGCGTGGTGGCGGTGGCCCACGCCGTCGTGACGGCGAGCCCACCGGCAGCGATGGCGGCCACTGCGCCGATCGACGCCACCTTCCGGGCCGTCGACGGTGCCGAAGTCGCGTCCTCAGCGGTAGCGCCGTCGTCAGCCGTCATGCCGTCGCGGCGGTCGGCTCGGCGCGCGAGCACGTCGGCCACCGTCGTGACCGCTGCCGCTCCGACGGCTGCGCCCACGAGTGCCTTGGCGAATCGTCCCTTGCCCCGGGTGACAGGACGGAGGAGCCGGGGCATCACGAACGGGGCGAGCAGGCTGAGCTGACCCATGGCCAAACTGGCGAGGGTGTCCCTGGCTTCGTAGTCGCCGGCCGTGGCACCGCCGTCCCGAGCGTGCCGACGGCGCTGGAGCCAGTACTCGACGCCCATGGCGGCGAAGTATCCCGGCACGGCAACGACGGTGAGGTCGATGGTGTCGGAGCCGGGCTTCGCGGGTCGCTTCATCGGAGTCCTCTCATGTCGACTGGGTGACCGTGACGCTGAACCCCGGGAACTGGCCCGGAGCAGGAGACGGAATGGTGGCCGAGCTGTCGCCCCCGAGCTGATTCTTCAGCTGGAGCACCGTGTAGAACTGGACGACCGGCCAGAACCGGTCCGGGGCGAGGTCGTCGGACTGGCACCCGTTGACGCCCAGCTCGGCCAGGTCGGCCGAGACGAAGCCGGCGTGGATGGCGTAGCTGATGAGCCCACCACCCGACCGGATGCCGGTGCAGATGTCGGTGTAGGTGTTGTGCCCCTCGCCCGAGATCTCGACCAGCGCCTTCGGCCCTCGGAACGACCGGTAGGTGGCGCGGACCTGTGCCGGCGGCACGACGGTGTCGCCCTCGGCACCGATCAGCATCACCGGCGTGGCCGACGGAGTGCCCGTCGGGCCCACCGGTGCCCAGCCGACAGCTGTCCTGACCTCCGGGGCGGACAACGCGTCGAATGCCGTCCCACCCCCGGCCGAGTGGCCGACGGCGGCCACCTCCTTCGGGTCCGCCACCCCCGACAGGGGCGACGTCGGGTCGGACGACGCGTGCTCGACGGCCGTCAGTGACGACTGCATGATCGCCGAGTCCTGGGCGGCGGACGGCGTCGCGGTCAGCTTCAGCGCCTGGGCGGCCAGGCCCCGTTCCAGGTAGTCGGCGCTGACCACCACGTATCCCCATGAAGCGATTCCGGCCAGGAGGTGCGAGTAGTAGAGCCGCTCGCCGCCGTAGCCGTGGCTGAACAGGACGACCGGAAAGGGGCCCTTGGTCGAGGCCGGCGGACCGACGTAGGCGTCGATCGTGGTGGTGGTGTCATACCTGGCCGGCAGGATGCCCTGGAGGGTGGTGGGCAGCGTGGACGCCTCGGTGTAGGAGAAGCGGGCGTGCCCGGTCAGCTCTGCGGCGTCCGCCGGGTAGAAGACGGTGGCCTGACGCTCACCCAGCACCGGCCCGGCCGAGCCCAGGTCGAGCGTGGTCACGCCGACGGCGCCGGGCCCCGTATGGGCGTAGGGCGGGGGAGCCGACGATGTGGCGGAGGACGACGAACAGCCCGCCGCCAGTGCTGTCGCTGCCACCGCGACCAGCGCGGCCACCTTGTGGGACCTCACGTATTTCCTCCCCCTGGTCGGCGGCGGCACCGCCGGTCCCGCCGGGCGTCCCCCGCTCGGCAGGTGGGGGAAGGGTACCGCAGGAGGCCGGGCGTCCTGTCGTGACGCCGCCCCAGCCCGGGCCTCAGCCGATGGCCGGCGCCCGCAGCTGACGCAGCGCAGTCTCGAGCCTGGCCGACTCGGCCAGGAGTCCGGCCGCACCCAGCTCGAGCTGCTCGTTCGGCACGAAGCGGCTCTCCTCGTCGATGAACTGGCCGACGAAGGGGACCAGGACCGACCCGACCGCCTGTGTCATCCGCAACCCGGCCACGACGGGCTTCAGGGCGGCCTGGGCCCGGGCGCCGGAGGCCACGCCGCCGTAGCTGACGAAGCCCACCGGCTTGTAGTTCCACCCGACGTGCAGGTAGTCGAGGGCATTCTTGAGAGCGGCGCTGTAGCTGTGGTCGCACTCGGGGTGCACGATCGCGAACGCGTCACCGCGGGCGATCGTCTCGGACCAGGCGATGGTGTGCGAGTGGGTGTAGTCCTGGGCGATCGGGTGGTTCGGCTCGTCGAACAGGGGGAGGCCCACCTCGGCGAGGTCCACGAGTTCGACGTCGAACGTGTCGGCGGCCTCGGCCACCTGCTGGAACCATGTGGCGACCGCACGGGCGGCTGGGCCGAGGGCCCCGGGGCGGGCCAGTAGAACCAGTTCTATACTGTGGCGCCGGTCACGGGGTCGTCCCGTGCCGCCGGTATCGCACCACCGACCAGAGCTCGCAAAGGGGATTCACCATGGCCCAGCCCGTCATCGTCGAAGCAGTCCGCACGCCGATCGGGAAGCGCAACGGGTGGCTCTCGGGCCTCCACGCCGCCGAGCTACTGGGCAAGGCCCAGGTCGAACTGGTGAAGAAGGCGGGCATCGACCCGGGAGCGGTGGAGCAGATCGTCGGTGGTTGCGTGACCCAGGCGGGCGAGCAGGCCTCCAACGTCACCCGAACCGCCTGGCTGAGCCAGGGCATGCCCTACGAGACGGCTGCCACGACGGTGGACTGCCAGTGCGGCTCCGCCCAGCAGGCCAACAACTTCATCGCCAACCTCGTCAGCGCGGATGCGATCCACACCGGCATCGCCTGCGGTGTCGAGGCCATGAGCCGAGTGGGCCTGGGCGCCAACGCCTTCAACGGCCCCGGCAAGTCCCGCCCCGACGACTTCCCGTGGGACATGCCCGACCAGTTCGGTGCCGCGGAGCGCATCGCCCAGAAGTACGGCATCACCCGCGAGGACGTGGACTGGCTGGGCTTCGAGTCGCAGCGCAAGGCCGCCCAGGCCGTGGCCGAGGGCCGCTTCGACCGCGAGATCGCCCCGGTCGAGGCCCCCGTCGTGGGTCCCGACGGCCCGACCGGGGAGACGACCCTCGTCAGCCGGGACCAGGGCCCCCGCGAAACCACCAAGGAGGGTCTCGCCAACCTCAAGCCGGTGCTTCCCGACGGCATGCACCACGCCGGCAACAGCTCGCAGATCTCGGACGGTGCGGCCGCCGTGCTGTGGATGTCCCAGGAGCGGGCGGGCGAGTCGGGTCTGCGTCCCCGGGCCCGGATCGTGGCCCAGACGCTCGTGGGCTCGGATCCCTACTACCACCTCGACGGGCCCATCGCCGCCACGGCGGACGTGTTGAAGAAGGCCGGCATGACGATGGCCGACATCGACATCTTCGAGGTCAACGAGGCGTTCGCCTCGGTCGTGATGTCCTGGGGCAAGGTGCACGAGGTCGACTGGGACAAGGTCAACGTGAACGGGGGTGCCATCGCCCTCGGCCACCCGGTGGGCTCGACCGGCGCCCGGCTGATCACGACGGCACTGCACGAGCTCGAGCGTTCGGACAAGAACCTGGCCCTCATCTCGATGTGCTGCGGCGGCGCCCTCGCCACCGGCACGATCATCGAGCGCATCTGACGGCACGCCCGGGGCGCGGTCCACGTCCCGGGCCCATCAGTGGTTGCATGGGGAGATGTCCCTCACCTCTCGCACCCTCCGCAAGGCCGCGGTCCGACTGCCGGTGGCCACCGTTGCCCTGGTGATCGCTGCCGGCTGCACCTCGTCGACCGCCGGCGCCGGCGGCCACGGGTCAACGACGGCTGCCCCGGCCCACGCGGCCCACGCGGTGCCGTCCTCGGACTGGACCACGTTCGACCAGAACGGCCTCCGGACCGGCGTCGACGCCTCGGGCGCGACCTTCACGAACCCGACGGCGGCCTGGACCTCGCCCACGCTCGACGGCAGTCTGTACGGGCAGCCCCTGATCTACGCCAACCGGGTCTTCGCTGCCACCGAGAACGACACCGTCTACGCCCTGGCGGCCGACACCGGCGCGATCCTGTGGTCGAAGCACGTGGCGACGCCGTACACTCCGTCCGGCGGGATCTGCGGTGACATCCTGCCGACGGTGGGGATCACCGGGACGCCGGTCATCGACACGGCACGCAACGAGATCTTCGCGGTGGCCACGGAGCAGGCCGGGAGCGGCGCCTCCCACCACCTCATCGGCTTGGACCTCTACACCGGTGCGGTGGTGCTCGACGAGGACATCGACCCGGCTGCCGTGGTGGCCCCGGCCTACGAGCTGCAGCGGGTGTCGCTGGGGCTGACCGACGGTCGGGTCATCATCGGCATGGGCGGCAACTCCGGTGACTGCGGGACGTACCACGGCCTGGTCATCTCGGCCCCCGAGGACGGCTCGGCCCCGTCGACCTTCACGGTGGCGGACCGACCGGAGGACAACCAGGGCGCGGTGTGGATGGGTGGCGCAGCGCCGGTCATCGACGCCCAGGGCAACATCTGGGTGGCGACCGGCAACGCCGCCACCGGGTCGACCCCGGACGACTCGGACAGCGTCCTGAAACTGAGCCCGACGATGGCGCTGCTCGACAGCTTCACGCCGACCACCTGGAAGTCCGACAACGACAACGATCAGGACCTGGCGTCGACCGCACCGGTGCTCCTGCCCAACGGAATCGTCTTCCAGGTCGGCAAGCTGCGCACGGCCTACGTCCTCCAGGAGTCGCACCTCGGGGGGATCGGCGGCCAGGTGAACTCCTCCGCCGACTTCTGCGGCAGCGACCCGGACGGAGGTGCCGCCCAGTCGAACGGCACCGTCTACGTGCCGTGCGGTGACGGCCTCCGCGCCGTCACCCCGACGACGGCCGCCCCGGTGGCCACGTGGAAGACGAGTACCCCCGCCCACAGCTCGCCCATCGTCGCCGGCGGCAAGGTCTGGTCGATCGGGGGAAGTTCCCTGTACGAGCTCAACGCGGTGGACGGCTCCCTGGACAAGAGCTTCTCCATCGGGACCCCGACCACCCACTTCCCGTCACCCGCCGCAGCCGACGACCTGGTGGTCGCCCCGTCGTCGAACCAGCTGCACGCCTTCGCCGGTGATGCCGGCGTGCCCGGGCCTCCGACCTCGGCCCCCACCGAGCCCGGCTACTGGCTTGTCGCCTCCGACGGCGGGATCTTCTCCTTCGGTTCGGCCACCTTCTACGGCTCGACCGGCAACCTCGTGCTCAACCAGCCGATCGTGGGCATGGCCGCCACCCCGGACCGTCGGGGCTACTGGCTGGTCGCCTCCGACGGCGGGGTCTTCGCCTTCGGCGATGCCCGGTTCTACGGCTCCACCGGTGCCCTCCACCTCAACAAACCCGTGGTGGGCATCGCCCCGACCATCGACGGTGGGGGCTACTGGCTCGTCGCGTCCGACGGTGGCGTGTTCGCCTTCGGCGACGCCGCATTCGAAGGCTCCATGGGTGGGACGCACCTCAACCAGCCGGTGGTCGGCATCGCCGCGGGCGGCGACAACAGCGGCTACCGGCTGGTGGCCTCCGACGGCGGCATCTTCGCCTTCGGCTCGGCGCCCTTCTCCGGGTCGGCGGGCAACATCCCCCTGGCGAGGCCCATCGTGGGCATGGCGACTGCACCCGGTACCTCGGGCAACGGCTACTGGATGGTGGCCTCCGACGGCGGCATCTTCAACTACGGCGGGGCCGGCTTCTACGGCTCGACGGGCGCCGAATCGCTGCCATCCCCGGTAGTGGGCATGGCCTCCATCGCCGACGGCCACGGCTACTGGATGGCCTCGGCTTACGGCGGGGCCTACGACTTCGGCGACGCGCTCTTCTCGGGAGCACTGGCCGGGCTTCCCCTGAACAAGCCGGTGGTCGGCATCGCCGCGGGACCGACGCCGGTCTGACCACCGCGGGCTGCCGGCGGGCCCGTCGCACCCGACGACGGGCGCACCCGACCCGGGTGAGCCCGAGAAACTAGAATGCGTTCCAGTTCCGTGCGCAGCCGACGTCGTGGTCGCGTACGCCGAGATCGCAGCGCCGAGGCGCATGAGGGGGAGCGGACGGCGTCCGTAGCCCCGAAGGGAGCAGCACCATGATCGACACCGAACACCTCACCTACGAGGTCGTGGGCACGACCGCCATCGTCACGATGAACCGCCCCGAGGCGAAGAACGCCCTGTCCGGCCCGATGCTGGTCGGCATGGCCGATGCGTGGGTGGAGGTCGACGGCAACGACGACATCCGCTGCGCCATCCTGACCGGTGCCGGCGGGACCTTCTGCGCCGGCATGGACCTCAAGTCGATGTCGGGCCCGGGCAACGACGACGTGAAGGAGCGGATGGCGGCCGACCCCGACCTCCACTGGAAGGCCTTGCTCCGCCACTACTCGGTCAAGAAGCCGCTGATCGCCGCGGTCGAGGGCTGGGCCGTGGCCGGAGGCACCGAGATCCTGCAGGCCACCGACATCCGGGTGGCGGGCGAGAGCGCCAAGTTCGGGGTCTTCGAGGCCCGCCGGGGCCTGTTCCCGCTCGGGGGGTCCACGGTCCGCCTGCGGCGCCAGATCCCGTTCACGGTCGCCATGGACCTGCTCCTGACCGCCCGTGAGGTGTCGGCCCAGGAGGCCAAGGAGATCGGCCTGATCGGACGGGTCGTGCCCGACGGCACCGCCCTCGAGAACGCGCTGGCCATCGCCGAGGTCATCGGGGCCAACGGCCCACTCGCCGTCGAGGCCATCAAGGCGTCGGTCAAGGCCACCGAGGGGATCCCGGAGGAGGAGGCCCTGAAGATGGAGCTCGAGTTCGGCTGGCCCATCTTCGCCACCGAGGACGCCGCGGAGGGCCAGAAGGCGTTCGCCGAGAAGCGCCCGCCGGTCTACAAGCGCAAGTGACCGACACCCCCATGGGGTCGGTGGACGACGACGACCCGCGCCGCCGCCTGGCCGCAGCTCTGCGGCCCCTCATCACCCTGACCGTGGCCAACACGTTCGAGGACGGGGTCCTGGACGAGGCGGCCGAGCGCCTGGAGGAGGTGGTCCGGACCCTGACCGAGCGTGCCGGGCCCAAGCGGTCGCGCCGGCAACCCGACATCTCGCAGCATGCCCAGGACTTCTTCCCGACCAGCCCGATCATGGGCATGGCCAACCCCATCGCCCCGCCGGTGAAGGTGCACGTGGTCGACGGGCCGGAGGGCGGGTACCGGGAGATCCGGGCCGACGCCTGGTTCGACTGGGCGTACGAGGGCCCGCCCACCTGCGTCCACGGCGGCGTCATCGCCGAGACGTTCGACGAGATGCTGGGCGCCGCCAACATGGTCGCCGGCAACCCGGGCATGACGGGAACGCTGACCGTGCGGTACCGCAGGCCCACCCCGCTGCGCACCCCGCTGCGCATCGAGGCCAGGTGCCTCGGCCGGGACGGCCGCAAGATCCGCACCTGGGCCGGGATCTACCACGACGACGTGCTGACGGCCGAGGCCGACGGGCTCTTCATCGAGGTGGGGCCGGAACGCTTCCTCGCCATCGCCGAGGGCAACACGGAGAACGCCGACCCGGTCGTGCTGGCGGCCATGCGTGCTGAGGCCCTGCGGGTCGGTGCCGCCGCCGACGTGCCGGGCGACGCCCTCCAGCAGGCGGAGCCGTCGGCCGACTGATGCCGGGGTCACCGGCAGAGGCCGGCGTGACCCTACGCGACGCCCGGGTTGACGACGCCCGGGACATCGCGGCCATGCACGTCGCCTCGTGGCGGGCGGCCTACCCGGGGCTGCTGCCCGCCGCCGTGCTCGAGGGTCTGTCCGTCGAGCGCCGGACGGCGACGTGGGAGCGGGTCCTCGCCGATGGCCGCCAGTTCGTGGTGGTGGCGGTGGCCGGGGGGCGCCTGGTCGGGGTGGGGCACACCGGACCGGCCCGTGACGCCGACCTCGGCCCGTCGACCGGGCAGCTCACCACCCTCTACCTGGCCCCGGCCACGTGGGGTGCCGGTACGGGGCGGGCACTGCACGACGCGGCACTCGACCGTCTGACGGCCGCAGGGTACGACTCGGCGGTGGTGTGGATGCTGTCGACCAACGACCGGGCCCGCCGCTTCTACGAGCGGCAGGGCTGGGTGCGCGACCCGCTTCTCCGGGTGCAGCAGTTCGGTGGCCGCGTCGTCATCGACCACCGCCTGGGGCGCCCGCTGCCGCCCGCCCTCCGGACCTGAACGGGACGATCCGTCGGCGGGCGTGCCCAGAGGTGTCAGATCTTCTGGCGGCCCTCCCAGTAGGGGTCGCGCAGCTTGCGCTTGTAGAGCTTGCCGTTCGGGTCCCGCGGCATCGAGTCCGTGAAGTCGATCGACTTGGGCGTCTTGAACTTCGCAAGGCGCGTAGCGCAGTAGTCGAGGATCTCCGCGGCCAGCTCGTCGGAGGGCTCGACACCGTCGGCCGGCTCGACGACCGCCTTGATCTCTTCGCCCCAGTCGTCGTGGGGGATGCCGAACACGGCCACGTCGCCGACCTTGGGGAACCCGAGCAGGACGTTCTCGATCTCGGCGGGGTAGATGTTGGCTCCGCCCGAGATGATCATGTCGATCTTGCGGTCCCGCAGGAAGAGATAGCCGTCCTCGTCGATGAGGCCCACGTCGCCGACGGTGAAGAACTTGCCGATGCGGTTGCTCTTCGTCTTCTGCTGGTCCTTGTGGTACTCGAAGTCGCCTGTCTGCATCGACATGTACACGGTGCCGATCACGTTCGGCTCCTCGACGCGGTTGCCCGCGTCGTCGAAGATGGCGATCTCACTGATGGGCCACGCCTTCCCGACGGTGCCGGGCTTGGTGAGCCACTCCTGGGCGGTCACGAGCGTGCCGCCACCCTCGGAGGCCGCGTAGTACTCGTCGATGGCGTCCCCCCACCAGTCGATCATCTTGTGCTTGACGTCGACCGGACACGGGGCTGCGGCATGGATCATGTGCCGCAACGACGACACGTCGTACTGCGCACGGGTCTCCTCGGGCAGGGCGAGCAGGCGGTGGAACTGGGTGGGGACCATGTGCGACGTGGTCACCTTGTACTTCTCGATGAGGCGCAGCATGTCCTCGGGCAGCCACTTGTCCATCACCACGATCGTGTGCCCGAGGTGGACCGAGGCCCCCGAGAAGCGCATGACGGCCGTGTGGTAGAGCGGCGAGCCCACGATGTGGACGTTGTCGTCCTGGGGCTGGACGTTGAAGAGGAAGAGGATGCCGGCCTGGCCGAGCGCCGCCTCCTCGGGGGAGAGCCCGCTGAGCTCGCGGAAGACGCCCTTCGGGTTGCCCGTGGTGCCCGACGTGTAGTTCATCACGTCGCCGATGGTCCGGTCGGTCGGGTCGGTGGTGGGCTGTGAGTCGCGCATGCGGGCATAGGAGCCGAACCCGGGCAGGTCGCCGACGCCGAAGCAGATCGACGAGGGGAGCTCCGCCTCCTCGGCGGCGTCGAGGGCGACATCGGTGAACCGCTCGTGGGCCACGAAGGCCTTGGCCCCCGAGTCCTCGAGGATGTACGCGACCTCGGGCCCGATCAGGTGGTGGTTGATCGGCACCAGGTACCAGCCGGCCTGCAGGCAGGCGAGGTAGAGCTCGAACATCTCCACCCCGTTGGGCAGGAGGGTGGCCACGACGTCGCCGGGCTGCAGGTTCATGCCCCGGAGGCCGTGCACCACCTGGTTGGCCCGGCCCAGCAGCTCGCCAGCGGTGTACTCGGTCCCGTCCGGCGCCACCAGCGCCAGGTGCTCGGGATCCTCGTGCGCCAGTGCCCAAAAGCCGAGATCGCCCATCTGGTCCCATCCCCCATCGTCGTCGAACCTGCGGTGTCGTGGTCGGCGGTTGTGCCCGTGCAGTCCCCTCCGGCCTGCGGTCAGCTCCGTCGTGCGGAGTGACGGTGGTGGAGGGCTGCGGGGTGGCGCCGGCTCGGTGGGAACGCTAGAACAGGTTCCAGTAGACGGTCAACCGCCCCGGGCGGCGCGTTGTTCGCGCGTGCGCCCACGACGCCGGACGGCCGTCGGATCCCCCGGACGACGAGTATGAGGAGCAACACGCAATGACTGCATTCCTGGACGGCAAGGTCGTGGCCATCACCGGCGCCGGCGGAGGCATCGGCCGGGCCGTCGCCCTGGCGGCCGCCGCCGAGGGTGCCAAGGTGGTCGTGGCCGACATCGGCGTGTCGATGGCCGGCGAGGACCCGACGAGCGAGGTCGCCGAGGCCGTCGTGGGGGAGATCACCGCGGCGGGCGGCGAGGCCGTGGCCGTGGCAGAGAGCGTGACGACCCTGGCCGGTGGCGAGCGGATCATCGGCGCCGCGACCGAGCGCTGGGGTCGGATCGACGGCGTCGTGGCCGTGGCCGGCATCCTCCGTGAACGGATGCTCTTCAACATGGCCGAGGACGAGTGGGACGCGGTCATCGCGACCCATCTGAAGGGCCACTTCACCGTGTTCCGGGCTGCGTCGGCCGTGATGCGCAAGCAGGACGGCGGCGGCTCCCTCGTCGCCTTCACCTCGGGCGCCTTCGCCGGCAGCGTGGCCCAGGCGAACTACGCGGCGGCCAAGGGCGGGGTCGTGTCGTTGGTGCGCTCGGCCGCAGCCGGCCTCAACCGCTACGGCATCACGGCGAACGCCATCGCCCCGGTGGCGCGCACGCGGATGTCGGCCAACGTCCCCATGGACCTCGCCGAGATGGGCGACCCCGAGGACATCGCGCCCATGGTCGTCTACCTGCTGTCGGACCAGGCCAAGCACGTGACCGGGCAGGTCTACACCTCGGTGGGCCCGAAGATCGCGGTGTGGAACCAGCCCCGGGAGGTCCGGGCCATGTACGCCGACGGCCGCTGGACCCCGGAGCTCATCGCCCAGCGCCTCGACTCGACGGTCGGCCAGGAGCGCATGCCGCTGCTCGACCAGCTCGAGGCCTACCGCAAGGCCGCCGAGGAGAAGGCCGCCGCGGAGAAGGCCGCCGGCTGACGTCGGCAGCCGGCGGCGACCACTCAGTCCGCCGTCCCGTCCGGCTCCGCCAGGATGCAGAACTCGTTGCCCTCGGGGTCGGCCAGCACCACCCAGGACTCGTTGCCGGTCTGACCGATGTCCGACCGGGTGGCACCGAGTGACTCCATCCGCTCGACCTCCCACTCGTGGTCGTCGGGGACGAGGTCGAGATGGAGGCGGTTCTTGCCGGCCTTCGACTCGGCCACCCGCACGATGAGCAGGGGCCGGACGGCGCCGAACTCGGGGTGGCCCTCGCCCGGCTCGATCCAGATGTCACCGTCCTCGTCGGTGCGCTGCCCCCACCCGAGCGCGGCGGACCAGAACCCGGCGAGCGCGGGCGGGTCCGCCGCGTCGATGGTGACGGTGTCAATCCGCAACGACATGTGCGCCTCCGCTGGTCCCTGACGGTCCGCCGACCGCCCCGGAGAGCCTAGGCCCTCGCCACCCGTCCGGACCGGCGGACCGACCGCACAGCCGGGTCGTCCGATCCACTCCCCACGCCTCCCCGTATCCCTCTACAGTTGGGTGACGCGGCGGGGCGAGTGCCGGTGGACGTCACCGTCCCCCTTCGGGAGGTAGACCTGTGGTTGCTCTTTGCGTCGTCCTCGGTGCCGTGGTGCTTCTGCTTGCCGTTCTGGTGGCCGGCCTGCTGCGCAGCCACGCCGACATCCTGAAGGCCCTCCACGACCTGGGTGCGGGGGTGGGGGACCCGGTCGGTGAGTCGGGCCACGACCATGCCGCCAGTGGGCGTGATTCGGGCCAGGTCGCCGTCCCGCTGACCATGGGACCGGCGCTGGCCCCCGACCGCGACTCCACGTCGGCTCCCGCTGTGGTCGGTGTGACCCCGACCGGTGACGCCCTGGCCGTGGCGCCGGCCTCGTCGGGCGGGTTGACCCTCCTCGCCTTCCTGTCCACCGGGTGCGCCTCGTGTGCCGGGTTCTGGGAGGCGTTCCGGCGGCCGGACCACCTCGGCCTGCCGGCGGCTGCCCGCCTGGTCGTCGTGACGAAGGGTCCCGAGCGCGAGATCGCCGGCGAAGTCGCCGCGCTTGCGGCACCGGGACTGCGGGTACTGATGTCGAGTGACGCATGGACCGACTACGAGGTGCCCGGTTCGCCGTTCTTCGTACTGGTGGATGGAACCGCCGGTCGACGGATCGGCGAAGGAGTGGCCAACCAGATGAGCCAGGTGGCCGAGCTGGTGCGGCGTGCCGAAGTGGACGCCACCGCGTTCTCCCTCGACACGAGGCCGGGACGGGACGTCGGGTTGGACGGACCACAGCGTGAGTCGGCCAACGACGCCGAGCTGTTGGCCGCCGGCGTCCTGCCGGGCGACCCCAGCCTCTACCCGAAGTCACTGGAGGACCTCTACGGGCCGCCCGACGCCCGCATGCCCTCGGCCACCCGCCACGTCCGTCGGGTGGGCTGACCGTGGCCACGATGCATGCCCACGGCATCGGGGCCGGCCTGCCGTCGGGCTTCGAAGGGCGCATCTTCAAGCGGCAGGGGAACGGCATCGAGGTGACCAACGCCGTTGCCCAGTTCGCGACGTTCGGCCTGCCCGAGGAGGTGGGGGACTTCGGCGGAGGGGCCGTGCAGCTGATGGGGAACAATGACATCTTCGCCGTGCTCTTCGAATACGGCGCGGAGAGCATCGGGACCCGGCTCTTCGCCCACCAGGGGATGCCCCGCGAGCTCGCCACGGCGGACTTCCAGCCCCAGGTGCTCCGCCGTGGCATCACCGGCCAGGCGGGCACGCAGTGGTTCTTTACCGAGTCGGGGCGGCCCTTTACCTTCTACGCGGTCATCGGCAGCCATGCCCGCCGCTCGGTGCTCGTGCCCCGCGTCAACCAGCTGCTGGCCGGCCTGACCGTGGAGCCGGCACCGGCACCGGCCGGATCGGGGGCACCGTGGAACTGATCGGTCCGTACCTCGCGGCCTGCATCCTCCTCGTGGCCGCCGGAGTCGCCAAGGTGGTCCGCCCGATGGACACGGCGCGGGCGGTGACGGCCGTCGTGCCGGTCCCGCTACGTGCCAGCCGGGCGCTGGTGCGGGCGGGTGCCCTGGTCGAGGCGGTCCTCGGCGCCGTGGCCCTGGTCCATCCGTCACCGGCGGCGGCCGGCCTGGTGGCTGCGTCCTACCTCGGGTTCGCCGGCTTCGTGTCCCTGGCGCGGGCTCGCGGGGGCCCGCTCGCCACCTGTGGGTGCTTCGGCACCCCGGACACACCGGCCACCCGCACCCATGTGGTGGTGACCCTGGGGCTCGCGGCGTCAGCCACGGTGGTGGTGGTGGTGGCGGGGCTGTCCGGATGGCTTCCGACGCTGCTGGCCGGACAACCGTGGCGGGGGGTCCCGCTGGTCCTGCTCGGCCTGCTGTGCGCATGGCTCGCGTACCTGACGATGGGACGGCTCGCCGAGCTCGGGGCGGCCCGACGGGCGCTCGGGATCACCCGGCACGGAGCGGTGGCATGAGCGTCACCCTCGTCGAGCGGGCCTCGACCTTCCTGGCCACACGCGTGTCCCGACGTAGCTTCATCAACCGGTCGGCCCTGGTCGGCAGTGCGGTGGCGGTCGGGTCGGGCGTCGATCTGCTGCTGCGCCCGGGCACCGCCTACGGGGCGGTGTGCACGTGCGCCAACACGGCGTGTGACTGCGGCTCGACGTGCTGCGCGGGCTTTTCGGAATTCTGCTGCTCGATCAACGACGGCTACAACTACTGCCCGACCGGCACCGTCATGGGCGGATGGTGGAAGGCCGACAACTCCTCGTACTGCGGCGGGCCCCGCTACTACATGGACTGCCATGCCCAGTGCGGTTGCACCACCGGGTGCGGCGGCGGTTGGGGCTTCTGCGACACCGGGTGTGACGGGGTGTCGTGCGGCTGCGGACCGGACGGCTGCAACTCCTGGGTCACCGGGTGCTTCCAGTTCCGTTATGGGCAGTGCAACCAGCAGATCGACTGCATCGGCCGGATCGTGTGCCGCGTCGTGGCGTGCGTGCCGCCCTGGACGGTCGACCCCACCTGCACCACGGCCGTCGCCGTGGACAACAGCACGGCCGAGATGGACGCGGCCTGTTGGACCTCCGCCCCGCCGTCACCGCCACCGCCACCGCCACCGCCCTGCTTCTCGCCACTGACCGACTGCATGGTGACTTCCATGGCGAGTGGGGCGGGTGGCACCGGCTACGGCATGGTCACCGCCTTCGGCAAGGTCCTCACCTACGGTTCCTTCCCCTCGCTGGGCGACCTGACGACGGAGGTCCTGGCCGCACCGATCATGGGTATGGCGGCCACACCTACCGGCCACGGCTACTGGCTGGTGGGGTCCGACGGCGGGATCTTCGCCTTCGGGGACGCTCCGTACCTCGGCTCGATGGGCGGGCTCCCACTGGCCCGGCCGATCGTGGGCATGGCAGCCACCGCCACCGGCCACGGTTACTGGCTGGTGGCATCCGACGGCGGGATCTTCGCCTTCGGCGACGCCCTCTTCCACGGGTCGATGGGCGGCCTGCCCCTCAACGAGCCGGTGGTGGGCATGGCGGCCACCGCCTCCGGCCACGGTTACTGGCTGGTGGCATCCGACGGCGGGATCTTCGCCTTCGGCGACGCACTCTTCTACGGGTCGATGGGCGGCCAGCTCCTCAACCGACCGGTGGTGGGCATGACGACCACGTCGACAGGGCACGGCTACCACCTGATTGCCGCCGACGGCGGCGTGTTCTCCTACGGTGACGCCCTGTTCGACGGGTCGATGGGCGGTCAACCGTTGCAGCGGCCGATCGTCGGCGCGGCTGCCGACGGTGCGGGCTATTGGATGGTCGCCGCCGACGGCGGGATCTTCGCCTTCGACGCGCCGTTCTACGGATCGCCCGTATGAGCTCCACAGATCACCCGGCTCGGCGCCTGCCGACCCCGCCGCCAGAGCCGTCCTACTGTCCGATACGAACCGGAGGAATCCGATGACACCGTCCTTGTCCGCCCTGCTCGTCGTGCTGGCACTCCTCGTCGGTGTGGCCGCCGCCGTCCGATCGACGTGGTCGCCCTGTGGCCTGTCGATGCTGTCGACCATCACCCCCTTCGGCGAGCGGGCCAAGGGTCATCGCTATGCCGCAACGGCAACCTGGTTCATCGTCGGTGCGACCATTGGCGGCCTCGTCCTCGGTGCGTTCGCCGCTGGTCTGGCGGCCCTGGTCGCAGCAGTCGGCGCCTCGGTCGCCGCCATCGGGGCGGTGGCCGTCGTGGCCACCCTGGTGGCGCTGGTGTCGGACACCGGTCTTGCCGGATACCGGGTCCCGGTCCACTTCCGCCAGGTCAACGAACGGTGGCTCGACGCCTATCGGCCCTGGGTCTACGGCGCCGGCTTCGGGTTCCAGATCGGGTGCGGTCTGGCCACCTACATCACCACCGCGGCGGTCTACCTGACCGTGGTCCTGGCCGCGCTGAGCGGGCGCCCGCTGGCGGCACTCGGCGTCGGCGTCGTGTTCGGGCTGGTGCGAGGAGCGGCTGTCCTGCTGACGTGGCGCACGACCACGCCGACGGCACTGCTGGCCTTCCACCAGCGGTTCGCCGCACTGCGCCCGTGGGCGGACCGGGGCGTGGTGGTGTCCCTCGTCGCCACGGCCGTCGCCCTGTCTGGCGAGGCCGGACCCGTCATCGCCCTGTCGTCCGTGGGCGGGGTGGCCGTGGGGACGGTGGCACTGCGGGCGGTGTGGCACCATCGCACGGGAGCCGGAAACGGTGCCGCTCGGACAGTCGATCAGCCTGTGGTCGAGGAGTCGATTATCGGGCAGACGGAGGACCGTCAGCCGGAACGGTCAGTCGCCGTCGGCTGAGCCGCCGGGGTTTGGGGAGGCGAGCTCCCCGATGACACGGTCGGCATCGGTGCCGTCGTCCACTCCGGTGGCGTCGCCCACTCCGGCGTCATCCGAAGGCACGGGCACCGGGTTTGGCCTCGAGTCCCGCCACTGCCGGTAGGGGCCCACGCGGGAGGCCAGCAGGAGCAGGCCGACGATCGCCAGCGAAACGCCGGCGATCTGGACCAGTAGCGATCCGAGGTGGCCGTCCTCGCCCAGCCACAGGTGCTCGTCGAGGAACCGTTCGATGCCCCACAGCACCATGCCGACACCGAGCACGATCCCGGCCGGTGGCAGTGGCGCCAGGTTCTGCGGGATCAGCGAGCCGTCGGAGGCAACGGTGGGCGCACGGTTCCGGAGCCAACGCTCGACGAGCAGCAGGAGGCAGAAGATGGTGAAGTCCTCGGCCGCCTGGAAGATCGGCACGGGCAGGACCTTCTGATTGGGATGGGCACCGGCGTAGTACATGCCGAACCACTGGTTGGTCGGGTGGCCGCCCCCGTTGACCATCAGCTGGGGACCGAGGAGCCGGCCCATGGCCCAGCAGGCCATCAGCACCGGGGCCATCATGTCGGCGAAGCGGAGCGTCGGGAGTTGCGGGCAGCGGCGCCGTTGGCTGACGATGGCCACCGGCACGGCGAGGATGATGCCCCCGAACGACGACAGTCCGCCCTGCCAGATGGCGAAGACCTGGGACGGGTGGGCCGTGTAGTACGAGAAGTGGGAGAGCACATGCATGGCCCGGGCGCCCACAATGGCGGCCACGACGACCCACACGAACATGCCCGTCACCCACTGCCACGCGTAGCCCCGGTTCCGCAGGCGCCGCTCGGTGTAGCGGAGCCCGAACCAGAAGGTCAGGGCGAGGCCGATCCCGTAGGTGTGGACCTCGAGGAACCAGATGTGGAAGGCGACGGGGATGGGTCTCATGGTGTGGGGAGCCGGGTGGACGGGGGTGCCCCGGGACACCGGCCAGGCCCTCAGTATGCCCCAGGGGGCCGGTAGGGTGGCCTCGCCGGGCCTGGTGCCGCGGCAGACGGGGGGTCCGGGGCCGCATCCGGCGGCGACGCCCCCGAGTGAGTGTCGGAGGTGACGCCGTGGGGACGTTGGCAGGCAAGGTGGCAGTGGTGACGGGCGGCGGTTCGGGCATCGGCCTGGCCACGGCGACCCGGTTGGCCGGAGCGGGCGCCTCGGTGGCCGTCGTCGACCTCGACGGCGACTCGGCCGAGCGGGTGGCCGGAGAGCTCGACGGGCTGGCACTCCAGGCCGACGTCGGGAGCTCCGACGAGTGGCCGGGCATCATCGAGGCCGTGACCCGGCGGTTCGGTGGCGTCGACCTCGCCCACCTGAACGCCGGGGTCACGACCGGCGAGGCGGACATCACCGAGGTGACCGACGAGATCTACGAGCGGGCAACCCGGGTGAACGTGGACGGCGTCTTCTACGGCGTGCGGGCCGTGGTGCCGGCCATGACCGCCCGGGGCGGCGGGTCGATCGTCGCCACGGCGTCGCTGGCCGGTCTCATCGGCTTCTCACCCGACCCGATCTACTGCCTGACCAAGCACGCCGTCGTCGGCCTGGTGCGCTCGCTCGGCCCGCAGTTGGCCGACAAGGGGATCACCATCAACGCCGTCTGCCCGAGCATCGTCGACACCCCGCTCATCGCCGACATGCGCGAGGTACTGGAGTCGAGCGGCTTCCCGCTCATCGACGTGGACTCGGTGTCGACCACGGTCGTCGACCTGCTGGCAGGGGAGGCCACCGGTGAGGCCATGGTGATCCAGGCGGGTCGGGAGGCGCTGGCCTTCCGCTTCGCCCGCCCACCCGGCCCGCGTGCCGGTGGGACGGTCGGCCGGATGCCGCCGAAGGAGTTTGCCGCACACGACCAGGAGTAGGTCGCAGTCGGCCGGCCCGGTCAGCCTTGCGGTGGCGTGACCGACCAGCCGCGTCGACGCAGCTCGTCGACCAGGAGGTCCTCGGGCACCCGCTCGAGCTGGCGGGCCAGGCTCTGACGGCGTGAGGCGGCGGGGGCCTGGGGTGGGGCCGTCCGAGCGCGGGTGACGGGACCGCCCTCCGTGGTCGGGTCGGCCGACCGCTCGTCCGGACCGTGCTGGTCGCTGCCCGCAGCCTCGGCCTCGGCCTCCAGACGGGCGATGAGCTCTTCGGCCTCGTCACGTGTGAATCGCCCGCCCGCCTGCCTCTGGGTCAGGCCCAGCGGACCGCGTGCGTCGCGGAAGCCGGAATGCCCTGCGGACTCGACGAGTGCGGTCAGGTAACGGAGTTGGCGCGCCGTTGCCGGGGGGCCGGAAGGCTGGCCGAACGACATGGCATGTGACCGGACGGGTCGGACCGGAGCGACGGCCGACAGGGTCGGTGACGACCCCCGGCCTCCGGAACGGAGAGGTCCGGCTCAGGACACCCGGCCGACGCCGGCCAGGCCATCGGTCCGGACGCCGGTGATCCACACGCTCGCCCCGGTGTACGGGGCCTCGATCATCGAGCCACCGCCCACGTACATGGCCTCGTGCTCGTCACCGCCCGGTCCGTAGAAGAGGATGTCGCCCGGCTCGATGTCTGCCAACGGGATGTGGGTGGTGTCGTCGAACTGGGCTCCGGAATAGTGCGGGAGGCTGATGCCGACCTGGGCATAGGCCCACATCACGAGACCCGAGCAGTCGAAGCCCGCAGGGGTGGAGCCACCCCAGACATAGGGGACGCCGATCTCACGCTCGGCGGCCTGGACTGCACCGGCTGCACCGGAGGACAGCGGAGGCGGCGGTGCCGAAGGCGTGCTGACCGTGCCGCCCCCGCCCGATGAACCGGAGCTCGAACCCCCGCCGGAGCTGCCGGAGCTGCCGGAGCTGCCGGAGCTGCCGGAGCTGCCGGAGCTGACCGACGCGGTCTGCTGCGCCTGCTGTGCCTGCGCGGCCTTTGACTGAGCGACCTTCTGATTGAACGCGGCCTGTGCAGCGGCAGCGGCAGCGGCAGCGGCCTGGGCCTGGCGCTGCTGCACGAGCTGCTGGATGTTGGCGTCGACGCTCGCCAGGGTGGCCTTGTCCTGACTGGCCAGCGAGTCCGCCTGGCTCTGGGCCGAGGCGAGGCTGTCACGGGCGGCCTGGGCCTGCGACTTCTGCTGCTCGAGGCTGGACTGGCTCGCCGCCAGCTGGGCCTGTGCCGTGTGGAGCCGGTCGATGGTCGACGTCACGTTGCCCGTGGCGATCGACGAGTACTCGGCACGGATGCCGCTCGTGTTCACGTTGGAGGTGAACAGCTGGGTGGCCGTGCTCGAGGTGCCCGAGTTCGTGTAGTCGCTGATGGCCTGGACTTGGAGCTGACCCTGGTCCTTCGCCACCTGGCTGCGGTCCTTGGCCACCTGGGCCTGGTTCGCTGCGATCTGGCCCTGTAGCTGGCTGAGCTTGTAGTCGGCCTGGTTGACCTGGCCGGTCAGCGCCTGGATCTGACCCTCGGTCGCGTTGATCTTGGCCGAGATGGCCGCGGCCTGAGCCTGGGCATCGGAGATCTGGTCGGCGGATGCGGGGGTGGAGGAGGCGACGACCATGGAGGTCGCTCCGAGAACGGAGGCCACTGCGAGCGTCGCGATGACCCGGTTGCGGGACCACTTGCGACGTGCGGAGCAGGCACCTGGCTCGACCGTCGAGTACTGCTCGGGGTGAGTCATATGCAGGCAGATGGTAGTGCACCTGTTGGGCCGCCACAAGGACACCCTGCAAATGCAAGGCCCTGAACTGGACTTATTCCCCGGGGCATCGGTGCGGAACGGTTGCCGGGGTCGTGTACGTCGCGCCGTGGCACCCTACCCGGAAGATGAAATGGGGCGGCTCCGGGTAGGGTCGGGGCCATGGGTGAACGTATCGAATTCCCGAGCAACGGCAACCACGCTGGCGGCTACCTGGCGGTCCCGGAGGGCGGGGCCAACGGCACTGTCGGCGTCCTGGTCATCCAGGAGTGGTGGGGCCTCGTCGACCAGATCATGCGGACGTGCGATCGATTCGCTGAGGCGGGCTTCACGGCGCTCGCCCCCGACCTTTACAGGGGCACCTCGGTGCCGCTGACCGAACCCGATGAGGCGGCCAAGCACATGATGGCCCTCGAGATGGACGAGGCGGCCAAGGACCTGAGCGGCGCGGTCGACGAGCTCCGGCGCCGCACGGGCGCCGCGACGGTGGGCGTGGTCGGCTTCTGCATGGGCGGCGGCCTGGCCCTCGTGCTGGCCTGCCAGCGGCCCGACGCGGTCGCCGCCGTGGTGCCCGCCTACGGGGTCATCCCGTGGCCCGACGCGCAGCCCGACTACTCCGCCATGCAGGCGGTGGTGGAGGGCCACGTGGCCGAGCTCGACGGCTCCTTCAGCCCGGCTGCCGCCGATGCACTGGTCGACGAGCTGACGGCGCTCGGCAAGAAGGCGTCGTTCCACCTCTACCCGGGTGTCGACCATGCGTTCTTCAACGAGGACCGCCCCGAGGTCTTCGACGCCGACGCGGCGAACCTGCTGTGGGAGCGCACCGTGGCGTTCCTGCGATCGCAGCTCGGCTGAGCGGGCCGTCGTGCCGGAGGCGCCCGGGCCGGGGCTGGTCGAGGACTACCTGACGCTCGGCCTGCGGCTGGGTCGTCACATCGACGGCATGGTCGATGCCTACTACGGGCCACCCGCGTTGGCCCACGCCGCCGGGGCGGAGCCGGTGGTCACGCCGCAGCGGCTGCTGGCCTCGGCACGCGACCTGCTGGCCGCCCTCGAGGCCGGCGGGGCCCTGGACACCCCAGTCGGTCCCGAGGACTCGACGGCACCTGCACGCCGCCACTGGCTCGCAGCGCAGGTGCGCGGTCTGGCGACGACGTGCGCCAAGCTGGCCGGTGAGACCATCGGCTATGCCGACGAGGTCGAGGCCTGCTACGGCGTACGCCCGAGCCGCGTCGACGAGGAGCCACTGGCCGAGGCCCACCGGTTGCTCGACGACGTGCTGCCGGGCGGCGGGCCCCTGGCCGAGCGCCTGGTGGCGTGGCGGGAGTCCCACGCAGTGCCGGTCGACCTGCTGCGACGGGCCGTCGATTCCCTCGCCGACTCACTGCGCGACCGCACCCGTGAGCTGTTCGGACTTCCCGAGGGCGAGCACGTGGAGTTCGAGTTCGTGACGGACGAGCCGTGGTCCGGCTTCAACTACTACCTGGGCGGCCTGCAGAGTCGGGTGGCGATCAACACCGATCTGCCGGTGCTCTCGACCGGCCTCGCGCACCTCGTCGCCCACGAGGTCTACCCCGGTCACCACACCGAGCACACCCGCAAGGAAGTCGGCCTGGTCCGACGCCGCCAGTGGTGGGAGGAGTCCATCTTCCTGGTCGGGACGCCACAGTGCCTGCTGGCCGAGGGGCTGGCCGACCTGGGCCTCGAGGTGGCCTGGGGGCGGCACCCCGAGCAGACGGTGGCCGAGCACCTGCGCCCGCTCGGCATCCGCTACGACGCCGAGGTCGTGGCCGCCGTGTCCAACGCGGGCGAGGCCCTCGGGGCGGTGCGCACCAATGCCGCCTTCCGCCTCCACGAGGACGGCGCCGACCCCGACACGGTCGTCGACGAGGTGGCGCGGTGGGGACTCCTGCCACGGGACCGGGCGGTCAAGGCGGTCGAGTTCCTGACCCACCCGACGTGGCGCGCCTACCTCACCTGCTACGTGGAGGGCTTCCCCCTCTGCCGGGCGTTCACCCACGGCGATCCGGCACGCTTCGACAGACTCCTGTCCGAGCAGCTCACCCCCGGTGACCTGATCCACCAGATCGCCACGGACGCCGCCTCGTCCGCACCGGGCTGACCCACACGGCACCGCCGGGCCCCGCAGCCGTCAGTGGGTCCGGACCCGTCAGGGGCCTGCATCGATTCAGTGTGTCCGCATCCCCTCAGCGGGCGCGGATCCCGTCGAGGAGCGACGTCACGAGCGCGTCGGCCAGTGCCGGCGTCAGTGACTCGTGGCCCATGGTGAGGCGGTAGTAGACGGGACCGTAGAGCTGGTCCATGACGATGGCGATGTCGAGGCCGTGACGCAGTTCACCACGGTCGACGGCCCGTCGCAGCACCTCGGCGGTGGCGGCCCGCCTCGGCTCGATCCACCGGGTGCGGAGGGCCTCGGCCAGCACCTCGTCCGTCTGCGCCTGGCCGACCAGCTCAGCCATAATCCGTCCCGCCCGGCCCCGGAAGGCCCGGATCAGCACGCGGATCTGGCCGGTGAGATCGGTCCGGATGTCGCCCGTGTCGGCAAAGGTGCCGGTCTGCCGGTAGCGGTGGAAGTAGGCGTCGATGGCGACGGCGCCCCGGGTGGGCCACCACTTGTAGATCGTCACCTTGCTGACGCCCGCCCTCGCTGCGATCGCCGCGATGGTGGCGGCCGCGAGGCCACCCTCGTCGAGCAGGTCGGCGGCGGCCTCGAGCACGGCAAGCCGGGCCCGCTCGCTCCTGGGACGCCCGAGGCGAGGGGGCGCCGGTTCGGGCACGGTTTCCGTAGCGACCATCACGGGTGCCACTGTAGATCATGGACGATGCGTACAGGAATACTGATACTGTACGAGGTGTTCAGATAATCATGGAGAGTTCCCGGATGGATGCGAGCGAGACGGTAGAGACGAGCGAGTCGAGCGGCACGAAGGGGGCAGGCATCTCCGGGGGGATGGTGCTGCTGTTCGCGGTTGCCTGCGGCCTCGCCGTGGCCAACCTCTATTACGCGCAGCCGATCCTCGACAACATCGCCCGAACGTTCGGCGCCGGTACAGCCACCGCCGGGCTCGTCGTCACCCTGTCCCAGATCGGGTACGCAGTGGGACTGGCACTCCTCGTGCCACTCGGCGACATCCTGCACAGGCGGCGCATGATCCCCGTGGTGCTGGTGGCGACCGCGGTGGGACTGATCGCATCCGCCCTCTCACCCACCATCGGCGTGCTCATCGCCGTCGCACTGCTCGTCGGCGCGGGGTCGACGGTGGCCCAGATGCTCGTCCCGATGGCGGCGAGCCTGGCGACCGATTCGTCCCGGGGCCGCGTGGTCGGGCGGGTGATGAGCGGACTGCTGCTCGGTATCCTGCTGGCTCGCACCGTCTCGGGCCTCATCGCCGGTGCGACGAGCTGGCGTGTGGTCTACGCCGCGGCGGCGGTCCTCATGGTCGTGCTGGCCCTGGTGCTCGCCCGGGTGCTCCCCGCCGAGGGCGAGCGACCGGCCATCGGCTACGGCACGCTGCTCCGTTCGACGGTGGCACTGTTCCTGGGGGAGCCGATCCTCCGGCGGCGCATCCTGTTCGGCGCACTGGGCATGGCCGCGTTCAGCGTCTTCTGGACGACGATGGCCTTCGTGCTGTCCGGTGCGCCCTATCACTACGGCGACGCCGCCATCGGGCTGTTCGGCCTGGTCGGTGCGGCCGGTGCGCTGTGTGCGACGCTCGCCGGCCGGTGGGCCGACCGTGACCTCACCCGTCGGACCACGACCGTCTTCGCCGTCCTGATGGCGGCGTCGTTCCTGCCGTTGTGGCTCGGCGGCCACGACCTGGCGATGATGATCGTCGGGGTCTTGGTGCTCGACGTCGGCGTGCAGGGGCTCCAGGTCACCAACCAGTCGATCATCTACCGCCTGGCCCCGCACGCCCGCAGCCGGATCAATTCGGCCTACATGGTCTGCTACTTCATCGGCGGCGCCCTCGGCTCGGCGGCGGGGAGCTGGTGCTATGCCAACCACCGCTGGGCAGGCGTCTGCGTGCTCGGCGCCGGCCTGGGCGTGGCGGCCGTGGGACTCGCCCTCCACGATGCGGTGCGGGGCGCGGCACACACGAGGGCGCCCAGCGCCGCACAGGCCGGCTGACCGCACGAGGCACGAGGCACGAGGCCCCGGTCGATCGTGAGGCCGACGACCGGGACTCAGCCGGACGCCCAGTCCGGCACGGCTGTCCCGAGGGGTCCGGCCGCACGGTCCCAACGCAGCGGCGCCCCTTCCACCACGACGGGAGGCGGCAGGCGGCGGGCATCGCCCCACGCCGTCCGCTCCATGGGTGCCCCGGGTGCCGGTCCGGCCGGTTCGATGCCGTCACCTTCGATGGTCGGGGCCACCCCGGCGTCGACCAGCAGCCGGGACATCCGGGCCAGCGACGTCCGCCACCGACTGCCGCGACCGTCCTCGGTGCGCAGGGCCAGTCCGGTCAGGGCGGCGGCGGCCAGCAGGTACCCGGTGGCGTGGTCCAGTGCCTGGACGGGCAACGGGACCGGGCGGTCGGTGCCGGCGGCCATCTGTCCGGCCTCGGCGATGCCGGAGCTCATCTGGACAAGGCTGTCGAAGCCGCGGCGTCCCGCCCACGGGCCGGCCCAGCCGTAGGCGTCGAGGCTGACGTCGACGAGGCCGGGCCGGGCGGCGTCACGGACGTCGGTGCCGATGCCCAGTCCCTCGAGGGCCCCGGGCCGGTAGCCGTGGACGACGATGTCGGCCCCCGCCAGGAGTCGGAGCAGCTGCTCACGGTCGGGTGCCTCGTGGAGGTCGAGGTGGGCGCAGCGCTTCCCCAAGGTGACCTCGGGCACGACGACCGGCTCGTCCCACCCCGGCGGATCGATGCGCAGCACGTCGGCACCCCATCCGGCGAGGAGGCGGGTGGCCACGGGACCGGCCAGGACGCGGGTGAGGTCGAGGACCCGGACACCGTCCAGCGGCCGTCCCGGCGTGTCTCCGGTGGGACCGCCCGGCCTTCCATCGCCGGTCGCCGTGCGCTCGACGTGCAGCAGGGGCTCAGCGGCGACCGCCGAGCCCTGGGAATGCGCGTCCCACGTCGCAGCGGACCGCATGGCGGCCGCTGCGCCGCCGGCCGCGACGATCGCGGCCTCGAGATCGTCGGCGGTCCACCGGGCGACCTCCGCAGCCACTGCGTCTCGACTGCCGGGCACGCCGAGCACCCCGAGCGCGGGCGCCCGGTGGTGGGGGCGTTGGTGCGGAGTCTGATCCAACCGTCGGCGGTGGTGTAGTCGCCGGCCACGCTGTCCCAGACGGGGGGCAGTTGCCAGCCGTCGGGTCGGATCGACAGTGCGAACCAGGCAGAGGCGAGGTCGCGGTCAACGATGACGGGGCCGGAGTGACCGCCCGGTCCTGCTGCGACACGGGCCAGTGCGGCGCCCGCCGCACCGATCGAGGCCTGGGCGAGGTCGCTGACGGCAAAGGCGGAGGGGAGGGTCCCGCCAGCGGGCAGGAGGACCTCGGCGCGTGACCCCGGGAGCAGGAGTGCCGCGAGGATGCGGTCGAGGATCGCGGTGGACCGGTCATCCATTACCCCATCGTCGGTCGTCGACGTGCTTCCGTCAATCGCCCGGCGATACACGAGGGGTCAAGAAATGACGTGGAACGGTCGATAGCTGACACATGGAATCGGTCCTGCACTTCGACACCGACGACCCCGAGTTCCAGCGCGGGTTCGAGATCGGCATCCTGTGGGAGCGGCTCAGCGCCGATGGTGCCTGCCACATGGCGGTGAGCGCCTCGAACGCGGAGATGGTCCTTCGGATCGCCAAGGCCTTCGACTGCGTCTTCTCCGGTCAGGAGCTCGCCGACGACCAGATCTCGATCGAGCTCACCCGGGTCAACAGCGACTCGTAGCCGGGCGCCGACGGGCCTCCATCACTGCATCGTGGATCGTCACGTCGCGACCGTCCGCATCGACCGCCGTCCTGGGTCGGGCCTCCGCGACGAGGATCTCCCACTCCTCGATCGGAAGGGCCCTGGCGACCTCGCCTGCTGTGGCGAAGAAGTCCGGGAACGGAGGGCGCCCCACGCTCGTGGCCAGGTCCGTCGGGTCGTGGGTCACGATCAGGAGGACGCCTCCCTCGGCCACGGCCCCGGCCAGGCGTAGGTGGACCGTGTCGCGCGGGGCGCCCGGGAGGTGGACGAACTGGGACGACATCAGGTCGAACCGTCGACTGCCGGGTTCGAAGGTCGTGACGTCGTGGCGTACCCACTCGATGCGGTCCGCCACCTCGCGACCGGCGTCGTCGGCGTGGCGCCGGGCCCGCTCGAGCGCGGTACCCGAGATGTCGACCGCCGTCACCCGCCAGCCCTGTCGGGCCAGCCAGACGGCATCGGCGCCTTCGCCGCAGCCGACGTCGAGCGCCCGTCCCGGTGGCAGCGGCAGTACCTCGGCAACCAGCTGGCGATTGGGCTCGCCACTCCACAGGGCGTCGCTCGAGCGGTAGCGCTCGTCCCAGAACGCCTCGTCCAGCACCGGTGGGACGCCGCCGTCGTAGCCGTGGCCGTGGTCGTGTCCAGGTGCGTGGTCGCCCGGGGTGCTGCTGCTCATCGCCGCGTGGTAGCGGCGGCCACGCGGGGGCCTGGTGCCTCCGACACCCGGTCAGCCGCCAGCGAGCAGGCGGCGGGCGATGACCTTGAGGCAGAGGGTCTCGTCGGCGCCCTCGAAGATGGAGAGCACGCGGGCGTCGACGTAGTACCGGCTGACCGGGTACTCCTCGGCGTAGCCCATGCCACCGTGGATCTGTAGCGCCTCGCGCGTGACCCACTCGGCGGTGCGGCACACATAGGCCTTGATCATCGACGCCTCGAGCGCACCCTCGCCCTTGGACATGAGGCGGGCCACCTCATAGGCGAACTGGCGCGAGGCCTGGATCAGGACGGCCATCCGGGCCAACTTCACCTTGGTCAGCTCGTAGTCGAGGATCGGCGAGCCGAACACGACGCGGTCGGTGGCGTACTCGAGGGCCGCCTCGTAGGCGGCCTGCATGAGGCCGACCGCCCGGGCCGCCGTCTGCAGCCGCCCGTTCTCGAACCCCTGCATCTGCAGGTAGAACCCCTGGCCCAGGCCGGACTCGCCACCGATCAGATTGGCGTCGGGCACGAACCAGCTCTCGAGGGAGACCTCATAGGAGTGCATGCCGCGGTACCCGAGCGTGTCGATGGCCCGCCCCTCCATCTTCCCGGCCGAGTCGGACGGGCGGCCGTCGACACCGGGCTCCTGGGTGAAGGTGAAACCGTGACCGTCGGCCGGAGGCTTCTCCACCAGGAAGATCGACAGGCCCTTGTGGCCCTTCGAGCGGTCCGGGTCCGTGCGTGCCAGCAGCAGGAGCACATTGGCCCTCGCCGCGAAGGTGCACCACGTCTTGACGCCGTTGAGGATCCAACCGCCGTCGACCTTCGTGGCGGGCAGCATCACGCCGGCCACGTCCGAGCCGTAGTCGGGCTCGGTGACCGCCACGGCTCCGAGGACCTCGGCGGTTGCGAGCTTGGGGAGCCAGTGCTGCTTCTGCTCCTCGGTGCCGCCCTTGACGATGGCCCGGGTGAGGATCTCGGGCCGCGTGATGAGCGAGCCACCGGCGCCGAGCGAGCCCCACGTCAGCTCCTCGGTGGCGACGACCATGCTCAGGTAGTCGGCGTCCCCCTCGGCGGCGAACCCGCCGTACGCCTCCGGGACCGACATGCCGAAACCGCCCATCTCTGCCATGCCGGAGATGATCTCCTCGGGGATGTCGGTGTTGGCCCGGTGGATGTGCTCGGCCCGCGGTCGGATCTGCTCGTCGGCGAAGCGGTGGAACGTCTCGCGGACCAGTTCGAAGTCCGGGTCGAGGTGGCGCTCGCCCTGGGTCTCGGCGAGCGACGAGAGGAAGGCCGGATCACGGAAGGTGGCCACGAAGGCCTCGGCGGGGGACATCCAGTCGGCGGCCACACCCCAGTCGGCGGTGCGGCCCACGAGGCGGCCGGCCAGCTCGGCGAGCGCGTCGGCCACGAAGGCACAGGCGATGCGGGCCTCGGTGTCCCCCTGGGCGCCGTAGGTCAGGACCGACTCCGCCGTCCGGACGGCGGCGGCGGCGTGGGACACGTCATAGGCGAGGACCTGGGCCTGGTCCGGGCCGCCGGCGGTCCGCAGCGCGGCGATGCCGGACTCGACGACGGAGCGGGCCACGGCGGTGGCGTCGGTGGCGGCGAGCAGGTCGGGCGTGGGGAGGGAGTCGGTGGTCACCGCACAAGGATAACGGGCGACCCGATGGGCCGGACAGCCGGTGGACCTCCTGGTCAGGTCGTCGGTCCGGTCAGGCGATCGAACCGGTCGGGAGGCCGGGAGGTCAGCCGACGGGCAGCTGGGCCACCACGGTGACGAGCGGCGGCAGCACCACCGGGTCGTCCCCCGGGTCGACCTCGGTGAGGAGCTCCACGTAGTCGGCGACGGGCCCCGGTCCGGCTCCGGCAGGGGCCTCCGCCCATGCGTCGACGGTCACCAGGCCGGCGTCGCGCACCAGCGAAGGGAGGAGCGCTCCGATGTCCGGGTGCCGGGCGTCGGGCATCGAGAAGGGCCGGCCGTCGATGCGTCCGGCCGAGGTGATCGGCTCCTGGGCCACCACCCAGCCGCCGGGCCGGACGGCGGCCGCCATCCGTCGCAGCACCACGCCCGGATCGACGACATGGAGGAGGAGGAAGCGGCAGAAGGCCAGGTCCACGGGCTCGGGGAGGCGCAGGTCCTCGCCCGCCTGGGTGATGGCCAGCACCTGGCTGTGGGCGGCAGCGGCCGAGGCCACCTCGTCACGAGCCGTGGGATCGGAGTCGACGGCGTAGACCCGCCCCTCGCGCCCGACGATCTCTGCCAGGGCGACCGACACGTCGCCCCCGCCGGCGCCCACGTCGACGCAGGTCCAGCCCGGGCCGATGCCGAGCCGGTCGAGGGCCGTGGCCAGGGGCCGCCGGTAGACGTCGTCCCGCAGTCCGCGCAGTTCCATCGCCTCAAGTTACCGGCAGGTTCGGCGGTCGCCCGTACCCGTGATGCCCTGCCGCGCCCGATCCGTTGCGGAGGACCCCGGGGGAACCGGTAGCCTCACCCTTCGTGAAGGTAACGATGATGCTCTGTGACTCCGCCCAGGTGGCTGACGGAAAACTCTACGTCCTTGGTGGCGGATGGAGCATGACCGGCCCCGACCCGGTGCCCTCGGCCATCGCACTGAAGATCGACGTCGGCTGGCACGAGGCCGAGTCCGCCCACCACTGGGAGCTCTACCTGGAGGACGCCGACGGCGGCCCGGTCCTGGTCCCCACCCCCGACGGCGAACACCCGGTCGAGGTGCGCGGCGAGTTCACCGTGGGTCGGCCGACCGACGTGCCCGAGGGCTCGCCCGTGGACGTCGCCCTGGCCGTCAACCTGGGCCCGCTGCCGTTGGCCCCGGGTACCCGGTACACGTGGCGGATGGCCATCGACGGCGACAGCCACCCCGACTGGGTCCTGGCCTTCACCACCAGGCCGCTGCCCGAGCCCCAGGTCTGAGGGCACGGGGCGGCACGCGCCGCCGGGTCGGCACGCCGCCGGGGCCGCCTACTATCGGCGGTCATGACCACGTATGACCGCCCGTTCGGCCGCCACTTCGAGGACTTCACCCCAGGCGACATCTACCGGCACTGGCCCGGCAAGACGATCACCGAGGCGGACGACCACCTCTTCTGCATGATCACCATGAACCACCACCCGCTGCACACCAACGCGTGGTTCGCCGAGAACGAGTCGGTCCAGAAGAAGAACGTCGTCGTGGGCAACCTCGTGTACTCGCTCGCCCTCGGGATGAGCGTTCCCGACGTGAGCGGCGCGGCCATCGCCAACCTGGAGGTCGAGTCGCTCCTGCACCGTGCGCCGACCTTCCACGGCGACACCATCTACGCCGAGACCATCGTCATCGACAAGGTCGAGTCGAAGTCGCGTGACGACCGTGGCGTGGTGACCGTCGAGACCAAGGCGTTCAACCAGCACGGCGACGAGGTCTGCTTCTTCCGCCGCAAGGTCATGGTCTGGAAGGAGGCGTTCGCGCCGCCACGTCGACGTCCCTATGGGGAAGACGTCTGGGGGTGACGTCCCGACCCGGGTGGCGGCCCGTGGAGGGACACCCCGGATGACCGCGTCGGCACGGACCGCCGTCCGCCCGGTGCGCCAGACCCGGGCGATCGGCGCTGCGATCGAGGGCTGGGGGCGGGCCGACGGCGGCGCCACCCGCCGTGACGACCTCCCGTGGCGGTCCACCCGCGACCCCTGGGCCGTCCTGGTGAGCGAGACCCTGGCCCAGCAGACCCAGCTGTCGCGCGTCGTGCCGGCCTACCACCGATTCCTTGCCGAGTTCCCGACCGCGTCGGACTGTGCCGCCGCCCCGCTCGGCGACATCCTCCGGGCCTGGCGGGGCATGGGCTACAACCGGCGGGCCCGGAACCTCCACCTGGCCGCCGCCGCAGTGGTCGACCGGCACGACGGGCAGGTCCCCGACGACCTCGACGCTCTGCTGGCGCTTCCCGGAATCGGGCCGTACACGGCTCGGGCGATCCTGGCGTTCGCCTTCGACCGCGACGTGGGGGTGGTCGACACCAACGCCGGTCGCGTGCTGTCCCGCGCCGTCGAGGGGAGGTCCCTGCGACCGGCGGAGGCGCAGGCGCTGGTCGATGCGATGGTCCCCTCCGGGCGCGGCTGGTCCTTCGGCCAGGCGCTGCTCGACCTCGGAGCACTGGTGTGCATGTCACGCACCCCGGTCTGTGGTGCCTGCCCGGTGCGGCGGCGATGCCGGTGGGCAGTGGCCGGCCGGCCGGAACCCGACCCGGCGAAGGGATCGGCCGGGGTCTCGACGGTGCAGGCGCGCTTCGACGGCTCGGACCGGCAGGGCCGGGGCCGACTCGTGGCCGCGCTGCGGACCGGGCCGGTCGGCCCCGACGAGGTGGCGGTGACCGCGGGTTGGCCCGGCGACACGGACCGGGCCCGACGTGTCGCCGAGGGGCTGGTCGCCGAGGGGCTGGCCGTCCGGGACCCGGCGGGGGCGCTCCGCCTCCCGTGAGGAGCGCAGGTCGGGCCACACCGGCATGTCCACGTCGATGGCCCTGTCGATACGAGACGTCGATGTGGCAGGTCGTGCCGGTGCGTGGCGTCGCTGGCTACGGTGGAGCGGTCGCCCGATCGGGCGGCTCCCCCGTCGGCGCGACACGGGGTGCGATCCGGGGGAGCGCGATGCGACGGTTCGGGAGATGGACGACGGCAGTCTGCGTCGCGGTGGTGACCGCCGCCCTGCTGTCGGGGTGTGGCAGCTCATCGGCCTCGTCGTCGTCGACGGTCACGACGGTGCCGGGCGACCCGATCGCCCTCGGCGCACCGGCATCGGTGCCGGAGTCGGTCCTCACGATCCCCACGCCGGCGGTGGCCGGCACCCCGTCGAAGTACGACCAGGTCCAGGTGCGCACGTTCGGCGATCCGTCGGCCAGGCACGTGCTGGTGCTGGTGCCGGGCACGAACGGTGGAGCCGGTGACTTCGACCTGGTGGCGCCCTACCTGGTCACGCATGTGCCGGACCTGCAGGTCTGGTCGGAGATGCGCCGTGAGGGCGTACTCCAGGACGAGTCCGTCGTGCGGTCCACCCTGGCGGGCGCGACCTCCACGCAGAAGATGTTCGACTTCTACCTGGGCTGGCTGGCGGACAAGAGCATCACGGACCACTACCAGCCGCTCAAGCCGGCCGACTACGGCTTCGTGGACGACTGGGGCATGGCGGTCGCCATGAACGACCTCCACGCCGTGATCATGAAGGCCCGGGAGGGTGGCACGCGGAGCGTCACCCTGGGCGGGCACTCACTCGGCGGGACCGAGGCGGCGGTCTATCCGGCGTGGGACTTCAGCGGCACGGCGGGCTACACGACAATCAACGGCATCATCTGCATCGACGGCTGCGCCGGTGCGCAGGGCTTCTACGGGACGCCCCCGACCATCGCCTCGGTGCAGGCGTCGATCGCCAAGCTGCAGACCAGCGGCCCCTGGCTCGACCTGCTCGGCGTCGGACTGCCGTGGGCCACCGGCGTCTTCAGCGAGGTCGGTGCCGTCACCGCCTACAAGGACCCGAACGGTCCGGCCACCACCTTCGAGTCGTTCCCCTACCTGCCGGCCTCCTTCAAGCCGGCGGTACCGGCCATCAACGAGGCGCTCTTCGGCAACGCCTTCGACTACCGGTCGTCACCTCCCGGGCTCAAGCTGATCCAGGTCCACTCGGGCCACATCGGGACCGGCACGCCCGCCGGCTGGGTCGACGACGGGATCACGCCCATCACGAACGTGGTCGACACGTTCGCCCAGACCCCACTGGCCGCCGCCGAGTGGTACTACCCGGAACGCCTCTCGATCGATGCCGCCGCCGCTGCCTCGCTCGAGCAGACGCCCGTCGCCACCTACCTCGGCCTGCGCCTCCTCCACACCGCGCAGGTCGACGTCCCGCTTTTCGCGTTCCAGACCGCCCTCGGCGGGGCGGACAACGGCGTGGTCGGCAGCGCCGAGGCCTACAAAGCCGAGTCGAAGATCCCGAGCGTGACCACCGTCAGCCGGACCGATACCTACAGCCATCTCGACCCGCTGCTGGCCAGCCCCGACCAGAACGACTTCCTGAAGACGGTCGTGCCCTGGCTCGATCGCCTCGACGGCTGAGGCACCGGGGTCATGGTGGCTGACGACCCCGCGGACTGCGGGCCGCCCCTGCCTGCCCGCCCGGCGGTGGCGGTGGCCCACCACGCGGAGCAGTACCGACCGGGCCGACTGACCGACGTCTTCCGGGCGCCGGAGTCCGAGGGCGCCCCGGTGGTGCTGCTGTGGCACGGCAGCGGGCCCGACGAACGGGACGTCCTCGCACCGCTTGCCGCCGGCATCGCCCGGCTCGGGCCGTTGGTGCTCGTGCCCGACTGGCGGTCGGACGACCCGGTGATCGGGTCGGTCGAACTCCTGGACTCCATCGCCTTCGCCCGCACCACCTCGGGCGAGCTGGGCGGCGATCCCGGCAGGATCGTCCTGGCGGGCTGGTCGCTCGGTGCGAACGCCGCGGCGGCCGTGGCCGAGCACCCGGGTATCGCCCACGGCTGGCACCCATCGGGGCTCGTCGGTCTGGCCGGCTCCTACGGTGGGTCGCCGTTCGACGGTCACAGGGACGCGGGCGAGCCGGTGGGCGGCGCCGGCAGGCCCGCGCTCGTGGCCCACGGCACGGCGGACCCGGTGGTGCCGCCGACCGGGTCCGTGTCCGCTGCCGGGCGGCTGGCCGAGTCCGGGTGGCGGGTCGTGCTCCGCCAGATCGACACCGACCATGCCGGGATCATCGGCACCGACTACAACCCGTGGCGGAAGCGCTGCGTCCCCACCGAGGACGCCGACCGGCTCGCCGTGCTGGACTCGGTCGCCCGTGCCGTGGCCGCCGTGGCACTGGGCCCGGACTGACCCGCATGTGCGCGCGGGGTCACGGGAACCCGTCGTCCGGACGTGCCGGTTCAGCCGGCGAGGAAGCGCAGCACGTGCCCGTTGACCTCGCCCGGCTTCTCGAGCTGGAGGAAGTGGCCGGCTCCCTCGACGACCACCAGCTCCGAGCCCGGCCCGAGATGGTCGGTGACGGGCCCGATGATCTCGAGCCCCATGCAGCCGTCCGCCGCGCCGTGGAGGTAGAGGGTGGGCTGCGGTGCAGGGGCCTCGCCGGCAGCGGCCGCGGCTGCGGCTGCGGCTGCCGGGTCGTCCGACGGCGGGGCGAACATGGCCCGGTAGTAGCCGATCGCAGCGGACAGCCGGTCCTCGGTGGCGAGCGCCTCCTTCACCCGGGCGGCGTCCCACGCGCCGTCGTACCCGGGTGACCAGTCGGCCCAGAGCCGGTCGATGAAGGCCATGTCGTCCTGGCCCACGGCGAACTCGGCCAGCGGGGTCTGGAAGACGAACACGTACCAGCTGCGGCGGAGCTGGGCATAGTCGAAGAACCCGAAGCCCATCGACGCGGGCGGCGGCACGGCCATGGTGACCACCCGGCGCCAGCGGTCGGGTTCGACTGCTGCGGCCGGATAGGTGAGGAGCGCTCCCCAGTCGTGGCCGATGATCACGGCGCGGTCGTCGCCGCCGAGGGCCTCGTGGAGGGCGCAGGCGTCGAGTGCCAGCGTGCCCGTGTCGTAGCGACCGTCGGACGGCACCGCCGTCGGTGCATAGCCCCGGAGGAACGGTGCGACGGCGTGGTAGCCGGCCGCGGCCAGTTCGGGGAGCAGGTGGCGCCACGTGTGGGCGGTGTCGGGGAAACCGTGCAGGCAGAGTGCCAGGGGGCCGTCCGCAGGGCCGTCCTCGAGGTAGGCGAACTCGAGGCCGTGGGCGGAGACGGTCCGGACGGCGGCGTCGGGGGTGGGGGTCGCGTGCATGGCCGGAAGCTAGCCCGGCCGCCCACGTGTCGCTCCGACTAGCCTCCTCTGACTGTGCGAATCTCCTACTTCGGCGTCCGGGGCTCGTGCCCGTGCTCGTCCGACCAGCAGCGGCGGTACGGGGGTAACACCTCCTGCGTCCTGGTCGAGGTCGACGACGAGCCGCCCCTCGTGCTCGACATGGGGACGGGGTTGCGGGCGCTCGGACATCATCTGAACGCCGCGCTGGTACCGACTGGTCGCCCGCTGCGCGGCAACTGCCTCCTCACGCACCTGCACTACGACCACGTCCTCGGGACGCCGTTCTTCCCACCGATGCGCGACCCGGGTGCCCTGCTCGAGATCTACGGGCCGTCGCAGGCCGACGACTCGCTGCAGTCCACCATGGCCGGGATGGTGAAGCCACCCTTCTTTCCCGTGCACATGTCGGACTTCCGGGGCGAGCTCCGCTACCACGACCTCAACGGGCGCGACGAGTTCCAGCTGGGTGGGATCACGGTCAGGGCCCGGACCATCGCCCACATCGGCAATACCCTCGGTTTCCGCATCGAGGCCGACGGGGCGTCGGTCGCCTACCTGCCCGACCACCAGGCTCCGGTGGACCGCACGACCGTGTCGACCGAGGTGCTGGAGTTGTGCGAGGGCGTGGACCTCCTCATCCACGACTCGCAGTACACCGAGGACGAATTCGTCGAGCTGTTCGACTGGGGGCACTCGACGCCGGCCTACGCCGTCCACGTGGCGAACGTCGCCGGGGCCAAGCGGCTCGACATGTTCCACCACGACCCCGGGCACACCGACCGGCAACTCGACGCCATGCTGCGGTCGGCCCGCCAGGTCGCCCAGTCCACGGGCAAGGTCCAGGTCAACGCGGCCAAAGAGGGCGGGACCTTCGATCTGAGGAAGCGGTGACCGCGGCCCACGGGGCGGACACGCCGGTGCCGCCGTTCGACTCCGGGCAGTTCAAGGACGCCATGGGCCGGTTCGCCACCGGTGTGACCATCGTGTCGGGAATCGAGGACGGGCTGCCGGTGGGCTTCACCTGCCAGAGCTTCGTCTCGCTCTCCATCGACCCGCCGTACGTGGCCGTCGCCCCGGCCCGGACCTCGACGAGCTGGCCCCGCATCGCCCGCTCGGGCAGCTTCTGCGTCAACGTGCTCGGCGAGGACCAGGAGGAGTTGTGCATGGGGTTCGCCGTGTCCGGGGGCCCCAAGTTCGACGGCGTCGACTGGCGGCCCGCCCCCGGCACGGGGTCACCGATCATCGAGGGGAGCCTCGCCTGGGTGGACTGCGACGTGGCGCTCGTGCACGACGCGGGCGACCACGAGCTGATCCTCGGCCACGTGCGCGACATCGGTGTCGGTGAAGGCTCGCCCCTCCTCTTCTACCGCAGCCACTTCGATACGGTGGTTCACGACCGAGCACCGCACGAGGGGTAGGCCCATGCCGAAGATCATCGAGTCCGACGTCATCCGCGACGTCATCGTCGTCGAGCCCGACGCCCATGGCGACGAGCGGGGCAGGTTCGTCGAGACCTACCGGCGCAGCTGGTTCCCGCTGGGCCGAGAGATGATCCAGGGCAACCGCTCGACCAAGCAGGCGGGTGCCGTGGTCGGTCTCCACTACCACCTGCACCAGTCGGACTACTGGTACGTGCTGGCGGGCACTGCCCGGGTGGTCCTCCACGACCTGCGCCAGGGGTCGCCGACCGACGGCGCCACGCTCTCCCTCGACCTGTCGGGCGACCACGACCGCGGCCTGTTCATCCCGCCCGGCGTGGCCCACGGCTTCGCGTCGCTGACCGACCTCACGCTCTGGTACCTGGTCGACGGGTACTACAACCCCGACGACGAGCTGGGTGTGGCGTGGGACGACCCGGCGATCGCCGGCGACTGGGGAGTGAACGACCCGGTGCTGTCGGCCCGCGACCAGCAGAACCCGCGCCGGGCGGACATCCCCGCCGGTCGCCAGCCGTACCTCGGTCTGCGCACCTGAGACGCCACCCAGGTGCACCCGGGGTGCCGCCGAACCCCGGGTGTCTGGAAAACTCACCCCATGACCGACACGCGACCGAACGATCTGTCCACCTTCCTCCTCGGCACGCCGGGCACCGGTGTGCTCATCACCGGTGGGGGCTCGGGGATCGGGCGAGCCACTGCCGTCGCCCTGGCCGAGGTCGGCCGCCCGGTCGCCGTGTGGGACATCGACGGGCCCGGCGCCGAGCAGACGGCGGCGCGCTGCCGTGAACTCGGGGTGACGGCACACGCGGCCGTCGTCGACGTGGCCGACTCGTCAGCCGTGCCCGGTGCGGTGGCTGATGCCGCCGCGGCACTCGGGTCGCTCGGCGGGTTCGTCCACGCGGCCGGGGTGTCCGGTGCCGCCACCGTCGACGACCTCGACGACGAGATCTGGGATGCGACCCTCAACGTCAACCTGCGGGCCGCGGCCGTCATCGGCCGCCACCTGCTTCCCCCGTTCCGCGAGGCGGGCCCCGGATCGGCCATCGTGCTCATCTCGTCCATCGAGGGGCTCTTCGGGAGTTCGGTGCTGACCGCCTACTGCGCCTCCAAGGGCGGGGTCCTCGGCGTGATGCGCTCCCTCGCTCAGCGGTACGCCCTCGAGGGCTTCCGGGTCAATGCCGTCTGTCCGGGCGCGGTGGTGACCCCCATGCTCGAGCCGGCCTTCGAACTCCCGGGGTTCCGCGAGGAGGTCGAGGCGAGGACTCCCCTCCGTCGGATCGCCGAGCCCTCGGAGATCGCCGACCCGATCCGCTTCCTGCTCAGCGACCAGGCGTCGTTCGTGACCGGGGCACACCTGACCGTCGACGGTGGGATGACTGCCGTCACGGCGATCTGAGCGTCTGACCAGGGGAGATACGCCGCGAGCCACGCCGGACGCGGTCCGTCGCGCGGGCCCGACTCCACCCCCGGGGGGCGTTTCGGGGTTGAATAGACCGGATGTGGACCCTCGCGCTCGTGGCTGTGGTGCTGGTGGTGGTGGCCGTCGTGGTCGTCATCGCCCGTCGACCCCGCGGTGCCGACGCCCACTCGGTCCAGAACTACAACCACGCGCTGGGCACGCTCGAGCACCTGTCCGGGCGGATCGAGCCGTCGACGGTCCGTCCCGTCCGGGTGGTGCCGACGAGCCAGTCCGGGGCGACGACCGAACGGGTGGTGCCCCCGGTCCCGGTGCGGGGGACCGACGACTTTCCCGATCCCGACGCTCCCATCGTCTTCGACGATGCCCGCCCGGTGGAGCGCGGCCGGCCCATCGGAGCGGAGCCGACCACCCCGGCCCGGGCCGACCGGGCGCAGCGCATGGCGCTCGACTCGATGAACCATCGACGCCGGCCCGGCACCGGAGTGATGGTGATCATCGCCGTGATCGTGGTGATCGGAGCGCTCGCGCTCATCGGCAGCCACAAGTCGCACACCGCCGCCCACGCATCGACGACGACCACCCGGCCGCACCACGCCCGCGGCGGCACGACGACGACCACGAGCCGGCCCACGCCGACGACGCGTCCCACGCCGACCACCCTGCCGACGCAGTTCGTCGCCACCACGACCGGCTCGGGCGGCACCTCGGCCACGTACACGCTTCCCCACACCACCTACCAGATCACCCTGACCGGCACCGGCACGTGCTGGGTCGAGGTCGACTCGTCGACGACCGGCAAGGCGGTCTGGGCGGGTGAACTGACCACCGGCACGGTGCAGAACGTCCAGGCCTCGGGCACCACCACCGTGCAGTTCGGGACGCCCACCCTGACCCTCGCCGTGGACACCATCCCGGTCGTGCTGCCCTCGCCGCTCCACACGCCGTTCGTGGCCACCTTCAGCCCGTCGGCCACGGCAACGCCGGGCACCTCGCCCGCGGCCTCGACATCGGGTTCGACGGGCTCGACGACGACCACGACCCCGACGTCGACGGGTGCCACGGCAGCGCCCTGACGGTCAGTGCCCCGAACCCCCGGGGACGACGCGGCGCCGGTGGCGTCCGCTCCGTGACATCAGCCGGAGTACGGCTGCAGCGGCGTGTCGGCCATGCCGAGGGCGTCCAGCACGAAGGCATAGACGAAGGCCTCGTCCCGCCAGGCGTCGTAGCGGCCGGACGGTCCCCCGTGGCCGGCCCCCATCTCGGTCTTGAGCAGGGCGCGGTTCACCGGGTTGGCGGCCCGGAGCTTGGCGACCCACTTGGCGGGCTCCCAGAAGCCCACCCGGGGGTCGGTCAGCCCACCGGTGGCCAGAATGTCCGGGTACCGAACCGGGTGCCCGGCGTCATCGAGTGCCCGGACGTTGTCGTAGGGGGAGTAGGACTTCATGACCCGGTAGATCTCCGGGTCCTCGACCGGGTTGCCCCACTCCTCCCACTCGAGCACGGTGAGCGGCAGTGTCTCGTCGAGGATCGTGGTGAGGCAGTCCACGAAGGGCACCTCGGCCACGATGGCCCGGAACAGCTCGGGGGCGAGGTTGGCGACCGCTCCCATCAGCAGCCCGCCGGCGCTTCCGCCCCGGGCGACCAGGCGTGCCGGTGACGTCCAGCCGTCGGCCACCAGCTGACGTGCGCACGCGACGAAGTCGGTGAAGGTGTTCGGCTTGGCAGCGAACTTGCCCTCCTCGTACCAGTGGCGTCCCATCTCGCCGCCACCCCGAACGTGGGCGATGGCGAAGACGAAGCCGCGGTCGAGCAGGCTGAGGCGCAGGGACGAGAACATGGGGTCCATCGACGCCTCGTAGGAGCCGTAGCCGTAGAGCAGGCAGGGCGCCCCCTCGGAGCCGGGCACCGGAGCGTCCACCAGGTCCCGGCGGCACACCAGCGAGATGGGCACCCGGGTGCCGTCCGCGGCGGTGGCCCAGTGCCGTTCGGTGCGGTAGCGGGCGGGGTCGAAGTCACCCAGCACGGGTTGGCGCTTGCGGAGCGTGAGCTCTCCCGAGTCGAGGTCCAGGTCGAAGACCGATCGGGGGGTGGCGAGCGAGGTGTAGCCGTAGCGGAGCACCGTCGAGTCGTACTCGGGGTTGGCCTCGCCCCACACCGTCGACGGCGACTCGGGTTGGTCCACCGGCGTGGACGTGCCCGTGGCGTGCTCGACGACCCGCATCCGGGTCCCGCCGTCCTCGCGCTCGTAGACCGCCAGATGGCGCACGAACGGGTCGACGGCATCGAGCCGCACCCCGGCACGTGCGGGGATGACCTCGGTCCAGTGCTCGCGGCCCGGTGCGTCGTCGGGCGCCTCCATCAGCCGGAAGTCCTCGGCACCGTCGTTGGTGACCACGAGGAACCGGCCCGGGCGCCCGCTGGCCGGGTCGCCGCGGTCGTGGTCGACCGAGTACTCGATGCCCTGGCGACGGGGCTCGAACACCGCGAACTCACCCTCGGGGTCGTCGGCGTCCAGGATCCGCACCTCGGAGGTCACCTTGGAGTCGAGGCCGCACAGGACGTAGCAGTCGTCCTTGGTCCGGCCCACACCGAGGTAGAAGTGGTCGTCCGGCTCCTCGATGACGAGGACGTCGCCGCCCGGATCGGACCCGACCCGGTGCCGCCAGAGCTGGAAGGGCCGCATGGCCTCGTCCACCCGGACGTAGAACACCGTGGCGTTGTCGTTGGCCCACGCCACGCCGTAGGAGGTGTCCTCGATCGACTCGTCCGCCTCGGCGCCGGTCACCAGGTCGCGGAACCGCATCGTGTACCGCTCCCCCCCGGTGGTGTCCGTGGAGTACACCAGCCAGCGGTGGTCGGGGCTGATCGAGAAGTTGCCGAGGGAGAAGTAGGCCTGGCCCTCGGCCAGGGCGTTCTCGTCGAGGAGGACCTGCTCGACGTCCTCGGGGCCGTCGACCGGGCGTCGGCAGTGGATCCCGTAGTTGCTGCCCTCCCGGGTGCGCCCGTAGTAGAGCCACGGGCCCTTGCGCACCGGGACCGACAGGTCGGTCTCCTCGATCCGGGCGACCATCTCGGCGAACAGGGCCTCCTGGAGCGCCGTGGTGCCGGCCGTGACGGCCGCGGTGTAGGCGTTCTCGGCCTCGAGATGGGCGATCACGGCCGGGTCGTCCTTGTCCCGCAGCCAGAACCAGTCGTCGGTACGGATGTCACCGTGGGCCTCGAGGGTGACGGGCCGTCGCTCGGCCGCGGGTGCCACCGGCGTCCCGGGGCCTCCGTCGCGGGCCGTGGCATCATCGTGCGTGTCGTCGCCGGGAGCATCATGGGGGGCGTCGTGGGGCACCACGTGGGGGGCGTCCGGCTGCGGGGTGTCGGCCATGCGCACACATTGGCACGCCCCTGCGCGGCCCGGGGCCCGGGGTTGTTACTATCTGGATAGGGGTAATTGCCTCTCCCCCCACCGACCAGGAGCGCTCATGACGTCCACCGACCTCGACCTCGGGAAGTACAAGCTCGGGTGGTCCGACGCAGAGGACTACGTCTTCAAGCCCAAGAAGGGCCTGAACGAGTCGATCGTGCGCGAGATGTCGGCGATGAAGAAGGAGCCCGACTGGATGCGCGACTTCCGCCTCCGCGCGCTCCAGCGGTTCGACCGGCGCCCGATGGCCGCCTGGTTCGCGGTCAACATGCCGGACCTCGACTTCGACGACATCTACTACTACATCAAGCCGACGTCGGGGCAGGTGGAGGACTGGAACGATCTGCCCGACGCCATCAAGAACACCTACGAGAAGCTGGGGATCCCCGAGGCGGAGCGCAAGTACCTGGCCGGCGTCACCGCGCAGTACGAGTCCGAGGTCGTGTTCCACCGCAACCGCGAGGACCTCGAGGCCCTCGGCATCATCTTCTGCGACATGGACACGGCGGTGCGCGAGCACCCGGATCTCGTCCGGAAGTACTTCGGGACGATCATCCCGCCGAACGACAACAAGTTCGCCGCGCTCAATTCCGCCGTCTGGTCGGGTGGCTCGTTCATCTACGTCCCGCCGGGGGTCGTCGTCGACCAGCCCCTCCAGGCGTACTTCCGGATCAACGCCGAGAACATGGGCCAATTCGAGCGGACCCTCATCATCGCCGACGTCGGTGCCCAGGTGCACTACATCGAGGGCTGCTCGGCCCCCGTGTACACGACCGACTCGCTCCACTCGGCCGTCGTCGAGCTGGTCGCCCTCGAGGGTGCCCGGATCACCTACACGACCATCCAGAACTGGTCCAACAACGTCTACAACCTCGTGACCAAGCGGGCCCGGGCCGAGGCCGAGGCCCATGTCGAGTGGATCGACGGCAACATCGGGTCCCGCCTCACCATGAAGTACCCGAGCGTCTACCTCATGGGACCGAAGGCCTCGGGCGAGGTCCTTTCGGTGGCCTACGCCGGCGCCGGCCAGCACCAGGACGCCGGCGCCAAGATGGTCCACGCCGCCCCGGAGACGACCTCGACCATCGTGTCCAAGTCGATCTCCAAGGACGCCGGCATCACGACCTACCGGGGACTGGTCCACGTCGACGAGGGCGCCAAGAACGCCAAGAGCTTCGTGCGCTGCGACGCCCTGCTCCTCGACGACATCTCGGTGTCCGAGACCAAGCCGTACATGGAGGTGGGGGAGCGCGACGCCCGCATCGGCCACGAGGCCACCGTCTCCAAGGTCGGCGACGACCAGCTCTTCTACCTGATGAGCCGCGGCCTGTCCGAGACCCAGGCCATGGGCATGATCGTCAACGGCTTCATCGAGCCGATCACCCGGACGCTCCCGATGGAGTACGCGGTCGAGTGGAGCCGGTTGATCGAGCTGCAGATGGAGGGCTCCATCGGCTGAGCCGGTGGAGCGTGCCTGCGTTCCGGCTGGGCCACAATGGTCCCCACCATGACGAGGGAGCCCGTCCATGCCCATGCGTGAAGAGTGCAAGCACTTCCAGAGCCGCACCTACGACTCGGGGGAGGTCGCCCGCTTCTGCGTGCTCGACCTGGCACCCGAGGCACCATGGAAATGCCCGGCTGACTGCCCCTCGTATGCACCCCGTCTGGCCGATGTCGGCTGGGACCACGGATCGCTCGTCGATCCGGCCATCGAGCCCATGCCCGACGTGCCCGGTGACGAGGCGGCCGCGCTGCTGGACAGCGCCGAGGACATCGTCAACGCCGTGGCACCCGACGTGCTCGCCGACGTCCGGTCGGAGGACGAGAAGCGCGGTCGGAAGTGGTGGCGTCGGAGGAAGTGAGTCGCCGACGGGGCGTGTGACCGCGCAAGGATGCCCGGCGGTCACCCCCGGTCGGAGCACCCAGCGTCCGGTCAGCTCCCGGTGTAGTTGCCGGGGCGCTTCTCCATGAAGGCGGTCATGGCCTCGACCAGGTCGTCGGACGAGAGGAACGCAGCATTCCAGGTGGCCACGTAGTCGAGCCCCTCGGCAACTGACTGGGTCTCGCCGGCCGCCAGTACGGCCTTGGTGCCCTGCACCGCCAGCGGCGAGTTCGCGGCGATCTCCGCGGCCATCGCCCTGGCGTCGGCCAGGACGGCGTCGGCGTCGGGGCTCACGTGGTTGACGAGCCCGATGGCGGCGGCCCGCTCGGCGTCGATGTCCTTGCCGGTGTAGGCGAGTTCGGCCAGGTGGCCTTTGCCGATGATGGCGGGCAGCCGCTGCAGGCTGCCGACGTCGGCGACGATGGCGATCTTCGCCTCCCGGACCGAGAACTGTGCCTCCGCGCTGGCGAGGCGGATGTCGCAGGCGGCGATGAGGTCGACGCCGCCACCGATGCACCATCCCTGGACCGCGGTGATGACCGGTACCGGGCAGTCGGCGACCGCGGTGATCGAGGCCTGGAGGCGGATGATCTCCGCACGCTGACGCATCGCCCGTGCCGCCACCGAGGGCCGGGGGCCGTCACCGGCCGTCGATCCGCCCCCGGCGAGGTCCGCCATGGCCGTCAGGTCGAGTCCGACGGAGAAGTGCGGTCCCTTGGCTGCCAGCACCACGGCCCGCACGTCCGGGTCGGCGCCGAGGGCTGCCATGGCGACGGGGAGGTCGGCCCAGAAGGCGAGGCCCATGGCGTTGCGCTTCTCGGGTCGGTCCAGCCAGAGCGTGGCCACGTGGCCGTCGACCTCGATGGTCAGGACGTCGGACGAGAAGGAGTCGATGCTGGGTGCGCTCATGGCCGCCCAGCGTAGGGCGCCGGCCCGTGGGGTGCCGTCCGTGCCGCCAGCGCCCGGCGGCGGTCCGGTCGCTGGCCGGTAGTATGGGGACCGAGGCTCGTCGACCGGGCCTCGATCCGCGAGAGGTCCCGATTCTGCCCACGTTCACCCCCGACATCGCCGCCGCCCTGCCCGGGCCGTCCTGGCTGACCCGCCGCCGCGCCGCCGCCGCCGAGGCGTTCGCCGACTCGCCTCTCCCGACCGAGAAGGACGAGGTCTGGCGCTACAGCCGTATCGACGAGCTCGACCTGGACCGGTTCGGGCCCGCAGGCTCCATCCGCACCGGTGACGACCCCGGACCGTCACCCTCGGACCGCATCCACTCACTGGTGGACGGGCTCGGCCCCCGCAGCGGTCTGGTGGTGACCATCAACGGGGTGCTGGCGACACTGGCATCGACCGTCGGGGACGACGTCATCTCGCTCGGCCGTGCCGCCGACCATCCGGACGGTGCAGCCCTCCTCGGTGCGGTCCTGGCCGACCCACGCGACTTCCCGCTCCTGAACGACGCGTTCGCTCCGGATCCTGTGGTGATCGACGTCCAGGACTCATCGATGACCGCCGACCCCGTGATCGTGGTGCACGTCGTCACCGGGACGGCCGGCGAGGCAGTGTTTCCTCGGACCGTGGTGCGGGCCGGTGCCGGTTCGACCGCCTCGGTCGTCGAGATCGTCGTGGACGCAGACAGTGGGATCCTGGCCGGATCCAGGGGCGACCTGCTGTCGTCCCCCGGTGACGCGACGGAGCGGCTCGTCGTGCCGGTCACCGAACTGGCGGTCGGTGACGGGGCCACCCTGTCCTACGTCTCCATCCAGTCGCTCGGCGCCGGCACGTGGCAGCTCGCCCACCAGGCCAGCACGATCGGCGCCGACGCCACCCTCTCGAGCTACGCCGTCGCCCTCGGCGGGAGCTATGCCCGGCTGCGCACCGACTCGGCATTGGTGGGCGAGTCGGGGACGTCCAGCCTCCGTGCCGCGTTCTTCGGCCGTGGCGACCAGATGCTCGACTTCCGGACCCTCCAGGACCACCGGGCACCCCGTACCACGAGTGATCTCCTGTTCATGGGCGCAGTCGCCGACACCTCCCACTCGGTCTACAGCGGACTGATCCGGGTCCGGCGGGGAGCGGTCAAGTCGGATGCCGTCCAGACCAATCACAACCTGGTGCTCGACGAGGGTGCCCACGCCGACTCCGTCCCGAATTTGGACATCGAGGAGAATGACGTGAAGTGCAGCCACGGCTCGACGGTGGGACCGGTCGACGAGGACCAGCGGTACTACCTCGAGTCGCGCGGGGTGGAGCCGGAACGGGCTGAGCAGCTGATCGTGGCGGGGTTCTTCGAGAGCATCGCCGACCAGGTGCCGGTGCCCGGCACCCACGACCTCGTGGCGAGGGCGCTCGCCGCACGTGCAGGGGGCACCCGTGGCTGAGGGGACAGTGGTGGAGACCGACGGGCGCAGCACGGCCCGACTCTGCTCGGTGGACGACCTGGCGTCCGGCGAGGCGCGTCGGTTCGACGTGGCCGGGCTGCGGGTCGCGCTGGTGCGCATCGATGACGACTTCCATGCCGTGGGGGACCGCTGCAGCCACGAGGACTTCTCGTTGGCGGACGGTGAGGTATGGGGCCCGGAGTGCGAGATCGAGTGCGCCAAGCACGGGTCGACCTTCGACCTGCGGACCGGGGCGCCCTGCTCGCTCCCGGCCACCAGGCCGGTTCCCGTCTACGAGCTCGTGATCGAGGACGGCGACGTCTCGGTGGTGGTCCCGTGAACACGGGCGAGCTGGTCATCGACGACCTCCGTGCCGGCATCCCCGGACGGGAGATCCTGCAGGGACTGTCCCTGACGGTCCGCAGCGGCGAGGTCCACGCCGTCATGGGGCCGAACGGCTCGGGCAAGAGCACGTTGGCGCACGTGCTGATGGGTCGCCCCGGCTACGAGGTGCTCGGCGGGTCGGTCACACTGGACGGAATCGACATCCTGTCGTTGCCCACCTGGCAGCGGGCACGGGCCGGGCTCTTCCTGGCCATGCAGCACCCGATCGAGGTTCCCGGTGTCTCGCTCGTCGAGTCGCTGACCGCGGCCCGTCAGACGGTGCCCGGTGCCGACTCGGGGCCGGACGTGACGGCACGCCTCCGCGAGGAGGCCAGCCGGATCGGCTTCGACGAACGGTTCCTCGACCGCTCGCTCAACGTCGACCTTTCCGGTGGTGAGCGTAAGCGGAACGAGACCCTGCAGCTGGGTGTCCTCCGACCCAGGTTCGCCGTACTCGACGAGATCGACTCCGGACTCGACGTGGACGCGCTGGCTGACGTCGGCCGCCGTGTCGAGGAGGCGACGACCGAGTGGGGCCTCGGCGTGCTCGCCATCACCCACTTCCGTCGCCTGCTCGACGTCCTGCGTCCCGATGTGGTGCACGTGCTGGCCGGCGGCAAGGTGGTGGCCACGGGCGGGAGCGAGCTGGCCGAGATCGTCGACCGGACCGGGTACGCGGCCTACACCTGAGTACTACGGCGCCCGGGCGGCACGGTGCCCGCAACGGGTGCCTGACCCAGCGTCGGGAGCCGGGGTTGCTAGCGTCACCGCATGGCTCGCCGAGACAGACGACGCGGAGGCGCGCACAGCCCCAAGCGCCGTAGAGACGCAGATGCGTCCGCGGCGGGCGACGCCGGCAGCGGGGCAGGCGAGGGTGCCGGCCGTGACGCGGATGACGGGGCAGGTGACGGGGCAGGTGGTGGATCGGGTGGTGGATCGTCGCCGGACGGTCCGGTCGAATCCGACCTGACCGGCATCGTGCCGAGCAGTTCCGCGGCGGCCCCCGGTGCAGCCGGTTCCGCTTCCCCTGGTGGGCCCGGAGGCACCGGAGCCGACCTCCTGGCCGCCATGGGTACCGCCGGTGCGGTCGACCGAGGGGTCGCCGTGACCCGCAAGGAGCGGCGTGAGGCCCGCCCAACCGGATCGGCGAGGGCGGGCAGGTCGAAGTCCGCGCGGACATGGCTCGACTGGCTGTTGTTGTCGGGAGTGATCGTGGTGGCACTCGCCCTCGTCGGCATCACCACCGGGTATGTCTACGTGCAGTACCGGTTCCATCAGGTGACCAAGGTCACCGTGCGGCACCTGAAGGTGGCGCCGGTCGGTGCACCGTTCAACGTGCTGCTCATCGGCTCCGACTCCCGCGCCAACTTCACCCCGGCGGACCAGGCCGCGTACGGCAACGAGACCACTGCCGGCGGCCAGCGCAGTGACGTCGTGAAGATCGTCCACGTGATCCCTGCAACCGGGCAGGTCAGCATCCTGTCGATTCCGCGGGACACGATGGTGACCGTGGCGGGGGACACGAGCGAAACCGGCTCCTACAACCGCATCAACGCCACCTACAACAGCGGACCCGACCAGCTCGTCCAGACGATCGAGGCCGATTTCGGCATCCCGATCGAGCACGTCGTCCAGCTGAACTTCGTCGGCTTCAGGGGTGCCGTCGACGCGATCGGCGGGGTGAACCTGGACTTTCCGTACCCGGCCAAGGACACGTACACGGGCCTCGACATCACGACGGCGGGATGCCAGCACCTCAACGGCGGCTACTCACTGGCCGTCGCCCGCAGTCGGCACTACGAGTACTACGAGGACGGCTACTGGCAGTACGACGGGACGAGCGACTTCGGGCGCATCCAGCGACAGAACGCGTTCCTGAAGGCACTGATCAACCAGGCCGAGAAGCAGTACAACCCGCTGACGCTCAACGCCTTCATCGGCTCGGTCGTCCAGGGCGTCACCATCGACTCGACGTTCACCATCTCGGAGCTCGTCTCGCTGACCCAGCAGTTCCGGAAGTTCGCGTCGACGAACCTGGCCACTGCCACGCTGCCGACCTACGCGGCCTCGTCATCGGAGTTCGCGTCCTACGGCGCGGTGCTCTACGTGCAGCAGCCTCAGGCGAACCAGGTCATCAGCCAGTTCCTCGGCACCCCGGTCCCGGCGGCCGGCACCCCGCCCCCCGGTCCCTACGGGGTGGAGTCCACCACGACGACCACGGCCCCCCCCGCCACGTCGTCGTCCGGCGGGAGCACGCCGTCCACGTCGGCGACGTCGGTGACGACCACCACCGTCGACACCAGCTTCGACCCCACACCCTGCTGAGCCCACGCGCCGCCTGGCCCAGGAGAGGTCGGCGTCGAGCGGGCACATCGGCCCGCGACTCCGATCTGGTCGGGCGGGACCGGGGTACGTCGCCCGGTGGGGGTCAGGTCGGATTCAGGCGTGCGCCGGGGCGGGGATCAGGCGTGCGTCGGGGCGGGGATCAGGCGGGGACGCCGGCCTCGTCGAGGCCCTGGGTCAGCGTGTTCCAACTCAGCGTGGCGCACTTGATCCTCACCGGGAACTTGACGACACCCTGAAGTGCCGCCAACTCGCCCAGCGCGTCGATGTCGATTGCCTGGGGCTCGGCGGCTTCGGAGGATCCGCCACCGGCGCCGTCCGACGGCAGCGTCGACTCGTGGATCGACATCATCTGCCTGAAGGTGCCGATCAGTTCGCGCACCTCGGCGAGCGACTTGCCCTTGACGGCCGCCGACATCAGCGATGCCGACGACTGGCTGATCGAGCAGCCGGTGCCGGCGATCTTGATGTCCGCCAGGACGTCGTCCTCCACGTCGATCGTCACCACGATCTCGTCGCCGCACAGCGGGTTGAACCCCTCCACCCGGACGGCGGGCGGCGACTCGAGCTCACCCCGGTTCCGGGGCGAGCGGTAGTGGTCGAGGATGATCTCCCGATAGAGGTCTTCGAGGCCGGGCATCAGGCCGGGTTCCCTTCGTCACAGGGGTGCGTTGGCACCCGGGCAAGATCGTACCGGGGGACGGTCATCCGAAGAACTTCCCGGCGGCGTCGAGGGCCTCGACCAGCGTGTCGACGTCCCGCTCGTCGTTGTAGAGGGCGAACGACGCCCGGGCGGTGGCGTTCACGCCGAGGCGGCGCATGAGTGGCTTGGCGCAGTGGTGGCCGGCCCGGACGCAGACGCCGTACTCGTCGAGGATCTGTGAGATGTCGTGGGGATGGACGTCGCGGAAGGCGAAGGACAGCACGCCGCCCCGGTCCTCGGCTGCCTGGGGACCGAAGATGCGGATGTCGGCGCCGAACCGGTCCCGCAGGGCGTCGAGGGCATAGGAGGTCAGCGAGATCTCGTGGGCACGGACGGCGTCCATGCCGACCGCCCGCAGGTAGTCGACCGCGACACCGAGCCCGACCGCCTCGGTGATCGGCGGGGTGCCGGCCTCGAACCGCCAGGGGATGTCGTTGGGCGTGAAGCCGTCCTTGCGGACGTCGAGGATCATCTCGCCACCGCCGAGGAACGGCGGCATGGACTGCAGCAACTCCTCGCGGCCCCAGAGCACGCCGATCCCGGTCGGCCCGAGCATCTTGTGCGCGCTGAAGGCGAGCAGGTCGACACCCAGTGCGGACACGTCGGTCGGCAGGTGGGGGACCGCCTGGCAGGCGTCGGCCACGACCAGGGCGCCGGCCGCATGGGCTCGGGCCGCCAGCTCGGCCACCGGGTTCAGGGTGCCGAGCACGTTGGACATGCAGGTGACGGCCAGCACCTTGGCGCCGTCGAGCACCGCATCGAGGTCGTCGAGCACGAGTTGCCCGTCGTCGTCGATCGGCAGCCACCGCAGCTCGATGCCCCGCTCGGCGGCCAGCATGTGCCACGGGACGATGTTGGCATGGTGCTCCATCTCGGTGAGCACGACGACATCGCCACGTTCGAGGTTGCTGCGACCCCACGAGTGGGCGACGAGGTTGAGCGCCTCGGTGGCGTTCTTGGTGAAGACGACCTCGCGTGACGGAGCGGGAGCACCGATGAACCGGCCCACGTTGGTCCGTGCCGCCTCGAATCGACGGGTGGCCTCCTCGGCGATGCCATAGACGCCACGGTGGACGTTGGCGTGGGTCGTCTCGTCGTACTCGCGCATGGCGTCGAGCACGGCGCTGGGCCGTTGGGACGAGGCCGCCGAATCAAGGTAGGTGATGGGGCGACCGTTGACCTTGCGGGAGAGGAGGGGGAAGTCCTTGGCCAGGGTGGCGGCGTCGAGGGCCGGTCCCCCGCCGGTGTGGGTGGTCAGTTCCGCCATGCGTCGTACCCCTCGGCCTCGAGGCGGGCACCCAACTCGGGCCCGCCCTCCTCGACGATCACGCCGTCGACCAGTAGGTGGATGCGGTCGGCGTCGAGTTCGTCGAGCATGCGCTGGTAGTGGCTGATGACGAGCACCCCGAGTTCGGGGCGTGCCTCGCGCACGGTGTGCACGCCGCGGGCCACGGTCCGCAGCGCGTCGACGTCGAGGCCCGAGTCGGTCTCGTCGAGGATGGCCAGGTCGGGCTCCAGCATGGCCATCTGCAGGATCTCGTTGCGCTTCTTCTCCCCACCGGAGAAGCCCTCGTTGAGATGGCGCTCACCGAACGAGGGATCCATGCCCAGTTTGTCCATCCACTCCATCATCATCAGGCGCACCTCCAGGACCGACATGTCCATGCCGCGACGGGCGGACAGGGCCTGGCGCAGGAACTGGATGACCGGCACGCCGCCGATGGCCTCGGGGTCCTGGAACGCGAGGAAGATACCGGCCTTGCCCCGGACGTCGGTCGCCCACGACGTGATGTCCTCGCCGTGGAACAGGATCGACCCGGCGGTCACCCCGTAGGCGGGGTTGCCGAGCAGCACGTTGGCCAGGGTCGACTTGCCGGAGCCGTTCGGTCCCATGATGGCGTGCACCTGGCCGGAGCCCACCGTCAGGTCGATGCCGCGCAGAATGGGCTGGCCGTCCACCGAGGCATGGAGGCCTACGATCTGGAGCAGGGGCTGGGGAGTGGTTTCGGCGTCTGATTCGGGGCTCACAGCACCGATTGTAGCCTGCCCGAACTATTTCCCCTACGGCCGTAGGGGAAATAGTTCCCAGGAGGGACGATGCGGTCCGCACCGCTCCCGCGCTGGGGAATTCCCGCTCCTGCCGGGCAACCGGTACGGTACCGCCATGGCCGACCCGTGGAACTACGCCGGCCCGGTCACCCAGCTCGGATCGGGCGGCGGAGCGGTCACCCTGGTCGACGAGTCGACCTTCGCCATCAGCGGTGGCGCGGGCGACATCTCGGTGGGCGCAGCCCAGGGCCTGTTCTTCCGCGACACCCGGATCCTGTCCCAGTTCGAGGTACTGGTCAACGGGAACCGGGCGGAGCCCCTGGCCGCGGTCACCGACGACCCGTTCAGCGCCACGTTCGTCGCCCGCGGAATGCCCGCGCCCAGACGGGCCGACTCCACCCTCATGATCTTCCGGCACCGCCACGTCGGCCAGGGCATGCGCGAAGAGGTGGTCCTGCGCAACTTCGGCGACGAGGCCACGGTCTGCACGGTGGAGGTACTGGTCGACGCCGACTTCGCGGACCTGTTCGCCGTGAAGGAGGGCCGGGTCGGGTCCGACCAGCGTCACGGGTCGGTCACGACGACGGTCGAGGAGCGTGTGTCACCCGAAGGGGGCGACGGGTCCCTGGCGCTGACCTACAACTACAGCCGAGGCCCGGTGGATCGGGGCGTCGAGATCCATGCCCCGGGCGCCAAGCAGGTGACTCCCGGACTCCTCACCTTCGAGGTGGTCGTTCCGGCCCGCGGCGAGTGGTCCACCTGCGTCGAGGTCGGTCCGGTCATCGACGGCCAGGTGTTCGCGCCGAAGTACCTCTGCGGCGAGCCGGTCGAGCGGGCCATGCCCTCGGAGCGACTGGCCGCGTGGCGCCGCCAGGTCCCGCAGGTCGAGACGGACCACCCCCTGCTCAAGCAGGTGGTGGCCCGCAGTGCGGAGGACCTCGGTGCGCTGCGGATCTTCGATCCAGACTTCCCCGAGCGGGTGGTGGTGGCGGCCGGAGCGCCCTGGTTCATGACGGTGTTCGGCCGGGACTCGCTGTTGACCGCCTGGATGGCGCTCCTCGTCGACCCCGACCTGGCCCGCGGGGTGCTGCAGACGCTGGCCCGGTTCCAGGGCACGGAGGTCGACCCCCGGCACGAGGAGGAGCCCGGCCGCATCCTCCATGAGATGCGCTTCGGCGACGCCGCGTCACTGTCCCTCGGGGGAGGGAGCATCTACTACGGCACCGCCGACGCCACGCCGCTCTTCGTGATGCTGCTCGGCGAGATGCGGCGCTGGGGCGTGGCTCGCGAGCTGGTGGACGAGCTGCTGCCCAACGCGGCGCGGGCCATCGAATGGATCGAGCACTTCGGCGACGCCGACGGCGACGGGTACGTGGAGTACCACCGGGCAACTGATCGCGGCCTCGCCAACCAGGGCTGGAAGGACAGCTGGGACGGCATCCGCTACGGCGACGGACGGGTGGCCGAGGCCCCGATCGCCCTCGCCGAGGTGCAGGCCTACACGTACGGTGCCTACCTGGCCAGTGCCCACTTCGCGTTCGAGGCCGGCGACACGGCCACCTACGACCGCTTCCGGTCGAAGGCGGCCCACCTCAAGGCCAACTTCAACCGGGACTTCTGGCTCGAGGAGAAGGGATGGTTCGCCGTCGGGCTCGATGCCGACAAGAAGCCGATCGACTCGTTGACGTCCAACATCGGTCACTGCCTGTGGACGGGCATCGTCGACGAGGACAAGGCCCATCAGGTGGCCCAGGCCCTGGTCGGCCCCTCGATGTTCTCCGGGTGGGGGCTGCGCACGCTGTCGAGCGACAACGGTGGCTACAACCCGATCAGCTACCACTGTGGCTCGGTGTGGCCCCACGACACGGCGATCGTGGCCGCCGGCCTCGCCCGCTACGGCTATGACGGTGCGGCCCAGCAGCTCATCTTCGGGCTGCTCGACGCCGCATCGGCCCAGGGAGGGCGCCTGCCGGAGCTGTTCAGCGGCCTCGACCGGGGCGAGCTGAACGTGCCCGTGGGCTACCCGACGTCATGCTCACCCCAGGCGTGGTCGGCGGCCTCGCCGCTGCTGTGCCTCCGCACGCTGCTGCGCCTCGACCCGTGGATCCCCTACGGCAAGACGTGGCTGTGCCCGAACCTGCCCGAGGGCATCGGCTACCTCAAAGTCGAGGGGATCCCACTGGCGGGGTCCCGCGTCACCATCGAAGTCGGCGACCAGGTACCCGGCGGGCTGTCGGTGTCGGGCCTGCCGCCCGAGATCGAGGTCATCCGCGAGCCCAGACGCCCGTCCACCGCCGTCTGAGCGGACCGCCGCCGGAGTGTCCTACCAGCCGCGCTCGACCCACTCGGCCAGGTGGGGTGACTCGGTCCCGATGGTGGTGCCGTCGCCGTGGCCGGGAAGGACGATGGTGTCGGGCCCGAACGGCACGAACAGCCGGTCCTCGATGGAGCGGATGATGGTGGCGAAGTCGGCGTTCTCGAACGAGGTGTTGCCCGGCCCACCCGGGAAGAGGGTGTCCCCCGTGAAGAGGAGGGGCGTCCCCTCGACGGCGAAACACATCGAGCCCGGCGTGTGGCCCGGGGTGGCGATGGTGGCGATGCGCAGGCGCCCGACCTCGAGCACGGAGGCGTCGTCGAGTATCTGGTCGTAGGCCGGCAGCATGTCGGCGTCGGCCGCGGTGACCGCCACGTCGTAGCCGGCGTCACGGACCGCCTCGACGGCCTGGATGTGGTCCCAGTGGCCGTGCGTCTCGACCACCCGCCGGACCCCGAGGTCGCGGCACAGCTGCAGCAGCCGTTCGTGCTCGTTGGCGGCGTCGATCAGCAGGGCGTCGCCGGTCTCGCGGCACCGCACCACGTAGACGTTGTTGTCCATCGGTCCGACGACGACCCGGTGCACCTCGACGGCGCCGTCCCGGTAGTCGATGACGGTCTCGGCCATGGCTCCCACCTCCTGTTCGCAGCGTAGTGGGGCGCCGCGCACGAGGTCCCTCCCCCCGTTGGTCACCGTGACCGGGGTTCTGGTAGACAAACAGGGCACGTTGTCCCCGGTGGGGGACTCCACTGGATGGAGAATCAGGATGAACTTCGCCTTCAGCGAGGAGCAGGACGAGCTCCGCAAGTCGGTGCGTCGCTTCCTCGACGACAAGTCGCCCGAGACCGAGGTCCGGCGCCTGATGGAGACGACGGAGGGCTACGACCCCGAGGTGTGGACGCAGATGGCCGAGCAGCTCGGCCTGCAGTCGCTGATCATCCCCGAGCAGTACGGCGGCGCCGGCTTCTCCTACGTCGAGCTGATGGTGGTCCTGGAGGAGATGGGCGCAGCCCTGCTGTGCGCCCCGTTCTTCTCGACCGTCGCCCTCGGCGCGAACGCCCTGCTGACCTCCGGTGACCAGAAGGCCATGGAGTACCTCCTGCCCGGCATCGCCTCCGGCGAGACCATCGCCACCCTGGCCTTCACCGAGGACTCCGGCCGGTGGGACGCCGAGGGCGTCACTCTGGCCGCCACTCCCACCGCAGACGGCTTCGCCCTCAACGGCCACAAGTCGTTCGTGGTCGACGGCCACGTCGCCGACCTGATCCTCGTGGTCGGTCGCACCGAGGCCGGCCTGTCGCTGTTCGGCGTCAAGGGCGACGCCGCCGGCCTGACCCGCACCCCGTTGGCCACCATGGACCAGACCCGCAAGCAGGCCCGGCTCGAGTTCGCCGACACGCCGGCGTGGCTCATCGGGACGGACGGGGGTGCCGAGGCCGGGCTGTCCAAGACCCTGGACCTCGCGGCCGTGGCCCTCGCCGCCGAGCAGGTCGGCGGCGCCCAGCGCTGCCTCGAAAGCTCGGTCGAGTACGCGAAGAACCGCATTCAGTTCGGCCGCCCGATCGGCAGCTTCCAGGCCATCAAGCACAAGTGCGCGGACATGCTGCTCGAGGTCGAGTCCGCCAAGTCGGCGGCGTACTACGCCGGATGGGCCGCCGCCGAGGACTCCGACGAGCTCCCGGTCGTCGCCAGCCTGGCGAAGTCGTACTGCTCCGAGGCGTACTTCCACGCCGCCGCCGAGACGATCCAGATCCACGGCGGCATCGGATTCACGTGGGAGCACCCCGCCCACCTGTACTTCAAGCGGGCCAAGTCGTCGGAGCTCATGCTGGGCGACCCCTCGTACCATCGGGAGCTCCTGGCCCAGCGCATCGGCATCTGACCGGCACCGATCCGGCGCCGACCTTGACTACCGTGGTTCCGACACGGGGCCACCCGGCGGACGTGCCCGTCCCCACCCACCCTCCCGGAAGCGAGTGACATGCGGAAGTACCTGGCATTTCTCCTACTCGGCATCCTGACCCTCGTCGGCGTCGGCGGTGCCGCCATCGGCGTCGTTCAGTCGCAGAGCGCAACGGGGATCAGCCAAGCGGTCAAGAACACGCTCGGGGCGGCCAACTACACCGAGGACCTCGTCGAGAAGACGCCCCAGGGGAACCAGACGGCCCGCCTGGTGTTCCAGTCGCCCGACCGCCTCGGTGGCTGGCTGATGAGTGCCGGGCGCAAGACGTACATCTACATCATCGGTACCACGGAGTACATCGCCGTGAGTCAGTCGGCGACCGCCCCGGCGCCCAAGACCTTCTACACCCAGCAGACCACGGGCGCCCAGGCCGTCGACCCGGCCCACACGTACCTGCCCTACTACGACAAGGGCAAGTCCACCCGCAACGGCGCGGTGACCACGGTCACGCTGACCCAGGGCAACCAGAAGGAGGTCCTGGACTACACGGTCACCGGTAACTACGTCTCCAAGTTCGCTGCCGTGACGCCGGGCGGAACGATCGACCTCGGCATCTCGAACGTCGGGTCGTCCCCAGCCGTCGAGCTGCCCCAGGGGTACAAGACCACGAAGGTCGCTCCGCAGGGCTGATACTCCGTACGAACCCGATCGACGGTTACGGCCGTAGCCGGCTGCCGACTGTTGCCCCAGCGGGACGCGTCACCGGGGCGCGTCGTCCACCAGCCCGTCGATCCGACGTCGGAGTGCGCGTGCGGCCGCTCCGGGGTCGTCTGCGCCCACCAGCCAGCGGACCACCACGAAATGGCGAGCGCCTGCGTGGACGAGGTCGCCCACGGAATCCGGATCCACCCCGCCGGTGACCCACACCGGCCAGGGCGACCGCCGCACGGCCTCGGACAGGTAGCCCGTGCCGGTCCCGGGGCGTCCCGGCTTGGTCGGCGTGGCCACGACGGGGCCTGCTGACAGGTAGTCGACAGGGGCTGGACCACCGGCAGGGACTCCCTCGCCGAGGGCGGTGGCAAGTTCCACGGTGGCGTGGGTCGAGAGCCCGATGAGTGTGTCGTCGCCCACCATCTGACGCGCCTCGGCGGCCGGCACGTCGTCCTGGCCGACGTGGACCCCGTCGGCCCCGACCGCAGCGGCCAGGTCCGGTCGGTCGTTGAGCACGAACGGGACCCCGGCGGCGGTGCAGACCCGCTGGACGAGCCCTGCCCTCACCACGAGAGCGGCGTCGTCGAGCTGTTTGTCGCGGAGCTGGACGACGTCGACACCGCCCTCGATGCAGCGGCCGACGAACGTCTCGAGATCGGGCCGGTCGGGGGTGCAGAGGTAGAGGCGGCGATGGGCCAGATCCCAGCGGTCGCCGGCCGGCGTTGGGCTCACCCGGCGTTCGGGAGCTTGGCCCGGGCCTCGGCCTTCACCTGCTGTTTGAACTGGCGCACCTTGGCCAGGGCCTCGGGCGAGTCGATGTCTGCCACCGACCGGTGGGATCCGGCCTCGCCATAGGCACCTGCTGCCTTGTCCCAGCCAGTAGGCCGGACACCGAGCTGCTTGCCGAGCAGAGCCACGAAGATCCGGGCCTTCTGGTCGCCGAAGCCCGGCAGCGCCTTCACGTGGGCCAGCAGCTCCTTGCCGTCGGCGGCCGTCGTCCAGATTGCGGACGCGTCGCCCCCGTAGGACTCGACGACGGCGCCGCAGACCTCCTGGACGCGCCCGGCCATGGAACGGGGGAAGCGGTGGAGCGCGGGCTTGTCGGCGAAGACCGCAGCCAGGTCGTCCGGCGGCATCGAGGCGATGGCGGCGGGGTCGAGGTGACCGCCGAGCCGCTCCTTCAGGTCGAACGGCGCCTTGAACGCACGTTCCATCGGGATCTGCTGGTCGAGGACCATGCCGATGAGCAGGGCGAGGGGTTCGGACGACAGCAGTGCGTCCGCATCGGTGTCACCGGTGAGCCAGAGCACACGGCAAGGCTAGTCGGGGTACTGCGGTGCTCCGCCAGGCCTGTTGCGGCGCCGCCAGGGCTCAGACGGTCCAGGGGTCGGGGGAACCGGCGTCGATCCCGTACCGTCCGATGGCGGCCGACACCGCGGCGGACGGTACGGCCCCCTCGGCGGCGAGGCTCTCCAGTACCGCCAGGGTGACGTGGGCGGCATCCACCTCGAAGAAGCGACGGAGCACCTCCCGGGTGTCCGAGCGACCGAAGCCGTCCGTCCCGAGCGACGTGAAGCGCCGGGGCACCCAGTGGGCGACCTGGTCGGGCACCGCCCGCATGAAGTCGGAGACGGCCACCACCGGGCCGGCCGATCCCTCGAGGGAGGTCGTGACGAAGGGCAGCCTGCGCTCGTCGTCGGGGTGGAGCCGGTTGTACCGGTCGATGCTGAGCGCCTCCTCCCGCAGTGCCTTGTAGGAGGTGACGGACCAGGCGTCGGCCCCCACGCCCCAATCCTCGGCGAGCAGGCGACGGGCCTCCATGGCGGCACGCCAGGCCGTCCCGCTGAACAGCACGGTGGCCCGCGGCGCGGACGCCGCGGTCCCCTCGGGCACGTCGACGAACCGGTACATGCCGGCCACGGTGCCGGCCCGTACCCGCTCGACGTCGTCGGGGTCGAGCGGCAGCGGCGGCATGACGTAGTTCTCGTTGTAGAGCGTGAGGTACCAGTAGCGGTCCTCGGGCTCCGGGCCCGTCATACGCCGGATGCCGTCTTCCACGATGGTCGCCACCTCGTAGGCGAACGCCGGGTCGTAGGCCTGGACCGACGGGTACGTCGAGGCGAGGAGGAGCGAGTGCCCGTCCTGGTGCTGGAGGCCCTCGCCGTTGAGCGTGGTCCGACCGGCGGTGCAGCCGAGCAGGAAGCCACGGCCCCGGCTGTCCCCGAGTGCCCACAGCAGGTCGCCCACCCGCTGGAACCCGAACATCGAATAGAAGAGGTAGCAGGGGATGAGCGGCTCGCCCCAGGTGGCGTACGAGGTGGCGGCGGCCGTGAAGGACGCGGTCGCCCCGGCCTCGGTGATCCCCTCCTCCAGGACCTGCCCGGCCGGCCCCTCGGCGTAGTGCAGCGCGAGCCCGGCGTCGACCGGCGTGTAGCGCTGTCCGTCCGGCGCGTAGATCTGGATCTCGCTGATGATCGACTCGAGTCCGAACGTGCGGGCCTCGTCGGAGACGATGGGCACGATCCGCGATCCCACGCCCGGGTCCCGCGTCAGCGAGCGGAGCAGCCGGGCGAAGGCCATGGTCGTCGAGACCTCCTGGCGTCCCGAGCCGCCGAGGAGGTCGGCAAAGGTGGCGGGTACCGGCGCGGGCAGCGGCCGGGCCCGTACGACCCGGGAGGGCAGGGGACCGCCGAGGACCCGCCGACGCTCCGCCAGGTACTTCCCGGCGGGGGAGTCGGGTCCGGGCCGGTAGTACGGCGGGAGGTCGGCGTCGACGGCGGAGTCGTCGATCTCCTCGTGGAGGGTCAGCCGGTCGCGCAGCGCGCGCAGCTGGTCCTTGGTCATCTTCTTGATCTGGTGGGTGGCGTTGCGGGCCTCTATCTCGGGGCCGAGCGTCCATCCCTTGACGGTCTTGGCCAGGATCGCCGTGGGCGCACCCACGTGCTGGGTGGCCGCCAGGTAGGCGGCGTAGAGCTTGCGGTAGTCGTGGCCGCCGCGGGGAAGGCTCTGGAGCTCGGCGTCGCTCAGGTGTTCGACCAGCGCGGTCAGGCGCGGATCGGGGCCGAAGAAGTGCTCCCGGATGTAGGCGCCCGACTCGGTGGTGTACTTCTGGAACTGGCCGTCGACCGTCTCGTTCATCTTGGCCAGCAGCAGACCGTCGACATCGCGGGCCAGCAGCTCGTCCCAGTTCCGGCCCCAGATGACCTTGATCACGTTCCAGCCGGCGCCGCGCAAGGTGGCCTCGAACTCCTGGATGACCTTGCCGTTGCCCCGCACCGGCCCGTCGAGCCGCTGCAGATTGCAGTTGACCACCAGGGTGAGGTTGTCGAGGTGCTCACGACCTGCCATGCCGAGCAGGGCCATGGTCTCGGGCTCGTCGAATTCTCCGTCGCCGACGAATCCCCAGACGCGGCTGGAGGACGTATCGGCCAGACCACGGGCGGCCAGGTAGCGGGCGAGGTGGGCCTGGGCGATGGCGTCGATGGGGCCGAGTCCCATCGACACGGTGGGGTACTCCCAGAAGTCGGGCATGAGTCGGGGGTGGGGGTAGGAGGACAGTCCGCCGCCGCCGACCTCGAACCGGAAATTGTCGAGCTGGGACTCGCTCAGCCGTCCCTCCACGAAGGCCCGGGCGTAGATGCCGGGCGAGGCGTGGCCCTGGAAGTAGACCTGGTCGCCCGGCCCACCGTCGTCCTTGCCGCGGAAGAAGTGGTTGAAGCCCACTTCGTACAGTGCGGCCGAGCTGGCGTAGGTGGCGAGGTGGCCCCCGATGGCCTCGGAGCGGATGTTGGCCCTGACCACCATGACGGCGGCATTCCACCGGATGAAGGCACGGATGCGCCGCTCGAGGTGCTCGTCCCCCGGGAACTCGGGCTCGGCGTCCGAAGGTATCGAGTTCACGTACGGCGTCGACACGACGGGCGGGAAGTCGACCTGCGACTTACGTGCCCGCTCGAGCACCCGCATCAGCAGGTAGCGGGCCCGATTCCGACCGTGGACCCGGACGACGTCGTCGAAGGCGGCAAGCCATTCCTCGGTCTCCTCGGGGTCGGGGTCGGGCAGTTGGTGGGCCACACCGTCGAAGAGCATCGCCCACCATGCTCCCACCAGCCGACGTCGGTGCACCACCGCCCCGTCGAACCGATTCCCGACGGGACGGTTGCCGGGGGTCGCGGTGTCGACGGGACGGGACGGGCCGACGGGCCGGGCCGGCGGGACGGGCGTGTGCCGAGGTGTGCCCGGAGGTGCGCCCGGCCACGGGCAGGAGCGGGCATGCTGTCCCGATGCACACACCTCCCCCCAAGGCCGGCGGGGCCCCGACGATCGTCTACACGGACGGCTCCTGCCTCGGTAACCCCGGGCCGGGAGGCTGGGCGTGGGCGGTCGACGGCGGGCCGTCCGCCTCGGGCGGCGAGCCCCACGCCACGAACCAGCGGATGGAGGTGCTCGCCGTGATCGAGGCGCTCCGTGCGCTGTCCGGCCCGGTGCACATCGTCAGCGACTCGACCTACGTCGTGAACTGCTTCCGTCAGCGGTGGCACGACGGCTGGAAGCGCCGCGGCTGGAAGAACTCCCAGGGCAAGCCGGTGGCCAACCGGGACCTGTGGGAGGACCTGTTCGCCCTGGCCCTCGACCCGACGCGGGCGGTCACCTTCGAATGGGTCAAGGGCCATTCGGGCGATCGGATGAACGACGTGGTCGACGCCCTGGCGACGGCTGCAGCGGCCCGTCAGGACCCGACGGGCCCCCCTCCGGACACGGGTTTGGGCCAGGGGCGGTTGCTCCCGTAATCTGACGCCATGGAGATCAACGGAAGTTCAGCAATCATCACCGGCGGGGCCTCGGGCCTCGGTGAGGCCACGGCCCGCAAGCTCGCCACGGAGGGCGTGCGGGTCACCGTGTTCGACCGCAACGAGGAGCGGGCCAAGGAGGTCGTCGCCGAGATCGGCGGGTCCGCCAACTACGTGGCCGGCGACGTGACCGACCCCGACGACTGCCAGAAGGCGGTCGACCAGGCGGCCGACGGGGGCAACCTGCGGATCGCCGTCAACTGCGCCGGTACCGGATGGGTCGGCCGCGTCATCAACCGTGACGGTTCGCCCCACGACCTGGCGCCCTTCAAGTTCATCCAGGAGCTCAACATCATCGGCACGTTCAACGTGATGACCAAGGCCGCCTCGGCGATCGCCCAGGTCGAGCCCCAGGCCGACGGCGAGCGCGGCGTCATCGTCAACACGGCGTCCGTTGCCGCCTTCGACGGCCAGATCGGCCAGCTGGCCTACTCGGCCTCGAAGGGTGCCGTCGTCGGCATGACCCTGCCCGCCGCCCGCGACCTGGCGGTCGTCGGCATCCGCGTGCTGGCCATCGCCCCCGGGCTGTTCGACACCCCGCTGCTGGCAATGCTGCCCGACGAGGCCCGCGACGCGCTGGCCAAGTCGGTCAACTTCCCGAAGCGTCTCGGCAACCCTGCCGAGTACGGCGACCTGGTGGCCCACATCGCCACCAACAGCTACCTCAACGCCGAGGTCATCCGCCTCGACGGCGGCATCCGGATGCCGCCCAAGTAGCACGTGGGCCCTCCGCTCCACGGAGGGCAGGGGGAGGGCGGGGGTAGTGTCGTGATCGGAACCATGACCGTGACCACCCCCTCCCCCTCCACCGCCGGACCCGCGACCGGGTCGGGACATGTCAGGCCGATCATCCGGACCGAGGGGCTGACGAAGATCTACGCGGGTTCCGAGTTCACCGCGGTCGACCACCTCGACCTCGAGGTCGGCACCGGTGAGATCTTCGGCCTGCTCGGGCCCAACGGCGCGGGCAAGACGACCACCGCCGGCATGCTGACTACCCGTGTCATCCCGACGTCGGGCACGGCCACCGTGGGGGGCATCGATGTCGTGCGCCAGCCGGCTGTGGCCAAGCAGATCCTGGGCATCGTCAGTCAGCAGAACACCCTCGACCGCCAACTGACCGTGTGGGAGAACCTCTACTTCCACGGTCGGCTGTTCGGGATCCCCGCCCGCGAGTCCCGTCGTGAGGCCGACCGGCTGCTCGAGCAATTCCAACTCGACAAGTGGGCTTCCGCCTCCGTCTACGCCCTGTCCGGCGGCATGGCCCAGCGCCTCATGGTGGCCCGGGCCATCTTCCACCGCCCTGCCGTCCTGTTCCTCGACGAGCCGACTGCGGGCCTCGACCCGCAGAGTCGGCTGGCTCTGTGGAAGATCCTCCGGGAGCTCAACCAGGGCGGCCAGACCATCCTCCTCACCACCCACTACATGGAGGAGGCCGATCAGCTGTGCGGCCGGGTAGCCATCATGGACAACGGGAAGCTGCTGGCGCTCGACACCCCGGATGCCCTGAAGCACCAGGTCAACGCAGACACCATCGTGATGGTCACCGCGACGGGCGACCGCGAGGAGCTCGGGCGCGCGCTCGCCGAACGGGTCCCGGGCGTGACCCAGACCCGGTCGATCGACGGCGGTGTCGAGCTACACGTGAAGGGCAAGGACCGGCTGTTGCCGGCGGTCGTCAACGGTGCCGAGGAAGCCGGGTTCCCGGTGCTCGACGTGTCGGTGACCGAGCCGACGCTCGAGACCGTGTTCATCAACCTGACGGGCAAGGAGCTGCGGGACTGATGGCCGTCGTCGACGCTGGCGTGACCGGCCCCACCGTCCACCTCAGTCCCGAGCACTCGGCCTTCGCCGCCGGGCGTACCGCCTTGTGGGCGCTCATCCTGCGCGACCTCCTGGTGCTCCGCAAGCACCTCTTCGAGTTCGTGGCCCGGACCCTGATCCAGCCGTTCCTGCTGTGCTTCGTCTTCCTCTACGTGTTCCCGAAGATCGGGCAGGGCATCGGCGGAGCCAGCCCATCGGCCCAGTCCGAGTTCGCCACGATCCTGGTGCCGGGCGTGGTCGGCATCTCGATCCTCTTCCAGGGCGTCCAGTCGGTGGCCCTGACGATGTCGCAGGAGTTCGGCTACACCCGCGAGATCGAGGACCGGGTCCAGGCCCCCTGCCCGATCTGGCTGGTCGCCATGGCCAAGGTCCTGTCCGGGGCCGTGCAGGGGCTCATCTCTGCGGCGCTGGTCCTGCCCATCGCCTCGGTCGTCCACGCCAAGGGTGTCGAGGCCCATCTCAACCTCCACTGGTGGGTCATCGTGACCGTGGTGCCCCTGGCATGTGTGACCATGGCCTCGCTGGGGCTCCTCCTCGGCACGAGCTTCGAGCCGCGCAATATCGGGCTGATGTTCGGGTTCATCATCCTGCCGGTCACGTTCCTCGGCGGGACGTACTACGCCTTCACCCGCCTCGCGCCGGTCGAGGTCGGCGGCTGGCACTGGCTCCAGACGCTCGTACTGATCAATCCGCTCATCTACATCAACGAGGGCATGCGGGCGGCGTTCACCAACGCGCCCCACATGCCGCTGTACGTCATCTACCCCGTGCTGGTCGGGTTCCTCGCCGTCTTCCTCGGGATCGGGCTGCGGAACTTCCGACGACGGGTGCTCTCCTGAGCGAGCCGGTGGACGTCGGGCCGGGACGTGGAGTGACGCCGGAGATCGCCGGTGCGACGCCGTCCGGATCGTCAGCGGCCGGCGGATCGTCGCCCGGCGCGTCCACGTCCGGGTACCTGCTGGACAACCGGCAGGCCGAGGCCGGTGTCCGGCTCGCCGCCATCGGCGAACTGTTCGACGCCGCGACGTTCCGGACACTCGACGCCACCGGGATCAGTCCCGGATGGCGCTGCTGGGAAGTGGGCGCCGGCGGCCCCGGAGTGGCCTCGTGGCTGTCCGGGCGGGTGGGGCTCACCGGTGGAGTCCTGGTCACCGATATCGACACCTCGTGGCTGGCCGACTCCGCCTGGCCGGATGGCACGGTCCCGCCCCAGGTCACGGTTGCCCGCCACGACGTGACGGCGGACCCGCTCCCGGATGGTCCGTTCGACCTGGTGCATGCCCGACTCCTCCTCGTCCACCTGCCCCGTCGTACCGACGTGGCGAGTGCTCTGGCGGGTCTCCTTACCCCGGGCGGTTGGCTCGTCGTCGAGGACGCCGACCCCCGACTGCAATCGCTGGCGTGCATCGACGAGTACGGCCCGGAGCAGGTGCTCGCCAACAGAATCCGGGACGGGTTCCGGTCGCTGCTGGTCGATCGCGGGGTCGACCTGGCCTTCGGACGCACACTGCCGCGGCTCCTGCGGTCGCTCGGACTGGTCGACGTCGAGGCCGAGGCCTACTTCCCCGTGACGTCCCCGGTGAGCTCGGTGCTCGAGCGGGCCACCGTCGAGCAGACACGTGCCGGTCTGGTCGGTGCCGGGCTGGCGACCGATGAGGAGGTGGACCGGCACCTGGCCAGCCTTGCGTCCGGACGACTGGACGTGACTACGGCGCCGATGGTGTCCGCCCGGGGTCGGCGGCCGCCCGGCGGGGACGCGGCACCGGAGTCGGCTCCAGGTGGGGACCGGTAGGCTGGTGGGCGCTCACAGGCAGACGACGACATCCTGATGGAGGTGGTTCCCACGGAACCCGAGGTGGCAACGGAGCAGACCGCAACGGGGGGAGCACAGCACTTCGATGTGGTCGTCGTCGGGGGCGGCCCGGGCGGTTACGCGGCCGCCCTCTACGGTGCCGCTGCCGGGCTGTCCATCGGGCTGGTGGAGCTCGACAAGGTGGGGGGCACCTGCCTGCACCGTGGATGCGTGCCGGCCAAGGCGTTCCTGGAGACGGCCGCCGTCCGCCGGACCGTCCGCTCGGCCGCCGAGTTCGGGATCTCGGCCGGAGCCGACCAGTCGGAGCCGACCGTGAAGTTCGCGGTGAGCCAGGAGCGCAAGCAGCAGGTCGTGGACCAGCTGTTCAGCGGGCTCTCGGGCCTGCTGAAGGGCCGGGGTGTGACCGTGTTCAACGGGAGTGGGACGCTGCTGGGCGACCACCGGGTCCGGATCGCCGGGAACGACGGGTCCACCGTCGAGGTCACCGGGACCGACGTGGTGCTGGCCGCCGGCTCGGTGCCGCGCACGATCCCGGGCTTCGACGTCGACGGCACGATCGTGCTGACCTCGGACGAGGTGCTCGCCCTGGACCACCTGCCGTCCACAGTGGCGGTCATCGGAGGTGGGGCCATCGGATGCGAGTTCGCGTCGATGTTCGCCGACCTGGGCACATCCGTGACGATCTTCGAGGCGCTTCCCGCCATCCTCAACGGCTGCGACGACGACGTCGTGCGCACGATCGGCCGCTCCTTCAAGAAGCGTGGCATCGACGTGAAGGCCGGCGTGACACTGAACGGGCACACCCCGGACCCCTCGGGAAACCGGACGGTGGTCTCGTACGGCGACGACGGGCAGTTGACGGTCGATGCCGTGGTCGTGTCGGTGGGCCGCCGCCCCCGCACGGAGGGCCTCGTGACCCCCGAGGCAGGCGTGACGATCGACGACCGCGGGTTCGTGGTGGCCGACGCGGTGATGCGGACCAGCGCGCCCGGGGTGTGGGCGGTCGGCGACGTCGTGGCCGGCACCCCGCAGCTCGCCCACGTGGCGTTCGCCGAGGCGATCGTGGTGGTCAAGTCGATCCTCGGCGAGCCTGCTGCCGCCGTGGACTATTCCCGCGTGCCGTGGGCCATCTACTGCCACCCGGAGGTCGCCTTCGCCGGGATGACCGAGGCGGCGGCCAAGGCCGCCGGCCTCGACATCGTGGTCAAGAAGGATCCGTTCGGGGGCAACAGCAGAGCCCGGATCATCGGTGACACCGAGGGCATGGTGAAGGTGATCGCGGAGAAGCGCCCGGACGGGTCGACCGGTCGCATCCTGGGCGTCCACATGGTCGGGCCGTGGGTGACCGAGCAACTCGGCGCCGGCTACCTGGCCGTCAACTGGGAAGCCACGGCCGACGAGGTCGCCCAGTTCATCCAGCCGCACCCGTCGCTGACGGAGGCATTCGGCGAGACGGTGCTGGCACTTACCGGAAGGGGACTCCACGTTGGCTGACGTGACCATGCCGCAGCTCGGCGAGACGGTGACCGAGGGGACCATCACCAAGTGGTTCAAGGCGGTCGGCGACACCGTCGCCCGTGACGAGCCCCTGTTCGAGGTTTCGACCGACAAGGTCGACTCCGAAGTCCCGTCTCCTGCTGGCGGGGTCCTCACGGCGATCCTCGTCGAGGAGGGGGACACCGTCGACGTCGGCGTCGCCCTGGCCGTCATCGACGGCGACGGTGCCGCACACGGTTCCGCCCCCGTTGCTGCACCTACCCCGGAGGCTGCGCCCGCGCCGGCCGCGGCCGCGGAGTCTGCGCCGGCTGCGACACCTACCCCTCCGGCCGCCCCGCTGTCTCCAGCCCCCGCGGCTGCCGCCCCGCTGTCGGCGCTGCCCGACGAGCCGGTGCCGTCCGCCGCGCCGCCGGTCGTGCCCCCTGCATCGACCGCCCCGGCTGCTTCGAGCCTTCCGACCGTTCCCGCCGGAGCGGACCAGGCACGGGTGCTGTCACCGGTGGTCCGCAAGCTCCTGGCCGACCACGCCATCGACCCTGCGACCATCCGGGGCACCGGACTCGAGGGCCGGATCACCCGCGGCGACGTCGAGGCCGTCATCGAGCGAGGTGGTCCGCCGGCGGCGGTGCCCAGCATCGGCGCCGAGCATCCGGCACCGGTGGCCCCGTCCGCCGCCCCGCCCCTACCGGCGACGCCCGGGGCGGCCACGCCGACCAGTGACGGCGTGCGGCCCGGTGAGCGCGACGAAGTGGTGCCGTTCACCAACATCCGCAGGCGGACGGCCGAGCACATGGTGCGGTCGAAGGCGACCTCGGCCCACACGTTGATGGTCAAGGAAATCGACTACGAGCGCGTCGAGCAGGTTCGCCGGGCCCACGGCGAGCGGTTCCGCGACGAGGAGGGCTTCAGTCTCACCTACCTCCCGTTCGTGGCGCGGGCCACCGTCGAGGCGTTGTCCGAGTTCCCGCACCTCAATGCCTCGGTGGGCAACGACGAGCTGATCGTCCATCACGAGGTCAACCTGGGCATCGCCGTCGACCTCGACAACGAGGGCCTGATCGTGCCCGTGGTGCACAACGCCGAGGAGCTCAACCTGCGGGGCATGGCCCGGCGGATACGCGACGTGGCCGATCGTGCCCGCACGAAGCGCCTGAGCCTCGACGACATCAGCAGTGGGACGTTCTCGATCACGAACGCCGGCCCGTTCGGCACGCTGATCACGGGGGCGATCATCAATCAGCCCCAGGTGGCGATCCTCTCGACCGACGGCGTCTCCCGAAAGCCGGTAGTCGTGGAGCTGCCGGACGGCACCGAGTCCATCGGCATCCATTCGATCGGTCTGGTGGCGATGAACTTCGACCACCGCGCAGTCGATGGCGCCTACGTCGCCCGGTTCCTGTCCCGGCTGTCGACCATCCTCGACGACCGCGACTGGGTCGGCGAGCTCTAGCCCGACGGTGGAGGACGACCGCCGGTCGGCCGAGGTGGAGGGACGTGGCCTCCGCGCCCGGTGGCTGGGCCGCGTGCCGTACGCGGAGGCGTGGGACCTGCAACGGGCGGTGGCCTCAGGATCGGACGACGACTACCTGTTCCTGATGGAGCACGGACCCGTCTACACCCTCGGATCGAATGCCGACCCGTCCCACGTGCTGGTCGACCCGTCGACGGTGGGCGCGACCCTCCTGACCGTCGACCGGGGCGGCGACGTGACGTACCACGGGCCGGGGCAGCTGGTCGGCTACCCGGTGCGATCGGTCGGGCGTGGGCCCCACCACGGCCCGGAGCACGTCCGCCAGGTCGAGCAGGTGGTGATCGACGCGCTGGTCGCCCTCGGCGTCCCGGCGGACCGGGTGGGTCGGATGCCGACGTACCCGGGTGTGTGGATCGACCCCGATGCGACCGGCACCGGACATGACGGGCCCCGCAAGGTGGCTGCCGTCGGGGTGCGGACCTCACGGGGGCGGACCACCCATGGCTTCGGCCTCAACGTGACCACCGACCTCGCCATGTTCGAGCACATCGTGCCATGTGGGATCCCCGACCACCCCATGACGTCGCTGGTCGCCGAGGGGTTCGCGGTGTCCATGGCGGAGGCCGTCGATGCGGTGATCGCTGCAGCGGGCCGCGTATGGGGACCGGTCGATGACGTCGCCATGGTGACCGACGGCGCCCGCGACGCTGCGCCGGGCGGGGTGCCGGTGGTGCTGGTCGGCTCGGCGACAGCCCTGGAGCGCCGCATGGCCCGATCGGGCGTCGACCCCGCCGCCGGGGTGGCACTGTCGTCCCGCAAGCCGGAGTGGCTCCGGGTGAAGGCGACCATGGCCGACGAGTACCTCGGCCTCCGGCACTCGATGCGCGACCACGACCTCGTGACCGTGTGCGAAGAGGCCGGCTGCCCCAACATCTACGAGTGCTGGGCGGAGGGCACCGCGACCTTCATGATCAACGGCTCCCGCTGCACCCGGGCCTGCGGGTTCTGCCAGGTCGACACCCGCCACCCGCTCCCGCTCGACCCGGGTGAGCCGACCCGGGTCGCAGAGGCGGTCGCCCGGATGGGGCTCGCCCACGCCGTGATCACATGTGTCGCCCGCGACGACCTGGCCGACGGCGGTGCCGTGGCCTTCGCCGAGACCATCGCCGCCATCCGTGCGGCAAGCCCGTTGACCGCGGTCGAGGTCCTCATCTCCGATGTCAAAGGGGACCGCGACTCCCTCAGGACCATCCTCGACGCCCGCCCCGACGTGCTCAACCACAACATCGAGACGGTGGCGCGCCTGCAGCGGGCCGTCCGACCGTCCGCCGGCTATGCCCGCAGCCTGACCGTGCTTGCCCGGTCGGCCGACGCCGGCTTCACCACCAAGTCGGGGATCATCCTCGGCATGGGCGAACGGGAGGACGAAGTGCTCGCGGCGCTGGCCGACCTGCGTGCTGTCGGGGTCGACATCGTCACCCTCGGGCAGTACCTCCGCCCGAGCGCCTCACACCTCCCGGTGGCCCGGTGGTGGACGCCGGAGGAGTTCGACGGACTGCGCCGGGCCGGCATGGCGCTCGGCTTCGCCCACGTCCAGGCGTCGCCGCTCACCCGGTCCAGCTACCACGCACGTGAAGCGGCGGACGCCTCGTCCGGCGCCTCGGCCCCCGTGCCCGTCTCGATGTCGGTCCGCTGAGCCGATGTCGGACGAACTCAGCCCCCAGGCCCTCGAGGCCCGCCGCTCCCGCATGGCCCGGGTGCGGGCCCGTATGGAGGAGACCGGGGTGGACGTCCTCCTGCTCTCGCACGGGGCCGACCTGCCGTGGCTGACCGGGTACCGGGCCATGCCGCTGGAGCGCCTCACGCTCCTGGTCCTGCCGCTGGTCGGCGACCCGGTCCTGGTGGTGCCCCGGCTGGAGGCGCCCCGGGTGCCCGGCGCCGACGGACTGTTCGACGTGCTGCCCTGGGCGGACGACGTGGATCCCGTCGACCTCGTCGTGGACCAGGTGGCCGGCGTGTCGTCGGGCCGGTTCGCACTGTCCGATCGGGCGTGGGCCACGACGACGCTCGCCCTCCAGCGTCGTCTGCCCGACGCCCGGTGGATCGAGGCATCGACCGTCACCTCGCCCATCCGGGCCGTCAAGGACGCAGCGGAGGTGGCGGCGCTCCGAGCGGCTGGTGCCGCTGCCGACCGCGTGGCGGTGGTGCTGCAGTCGGGCGGGATCCCGCTCCTCGGCCGGACGGAGGCGGCAGTCTCCGCCGACCTGGGCGCGCTCTTGGTCGCCGAAGGGCACAGTGCCGTGAATTTCGCCATCGTGGGCAGCGGACCGAACGCGGCCAGCCCCCACCACGAGCCCGGGGACCGGGTCATAGGGCCGGACGAGACAGTCGTCTGTGACTTCGGGGGCACGCTGTCGCTCGACGGTGACGTCGGCTACTGCTCGGACATCACCCGGACGGTCGTCACCGGCGAGCCGTCGCCCGAGATACGCGAGTGTTACGACGTTCTGCAGGCGGCCCAGCAGTCGGCGGTCGAGGCGGCCGTGGCCGGTGCGACGGCCGCCGCGGTCGACGCCGTTGCCCGGGATGCCATCGACGCCGCCGGTTTCGGGCACCTCTTCGTGCACCGGACCGGTCACGGCATCGGGATCGAGGA
>Ga0182014_10000169_pt1 | contig 78873 bp, 77 predicted proteins | sample 612S2DmetaG_FD_120489 | JGI IMG/M metagenome (GOLD analysis project Ga0182014, IMG submission 120489) | Permafrost microbial communities from Stordalen Mire, Sweden - 612S2D metaG | ecosystem: Environmental > Terrestrial > Soil > Wetlands > Permafrost | place: Sweden: Stordalen | collected...
ATCGGTTCAACCGCAGATACCGCCTCGAAACAATGATCCCACGTCTCGCATATGTCGCTCTGAGGACTGCGCCCATGCCATATTCGCTCCTAAAGCTGGCTGACGTTTATGCGTAATCAGGAAAGCTTTTACCTCTGCCGGACATGTCCCTGATCGACATTGCGTTGGCGGTAGGCTTCAGCAGCCAAAGTCACCTGAACGATTATTTCCGCCGTATCGTCGGCGTGACGCCGGCTCGCTACAGAGCTGAGGTGCGTCCGCATGGACGGGACCTTTCCCGTGCTGAATATCGGGATAGTTAGAGCGAGCGGGATTTCAAGGAAGATTAAGCTCCCGCCTATGCTCGCCCCCGCCGTCAAGATACGCGCCAAAGGTCGACCGCCGAAACCGAGAGCAAATAATCAAGCTGACTCATCCGGCGCAGCGAGATTTAGGGCGATAACCGCGAAGACGACTCATAAGACCACGCGGACTTGCCTTTGGCGACAGCCGCGGCTGTTCGACGCGACGCGCTCCCGCGATTGCCGACGGGCGGACGGAGGATAACGCAGATCGCCTGGAACTGCCTCAGTCTCCGCCCGTGTTCAACAGACTTATGTCACTTATTTTGCCGTCGCTACCGATGGCGCTCTGAAGGTTCGCGGGATTGCGGCGCGCAAAGGACAGTTTGACAATATAGAGCGTCTGATCCTCAGCGGTCCGGGTGTCGACGAGCTTCGCGCCCGTTGGGGAGTCGATATAACCGTGCGCCTGCAAAAACCGCGAAGTTGTGGCAACCGTATCATCCGTGAGCTCGGCGCTGAAGTCAGCGGTCAATTGCGTTCGATCGATCTGACCTGATCGCATCCTGTCAAACCACTCAACAGCGGAGTTTTGGACGCTATCCGTCGTAAGTGTGGCGGCAGGCGCCGCTGCTAACCGCGGCGCGATGGCGGCGAACAACAGAGCAGCGACTAAAAGGCGGATCACCATCCACATTTGATTGGTTCCCTTCCACATTTTTATCCGTCCCGGCTCCTGGAAATGGCCTAGCGGACGGCGCGGCCAATGCCTTGAGCAGATCGCACGTTCCGTTACCGAGATCCTAAGGCAATATAATTGAAACGTAGGGGCCTTGGGAAGTCCTCTGATCCGGCGAGATTTCGGTGAGCGTACGCCGCCCACTCGCCTACTTCGCTCACACCAGCACGCACCCGTGCAAACGGGACGTCGCGATTGGCGCCTTTCAAGCGTGTGCAACATGTTATCGAGGCATCGAACGCCGTCGACATCGCAACTGTATCAGAAAGCGCCAAAGCCAGCGCCTGCAGCAAATGTAATAGCGATAAAAGGACATTTTTCGGAGTTTTTCGATATCCCCCGGAGTTTTGCGGAAGACAAAGCGAACGCCAAGCGCCTAGCTAGCCCGCCGCCACCTTAACGTGGGGAAAAAAGGGGGAACCATGCTCAAGCTTTTGAAGCTGTGGGCGGACGCGCGACTACGCGCTGATGCGCCGCTTCCGTCCCACATATCTACTAGAAGAAGCCTCTGCCGGGGTGTCGTTTTCGCCCTTGGGGCGCTATGCGCCTCGTTGCATGGCGCGGTCGCGGCGCCAGGCCCATTGGTCGGAACCCAAGAGGGGATCGTCCAGGGCTTAATCTCTAACGGCGTCGCCGAGTTTCTCGGCGTTCCCTACGCCGAACCGCCGATCGGCAACCTGCGCTGGAAGCCGCCGAAGAACAAGGCGGCATGGTCCGGTGTCCTGAAGACGCAGGCCTACGCGCCGATCTGCGCGCTGATCACGACGCTCGGCGTGTTCTCTGGTCCCGCCAACAACAACGAGGACTGCCTCTACCTCAACGTGTTTACGCCCAATCTTGATCCGTCAGCCAAGCTGCCGGTGATCGTGTGGATTCATGGCGGCGGCAATGTCGACGGCGAGACCCCCGGCTATGACGGCGCCAAGATGGCGTCGGACGGCAAGACCGTGGTCGTCTCTATGGAATATCGCCTGAACCTCATGGGCTTCCTCGCGCATCCAGCGCTCGACGACGAAGGCCACCCCTTCGCCAATTACGGCATTCTCGACCAGCAGGCCGTGCTGAAATGGGTGAAGCGCAACATCGCCAAATTCGGCGGCGACAAGAACAACGTGACCCTCGGCGGCCAGTCGGCGGGCGCGCTCGACACAGGGATCAACATGATTTCGCCGCTTGCCGCCGGCCTGTTTCATCGCGGGCTCTGCGAAAGCTTCTGCCCGGTTTTCCCACTCGCCACGAAGGCATCCGCCGAGACAATCGGCGTCTCCTTCTCCGTCGCAGCGGGCTGCGGCTCCGGCACGGGCTCGGCCACCGCCAAATGCATGCGTAACCTCACCTCGGCGCAGGTCGAGGCGCTCGCGGGAACGGAAAGCGCGCAAAGCCCCTACATATCGAGCACGGCCTTCGGCATCGTGGATGGCCAGATCATACCAGATCAGCCGCTCAAGCTCTTCGCCAATGGTCAGTTCAATCATATGCCCTTGATGAACGGCAACGTGGAGGATGAACAGAACTTCAGCCTCGCCATCACCGAATATTACTCGGGACCGCCGCGGACGCCCCCGACGGCCGCACAATATCTGAACTACGTCAAAACGACCTACGCCCCGCCAGCCTATCCGTCCGGAACCGCGGCGAAGGTTCTGGCGCGCTATCCGCTCGCCGCCTATGCGAGCCCACAGCTCGCCTGGGACAGGCTCGGGACAGATCCCGGGTTATGCAGCGAACGCAGACTCGACAAGGTCCTGGCGCCGCAAATCCCGGTGTACGCCTATGAGTTCGACGACCAGACAGCGCCGTTCTTTTTCCCGAAGATGCCCGGGTTCATCTCGCTCGCGTACCACACCGCCGACATCCAGTATCTGTTCCCGCTCTGGCATGGCGGCCCGGACGGCATCCAGCACCCGCTGAATAGGAAGCAGACGGATCTCTCCGATCAGCTTGTCGCCGCCTGGACGAACTTCGCCTGGACCGGCAATCCGAATGGGCTCGGCAACTATCCTTGGCCGCGCTATACCAATAGCACGATCAAACCGGCCTGGCTGATCGAGGACCTGCCAGTCCTGTCGACATTGACGGACCCGCAGTATGGCGCGATCCGCAAATGCGACTTCTGGGATTCGCTTAGCGCGACCAACTGAATGATGCCGGGTTGTACGCCCCACAATTGTAGGTTGGATAGCAGTGTGACGGCCGGGTTCGCGGCCGTCACTTTGTTGCAGCCCGCCCCTCCCCGAGCGCTAGCGGCGGAGGCCTTTGCCTTATGATCCGGCGCGTCGTATGATCGCGCCTTGAATCCAAGGTCCCTTGTTAATTGTGGATTGAGAAATGAAATTGGGGGGATCGGTCATTCTGCTTTCGGCGCTGGCCGTTTTTTGCACCGGCGCCGTCGCTTTTGGACAGGCGCCGAGCCCAGGCTTGGGGACTGACGAGGCGGTCGGCGATCAACAAGCACTCGCCGCCGAGCCTGTTGCAGCGCAAGGTGGCAAGTCCGATCTTCAGCCTCGAGGCCAGCCCTCAGGGACAGCGGTCCCGCGGTCCAGTCAAGGCAATCCGCTCTGGGCCATTCCGCTAGAATCTTTGCACATGGCCCGCGAACGCCCTCTTTTTTCCCCTTCGCGGCGTCCACCTCTCCCCATCGTCGCGGAGGCGCCAAAAATCAGCGACCCTACGCCGCCGCAACCGGCGGCGACGCCAGAAACGCCCCAGGTCACGCTGGTCGGCGTCGTGCGTGGACCGCGCATAGAGATGGGGGTTTTCGTCGACGAAACCGACAAGTCGTTGCTGAGGCTTCGCGTTGGCGAGTCCGTCCGCGGATGGATCGTGCATGGCGTCAACCCGAGGGCGGCAACACTCGAAAAGGCGGAGCAGCAAGTGAAGCTGGAGCTACCGACTCGCGATACCGAGACGGCCGCCGCGACGTCGCCCGCAACGGAAGAGGCCGCCTCGGCCCCGCCTGGTCCAAGCGGTCCGATTCATGGAACTCCAGTAGGGCGCATCAAACCATTCGCGACGGCCGGGCGATTTAAGTGACGGGCAGGCCTGCATCGTCCGCGGATTCGTCGAATTACGAGGTATTCGCGTTTTCAGAAATTAAGGTCGCAAATTGGGATCGAACCATCGTGTGGTGGCTCAGGGCGTACTCGCGGTCCGACTAGCGTCCCACACGCGAGCGGTCTTGTCCGCCGAAACTGTGGCGACGCGTTCACCCTTGGGATCAAAGACCACGCCGTAGACTTCGCCCTCATGCCGCAAGGGCTCGCCGATGGGCTCGCCGGTGCCGGCATCCCAGATGCGTGCGGTCCGATCCCATGAGGCGGTGGCGACGCGCTCACCTTTCGGATCGAAAGCCGCGGCGTAGACCGGTCCGTCATGCTGTAGCGGCTTGCCGATCGGTTCGCCGGTGGCGGCGTCCCAGATGCGAGCCGTGCCGTCCTTCGATGCCGTGACGATGCGCTTTCCCTCGGGATCGAAGGTGGCGGCGTAGACCGGGCCCTCATGCTGCAGCGGCTTGCCGATTGGCTCACCGGTGCGGGCGTCCCAGATGCGCGCGGTCTTGTCAAATGAGGCGGTGACGACGCGCTCGCCTTTCGGGTCGAAGGTGGCGGCGAAGACATAGGCGTCATGTTGCAGCGGGTTGCCGAGAGGCTTGCCGGTGCGGGCGTCCCAGATGCGTGCGGTTTTGTCCGCAGAGGCGGTGATGATGCGCTCGCCTGTGGGGTCGAACGCGGCGGCATTAACCCCGGCTTCATGCTGTAGCAGGTTCCCGATTGGTTCTCCCGTATGGGCGTCCCAGATACGCGCTGTCTTATCTTCCGAGGCGGTGACGACGCGTTCGCCTTTCGGATCGAAAGCGGCGGTGTAGACAACGTCATCATGCTGCAAAGCATTGCCGATTGGTTCGCCGCTGTGAGCGTTCCAGATGCGCGCGGTCTTATCCCATGAAGCCGTGACGACGCGCTCGCCCTTCGGGTCGAAGGCGGCGGCGTAGACTGCGACAAGCGTCTGCAGCGGCTTACCGATCGGCTCGCCGGTCCGGGCGTCCCAAATGCGGGCGGTCCCATCTCGCGCGGAGGTGACTAAGCGGGCGCCCGACAACTCAAAGGCGACGCGCGTGACCGCTCCCTCGTGGTGAAGGACGAATAGGGAAGCGTCACCAGTATCGTCGGAGGCCTCGGGAGCCTTGGCCGGCTGATCTACTTGCGCGGACGGATGTTCCGTTGCCGTCGCGGCGGGACCGTCCGTGGTTTGGACGACCAGAAGCGGGGATTGAGGCGCTCGATCCGGCGCCCTCACGGAGGCCCATGCTCGATCGCGCATCGGCTCCAATGCCCAGGCCAGGAGCAAGCACGCACCGGCGCCCGCAAACACGGCGCATCGCCGCCGGATCGTCATTGCGGAAAAGGCAGCCAGTCCCATTATTCTCTTGGGATGCTCCGAGCGAGCGCCGCATTCCTTTTGCCTCAATGTCATTGCATGACTCCGGCGTTTCCAGGGGACGTTTTATCGTTGCGCCAAAATAGCAGGACCAAAAGCATTCTACAACATGTGTAGGATTAAATATGACGCGTTAGATCTGTTGTTTACGCAAGCGCGCGGCGGCGTCCACGAACATGAAAAGCCGAAAGCTGGAATTCTCAATGCTCGACGGAACCGGTATTTGGGGGGCATAACGCGCCCCGAACCAATCGGTCAAACCTCGCCGAACAATCCATTTGGCGCAACGTACGCCACCGATCAATTCATCAAGAAAAATCCAGATCATTATATCCATCGGAATTTCCTGGAAGACGGAGCCAAGATCAGCGTGAATATGCTTCCGCGATTCCGCTGATGGCGCGGAAACGGAAGAACCAAGGAGGTAGGACCCAGCCTAGGGCCAAAATGCATGGACGCGCTAAACCCTACCTTGCAGCCTCTCTCTCATTTCGTGGAGGGCCGGCCTCAAGAGGGCGGTGGCGCGCTGCTCTTTTCCAGCGCTCGATCTCCGTGAGCCGGTTTCCGTCTGGAGCGCCATTCGCCCTCGCCGGGGCAGAGACTTCTGTAGTGTCCGTCGTCAGAGTTTTTGAGGCAGAAGGCGGCGTGATTTAGTGGAGGATGCGGCTTTCTGTTGGTGTTGCAAGCGGCGATTTTGGATTGTGGCTCGTTTGATCCTTTCTCGTTGCAGCAAGATGGTTTGGTCGCGTCCGAAGTAGATGTCGGCCGGCATTAGATTGTTCAGGTCTCGTCATAGCGCTGATGGTTGTAGCGCTCGACGAATTTGCCGATCTTGGCTTCCGGGTCCCCGGGCAGATAATAGTTCTCCGACAGAATGCGGTTTTTCAACGTCTGATGCCGGCGCTCGATCTTGCAACGCGTCCGGGGATGGTAGGGAGCACCGCGCACATGACCAATATTGCGTTTGTCCAGCCAGTCAGCCAAGGCGGCCGAGATATAGGAAGTGCCTTTGTCCGATAGCAACCGGGGATGATGAACGGCGTTGACCTGATCGAGCTCTGGGGCTTGCAGCACCAGGTCCCGCGTTTCCGTGACGCCCCGGCCTTCATCGTCGTGCAGAGCTTCCAGGCGATGATGAAGCGCGAGAAGTTGTCCAAAATCGTGCTCAGGTAGAGCCAGCCCCAGCCGATCACGTTGAGATAGGTGAAGCCGGTCCGCCAAAGCTGGTTTGGCGCCGTGGTCTTGTCCTTGAACTCATCCGCAGCTTTCGTGGCGATGTAGGCCGGACTGGCGATCAGGTCATGGTCCACCAGCAGGCGATAAACCGAAGCCTACGAGACGAAATAGCTTTTTGTGTCGGTAAAACGCGTGGCTAGCTCCCGCAGCGACGGCTCCGGCTCATCCAGGGTTCGCCGCACGATCTGGACGCGCGCATTGTCAGGGGGAATCCGGTTCCAGGCGCGCTCCGGCCTGGGCGATCCATCTTGCAGGGCTTCTGGCCCGCCGGTCTGGTAAAGATCGCACCATCGGCAAAAAGTGGCGTGAGAGACGCCGAGCTTCTCCAGCGTCCGGCGCACCGGCGGATGGGATGGCTCGACCAGCCAAATGATCTCCAGCTTTTCAGAAGCCGAATACCTCTTTCCTCGCTTTCCCCATCAGCGATCATGCTTTTTTGAGCAGGCGCAATTCAAGCGCCTGCTCCGCGACGACCTCCTTCAGCGCCCGGGCTTCCCGACGCAGGTCCTTGACCTCGCCGCTGGCCGCCGCGCGCGGGGTATCGCCCGCAAGGCGCCGTCTGCCAGCCTCAAGGAACTCCTGCGACCAAATGTAATAAGGGCTCTCGGCTATGCCTTCACGCCGACAGAGTTTGGCAATGCTGTGCTCGCCGCGCCGGCCGTCCAGCACGATGCGAATTTTCTCCTCGGCTGGGTATTGCTTGCGCGTCGCCCGGCGAATGTCCTTCACGATCCGCTCAGACGATAACTTTCGGGTTCCTGATTTCTGGCTCATCTCCGCTCCTCGATGGTTACGATGAGCCAGAAATCCTCCGTTTTTCGACCCGCTAGGTTTGTCCCAGAGGCATTGACGGCGGACTGTCGCCCGCGCGTGCGTGGCGGTAAAGACCGTGTCGGGGTCGCCGATGGGCGCAAGCGACGCCGACAAATCGGTCAAAGAGTTGGCGATGAGATGCGCAACCTCCGCTTTGCGTTGAACGCGCCCATCGGCGGCCAACATGCCCCCGGAGAGGATGATGCGGCACCTCTGTTCGAAGAGCTTTGGCCAGATGACGAGATTGGCGATGGCGGTCTCGTCTTCGATGGTTATGAACATGACGCCCTTGGCCGAGCCTGGTTTTTGCCGGTCGAGGACAAGCCCGGCGGTTTGAACCCGGCGCCGGCCGCGCGTCTGTATCGCTTCGCCGCAGGTTTCTTTGCGCTTCCGACGCAGGTTTTCGCGCAAGAAAGAGACCGGGGGAGCACTGAGCGTCAGCCCGACATGGCCATAGTCCTCGACGACTTTGCGGCCAGTCGTCATCGGTCGCAGCGCCGACGTGGCGGTGAAGGGATGGAGCGGCTTTTCGCGCAACGCCTTGATCGCCCATAGCGCCAAAAGTCTTCCGGCCGCCTTTCCAACGGCCTTTTACGGTGATATGTTCCCTAAATGTTCTTAACGAACCATGCGAGTCAATCGGCCGAATCACTTCATTGCCGCGGACCCTGAAGATCGAATGGCGAAAACCAAGGATCTCCGCCTGATCGCTTCAAGATGACAGCAAGATGGCGGGGCATTGGTGAGCGCGGCGCATCTGGAGAAATTGAATAGCGAACAGCGCCGCGCCGTCGAGCATGGCGTTGGACGCGCCGATGGCGCCATCGGCGGTCCGCTGCTGATCATCGCGGGCGCCGGTTCCGGCAAGACGAACACGCTGGCGCATCGCGTCGCCCATCTGATCGTCAATGGCGCCGATCCGCGGCGCATCCTCTTGATGACCTTTTCGCGCCGGGCGGCGGCCGAAATGAGCCGGCGCGTCGAGCGCATCTGCGGCGCGGCGCTGGGTGGGAGCGCCGGCGCCGTCACGGATGCGCTCGCCTGGGCGGGGACGTTTCACGGCATAGGTGCGAGGCTGCTGCGCGACTATGCCGAACAGATCGGACTCGACCCGGGTTTCACGATCCATGATCGCGAAGACAGCGCCGATCTTTTGAACCTCGCCCGGCACGAACTCGGCTTCTCCAGGATGGAGACTCGGTTTCCGACCAAAGGGACCTGTCTCGCGATCTACTCCCGCGCCGTCAACGCGGAATTGCCGCTCGACGACGTGCTGCGCGATTTCTATCCGTGGTGCGCCGGATGGAGCGGGCAATTGCGCGAGCTGTTCGCGGCCTATGTCGAGGTCAAGCAGGCGCAGAACGTTCTCGATTACGACGATCTCCTGCTCTACTGGGCGCCCAGTTCGACCATGTGCTGGTCGACGAATACCAGGACACCAACCGCCTGCAGTCCACGATCCTGAAGGCGCTGAAGCCCGGCGGCGCGGGGCTCACGGTCGTCGGCGACGACGCACAATCTATCTATTCCTTCCGCGCCGCCTCCGTGCGCAACATTCTCGATTTTCCCGCCGCCTTCAGCCCGCCGGCCGAGATCATCACGCTCGATCGCAATTATCGCTCGACCCAGCCGATCCTCGCCGCCGCCAATGGCGTCATCGATCTTGCTTCTGAACGCTTCACCAAGAACCTCTGGACCGAGCGTCAGTCGGGCGATCGCCCCCGCCTCGTCAGCGTCCGCGACGAGGCCGACCAGGCGCGCTACGTCGTCGAAAAAATTCTGGAAAAACGCGAGGGCGGCGCGGCGCTGAAGCAGCAGGCTGTCCTGTTCCGCGCCTCCCATCACAGCGGCCCGCTCGAGGTCGAACTGACCCGCCGCAACATCCCTTTCGTCAAATTCGGCGGGCTTAAATTCCTCGACAGCGCCCATGTCAAGGACATGCTGGCGATGCTGCGCTTCGCGCAAAACCCGCGCGACCGGGTCGCCGGCTTTCGCCTCATGCTGCTTCTACCGGGCGTCGGGCCAACCTCGGCCCAGCGCGCGCTCGATCTGATGGCCGATCGTCCGGATCCATTTTCCGCGCTCTCCGCCATGCCGGCGCCCCCGCGCGCCGGCGCCGACTGGATGAGTTTTGTCGAGACCTTTTTGCGGCTTGGCGCCGGCGATGACGGATGGCCGTCGGAGATCGCGCAGGCCCGCCGCTGGTACGAGCCTCATCTCGACCGCATCTACGAAGACGCTTCGATGCGGCAAGCCGATCTTTTGCAACTCGAACAGATCGCGGCCGGCTATCCCTCGCGCGAACGCTTCCTGACCGAGCTGACGCTCGATCCGCCGGACGCCACAAGCGATCGGGCCGGCGCGCCGCATCTCGACGAGGACTATCTGATCCTCTCCACCATCCATTCCGCCAAGGGGCAGGAATGGAGGTCCGTGTTCATCCTAAATGTCGTCGACGGCTGCATTCCGTCCGATCTTGGCGCCGGAACCACGGCGGAAATCGAGGAGGAGCGGCGCCTTCTCTACGTCGCCATGACGCGCGCGAAAGACGATCTGCATCTCGTCTTGCCGCAGCGCTTCTTCACCCATGGCCAGAATGCGCAGGGCGACCGCCATGTCTACGCCGCGCGGACGCGCTTCATTCCCACTGCGTTGTTGCGGCTTTTCGAGATCGCCGCGTGGCCGCTTGCGACTGCGGGTGATGGGCGGCGCGCGGCGGCGCAGGTGCGCGTCGATGTCGGCGCACGCATGCGCGGCATGTGGCGATAGGAAGCTCGGCGATGTGTAATTTATACTCCATGACTCGTGGGCAGCAGGCAATCCGCGAACTCGCCCGCGTCATGAACGACAGGACGGGCAATTTGCCGCCCTTTCCGGGAATCTTTCCGGACTATGCGGCTCCGATCGTGCGCAATCAGCCGGACGGTCGCGAACGCGTCACGGCGCGCTGGGGCATGCCCTCGCCTGTCTTTGCGTTGAAAGGCAAGAAAAGCGATCCAGGCGCTGCCAATGTCCGCAATGTGAAGTCGCCGCACTGGCGTCGATGGCTCGCAGTTGAACATCGAGCGGTTATCCGTTTCACGAGCTTCGCAGAGAACGAGGCGCTGCCTGACGGTTCTCGGCCGCCGGTGTGGTTCGCCTTCGACGAGAGCAGGCCGCTTGCTTTCTTCGCCGGAATTTGGACCAATTGGACGTCGGTCCGGAAAGTGAAGGAAGGCGAGACGAACAACGACATCTTCGCATTTCTGACGACGGAGCCGAACGCGGTCGTGGCCCCGATCCATCCGAAAGCCATGCCCGTCATTCTGACGACGGGGCAAGAGCTCGACGTCTGGATGAACGCGCCCGCGACGGAGGCGCTAAAGCTGCAGCGGCCGCTTCCCGACGATGCCTTGATGATCGTGGCGAGGGGGCAAAAGAAGGACGAGGGAGGCTTCGCGGCCTGATCAACATGCTCGTGTGCGACACGGATCGAGAATGGGGAACGACCCTGCCCTATCGTCAGGACCGGCTTTTGCCGGCCGAGCCAGCGGTGCGACGCAAAATCATCCACATCGACATGGATGCATTTTTCGCATCGGTGGAGCAGCGCGACGATCCCTGGCTGCGCGGGAAGCCGGTCGCGGTCGGCGGATCACGCGAGCGCGGCGTCGTCGCGGCCGCGAGCTATGAGGCCCGCAAATTCGGCGTTCATTCAGCGATGCCGTCCGTCATCGCCAAGCGGAAATGTCCGGACCTGATTTTCGTGAAGCCCCGGTTCGATGTCTACAAAGAAATCTCGCACCAGATGCGCGCGATCTTTGCCGAATATACGCCAATCATCGAACCGCTTTCGCTCGACGAAGCCTATCTGGACGTGACCGAGAATCTGAAGGGGATGTCCTCCGCGACCGAAATCGTGGAACAGATCCGGGCAAGGATCCGCGCTGAGACGAACCTCACCGCCTCCGCCGGCGTATCGTACAACAAATTTCTGGCGAAACTCGCGTCTGATCATCGCAAGCCCGACGGGCTGTTTGTGATCACGCCGAAGATGGGGCCGGCCTTTGTCGAGACATTACCGGTACGAAAGTTCCATGGCGTCGGACCCGCCACGGCGGCGAAGATGATGAGCCTTGGGATCGAGACGGGGCTCGACCTCAAGGCTCATTCGCTGGCCTTTTTCCAGGAGCACTTCGGCAAGTCAGGGCCATATTATTACTGGATCGCGCGCGGGATCGACGAAAGGCCTGTCCGCGCCGATCGGATCAGGAAGTCGGTCGGCGCCGAAAACACATTCGCCACTGACATCTTCACTTTTGACGCGGCGCGCGACGCGCTGGGGCCGATCATGGAAAAGGTCTGGCGCTATTGCGAGAATGCGGGAACACGCGGGCGGACCGTGACGCTGAAAGTCAAATTTGCCGATTTCCAGCAGATCACGCGAAGCCGGACGGGTGCGGCGCCCTTCGCGACCCGCGCTGAGCTGGAACGGCAAAGCTTCGAGCTTCTCGCCCAACTTTTCCCGGTCGCAAAAGGCGTCCGGCTTCTCGGCGTGTCATTGTCCTCGCTGGACGAGGAGCGGACGAACGAGAAGCCCCAATTGAGCCTGGGCCTCTAAGTGTTTGGTCCCGGAGGGGCATGACGCTAAGCTAAGCCGAAAGGCTGAGGAGACGTTATGGCAAGCATTCTTCATGGCAGCGCCCGAACAACGCCGCGAGTTCGGGCCGAACTCCAACGTCGAAAGAGGCGGCGAGCGTATGGGCTCAGCCGGGCAACGGTGAACAAGTGGCGCTCGCGATCGGTGACAGCCGATGCGCGAATGGGACCGCGGGACGGTCGTAGCACCGTTCTGACGCCGATTGAAGAAGCCATGATCGTCGCCTTTCGGCAGCGGACGCTCCCGCCGCTCGATGACGTCATGGGATGCTTACGTGACAGAATCCCGAAGCTGACGCGATCGAGCCTGCACCGCTGCCTCGCGCACCATGGCTTTTCTCAACTGCCGGCCAGCGAGACGAAATCGAAGTGCGGCCGTTTTGCCGAGGCGACGATCGGCTATGTCCACATCGACAGCTGTAAACTGCACCACGTGGACGGCAAGATCCACATGTTCGTCGCGATTGATCGCGTCTCGAAGTTCATCTTCGTCGAGTCCTACGAGAAGGCCGGAAAGATGAATGCCGCCGCCTTCCTGGAACAGGCCGTTGAAGCCTTCCTTTATAAGATCTGCACGGTGCTCACCGACAACGGCATCGCCTTCGCCGATCTGCCGAAAAATCGGACCGGGCCGAACTGCGTCTTTGTCGGCCTCCACATCTTCAGCCGCACCTGCCTCGAGAACGGCATCACACATAAGCTGACCAAGCCCTATCATCCGTGGACCAATGGTCAGGCCGAGCGAATTATCCGCCCGAATGTTGCGCCATAGCCCTCAGTTGCGGCGCCTGATGAGCCCAGGCGTATGGACATCGGCCGGCCCGGTTTCTGGAATGGCGCAGCGGGCGGAACCTTCGTGACAGAAAGCCGATCGTCTTGACAGGACCGGCTCGACAGACGACTTGTTTTGTTGCGCAAGTTTTATTGTGCAAGAAACAGGCGGCCACGGCCTATCAGTCGATGAATCCGTGAATTTGCATCGCACCCGCGTCGCTTTGGGCGCCGCCCTCCTCCAGGCCCTGCTGCCCGGCGCGCAATCCGCGTCGGCGGACGACGCCACGGCGCCGGCGGACAAGAGTGCGTACAACCTCTTCAATCCGACGCCCGCCGACGCGATGCGCGCCTTTGAGCCGGAGCGGCCGGCGAAAATTCTCACGCCTTTCACCATCGACGCTGGGCACTTCCAGATCGAAAGCGATTTCGTCAATTACATCTCGACGAATTATCAGGGATTTTCGACGCGGTTCATCGAGACGGCGGATCCGACGATCAAGCTCGGCCTGACGAATTCAATCGATTTCGAGCTGGTCCTCAACGGCTATCAGAACACCGCAACGCACAGCAATCAGACCGGCGCGCTCGTCGCCAACGGCCATGGCTTCGGCGACACCTTCCTGAAATTCAAGATTAATCTCGTCGGCAATGACGGCGGCCCCTTCGCCATGGCCATTGAGCCCTATGTCAAGGTTCCCTCGGCCGCGCCGGGCCTCGGCAATGGCGTCGTCGAGGGCGGCGTCGCCCTGCCGATGCAGATCAGCCTGCCGGAGGATTTCAGTCTCGCCGTGCAAACGGAATATGACGCGCTGAAAAACGCCAATGACAGCCAGCGCTACGCCAATCTCGTCAACATCGTCAATCTGAGCCATCCGGTATCCTTCATCAGCAAGGATCTCACCGCCTCGATCGAATTCTTCTCCGCAGTCGGAACGGACCCCTTTACGCCAGCCGTCTATACGTTCGACGTCGGCCTCGCCTATCTCGTCGCGCCGAATGTGCAGCTCGATGCGGGGGCCAATTTCGGGCTCACCAAAGCCTCGCCCGATCTCAATCTCTACACTGGCGTCACGGCGCGGTTTTGAGATTTGGGAATAGCTCGTTCCACGCGCGCGGGAAGCGGCGGCGAGGCGAGGTTCTGGCCGCGGATAGAGACTCCGCCTCTGAAGATAGCAACCTCGCCTTTCGCAATAGACTTGATGAACGCGACAGCGCCTTCGAAAAGCTTGAATAGCGTGCGGATTTTCACGCCAACTCTGGTTCGCCTGGTCGGTTTCGCCAGCAGTCGCCTCACCCGGTCGCCCCGAGGCCCCATCGCTGAGAAGGGTCATGAAGCTCTATTCGGAAGATAGTTCGCCTTACTCCGCTCCGGTTCGGCTGGCGATTTATGCCAAAGGTCTCGATATCGACGTCGAACCCCCGCCGGGTGGTTTGCTGTCGACGACGTTTCACGCGATCAATCCGATGGGGACGATTCCCTGCCTTGTTCTCGATGACGGCGCGCCGCTGCCGGAGTCGGCCGCGATAATGGAATATCTCGAGGATAAGTTTCCGGCTCCACCGCTGCTGCCGGCGGAGCCGGAATCGAGGGCGCGCGTGCGGCTATTGCAGCGCATCGGCGAAATCCAGATCATGACGCCACTGGTTGAACTCGCCCGCCAGTCCGATCCCGCGCGCCGCGATCCAAGCGCTGCAATGTGGCTGACCCGCCTGATCCGCGGCTTCTCTTCCTTGCAGCTTTATGTCGGCGACGAAGCTTTTGCCCATGGTTCAAGTTTGACGATCGCGGACTGCGAGCTCGCGCCGGCTCTGTTCATGGTGACGAAGGTTGCGGCCGCCTTTGACAAACCGGCCTTGCTTCAGGCCTACCCTCTGATCGCGCGCTATCTCGCGCGCATCAGCGAAAATCCGCCGGTCCGCCGGGTCCTGGCGGAAATGGCGCCGGCCTGGCGCGCCGTCGAAAGCGCTTATCCGGAATAGGCGACAACCCGCCCGCCCTTTCGCTTCGGCGCCCCATGGGGTAAAGGCACGGGAACCTATTCGGATGCCACACGCTCATGATACGTCTCGACAACATCGGTAAACAGAACGGCAAGCAGCTCGTCTTCGTGGAGGCGTCTGCGGCGCTCCTCAGAGGCGAGAAGGTTGGCCTCGTCGGCCCCAACGGCGCCGGCAAGACGACGCTGTTCCGGATGATCACGGGGCAGGAGGAGCCTGACGAGGGTCAGGTGGTCGCGGATCGAGGCATCACCATCGGCTATTTCAGCCAGGACGTCGGCGAGATGAACGGCCGCAGCGCCGTCTTCGAGGTGATGGACGGCGCCGGCCCGGTGAGCGCCGTCGCAGCCGAGTTGAAGGAACTCGAAGCCGACATGGCGGATCCGGACCGGGCCGATGACATGGACGCCATCATCGAGCGTTACGGCGAGGTGCAGGCGCGCTTCGAGGAACTTGGCGGCTATGCGCTCGAGGGCCGGGCGCGGGAAGTCCTGGCGGGCCTCAGTTTCACCGAGGACATGATGGAGGGCGACGTGGGCGCCCTCTCCGGCGGGTGGAAGATGCGCGTGGCGCTGGCCCGCATCCTCCTGATGCGTCCGGACGCCATGCTGCTCGACGAGCCGAGCAACCATCTCGACCTCGAAAGCATGATCTGGCTGGAGAGTTTTCTGAAGGGGTATGACGGCGCGCTGCTGATGACCGCGCATGATCGCGAATTCATGAACCGCATCGTGACCAAGGTGGTGGAGATCGACGGCGGCGCGCTGACCACCTATTCGGGCGACTATGAATTCTACGAACAGCAACGCGCCCTTAACGAAAAGCAGCAGCAGGCCCAGTTCGAGCGCCAGCAGGCGATGCTCGCCAAGGAGATCAAGTTCATCGAGCGCTTCAAGGCGCGCGCGTCCCACGCCGCGCAGGTGCAAAGCCGGGTGAAGAAACTGGACAAGATCGAACGCGTCGAGCCGCCAAGGCGGCGCCAGTCGATCGCCTTCGAGTTCCCGCCGGCGCCACGCTCCGGCGATGATGTGGTGAGCCTGAAAAACGTGCACAAGCGTTACGGCGACAAGATCATCTACGAGGGTCTCGACCTGGTGGTGAGCCGCAAGGAACGCTGGTGCGTGATGGGCGTCAACGGCGCGGGCAAGTCCACGCTGTTGAAACTGGTGGCCGGCTCCACGCGGCCCGACAAGGGCGCGGTAGCTCTGGGCGGAAGCGTCAAGATGGGCTATTTCGCCCAGCACGCCATGGATCTGCTCGACGGCGAGCGCACGGTGTTCCAGACATTGGAGGATTCATTCCCGCAGGCGGGGCAAGGCTCGCTGCGGGCGCTGGCCGGCTGCTTCGGATTTTCTGGAGACGATGTAGAGAAAACCTGCCGGGTTCTGTCGGGCGGCGAAAAAGCCCGGCTGGTCATGGCCAGAATGCTCTACGATCCGCCGAACTTCCTTGTGCTCGACGAACCCACCAACCATCTCGACATCGTCACCAAGGAAATGCTGATCAAGGCGCTGTCGCAATATGAAGGCACCATGCTGTTCGTGTCGCACGACCGGCACTTCCTGGCGGCGCTATCCAATCGCGTGCTCGAACTGACGCCGGAGGGCGTCCACCAATATGGCGGCGGCTACACGGAATATGTTGCGCGGACCGGCCACGAGGCGCCAGGACTGCGAAGCTGACTGCCGCTGGCGCCTTTGCGCCTGAGCCACGCAACATACGCAACCGACCCTGACGCATCATGCTTCTTTTGAAGCCGGGGAATGGACCCGCCGACGCCAACAGGCCGAAGGCGGATCATTCGCTGATGGCGCGGGACCGGTTTTTGGCTTTAGCGAAGGCCTCGTCCTGCGCCGCGCCGATTTTCGCCGAGGCGATGTCGACGCCCGTCAGATCGGCGTGATCGAGGATCGCGCCGCGGAAATCCGCGCCGCTGGCGTCGGCGCCGGCGAGCGAGGCCCCGGTGAAATTGGCGCCTCTGAGATCAGCGAATTGCAGATCGTCGCGGCCAAGATTGGCGTTTTCGAAATCGGCGCCGGCGGCGTCGGCCGATGTCAGGATGGCGCGCATCAGCCCCATCGACTGGTTCTTCATGTCGGCCGAAAGATCGGCGCCCTTGAACCTCGCGCCGCGCAGGCTCGCATGGGTCATGTCGGCGGTGACGCGCGCGCCGGAGAGATCCGCGCCGTCGAATTTCGCATTGCGCATCTGGCTCGCGAAGAGATGCGCGTTCTTGAGATTTGCGCCAGAAAAATCAGCGCCAAGCGCAAAGACCTGATCCAGCACCGCGCCGCTGAGATTGCTGTTGGCGAAATTCGTCTTGTTCGTTCGCGCCGCGCGGAAATCGACGCCGGAGAGATCGAGATTTGAGAGATCAAGCCCGTTGAGGCTCTTGCCCGCGAAATCAGCGGGATGTCCCGCCGCCGCCTTCAACGCGGCCTCAATGTCCGCGCGGGTCATTTCGGCCGTGGTGAACATGGGGCTCGAGAGATCGACCTGATCCATCATGTCCAGCGCCCGCGCGGCTTGCGCCGCCGCGAGGCTGAGCGCGGCGATGATCATCGACATGCGCCATATCTGCATTTCGCCGGCCTCCCGTTTTTCGACGCCGCCCCGCGGCTTGTTCCTGTCATTCGTCCGCCGCTCTTCGGCGACGGTGGATTCGCCTGATCCGGCCGAAGCGGCGCAAAGGCGCGCCGGCGACGAGGCCGCGTCAGCCTTTCACGATTTCGCCGCCGCGCGCCTGCCAGCCCATGGTTCCTTCCGGGTAATGGCGGACGTCGCTGCGTCCGGCCGCAAGCGCCTGACGCAACGCGCCCGCCGAGCGCGCGCCGGATTTGCATACCAGCACGACGGGCTTCCCGGCGGGCAAAAGGTCGGGATTGAAACGCGACAATGGTTGATTGACGGCGCCGGGAATGTGGCCGGCGGCATATTCCTGCGGCTCGCGAACGTCGACGAGGATGCAGGCGCCGCTTTTCAACTCCGCCGCAAGGGCGTCGCGCCCGATTGTTGTCGGATCTGGGTCTGCAGCGCGGTTGGCGAATAGACGCGAAAACATGTTATCGGCTCCTTTGCACACGATCCGAAGAATTCTAAAGCCGCCCGCGCCACGCCGGCGCGCCTCCGACCGGCTGAGGCCTCGCTCAAAGCTCGCAACCGGGCGCGCAGAACAGATCATAGAGCAGCGCGATCATGCGGCTCGCCTCCTTGCTCGCCAGCGAATAATAAATCGTTTGCGATTCGCGCCGCGTCGTGACGAGTTCGTCCTCGCGCAGGCGCGCAAGATGCTGCGACAACGCCGACTGGCTGAGGCCGATCGCCTCATGCAGAACGCCAACCGAGCGCTCGCCCTTGTGCAACTCGCAAAGGATCATCAACCGGTGCCGATTGGCGAGCGCCTTGAGAAAACCCTCGGCGTTGCCGGCCCGCGATGCGAAATCATCTAATTTCATTCTTGCTAATTTAGCTTCTTCTGTTTTATGAGTCAAGCGCTCTGGTCCCGGGATCGCTGTCATGCGCTTTTCTACCACCCTGTTCTTTACCGCCATCTTCGCCTCCGCCGCCTCGGCGCAGGAGTTTACCATTCATACGCGCGAGGTCGATGACCGCAAGGCGGTGATCGCAACGGTCGAGCCCGTCCATCTGCTCGTCGCCCGCGCACGCATCGGCGGCACCATCATCCGCGTCAACGTCAGGGAGGGCGACCGCATCGCGGCGGGCGCCGAGGTCGCAACCGTCGTCGACGAAAAACTGGCGCTGCAGATGCAGGCGCTCGATTCGCGCATCAAGTCGCAGCAGGCGACGCGCGATCAGGCAAAAATTGATTTCGATCGGGTGCAGGAGCTGATGCGGCGCGGCGTCAATTCGCAAATGCAGCTCGACCAGGCGCGCACCGCCCTCGACGTCGCCGAGCGGACACTGGCTGCCATGCGTTCCGATCGCGACGTCATCATGCAACAGGCCGCCGAAGGCGCGGTCCTTGCGCCCGGCGCCGGGCGCGTGTTGACTGTGCCCGTCTCCGATGGACGCGTCGTTCTGCCGGGCGAGACCATCGCGACGCTCGCCGAAGACAATTACATTTTGCGGCTTTCCCTGCCCGAGCGGCACGCCCGTTTCATGCGGGCCGGCGACAAGGTGCTGATCGGCGCGCGCGGCGATCAAACGGAAGCCGGGGAGACGATGCGAGAGGGCAAGGTGCGCCTCGTTTATCCCGAGATTCAGGGCGGCCGGGTCATCGCGGACGTCGATGTCGATCAGCTCGGCGATTATTTCGTCGGCGAACGCACGCGAGTCTATGTCGCGACCGGCAAGCGCGAGGCGATCATCGTTCCGGCGGCTTACGTCTATCAGCGCGCGGGCGTCAATTTCGTGCGGCTTAAGGATGGCGCGGAGATCGTCGTCCAGCCCGGCGAGACGCGGCAGGACGGCGTCGAAATTCTCTCCGGCCTCACTGATGGCGATGTGGCGGCGCATCCATGAAACTTGGCATATCCGGCGCCCTTGCGCGCGCCTTCATCACTTCGCCCCTGACGCCGCTTCTGCTTCTCGCCGCCCTCATGGTCGGCGGCCTCGCGCTCGCGTCCCTGCCGCGCGAGGAGGATCCGCAGATCAGCGTGCCGATGGTCGACATTCTCATCGAGGCCAATGGCTACAAGGCGAATGACGCGGTCGAACTCATCACGCGGCCTCTGGAAGACATCATCAAGGGCGTCAATGGCGTCGAGCATGTCTATTCGCAGACGCAGGACGACAAGGTCGTCGTCACCGCGCGCTTCTTCGTCGGCACGGACGAGGATACGGCGGCGCTTCGCATTCACGAGAAAATCCGCGCCCACATCGGCGAATTGCCGAAAGGGATTCCCGAACCTCTGATCATCGGCCGCGGCATCGACGACGTTGCGACCGTCGTCCTGACGCTCGCGGCGAAGCCCGGGCGTTCCGACCGCTGGTCCGACAACGGCCTCTTCCAGATCGCCGAGGAGTTGCGGCACGATCTCGCCAAGGTTGAGAATGTCGGCGCGACCTATATCGTCGGCGGCAGCCCGAACCAGATCCGCGTCGAGCCGGATCCGGAGAAGCTTTCGCTATACGGGATCACGCTCGCGCAACTGACCGAAAAGCTGACCAACGCGAACCGCGCCTTTCTCGCCGGCAATCTGCGGGAAAAGGATCGCGCTATCCCGGCTGTCGCCGGACAGACGCTGCAGGGCGTTCCCGACATCGGTCTCCTGCTGCTCACCTCGCGCGACGGCCGGCCGGTCTATGTCAAGGACGTCGCCGAAATCCGCGTCGGCTCGGCTGAACTCGACAAGCGCGCCTGGACCATGACCCCTGCCGCGGACGGCGGCCTCGACAAACGGCCGGCGGTCAGCATCGCCATTGCGAAACGCAAGGGCGCCAATGCGGTCGCCGTCGCGCGCGAGATCCTCTCCCGGCTCGAAACCGTGAAGGGACGCATCGTTCCCGACGACGTCGAAATCGTCGTCAGCCGAAACTACGGCGAGACGGCGAGCGAGAAAGCGGACGAGCTTTTGTTCCACCTCGCGCTCGCCACCGTCTCCATCGTCGCGCTCATCACCCTGACGATCGGCTGGCGCGAGGGCGTCGTCGTCTTCGTCATCATCCCGACGACAATCCTCCTGACGCTCTTCGCGTCCTGGCTGATGGGCTACACGATAAATCGCGTCAGCCTTTTCGCGCTGATCTTTTCGATCGGCATCCTCGTCGACGACGCCATCGTCGTGGTCGAGAACATCGTCCGCCACTGGCATATGCGCGGACAGCGCGATCTCGTCGCCACCGCGATCGAGGCGGTCTCGGAGGTCGGCAACCCGACCATCGTCGCAACGCTGACCATCGTCGCCGCTCTGCTGCCGATGATGTTCGTCAGCGGCATGATGGGCCCCTACATGAGCCCGATTCCGGCCAACGCCTCGATGGCGATGCTGTTTTCCTATTTCGTCGCCATGACGATCACGCCCTGGCTGCTCCTGAAGATCGCGCGCAGGCGCTTCGAAAGGGAGGCCGGCGGCGGTCATGGCGGGCACGACATCGGCGCCATGGGCCGCTTCTACGCCTTCGTCTCGCGCCCGCTCCTCACCGGCCGCATCCGCTCGAAAATCTTCCTGCTGACGGTCGGCGCCCTGACGCTCGCCTCGCTCTCCCTCTTCGCGACAAAGGCCGTGCGCGTCAAATTGCTGCCCTTCGACAATAAATCGGAAATTCAGGTGATCGTCGATCTCCCGCGCGGCGCCTCGCTGGAGACGACCGACCGCATGCTCACGGCCATCGCCGGGCGTCTTAAGGATCTGCCCGAACTCACCTCGATTCAGGCCTATGTCGGAACGGCCGCGCCCTTCAATTTCAACGGTCTCGTGCGGCATTACTATCTGCGCGACCAGCCGGAGCAGGGCGATCTCTCGGTCAATCTCGTCCCCAAGGCTGAGCGCACGCGCGCGAGCCACGCCATCGCGCTCGACATCCGCAAGCGGCTCGAAGGCTTGCCGCTGCCGGAGCGCTCTTCGGTCAAGGTGGTCGAGGTTCCGCCCGGGCCGCCGGTCCTCTCGACACTGCTCGCCGAAGTCTACGGGCCGGACGCCGCCGCGCGGCGCGAACTCGCCGCAAGTATACGCAAGGCGTTCAAAACGGTCGATTTCGTCGTCGATGACGACGATAGTTTCGGCGTGCGCAATGAGCGGGTGCGTTTTTCGATCGACCAGGAAGCGTTGGAATTCCACGGCGTCGAGGAACAGGCGGTCTATGACACGCTCAGTGCGCTGCTTGGCGGGGTGAAGATCGGCTATTCGCAGCGCGGCGACGGGCTGAAGCCGATCGACATCACGCTCGCCCTGCCGAAATCAGCGATGGGGCTGAACGAACGCCTGCTCTCGACGCCCCTGCCCGCCGGCGGAACGCAGCGCCAGGGCGCCAATGTCGAGCTTGGCGATGTGGTGCGCGTCACCCGCGAAGCGGCCTCCTATCCGGTCTTCCGCCACAATGGACGTTTCGCGGAGATGGTCAGCGCCGATGTCGCCGGCCGCTTCGAGGCGCCGGTCTATGGCATGCTGGCCGTCGAGGATGCGCTGAAGGACGTCGATTGGGGCGCGGCGGGGGCGCCGGCGATCAAATACCACGGCCAGCCCATCGACGATGCGAAGCCGACGCTGCTCTGGGACGGCGAATGGGAGGTCACTTACGTGACCTTCCGCGATATGGGCGCGGCTTTCATGGTCGCCATACTAGGCATTTATCTGCTTGTCGTCGCGCAATTCGGCTCGTTCAAGCTGCCGCTCGTCATCCTGATCCCCGTGCCGCTGACCCTGATCGGCATCGTGCTCGGCCATTTCATGCTCAACGCGGCCTTCACGGCGACCTCCCTCATCGGCTTCATCGCGCTCGCCGGCATCATCGTGCGCAACTCGATCCTGCTCGTCGATTTCATCCGCCACCGGCGCGCGGAGGGCGTTAGCCTGCGCCGCGCGCTGATCGACGCCGGCTCGATCCGCTTCAAGCCCATATTCCTCACGGCGGCGGCGGCGATGATCGGCGCGGCCTTCATCCTGAACGATCCGATCTTCCAGGGCCTCGCGATCTCCCTCGTCTTCGGTCTCGCCTCCTCGACGGCGCTGACCGTGCTGGTCATTCCGGCGATCTACATCTGGCTGCGCGACGATGGACGCGGCTTCGACGACCAGCCGCCTGCGCCGGAAACAGCGCTTGCCAGCGATGCGGCGCGTCCTGCTTGACAAGTAAAACAGCATTACCTAATTTAGAACTATACGAATTAACTGACGGGCGCCGCTGGATTGGCTGTCAGTCGCCGGACGGCGCTGCGCCGCGCGAGCGCGAATAGCCAATCGGCCCACGCTGCAATGCAAAGCTTCGAAGGAAACGCAACAATGTGCATCGATCGCGTCGTCATGGCTTTCGCCGGAATCGTCATCCTGTCGAGCCTCGCGCTCTCGCATTGGTTTGGCCCATACTGGCTGCTGCTCGCCGCCTTCGTCGGACTTAATCTCCTGCAGGCGGCCTTCACTGGATTCTGCCCGCTCGCGATCATCCTGAAGCGGCTCGGCTTCAAACCAGGTTGCGCGTTCCAATAGACGCAAAACGACAGCCCTTCGCGCAGAAGGGGGCTGAAAATAACATAAAAATAATACCACATAGGGAGAGGCAAAATGCCCAAGGTTGTCATCATAGGCGCCGGAATCGGCGGGATTCCAGCGGCGTTCGAGTTACGCGACTTGCTCGGACGCTCGGCCGACATAATGGTCGTGTCCGATTGCGACTATTTCCAGTTCGTGCCGTCGAACCCGTGGGTGGCGGTCGGCTGGCGGCGCCCGGAGGATATCAAGGTCTCCTTGCCCGAAGTCTTCGCCAGAAAAGGCATCGGCTTCACCTCGGTCGGCGCGCAGCGGCTCTTGCCTGAAAAGAACAGCATCCTTCTCCGCGACGGGACCACCCTCAATTACGATTATCTGGTGATCGCGACCGGCCCGAAACTCGCTTTCGACGAGGTGGAGGGCCTCGGGCCGGCAGGCCACACGCATTCGATTTGCGCCGTCGATCACGCCAGCGTCGCCGCCACGCAATGGGAAGCATTTTGCCGCGATCCCGGCCCCATGGTCGTCGGCGCCGTCCAGGGCGCATCCTGCTTCGGCCCGGCGTATGAATACGCGCTTTGCGCGGTCGCCGATCTCCGCAAACGCAAAATTCGCCACAAGGCGCCAATAACCTTTCTCACCTCCGAACCCTACATCGGCCATCTCGGCCTTGGCGGCGTCGGCGACACGAAAGGAAGGCTGGAATCGGTCATGCGCGACCGCGACATCAAGTGGGTCGCCAATTGCAGGATCGACCGGGTGACGGCCGACGCGGTCGAGGCCACCGAGGTCAATGAGGACGGCAGCGTCAAGCGCACGCATAAGCTCGCTTCGAAATTCTCGATGTTCCTGCCAGCGTTTCGCGGCGCCGACTGCTTCCGGACCGACGATGGCAAATGGATCGACGGACTGACCAATCCGCGCGGATTCATCCTGATCGACCAACATCAACGCAACCCGAACTACCGCAACATCTTCGCTGTCGGGGTCTGCGCCGCGATCCCGCCGGTCGAGCAGACTGCGGTCCCGACCGGCACGCCCAAGACGGGTTACATGATCGAATCGATGGTGACGGCGGCGGCGCATAACATCGCCGATCTCATCGCCCACCGGGAGCCTCGCCACGAAGCCACATGGAACGCTGTCTGTCTCGCCGACTTCGGCGACAGCGGCGTCGCCTTCGTGGCCTTGCCGCAGATCCCGCCGCGAAACGTCAACTGGTCGAGCCAGGGCTATTGGGTGCATCTGGCGAAGATCGGCTTCGAGAAATATTTCCTGCGCAAGATCCGCACCGGCTCCAGCGAGCCGCTATACGAACGCTTCCTGATGAAAAAGCTCGGAATCGAGCGATTGCAACAGCCGGTTCGGCGGCGCGCCTCGTGACGATCCACCCGCCGGTCTGGAGGGCGGCCACGCGCGATTTCCCTTCCGGCGCACCGCGAGGCCGACGAGACTCTGGCCTCGGCCGGCCCAATGCGCTATCTCTTCTGCGAGCGCCGCGCTCCCGGGCGGGCCGCTCTTGAGACGGGGGATGGGCGATGGCGAGCCGGATCTTGGCTTTCTACGGATCCTATCGGTCTGACCGCCTCGGCATCCGGCTCGCCGACTATATCGTGGCTGGACTCAATCAGCGCGGCGACGCGGCCGAACTCGTCGACGCCAAAGCGGTCGGTCTGCCGATGCTCGATCGCATGTACAAGGAATATCCGCGCGGCGAGGCGCCGCCCGCGATGGAGGCGCTCGCCGACAAGATACGGGCGGCGGACGCCTTCGTGTTCGTCGCCGGCGAATATAACTGGTCCATCCAGCCGGGCCTGAAAAATCTCACCGATCATTTTCTCGAGGAATGGTTCTGGCGTCCGGCGGCGATCGCGACCTATTCCGGCGGCAGGCTCGCGGGCGCGCGATCAAATTCGGCCTGGCACGCGATCCTCTCCGAGATGGGCATCGTCGTGATCTCAAGCACGCTCACAGTGGGTCAGATCGCGCAGGCGCTGAGCCCCGAAGCCAAGCCGACCGGCGACGGCGGAAAAGCTCTGGAGCAAGCCTTTCCGCGCTTCGCCGACGACCTCGCCTGGTGGACCGAGGCGGCGAAGGCCCAACGCGAGCGCAAAGCCCCGCCCTATTGACGAAAGCCTGCGCGCCGAAACGATAGCGCGCCGGCTTCCGCCGCCTGACTAGGGCGCGACCGGCGCGCCGCTCACGGCACCGCCATGCTGTGGCCTTCAGCGCGTTCGAAAAGATCGTTCAGGTCTTCCATGGGAATGACGGCCATCGTCTTGCCGTTCATCTCGCCAAACATCACCGTCACGTCCTTGCCGCTCTTTAGCTTGACGGTTCTTTGCATCTTGTAGGTTAAACCTTCGAGGCCAGCCGCGAGAGCGGCGGAACCGATGCCGATGGCGGCGGCGAGGATCAGAGAACTGAGCAATTTGATCTTCATGACAGCCCCTCACAACTGGAATGATGGTCCGCTCGATCTGAAGAAGCATTCGCGCAAGCTACAACGCCGCTGATGCTTCCGATGCAAGATAACACGGCTTGCATGATGCTACAAACATAGCTGTGAGCGGCGGACCTTTACATAATTGACAATTATACTTTCAACGGGCTTGTAGAAGACGCGGGTCGTTCGGTGCGCGAAGCTATGACTTCGCGCCAAAAGCAACCGCGCCCGAACCGTTACTTTTTCGCCAAATAATCGACCCCACTCGGCGCGATCCGTGAGCGCGCGCTTCAGGCCTTGCGCAGGCGGCCTGCCCTTTTGAACGGGGTGATGTCCCTTTTCATCGAGCGCATAGCGGCGGATCTTGTTGGCGAGCCCGACGCGCCTCATCGGCAGCACGCGAACCGGGCAGCCCGGCCCAGGCGCCAGCTCGATTGCGGGCGGCGGCATGTTGGATCGGCGTGGCGATGCCGCGCTTCGACAATAGGCATGCCACGCTCGCACGCTGGTTGGCGGCCGAATTTTGTCGAGAGATAATCCGAGCGGAGACCGACCGCGCTGGCCGCCTTGGGCTAGCCCCGGGCGCCCCAATGCGCCAGCAGCGGACGCGCCATGCGTCGGGTGACTGTCGAAGTCCAAAACTGCGCGGCGCGCCGACTGCCGTCCGGCAACAGGCGCGCCGCGATCAGTCGCCTACCGTCAGTAGCAATAGCGGCTCGAAACCCGGCGCCATTGATTGTAGCCGACCTGAACGTAGCAGCCGCGGCGATAATAGTAATAGCCGTTGCGGCGCTGCTCGGCCTCATTGCCGATGATCGCGCCAGTGGCGCCGCCGATGATGCCTCCGGCGATTGCGCCGCCGGCGCTGCCGCTCACCGCGCCGCCTATCGCCGCGCCCGCCGCCCCGCCAAGCAAGCCGCCGATCAGCGCATCCTGCGCCGCGGCTGGTCCGGCCGGAAAAGCCGTCAAGGCGGCCAGCAACGCCAGAGCCCCAATTGTATGTTTCATCTTGTCATTCCTTTCGCCGCGCGCCCCGGCGGCCGCCCATTATCCGGCCTTCCGGCTGCAGGCGTCAACCGCGTCGCGCGAAGGCGCGCGGCGTCCTCGCTCTGGGTCGGGCCCAATGGCGCGAACAGGCGCAAGAGAATGAAGCTTCCCGCCGCCGCGTGAATGGCGCGGTCGCCGCGCGCATTGATCTGCTTGATCATATAGCCGTCGGCGGCGGCTCCAATCAACGGCAAGACGCGCGGAACGTCGTCCTCGCGCGGCAGCGCGACGGCGCCAAAAACCCACCATCTGCGCGGCATAGGCAGCGGCGTGCGGATAGAGATGGTCGCGATGGAGCCGAAATTGATCCGCCGTGGCTCAGCATTCATGCGATGGCGCCGACATGCGCTTCGATCGGCGCGGCGACGCGATTAGCCACGATCGTCGCGGCGCGGTTAGCCTCGGGCGAAAGATCAAGGCCATCGTCGAGCGATTTCGCCTCGATCAGAAACACCGTGACGGCGCGCGAAAACGCATCGCCGAACATGCGCCGGCCAGCGTAGCGCGCGTGGTTCCTGCGGAAATCAGGCAGCGTGAAGCGCGGATTGATGGCTTCAAGCTCGGCGCCGGAAACTCGAAGACGGCCCCCGGTCCGGAGCCGCTCATGCGGGCGTCGATGATTTTGACGCCCGCGGGATTGTTGCATAACATTGAAACGCCGCGCGCGACGGCTATGCCGCCGCCATCGTCCGTGCGATTGAAGTTGTCATATCCTATGATGATAATAATATAACTTACGCCCATCGCCGCCTCAGATGCGCCAGAGGCGACATGACCATCGCGCCTCGACCGGAAGGTCAGGCTCGGGCAGTTCGCAATAGCGGCGATGCTGACGCCGATCTCCTAATTCGTTCCGGCGAATGGCGACCAGCGCTTGACGGACTCCTCGTAGAATTTGCTGCCCGCATAGGCCTTTTTCGTGAAGTCGATCATGAACAGGCCGGAGTGGTGGTGCGGCAACCGAGATCATCGAAGAGGGAGGCGTTGCGCTGGCCGAGCGCCGGCGCCGTTCGGCGCGTTAACGACGGTTCCTTCAAAGGCGAAGATATCGAGCGCGATTTTGCCCGAGACGCAATCTTCAAGCAGCAGCTCGACGTTATCGCCGCGTTCAAGGCCGAGGGAGGGGCTCCGGCGCACGTTGACGCCGAAATCGGTGACGAGATCGCAGCCGCTCGGTTCTTCAGCGTTGCGAAGGACAGGGTGTCGGCGGAACAGGCTCCGCCCTGGAGCCAAAGCAGATTGGCCACACTTTCCTCCCGGTTCGGCCGCGCCGGGTTGCGGCCTTTTTCATCGCTCCAATTCGAGCAGGGAGGGCGTCATCTTGATAGCGTTATTAAATTAACAATTGGATCAACGGCTTCTAAATCAACGGCGATAATTTTTACGAATTTGGAACCTGGGTGACAAGAAACTTTGTTGGCGTCCCGCAAAGTGGACCTGCACAAGCTCAAGCCGATCGCGGCGAAGGCGAAGCCATTGCGCCACTGCCCGCTTGCGGCGTTAAAAGCGGCGGCCGAAGCAAGGATTCGGCTGCCGAGGAAGAGAGATGCCTTCTATTCAGAGGGGTCGCGGCGCATCGCGCCACGACTTGTTTCCATCAATGACCCGCCAGAGCCCGGCCCTCGGGCGCGCAGCAAGAGTCTAACGTGAGCGCCGCGACGCAAAAATCGATCATCTGATCGAGCGCGGGCTCCGGTTCTTCCGCATATTCCACCATGACACGCGGATGGCAGAATTTAAGACAGGCGCTACGGACGAGGATCGCCGCCAGGCCGCAATCCCCAACCTGGAACGCACCCGCTTCCTGGCCCTGCGAGATGATCTTCGCGAGAAGCTTGTCCAGTTTCTTGATGTGATCCTTAACGATCGGCCAATTCTCCGTGAAGGCTCTTTCCAGCAGTTCGTGCAGCTTTGGATTTGAAAGGAAACGCTGCGCGTTCAATCTCTCGATCGTCGCCATGGTCGCGCGCAATTTATCGCTCGGAGAGACCGAATTATCGATGCTGTCATGGACGGCAACTTCCATTTCCGCCAAAAGGCGACGTCCAACTTCATTGTTGATTTCGGCTTTCGACGCGAAAAACCGATAAACATTAGCTGGAGACATGTGCAAGGCATGGGCGATGTCGCCAATGGTCGTTTTTTGGAAACCGATGTCGGCGAAGAGCCGCTCCGCGACGTCGGCGATGCGATCATATGGGTTCTGTTCGACAGGTGCGAAAGCGTGCCTCATCTAACTCCTCCCAAGCGACGTCACGATTAAAAGCAACCACTCATCCGTGACGCCAGGCGACTGAAGTCATCGATCAATAGAGTATTGGCATTTTCGTTTTCCTTTTCCATTATCATAAGCTTATTAGATTGCAATCACATTTTTGCCATCTTTTACAAGGTTATATCTAGAAAATAATAACTATAGACTTTCGTCACGAAGCGATTCAGGTCCACTTTCAAAGCAAATATTGTCAGCGCTTGCCAAAAACAGCGGAATTCGCGTCCGGCATCGGCGCGAAGGGCGTCCAGTTCGTCTTCGCAATCCTGCATCGCAAGACTCGCCGGAACCAATTCGCCACGCGCTTCCTGGTTGCGTTGCGCATGACCGGCTCGATTCAGGCGCCTGACGAGGGCGCTGAATCATGCGTTTTTTGTCATTCTTTCCCCCGCTAAGTAAAAGATGCCTATATTTCACAAATTGCAATGTATTTTTATCGGATATATAAGATCACGCGACAACGAAGAATAATATTTGAAACAAAGAAAGGCACCCCCATGGCGAATACGACGTCGGAGCTCGAAGCGCTCCTCATGCAGCGATCGCTGACCGATGCGCAGCTTCTGGCGGCGGCGGAGACGGCGGCTGACTTCCGGATCCTGCCGGACGCAACGGTGATCAAGATCGGCGGACAGAGCGTCATCGACCGCGGCCGCGCCGGCCTCTATCCGCTCGTCGACGAGATCGTCGAAGCTCGCAAGACCCACCAGCTGCTGATCGGCACCGGCGCCGGCACCCGCGCCCGGCACCTCTATTCGATCGCGGCGGGGCTTGACCTGCCGGCGGGCGTGCTCTCGCAGCTTGGCGCCTCGGTCGCCGACCAGAACGCCGCGATTCTGGGGCAGCTCCTCGCGCAATACGGCATCTCTCTCGTCAGCGGCGCCGGCATGTCGGCCATGCCGCTCTACCTCACCGAGGTAAACGCGGTCATCTTCAGCGGCATGCCGCCCTACGGCCTCTGGACCCGCCCCGCCGCCGAAGGCGTCATCCCGCCTTACCGCACTGACGCCGGCTGCTACCTCGTCGCCGAACAATTCGGCTGCAAGGCGATGATCTTCGTGAAGGACGAAGACGGCCTCTTCACCGCGAACCCGAAAACCTCGAAGGACGCCAAATTCATCCCGAAGATCTCGGTTGACGAAATGAAGGCGCAGGGGCTGCACGACTCGATCCTCGAGTTCCCGATGCTCGATCTGCTCAAGTCGTCGCGCCACATCCGCGAGGTGCAGGTCGTGAATGGCCTCGTCCCCGGCAACCTGACCCGCGCGCTCGCCGGCGAGCACGTCGGCACCATCATCACCGCGAGCTAAAGAGACAGCCATGACCGAACTCCCCAACACCATCAAGCACGTCGCTTCGCCGCTCGCGCGTCAGACGCTCCAGGACAATGATCTCACCCGCCCCGTCGCCGGCAGACGCCCGGTCCGCATCCTCCCCTGGCTGCAGGTGGTCAAGATCGGCGGCCGCTCCATCATGGATCGCGGCCATGAAGCGATCCTCCCGATCGTCGAAGAGATCCGCAAGCTGCTGCCCGAGCATCGACTGCTCATCCTGACCGGCCCCGGCATCCGCGCCCGCCACGTCTATGGCGTCGGCCTCGACCTCGGCCTGCCGGTCGGGTCGCTCGCGCCGCTCGCCGCGAGCGAGGCCGGCCAGAACGGCCACATCCTCGCCGCACTGCTCGCGCCGGACGGCATCTCCTATCTCGAGCACCCGACCATCGCCAGTCAGCTCGCGATCCATCTCACAGCGGCCCGCGCCGCCGTGGGCAGCGCCTTTCCGCCCTACCACCACCACGAGTTCCCGAACTCGCGCATCCCGACTCACCGGGCTGACACGGGCGCCTTCCTGCTCGCCGACGCGCTCGGCGCGGCTGGCCTGACGATCGTGGAAGACGTCGATGGGGTCTATGACATCGACCCCAATGGCGCCGAGGGCAAAAAGGCTCAACTGATCCGCGAGACGAGCGCCGCCGAACTCGCGAAGGCCAAGGGCACATCGCCCTTCGACCCCGCGCTCCTCGAGGTCATGGCGACGGCGCGCAACCTCGAGCGCGTGCAGATCGTGAACGGGCTCGTGCCCGGCCGGCTCACCGCCGCGCTGCGCGGCGAACATGTCGGAACGATCATCCACACCGGCGCGCGCCCGGCCTGAACGCGCACGCCCCAGCCAAACCGATCAGCCCCTCGGCGGGGCTGATCGGAGCCATAACCGCGCAGGCGATCAGAGATGTTTTCCGCCCTGGAAAAGATCTCTGACTTTTTTTGCTTTTGAGGCGTTTTCTTGACGCGAAGCGGCATCGGCTTCGCTCGAAAATGCCCTGGGGAGACGAACGCGGCTTAAGCTCTTGATGGCGCCCGTCTTCGGAATTGATTAAGCGCATTGCGCGCCGACAAGCTTACAAGAAAAGTAGACGGCAGGTTTGAGGAGATAGGCAGTCATGCTTCATCTGACAATCATAGCGGCGGTCATGGCGATGGGCGCTTTTCTGAGTTCCGCGAATGGCGCAAGACATTGCGCCAAATGCGTACGCGCCCGGAGCGATTAGGCCCAGTCGCAATTAGCCGCTGTGGATTCTCGGCGCGAAGGGCGTTGTGCAAACTTCAACGCATCGAGATACTCGTTTCTCCGACAAAACGGCGGGGGCCGAAACGGATCGCCGCGCAGCCGTCAGTCGTCATCTTCATCCCGTTTGCCTTGGACGCGTTCGAGACTCGCCGGATCAAACTTGGCGTCGAGGCGCTCCCCTCCAGCCTTCGTCGCTCTGACCTTGTAACAGCCGTCATCGGAGCGGATAGACAGCACGGTCCAGCCTTCGGCCTCTAGCTTGGTCTGCAGAGCTTGGCGCGGCTGCCAGTCGGCCAGCGGTGCGCTGCACGCCTGCTCCGCCGCAACCGGCGCGGCGCCAAGACATGGCGTGAAGGTCAAAATAGCCGCAACCAACGCGCTTTTCACTGATGCTCTCCCGCCGGCGCCCCGGATAGCCGAGGAAGCACGCAAAACTGACGCCTTCCTGAACGACTGAAACAATTTTAGGACCACTTCGCCAGCCCGGCAGGATAAGTTTGCACAAGACACGCCGAGGCGACGCATGCGCATTCTTTTGGTCGAAGACGATCCCATCCTTGGAATGGCGGTGCGCGACCAGCTCATCGACGACGGACATACCGCAGACTGGGTGAAGCGCCTCGACGAAGCGGTTGATGCGATCCATGCCGCCGCCTTTGAACTCATCCTGCTCGATCTGATGCTGCCGGACGGACGCGGTCTCGACTTTCTGAAGCGCCTGCGGTCGGCGGGCGACGCCACGCCGGTGATGGTGCTGACGGCGCTGGACCAGATCTCGGACCGCATCGCCGCCCTTGATGTCGGCGCCGACGACTATCTGATCAAGCCCTTCGACCTTTTCGAGCTTTCCGCGCGGATCCGCGCGGTCGGACGGCGCTATAGCGGCAATCCCAATCCGCTTGTCGCCTTCGGCGATTTCGAGGTCGACCTCGCCGCCCGCTCCGTCCGGCGCAGCGGCAGGCTGATTCAGCTGACCGCCCGCGAGTGGTCGCTGTTCGAAGCTTTCGTGCAGCGGCCCAATCAGCTGATTTCCAAATCGCAGCTCGAGGAGAGGCTCTATTCCTTCGATGCCGAGATCCAGAGCAATACGATCGAAGTCTATATCGGCCGCCTGCGCAAGAAGCTCGGCGCGGAGGCGATCGAGACCGTTCGCGGCATGGGCTACCGTCTCGGCTCGCCGAGAACGCGCGCATGAACGGCGGGCGCCTGTCCGCCGGATGGAGCCTGCGCCGACGCATCGGATTATGGCTCGCCGTTGCGGTCACGGCCCTGTGGCTCGCCGCCGCGACAGTGGCCGGCCTGGTGCTGCGGCGCGAGATCGACGAAGTGTTCGACAGCGCACTGCAGGAAGTCGCGCAGCGGGTGCTCCCCCTTGCCTATTCCGAGTTGCTCTCGCGCGAGGATGGCGGCGCGACCCAGCACATGGCGCCGATCGGTCCCCACAGGGAATACATCGCCTATGTGGTCCGCGACAAAGAGGGACGCGAACTGCTCCAGTCGAGCGGCGCCGACCTCATGAACATTCCAGGCGGCCTCGCGCCCGGCTACCATGCCACCGACCGGCTGCGCACCTATACCGAGGCCGCCGTCCGGGGAACCATCTTCGTCACCACCGCCGAGGACCTGCGTCACCGCGCGGCGGCGGTCCGGCGCGCCGTCGCCGCCCTGATCTGGCCCCTCGTCGCCCTCGTGCCCATCGCCCTCCTTGGCGTGTGGCTCACGATCCGGCTGTCCATGAAGCCCGTGATCGCCTTCCGCCGGGCGATCGAAGCGCGTGGCCGCGGCAATCTCGCGCCCGTCGCCGCTGCCGGGCTGCCGGACGAGATCGCGCCCGTCGCGGCGTCGGTCAACGCCTTGATGGAGCGCTTGCGCGGCGCCCTCGAAGCCGAGCGCAGCTTTACGGCCAACAGCGCCCATGAACTCAGAACGCCGATCGCCGCCGCGCTGGCGCAGACCCAGCGCCTCATCGCCGAACTGCCGGAAGGCCAGACCAGCGACCGCGCCCGCTCCGTCGCGACCGCGCTGCGGCGCCTCTCGCGCCTCTCCGAGAAGCTCCTGCAGCTCGCCAAAGCCGAGGGCGGCGGCCTTCTCGCCGAGACTCCGGCGCCGCTCGGGTTGGTGCTGCGCCACGTGATTGAAGAAATCGACCGCCAGACCGATCGCGGCGAAGCGCTCGTCGTTTCGATCACGCCGGACGGCGGCCCTCTGTCGGATCTCGATCCGGACGCCTTTGCGATACTCGCACGCAACCTCATCGAGAATGCGCTGAAGCATGGCGCCCCCGATGCGCTCGTCTCGGTGCGGCTCGCGGCGGGCCTGTTCGAGGTTTCAAATCACGGCGCCATCGTGCCAGCGGAACAACTGGAGCGGCTCGTCCGGCCATTCGAGCGCGGCCCGACGCGGTCGGAGGGGTCCGGCCTTGGCCTTGCGATCGCCGCCGCCATCTGCCGCGGTGCGGGGCTCGCGTTCGACCTCGCCTCGCCGATCCCCGGCGAAACCGATGGCTTGCGCGCCACAGTGCGCTTCGCCACGCCAGCGCCGTAAGCCTGACGGGAAGCTGAACGCAAATCAGCATTTCCTTCAGGCGGCCGTCAGGCGCGATGGCGACAATGCTCCGGTCAATGCAACCGGAGACATCCCATGAAGAAACCCGTTTTGATCGGAGCGGCGCTCCTCCTTTCCACAGTCGCCATTGGCGTCGCGCTGGCGGCGACCGACCGTGATTTTCTGGATGGCCATCGCCAGGAAGCGCGTCACGGCGGCGAGGCCGCCGACGCGGCGCGGGCTCCGCTCCTTCTCGCCGAAGAATCGCACGGACGGGAATATTCCGCGCGAAACCACCATGAAGAGGATGACGACGATGACGATGAGGGTGGCGGCCGCAGCGCGATCCCGCAGGCCGGCCCGACCGATCCCAATGCGCCGCTTCCCGACAATGGCCTCTTCAACGGCCACGCCCGTCCAAAGGTCGAGGTCCATTGAACGACCGCCGCGCCCGCCTGAATCTCCTTCGAGGAACAGACCGATGAAATTCGTCCTGCCCGCCATCGCCGCATCCGCAGCCTTGATCGCGCCTGGCTTCGCCGAGGCCCGCCAGATCACCATCGAGACGACGCTCAAGCCCTATGGCGGCAATGGCGCTTATGTCGTCCTCTATGTCACCGACGCCGCCGGCAAATACAGGGGCACCCTCTGGATGGCCGGCGGCAAGGCGAAATATTACCGGCATCTCTCCGACTGGCAGCGCGCCTCGGGCGGCGCGCCGGCCGAGATCGACGGCGTCACCGGCGCGAGCATCGGCTCGGGCAAGACGCTGAAGATGAGCTTCGATCTCGCCGACGCCATGATCGACGCGGGATACAAGCTCCACGTCGACACCGCGGTCGAGGACGGCAGGGACAATCCCTCCGAGGCCATCGTGCCACTCGACGCCTCAACTTCCGGGAAGCCGGTCCCGGGCAAGGGCTACGTGAAGTCCTTCTCGGTCTCCTTCTGAACCGATCGGAAAATCCCGCCATGCTTCGCCGTTTTCATTCGCTAACAGGCGTCGCGCTGGCGCTCGGCCTCGCCGTCATCGCCATCACCGGGGCGACGCTCTCCGTCCAGCCGGCGCTCGACCGTCTGGCGACGCCCGCAATCGCGCGCGGCGTCAGCGTCGCCGCACTTGCCGAGGCGGTCGCCGCCCGCCACCAAAGCATCGACTCGATCCGCAAACGGGCGGACGGATCGATCACAGTCGCCTTCACCGATGGCGACACTGCCGGCGTCGAACGGGTCGATCCAGCGACCGGGATGGGGCTCGGCGACTACCTGCCGTCCGAATTCACCCGCTTTGTCACCAACCTGCACCGCTCGTTTCTGGCGGGCGACGCGGGCCGCGCAGCCGCTGGCGTCGGCGCGCTCGCCATGCTCGCACTGACGGCATCGGGCATGTTCATGCTCGTCCGACGTCTCGGCGGACTACATGCGCTGTTTCGCCCGATCCCGGGCGCGCCCGCGCAGCGCTGGCACGGCGCGCTTGGCCGTCTCGCCGCCGCCGGCCTGCTGCTGTCATCTTTGACCGGCCTTTGGATGTCGGCGAGCACGTTTGGCTTCATCCCCGAGAGCGAGGCCGCGATCCCGGCCGTCGTGGCGAGCGCCGGGGCGCCGGCGCCCGTTGGGACTCTCGAGGCGCTAAAGAGCACCGACGTCACCGACTTGCGCGAACTGACCTTCCCGGCCCCCGGGGACGGTACGGACGTCTACCGCCTGCGCAGTTCGGCGGGAGAAGCGCGGATCGACCCGGCGAGCGGCGCCGCGCTCGCTTTCACGCCCGCGACGACGCTCGACCGCATCCAGGATCTGGTCCGCATGCTGCACACGGGGCAAGGCGCATGGGCGCTCGGTCTGTGGCTCGGCCTCTCGGCGGCCGCGGTCCCGGTTTTCGCGGCGACAGGTTTCCTGTCGTGGCGCCGCCGCTGCGCAGCCCGGCCGCGCATCGCGGGGAATGTTTCGGCGCGCTCGGCCGATACGATCATCCTCGTCGGCAGCGAAGGCAATTCGACCTGGGGTTTCGCGGCGACGCTGCACGCGGCTCTGACCGCCGCCGGCCACCAGGTCCACATGGCGGCGATGAACGATCTGGCGTCGGTCCACGCGCGCGCCGGGCGCCTGCTGATCCTTGCGGCGACCTGCGGCGACGGCGCGGCGCCCGCCTCGGCGAAGAACTTCCGCGCGCGCCTCACCGCCCTGAAGGATCCCGTCCCAGTGGCCGTGCTCGGCTTCGGCGACCGCAATTTCGGGCGCTTCTGCGGTTTTGCCGATGACGTCGCGGCGGCGATCGCGGCGAAGGGCTGGCCGCAGATCCTGCCGATGAAGCGGATCGATCGCCGCTCGGCGCAGGAATTCGCGCAATGGGGCCATGGCCTCGGCGTCGCGCTCGGCCATGATCTCACGCTGGAGCATGTCTGCGAGCCGCCGAAGACCTTCGCGCTCGAACTCGTCGAGCGCGAGGACTATGGCGTCGCCGTCGGCGCGCCGGTTGCGATTCTGCGCTTTCGGGCGCCCGGGACTGGCGCGAAGGCCGGCCGCCTGCCATCGTTCGAGCCGGGCGATCTTGTTGGCGTCCTGCCGCCGGGCAGTCCGATGCCGCGGTTCTATTCGCTGGCGTCGGCGACGCGCGACGGCGTCCTCGAAATCTGCGTGCGGCTGCGCGAGGGCGGGCTCTGCTCGACCTTTCTCCATGCGCTTGCGCCCGGCGACCTCATTCGGGCCTTCGTCCGCGAAAATCCGGCCTTCCGGCCAGCCAGAGGCAGTGCGCCGCTCATCCTGATCGGCGCGGGCGCGGGCATCGGCCCCCTGGCCGGCTTTGTGCGCGCCAATCATGCCGGTCGCCCGGTCCATCTCTATTGGGGCGGCCGCAGCGCGGCGTCGGATTTTCTCTACGAGCGCGAACTCGCCCGGCACCTTTCCGAAAGGCGCCTGACCTCCCTCAGAACCGCCTTTTCGCGCGGCCCGGACGGCGGGACCTATGTCCAGGACCGCATCGCCGCGGATGCGCCCCGCCTACGCGAACTGATCCGGCAAGGCGCGCAGATTCTGGTGTGCGGGGGCCGCGACATGGCGCAGGCCGTGACCCATGCGCTCGACCCGGTTATCCGGCCGCTTGGCCTCGACCTCGCCATCCTCAAATCCTCGGGACGCTATGTCGAAGATGTCTATTGAAACGCTCTCCGACCCTACGACGCTTCGTCGCCACGCGCTGAACGGCCCGACCATGGGGTCGCGGTGGTCCGCCCTCTTCTGGGCCGCGGACGACTTCGATGCGGCCGCGCTCGGCCGCAGCCTTCAGGGCGCCGTCGATCGCGTCGAACGGCAGATGTCGACATGGAGGCCGGATTCCGATCTCGAGCGCCTCAACGCCGCCCCGATCGGCGCATGGGTCGAGATCCCGCGCGAACTCGGAATCGTGCTCGACGCCGCGCTTGAGATCGGCCGTCTTTCGGACGGGGCCTTCGACATCGGCGTCGGCGACCTTGTCCGCGCCTGGGGCTTTGGCGGCGGATCGCGCGCGCCAAACGTCGGGCAGATCGCAAGCCTCGCTGGACGGACGTCATTCGAACCGCCGAAGACGCTGCAGCTTGACCTCGCTTCCGGCCGCGCGCGACGCCTCGCGCCGCTGCGGCTTGATCTCTCAGGGATCGCCAAGGGCTTCGGCGTCGACGAACTGGCGCGCGAGGCGCAACAGTCCGGCCTCGATTCCTGCTTGGTCGGCATTGATGGCGAGATGCGCGCCATGGGCCTGAAGCCCGACGGACGCCCCTGGGCGGTCGCCCACGAAAAGCCCGATCGCGGCGAACGCGCCATCCTCGGCGTGCTCGAACTCTCCGGCGCCGCCGTCGCCACATCGGGCGCCTACCGCCACATGGTCGAGGTGGACGGGCGGAGACTGTCGCACACGATGGACCCGCGCCGCGGCGCGCCGCTTGAGAACGACCTCGCCGCCGTCACCGTCCTCGCCGAGACCTGCATGGCGGCCGACGCCTGGGCCACGGCCCTGATGGTCGCAGGCGCCGATCACGGGCTGGAGCTAGCCAAACGCCTTGGCCTCGCAGCCCTGCTGGTGCGCGCAGACGGACGTCTCGCGTCAACTATCCCGTAAAGAAGTCGCGGCGGAAACGCCGCCAATTTTCAACTGAAATTGACCCGGCCGCACCCGCCTCGTCGCCGCCGCTTGTCGAACGCCGCGCCCCTTCGCCGCGCCGCCGCGGCCACGTGCTTAATCAATTAAGGCATGAAAAATCACAATTTTAATCGGGGTTTAACCAAAAATCGCCCCAATATAGCGCGAGCAATGCTGCGAAGCTTTTTGTCCGAACGTCCGGAAAGGCGGTGAGACGCTGCCCTCGCAGCTCTTGGGGTTTCCTCGGGTTCCTTTGGGTTCTTCGGGGTTCATTGCGCCATCGCGCGCCGGGAACAAATTTGGCGGAGCCGATGAGGCGCCGCGAAATGAACGCATTACGGAAGCGAGACGAATGACATACGGGTTCGATACGCCGGTCGATTTCATTCCCTTGGAGCGCGGCCGCTTATCCCGCAAAAGCCCCTATTTCCAGATCGCGCCTGGCGCTCTCATTCTCGCCCTCGGCGCCCTGTTTGGCTATTGGACGCTGTATCTTCGTCCCGCCCCCGCTCCCAAGCTCGCCCGGGCGCCGGCCATCGCGGAGCCGGTGAAACTCGCCGCGAACCCCTATGGCGCGCTCTCCGACCCGCGAGCGTCCCTGGGATCGACGCCGTCGGCATCGACCTCGGGCTCAACCTCGGCTTTGCTGACCCAAAACTTCCCGCTTGTGGCGAGCCTCGATCAGACGCCCCCGGCGGACGTCGCCAGCGCGGAGCCCGACAACGCGGCGCCGGCGGCCGTGGAGTCCGCCGAGAACGCGCCATTGCCCGTGCCGCGTCCCGCCGATCTCGCGGCGCCGGCAGACCGCAACCCGGCCCAGGAGCCCGGCCGCCGGCTCGCGCAGCAGAACGCGCGGAGCGCCCCGGCGACCGCCACGCCCGACAATCGCACCTTCTTCGAGAAGCTCTTCGCCGCGGTGCAGCCTTCGTCAGCCTCAACGCCCGCTGCGCCTTCGAAGCAGGTTCTCGCCTATGCGGCGCCCGACGACGGCGCCGTCAGCCCGGTGCAGCGCCTCACGGCGCCGCCTGCGCCGCGCGCCGCCGGCGGGACCGCCATTTACGACGTTTCGGCGCATACTGTGTATATGCCCGACGGCACCCGGCTCGAGGCGCATTCGGGCCTTGGCGCGCTAAAGGACGACCCGCGCTACGTCAGCGAGCGCATGCGTGGCCCGACGCCGCCAAGCACCTATGATCTTTCGGTGCGCGAGCAGCTGTTCCATGGCGTCAAGGCGCTGCGCCTGACGCCGGTCAGCGGCAGCGTCTATGGCCGCACGGGTCTTCTCGCCCACAGATACATGCTCGGCCCGAACGGCGATTCGAATGGGTGCGTGTCCTTCAGGGACTATAACGCCTTCCTGCAGGCCTATGAGAGAGGCCAGGTTCAGCGCCTCGTCGTCGTCGCCCGCGCGAATTGACGATTTCGGCCGACCGCCGTCCATCCAGATAATTTAGAGCGGGATGCGGAAACCGCGCTGGCCGGTCCCAATCAGCCGTGGCGGTTGCCGCATCGCGGGCACGCGACTTCGAGCGCGTAGCCGATCCAGATGCCGGGTCAGCAGCGGCGCCAATGACCTGTCGTCTGGCTCTCGCGCATGCCGACGCGCCGCGCCATCGGCCCGGCGCCAAGATCGACGAAACCGCCCGCCGTCGCGGCCGGCTGGGTGCGCGAGAATGGAAAGCGCAAGAGCCACGCCGCTAACCGGAAAAGATCCGCAGCATCGCTTGATCGCCGCCCCGATCCGTAGTTAAATATAGAAACTCAATGGACTTAGTATATTTCTAATGCAGAAGGGATGCCGCAAATGAGTCATGTCGTGTCGGAAGTCGTCGCCGCCAATGCGCAATATGCGGCCGATTTCGGCGAGAAGGGAAAATTGCCGCTGCCGCCGGGCCGCCGATTCGCGATCCTGACCTGCATGGACGCGCGCCTTGACCCAGCCAAATACGCCGGGCTCGCGGAGGGCGACGCGCATGTGATCCGCAACGCCGGCGGCCGGGCCAGCGACGACGCCATCCGTTCGCTCGTGATTTCCTACAAGCTTCTCGGCACGAAGGAATGGTTCGTCATCCACCACACCGATTGCGGGATGCAGCTCTTCGACGACAAGATCATCAGCGGACTGCTGGAGAAAAGCCTCGAGACCGCGACGATCGACGAACATGGCTGGCACGATCATGGGGCTGGCCCCGGCAGCGTGCACGGTCATTACGTCAAATGGCTGAGCATCGGCGATCTCGAGGCCAGCGTGGTCGAGGATGTGCAGCGCATCCGCTCGCATCCGCTGGTTCCCGCCAATATCCCGATCTATGGCTATGTCTACGACGTCCGCAGCGGCAAGCTGATCGAAGTGCCCGAAGCGACCGCCGCCGGCCGCGCCGCCTGAATCAATCGGTCTCCAGCGCACCCTCGTCTGCGGGCGGCGGCCATGCCTCGCCCGCAGGCGGCTCGACAGGGCGCCTCGCATAGCGCTGGGCCAAGATTGCGCAGGCGAACAGCTGGATCTGATGGAACAGCATCAGGGGCAGCACGATGAGGCTGATGGCCTGGCCCGGAAAAAGGATGCTCGCCATCGGAATGCCGCTGGCGATGCTCTTCTTCGAGCCGCAAAATACGATGGCGATTTCGTCCGGCTTGGAAAAGCCAAGTTGCCGGCTGAGCAGCGTCGTGGCGACCAGCGCCACGGCGAGGATGAGGCAATCGAGCGCCAGAACCAGCGCGAGACTCGTCCAGCTCAGTTGCGACCAGACGCCGGCGACCATGCCTTCGCTGAAGGCCGCGTAAACGATGAGCAGGATCGAGCCGCGATCGACGAATGAGGTCAATCGCTTGTGGCCGCCCAGCCATGGGCCGATCAGCGGCCGGCAAAGCTGACCGGCGGCGAAGGGCGCCAGCAACTGCAACGCCACATCCTCCAGCGCCTTGAAGCTGAATCCGCCGCTCTGCGAGGTCATCAGAAGAGCGACGAGGGCCGGCGTCGCGACGACGCCGAAGAGATTCGAGACAGAGGCGCTGCAAAGCGCCGCCGGCACATTGCCGCGCGCGATCGCGGTGAAGGCGATCGACGATTGCACCGTCGAGGGCAGCACGCAGGCGTAGAGAAGGCCAAGCGCGAGATCGGCCGGCAGCAAGGGCCGCGCCGCCGCGGCCGCCGCCAGGCCGAGCAGCGGAAACAGGATGAAGGTCGAGGCCAGCACCAGCGACTGCAGCCGCCAGTGCATCAGGCCCTCGATGACCGCCTGCGCCGAAAGCCGCGCGCCATAGAGAAAGAACAGAAGCGCGACGGCGCCGGTGACGGCGTAATGGATCGCCGCCTCGGCCGGGCCGCGCGCCGGAACAAGAGCGGCGAGGGCGACCGCGCCGATCAGCGCGAACAGGTAAGGGTCGATGCCCATGCGGGCGAGGAAGGCGCGGCCGACCATGCTTTGACCCCGGCGTCTGCGTGTCCTGAGCGTGTTCTAGAGCGGGATGAGAAAAAGTGTGCGCACTTTTTCGCCCGCATCCCGCTCTAAACTATTGGAATCGATCACGTTCATGATTTTGGATCGATTCGATCCAAAATCATCGTGATCTAGCACCCCGGCGGCGCCAAGATCAGCGCTGGCGCGCAATCGCCGAGGTTAGATCCCAATCGGACGGTTTGCCCTCCTGCGGCGCGGCGGGGACGGGATCGGGCGCGTAGGAGCGCGCCGCTGGCGACCGCGTCGCGGGAATCGCAGCCGGCGGCTTCAGCGCCGCGTTGAAATAAGCGTCCGGGATGCGCGCAACCGGCGCCGGCCCGGGACCTATCTGCAATGACCCCTCCCGCGAACCGGCGTCGCGCAGCGCGAGCGCATCCTCGCGCAGCACCTTGCCCTGCGCCGTATCGACCTCCTCGTCGATGTCCGGCGCGTCGGGCAGGCCGTCGGGGGGCGACGTCGGGAGCGGCAAGGGCCGCAGCAGCGGCTTGCAGACGCGTCGCAGGCCCGTCGAGGAATTGCCGTGCATCGCGAGATCGACATGGATGTGGTTGTAATGAAAGATATTTGCGCCGGGGCCGAGGACGGTGGTGAAATGCGCGCAGGCTCCCATATGGACGTCCTGCAGGAAGGCGCGGGTCTGATCGTCGCCGCGTGTCCAGTCGCGCACGATCGAGATGTCGCGCCCGTCGGCGAGGCGGAAACCGGCGATGTCGATGGCGTTGCCGAAGGCGTGTTCGGAGATGCGGGCGCCTGGAATGCCATTCATGCCGCGGCAGCTATAGGCGCCCATGCTCATGATCTCGACGACGCGCTGGCCAAAGCGCGCCTGCGCGGTCGGCTCGACCACGTCGCGCAGCCATTCATTGAGCGCGGCGACCATCGGGCAGTCGAGCGTATAGGCGTTGTCGAAACCGACCGCGCCATCGGCCAGCGCGGCGACACGCAGGGGCCGCGTCAGGCCGCAAATGCCGGGGCCATTGATTTCGCGCGCGGGCTGGACATAGGCTGAGAGTTCGAACGGCCGCGCTGCGAAACAAGCGTTCTCCGCCTGGGCGCGCCAGGCCGGCCGCTGCGGCGCCTGATAATTCGAGCAGCCCGCCAGCGTTGCGATGAGCGCCGCCAGCGCGGCGATTGGCAGGATGCGACGCGCCATCGCGTAAAGATGAGCGAAAACCTTTAAGCGGTGCTAAAGCATCGCGGTTAATGGTCGCTGAAAGGCGAGGCCGCCAGCGCTGAACGCGCGAGGCCGCCGCGCGGAGGATGAAGTTTTGGCGCGGATCGAAGTGACGCCGCAGCTTTCGATCGACGAGGCCGAGATCGACCTCGCCTTCGTGCGCGCCAGCGGACCCGGCGGCCAGAATGTCAACAAGGTCGAGACGGCGGCGCAATTGCGCTTCGACGCCGCGAACTCGCCCTCTCTGGACGATTTCGTGAAGCGCCGCCTGTTGCGCCTCGCCGGGGCGCGGGCGACGAAGGATGGCGCGATCGTGCTGTTCGCGCAGCGCTTCCGCTCGCAGGAGCTGAACCGGAAGGACGCCATCGCGCGGCTCGTCGCGCTGATCGCGGAGGCGGCGGAGCGGCCGAAATTCCGCGTCAAGACGCGCCCGACCCTCTCCTCGCGCAAAAGGCGCGTCGATTCGAAGGTTCAGCGCGGCGAGACCAAGAAATTGCGCAGCGGACCGCACCCCGACTGATATGCGCCCGGAGATCGCCATGACCCAACGCAACATGTCCTTCCTGATTTTGGCGCTTTGCGGCGCGGCGCTCGCCGGCGCCCTCAATCCAGCGCGGGCGCAGTCGCCATCGCCCGGCGGCGATGTCGCGCTCAGGATCGGCGCCGCGGACAATGGCGGCGTGAAGCAAGTCCGGATCGGCGACGCGTTTGAGGTGACGCTCGCCGAAAACCCGTCCACCGGCTATCAGTGGACGTTGCAAGCGCCGCTCGACCCGGCGCTCGCCGTTGAGGGAAATTCCTATGTCGCTTCGGCGCCGGGTCTCATCGGCTCGGGCGGTCTGCGCAGCTGGCGGTTCCGCGCCCTCAAGGCGGGCGTCGCGCATCTTGCGATCGACAATAAACGCGGCTGGGAGCCGGCGCCGGTCGAGCGTTTCGCGATCGCCATCGACGTCAAAGCGAAATGATCAAAAGAAAGGGCGCCTGAAAAGGCGCCCTCGTAATTTCGCAAGGCCGGACCGCGATCAGGCCCAAGGTCAGACCGAAGTCGTTCCCCGGTTGCCGCGCTCGCGCATGAAGCGGTCGAACTCTTCGCGATCGCGCGCGTGGCGCAGCCGCTCCAGGAATTCGGCGAATTCGCGCTCGGCGGCGACCAGCTTGCGGCGTTCCTCTTCGAGACGGGCGAGTTCGCCCGCGCGCCATTCGTCGAAGGCGTAATTGCCGCTCGAGCCGAAGCCCGCGCTGCGCCAGCTGCGCGCCGCGAAGCCACCAGCCTGACCGGTAAAGCTCCAGTGCGAGGCGCTTTCCCATTTCTCATGGGCGAAGCTGAACAGGTCGCCCTGATAGCCGCTTTTCTTCTGCCAGAATTTCCAGCCGAGAATGGCGAGGCCAATCGGCCAATAAAGGGCGAAGCCGAGCACCATCGCGCCGATTTCCAGCGGCTTCCAGCCGCGCCCGGCGCAGGCGTGCCGCGCATGGCGGTCGAAGCAGGGATCAAAAGGTCTTCCCATGTCTGGGCTCATCGTAAAAAGCTCCATGTTCGCCCGACGCAGGCGCCGGTGACGGAGCTAGATGTGGGGCGCGTTTTGGTTTCGTCGAGCGGCGCGCAAAAGAAAATCGCACTTCCGCCGAAGCTCAAGTCTGCTTCACGAGCCCCAGCAAGGCGCGGTGGATCATGTCATTGCCAGCGCAGATCGAGCCCTTGGCGAGCATGTCGGCGCCGCCATCCGCGTCGGTGACATAGCCGCCCGCCTCGCGCAGGATGACGATGCCAGCGGCCATGTCCCAGCTTTGCAGGCCGCGCTCCCAGAAGCCGTCGTAATTGCCGGCCGCGACGAAGCAGAGATCGAGCGCGGCCGAGCCGAGCCGGCGAATATTGCCGGCCTTGGCCATCACGGCGTCGAATTCGGCGCGGAAGCGCGCATGGCCGTCCCTTTTGCCGATATGGGGTATGCCGCAGCCGATCAGCGCATCGGAAAGATCGCGCCGGGCGGCGACGCGCAGCCGCCGGTTGTTCAGATAGGCGCCCTGCCCTTTCTCGGCGATGAACATATCGTCATTGGCCGGATTATAGACGAGGCCGGCGACGAGCTGGCCTTCGCGCAGGAGCCCGACCGAGATGGCGAAGATCGGCAGGCCGTGCAGGAAATTGGTGGTGCCGTCGAGCGGGTCGATGATCCAGGTGTGGCTCTTGTCCGGGCCCTCGACCTCGCCCGATTCCTCCATGATGAAGCCATAGCCGGGGCGCGCCTTGGCGAGTTCCTCGAACAGCACCTTTTCGGCGCGCTTGTCGGCGGCGGAGACGAAATCGCCTGGCCCCTTGACGGAGACCTGCAGATTTTCGACCTCGCCGAAATCGCGCTTCAAGCCGCGCCCGGCCTTGATCGCGGCGGCGGTCATCACATTCATGAGGGCGGAGCGGATCATGAGGAGCCTTTTCGAGCGAAGCGGACGCGCCTCGCGTGGAGATGCGCGATAAAATGAAAGTTCAGCTTTTTCCGATCCCCAATCGGAAAATGCTAGTCCGCCCGGCGCATATAGGCGACTTCGCTGGTGTCGACGACGATCCGCTCGCCACTGCCGATGAAGGCCGGAACCTGGATGCGCAGTCCGTTTTCGAGCAGCGCGGGCTTATAGGAGAGCGCCACCGACTGGCCCTTCAGGGCGGGATCGGCCTCGACGATGGTCAAGGTGACATAGGCCGGCAGGCGAATGCTGATCGGGCGCGCCTCATGCATCTGCAGGGTGACCTTCATGCCATCCTGCAGAAAGGCCGCGCGCTCGCCGACCCAGTCCTTGGCCAGTTCGATCTGCTCATAGCTTTCGAGGTCCATGAAGACGAGCGTGTCGCCCTCGGCGTAGAGGAAGCTGAAATCTTTCAATTCGAGGTCGATCGCCTCGACGGTCTCGTCGGCGCGGAAGCGCTCGTTGAGCTTGCGGCCGTCAATGAGGTTCTTGAGTTCGACCTGATTGAACGCGCCGCCCTTGCCGGGCTTTACGGCATTGGTCTTGACCGCGACCCAAAGGCCGCCGTCATGCTCGATGACGGCGCCGGGCGCAATCTGGTTTCCGTTGATCTTGGACATTAGAGGCTCCGGCGGCCGAAGGGCCAGCAGCCGCCATAAGCCCGCTGGGAGCGCGGGCGTCAAGCCGGGGACGCGCAAACTCGGGCCACGTCATGGCCGGGCTTGACCCGGCCATCAAGACTCAACGGCGGGCGCCTGGATGCCCGGCTCAAGGCCGGGCATGACGCACGAGGTCACACCCGCATAGGCATCAGCACATAGAGCGCACTCGCCCCCTCGCGGTCCTGCACCAGAGTCGGCGAGCCGGGATCGGCGAGTTTGAAGAGGGCCGTGTCGCCATCGAGCTGCTCCGTTATGTCGAGCAGATAGCGGGCGTTGAAGCCGATATCGATCGGCGCGGCGTCATAATCGACGTCCAGTTCCTCCTGCGCCGAGCCTGAATCGGGATTGGTCACGGAGAGCGTCAGCTTGCCGTCCGCCACGGCGAGCTTCACAGCGCGGCCGCGCTCCGACGAAATGGTCGAGACGCGATCGACGGCGGCGGCGAAGGGGATGCGGTCGACGGTGAGGAACTTGTCATTGCCGGACGGGATGACGCGCACATAATCGGGAAAAGTGCCGTCGATCAGCTTCGAGGTCAGCACCACATCGCCAAAGGTGAAGCGGATTTTGGTCGGCGAGAGTTCGATGCGGATTTCCGCGCTGAGATCCTCGACGAGCTTTTGCACTTCCGCCACGGCCTTGCGCGGCACGATCACGCCCGGCATCCCATTGGCGCCCTTGGGCGCCGGGATTTCGACTCGCGCGAGCCTGTGGCCGTCGGTCGCCACCGCCCGCAACACGGGCGCGCCCTCGACCTCGGTCGAATGCAGGAAAATCCCGTTCAGATAATAGCGTGTCTCTTCATTCGAGATGGCGAATTGCGTCTTGTCGATCAGGCGCTTCAATTCGCCGGCGGGCAGCGTGAAATCATGGGTGAATTCGCCCGCCGCGAGATCGGGGAAATCGCTGTCCGGCAGGGTCTGCAGATTGAAGCGCGAGCGGCCCGAACGCAGCTGCAATTGCCCGGTTTCGCCGGTCGTCTCCAGCGAGACCTGCGCGCCATCGGGGAGCTTTCGGACAATATCATAGAGCGTATGGGCGGGCAGCGTCGTGCCGCCGGCCGAGCCGACGTCGGCCGCGAGCTTTTCGGTCACTTCGAGATCGAGATCGGTCGCCTTGAGGAGCAACGCGCCGCCCTTCGCCTGCAGAAGCACGTTGGACAGGATCGGGATGGTGTTGCGGCGCTCCACCACGCGATGGACGTGGCCGAGCGACTTCAAAAGCGCCGCGCGTTCGAGAGTGACTTTCATGCGAGAGCGACTTTCATGGAGGTTCCAATCGGTTCGTCCGTGCGCAAGCCTGATCAGTCTCCCGCCGGGGGCGCAGACTTTGGCTCGGCTCAAGCGAAATCGCAAGGGAGCACAGCATATTCATCACCGAAATCAACGGGTAAATCGGCGCTCACGCGAGACGCCCGCCAGACAAGGCCGGCGACGCCTAAATTTTTAAGCATTTTGCCGCCAAATAGGGCCGCGGGAGCGCGGGAATTCATGCGTCGCGGCTGGGCGGCGGCGCGCGGGAGAATTTTCAGGTGGATCGAACGCCAGAGGGCAAGAAGGGGGGCGGCGCGCGGCGCGGCCGCCGCCGGCGCAACTCGGGTCTCGTCGCGGCGGCCTCCTGGTTCCTGACGGCGATGGTCTGGGCGAGCGTCGCGGGCGCGCTCGTCGTCGCTTTCTACGCGGCCAAACTGCCGCCGATCGACCTCCTCACCGTGCCGAAGCGCCCGCCCAATATCGCCATTCTCGCCGATGACGGCACGCTCCTCGCCAATCGCGGCGACACCGGCGGGGCGGCGATGCGCCTTGGCGATCTGCCGCCCTATCTGCCGAAGGCCTTCGTCGCCATCGAGGATCGCCGCTTCTATTCGCATTGGGGCATCGATCCTTGGGGCATCCTGCGGGCGCTGACGCGCAATGCGACCGGCGGCTCCATGCAGGGCGGCTCGACGCTGACGCAGCAGCTCGCCAAGAATCTGTTCCTGACGCAGGAACGCACGCTCTCACGCAAGATCGAGGAGGCGATCCTCGCCGTCTGGCTCGAGCATAAATTCACGAAAAACCAGATTCTGGAGCTTTACCTCAACCGCGTCTATTTCGGCTCGGGCGCCTATGGCGTCGAGGCGGCGGCGCAGAAATATTTCGGCCATGGCGCGCGCAACGTCACGCTGGCCGAGGCGGCCACCCTCGCCGGCCTCATGAAAGCCCCGACGAAACTGGCGCCGAACCATAATCCCGCCGGGGCGCGGGCGCGCGCGGGCGACGTGATCAATGCAATGGTCGAGGAAGGCTTCATCACGGCGGCGATGGGCAAAATCGCCTTAACCAATCCGGCCGAGGCCGTGCGCGGCGGCGCCGGTTCGGCCAATTACGCGGCCGACTATGTGATGGACGAACTCGACGACGCGGTCGGCGCCATCGACCAGGATATCGTGGTGGCGACGACGCTCAGCGCCGCCCTGCAGCTCGACGCGGAACAGGCGCTGACCGAGGAACTCGACCAGAAAGGCTCAAAATTCGGCGTCGGCCAGGGCGCGCTGGTCTCGATGACCCCCGATGGCGCCATCAAGGCGCTGGTCGGCGGGCGCAGCTATGCGGAGAGCCAGTTCAACCGCGCGGTCGCGGCCAAGCGCCAGCCGGGCTCGGCCTTCAAGCCCTTCGTCTATCTCGCCGCGCTGGAACGGGGACTGACGCCAAACAGCGTGCGCGAGGATGCGCCGATCAACGTGAAGGGCTGGCAGCCGGAGAATTATTCGCATCAATATTTCGGGCCGGTGACGCTGACGCGGGCGCTGTCGCTCTCGCTCAATACGGTGGCGGTGCGGCTCGGCGTCGAGGTCGGCCCCAAGGCCGTGATCGCGACCGCCCATCGCCTCGGCATCGTCTCCGAACTGACGCCAAACGCCTCGATCGCGCTTGGAACCTCCGAGGTCTCGCCGCTCGAACTGGTTTCAGCCTATGCGCCCTTCGCCAATGGCGGCCTCGGCGTGCAGCCGCACGCCATCGAGCGGGTCAAGACGACGGCCGGCAAGCTGCTCTACCTGCGCAAGGGCGCGGGCTATGGCCGCGTCATCGATGCGGCCTATGTGCCGATGATGAACGCGATGCTGCAGGAGACGCTGCTGACGGGAACCGCGCGCAAGGGCGAACTTCCCGGCTGGCAGGCCGCCGGCAAGACCGGCACCAGCCAGGATTGGCGCGACGCCTGGTTCGTCGGTTATACGAGCCACCTCGTCACCGGGGTCTGGCTCGGCAATGACGACAATTCGCCGACGAAAAAGGCCTCGGGCGGCACGCTTCCGGTGGAAATCTGGTCGCGCTACATGCGCGTCGCCCATGACGGCCTCGCGCCGCAGCCGCTGCCGGGCGGGATCTGGCAGGGGCCGGCGGAAGCCGCGCCCGGCTGGCCCGGGTTCTTCGCGCCGCAGGCCCCCGGGCCCTTGGCGCAGAGCGCCGAGACCGCCGCGGCGCCGGCGCCCCCAATGCAGTCCCCGCGCGGACGCGGCGACAGTCTCGCGCCGCCGGGGCTGATCCCGAACCCGGGGGCAACGGCGCAGGCCCGCCCGGGCCGGCGCGAGCGCAATTTCTTCGAGCAGCTGTTCGGCGGCGGCTAGAGCATATTCCGATCAGATTGAATCAATCTGATCGGAATATGCTCAAGCATTTGAATTTGGAGCGATTTCTTATCGACCGAATGATCCATCCGGTCGGAAAGCGCTCTAGCGCGATGCGGATCGGCGGAGAGTCTTCGCCGCGACAAAGACTCGCGACCACCGTTTATCTGAAGGTGGGAAAGCCCACACGGACCTCATTCATCGGGCGGTATCTCCGTATAGCCGGCAGCAATGTCGCTATCGCCGGGCACAGATGAGGAGTATCGACGATGAACTACCAGGCGCGAAGCCTTACAACGGAAACTGAACTCGATATCAATACGGCTCTGTTCAAGAAGTTTCAAACGATCGATCAGGCGATTTTGATGCAGCGCGCCATCGATTATTTGAACTCTATCGGGGCGACGCAAAGGATTGCAAACCTTGCAGCCATCGAGACCGGCTCAAGCGAATTCTATCAGGATCACTACGGTCTGCTTATCACCGACTTCAGCTACGGCCAGGTCAAGCAGACGCTGAATAACGTGGTCGCGCATCAGGAAACCTACGCCAACGCGTCGCCCGACGATCCGCTGGAAGCGACCTTCTCCTATGAATATTCTCGCCAGGACGGCCAGGCGTTCAAATTCACCGAAGGCCTCAAGGTGGGGACCAAGGCGGGCGTCAAAGCCAAGCTTCCTCTCGTCGGCGAGGCGAACGTCGAAGTGAGCGCTGAGGTCAGCTTCTCCGCTGAGCAGAGCTTCTCGACGACCGAAACATCCAAATGGAATTTCAACCAGAAGGTGACGGTGAAGCCCAACACCTCCGTGAAGGTCGTCGGGTTCATCCGGATCGGCAAGGTTAACGCGCCGTTCAACTGCAACGTCAAGGTTCTCGACGGCAATGTTCTGGTCGAAGTCAAACTCAAGGGCGACCAGGGCTATTCGAGCTGGGTGTTTCCCGTCGTCGCCATGATGTCGGACGACGAACGCTCGTTCGTCCTGGCTGGAACGCTGAGCGGCTCGGAGGCGTCCGACATTTTCGTGAAGGTCGAGCCTGTCAATACGCCCCTGCTTTAAGTCATAGCCCCTTGGCTTGGAGCGCGATCGCTGGAACTTCATATAGATCGCGCTCTTGCGCCAACTCCGGCAAGAGCGCGCCGCGCGGATTGTCGCGGCGTCCTGCGAGGCCCGTGCGGGAACGGGTTTCTAGACGTCCTGCTTCGCCAGCTCCGCCGCAGGCGCGACGCTGGGGACGACCGTCGCGGCCTCGTCGACGAAGTCGATGCGGACCATATTGGTCGCGCCCGGCGTGCCGAACGGGACGCCGGCGACGATGATGATGCGGTCGCCGACCATGGCGAAGCCTTCGCGGAAGGCGAATTTCGCCGCGCGCGCCGACATGTCGTTGATGTCATGCGCATCTTTGGTCACGACGGCATGGACGCCCCAGGCGATGGCGAGGCGCCCGGCGGTTTCGGGGTTCGGCGTCAGGGCGAGGACCGGCGCGGAGGGACGCTCGCGCGCGATCCGCAGCGCGGTCGCGCCCGACGAGGTCCAGGCGACGATCGCTTTCAGATCCAGCGTTTCGGCGACATTGCGCGCGGCGACCGCGATGGCGTCGGCGCCGGTCGCCTCGGGCGTCGCGCGCTGCGCGTTGATGATGCCACGGAAATAGGCGTCGCGCTCGACCTCCTCGGCGATCTTGTTCATGGTCGCGACGGCCTCGACCGGATAATGCCCGGCTGCCGATTCGGCCGACAGCATCACGGCGTCGGCGCCTTCGAACACGGCCGTCGCGACATCCGAAACCTCGGCTCTGGTCGGCACAGGCGAATTGATCATTGATTCCAGCATCTGCGTCGCGACGACGACCGGCTTGCCGAGACGGCGCGCGATGCGGCCGATGCGCTTTTGCAGGCCGGGCACTTTTTCAAGCGGCATTTCAACGCCAAGATCGCCGCGCGCGACCATCAGTCCGTCAGAGATCTCGACGATCTCTTCAAGCCGCGCGATCGCCTGCGGTTTTTCGATCTTCGACATCACCGCGGCCCGGCCGCGGGTGAGTTTCTTGACCTCGGCGACGTCCTCGGGGCGCTGCACGAAGGAGACCGCGACCCAATCGACGCCGGCTGCAAGGCCGGCCTCGAGATCGGCGCGGTCCTTGTCGGTCATGGGCGAGACCGGAATTTCAGTGTCGGGCAGGCTGACGCCCTTGCGGTTCGAGACGTCGCCCGCGACATCGACGATGGCGACGGCGTGAACATCGTCGCAGCTCGCCACATGGAGCCGCACCTTGCCATCGTCGATGAGAAGCGTATGGCCCGGCTCCAGCGCGCGCAGAATTTCCGGATGGGGCAGATGCACCCGTGTCTGGTCGCCAGGCTCGGGATTGGAATCCAGCGTGAAGGTCGCGCCCTTGACGAGCTTGACCACGCGATCCTTGAACAATCCGATGCGCAGCTTCGGGCCCTGCAGGTCGAGCAGAATGCCGATCGGGCGGCGCGCCTCTTTCTGCACCGCGCGGATCATGCGGACCTGCTCGCGCATCGCATCATGCGAAGCGTGGCTCATATTGATGCGAAACACGTCGGCGCCGGCATGGAACAGCGCCGACAGCGTGTCCTGATTGGCCGAAGCCGGCCCTATGGTCGCAATGATCTTGCACCGTCGCAGTCGCCGCATGGGAGCCTCGTCAAAAGAATTCGTCAGGGTGTCGTCCGCGTCGGATCGGTCAATTGAACCGTCCAGTTCTTGGCTTCCTTGCCGGTGTCTATCTCAAAAAAGCCGGTTCTATCGAACCCGCGCACATAGCAATCCTCGCGTCCGAGGATGCGGAACTCGCGATCGCGGGTGCACATGAAAGCCTTGCCCTTCCATTCGCCGCCGCGCTCGTCCATCGCGTAAACGTAATAGAATTCGGCGGCGAGCGGACCGCGAACCAGAGTTTCGCAGACGCCGGGCTTCAGGTTCCACCAACCCTCGCTCACCCACATCTCGCCGTCCGTATAGGCAAGCGATACGCTGGTCCGGCTCGAGGTCGCATTGCACAGGCGAAGATCGGCCCGCGCCAGAGCAGGCGCGAAAAAAAAGACGCCGAGCGCCATGATGGCGGGAGTAATCGCTTGTTTCATCGCCGTCAAGGTCGCGGTTGCATTCACAGTCCAACGCCGGATTGTCTAACCCGCGCCGCGCCGATTGGCCAGCGCCCGGCGAAGGCGGGGCCAGTTCACGCGCCGCGGTTGCGGTCCGCCGCCGATCTGCGGCATGGTCCAAAGCCGAACGAAACGCGCCGGCGCGGCGGGAATATGGCGGCGGCTTTCGACCCCTCCGCTGAGGCGATCTTCCGCAGCGGGCCGTCCGCGCCGTCCTTCCAACAGACAGCATTTCCAGGGAGACGAATGGATGGATCGACCGGCGCGGCCAGCCCGCAATGAGGATACGGTGGATGTCGCCGTCGAACGGATCGAGGGACATCTCGACGCCGGCATCCTCTTCATCTGCGATCATGCCAGCAACGCCCTGCCCGAGGCTTACGGAACGCTCGGGCTGCCGTCAGCCGAGCTTGAGCGCCACATTGGTTATGACATTGGCGCCGCCGCAGTCACGCGGCGCCTCGCGCGGCGTTTCGAAGCGCCCGCCATCCTCTCGCGCTTCTCGCGTCTTCTCATCGATCCGAACCGGGGCGCGGATGATCCGACCCTGGTCATGCAGCTCTCGGACGGCGCGATCATTCCCGGCAATGCGGGGATCGGCGCCGAGGAGATCGGGCGGCGCCTCGATTGCTTCTGGCGCCCCTATCGCAGCGCCGTCGCCCTGACCATCGAGGCGATGCTCGCGGCCGGGCCGCCGCCGGTCATATTGTCGATCCACTCCTTCACGCCCTCCTGGCGCGGTCGCGCGCGTCCCTGGGAGGTCGGCGTGCTCTGGGACAGCGATCCCCGCCTCGCGGCGCCGCTCATCGCCGCGCTTGCCGAAGCCGGGATCGTCGTCGGCGACAATGAGCCCTATGATGGCGCGCTGGTCGGCGATACGCTCGACGAAGAGGTGACGCGGCGCGGATTGGCCGGGCTGCTCATCGAGGTCCGGCAGGACCTGATCGGCGACGCCGAGCGGGCCAGCGCCTATGCCGACAGGCTGGAGCCGATCTTTCGAAACGTGCTGGCGAGGCCCGAACTGCGCCAATTCGCCTTCTACAAGAGCCGCACGGGCCGCCATGCCTGAACCGCGCGGCGGGGCGCGCAATTATGGCGAGCAGAATTGTGGGGACATGGGCGCCCGCGTGCTTGACGGGGCCGCGCTAAGGCCACATTGCCGGGCGCTTGCTCCGCGGCCCGACGGCCGCGATGCGCGGCACGATCAAATGAGGATTTTCACGATGACGAAAGACATCGCCGACACCGGCGTCGCGGGCGCCGAACTCACGCAATTCGTCGAGCGCGTCGAGCGGCTGGAGGAAGAGAAGAAAGCCCTCTCCGACGATATTCGCGACGTCTTCGCCGAAATGAAAGGACGCGGCTTCGACGTCAAGGTCGTGCGCCAGATCATCAAGATCCGGAAGCAGGACCATGCCGAACGCATGGAGCAGGAAGCGATTCTCGAACTCTATATGTCCGCGCTGAACATGAAATAGGGCGAAGAAACTCGGCGATTCGCGCCGATTTTGAGAAACTTCCAGCGGCGCCAGGGCCGCTTGCGAAGATGTTTTTGCAAATTGCGCCGCGGCATTGCAATGCGGCGCCAAGCCTCCCACTCTTAACATGCCGCTGAAGATCCGCAGGCGATCTGGCGCATGTGACGAAACGGAGAGCGTTGATGACCACAGCAGCCGCCGCAGAGGCCGATATTCTTGTTTCGCCGTTCCAGCTTGGCGATCTCAGACTGCCAAACAGAATTGTGATGGCGCCTTTGACCCGAAGCCGGGCGACGAAAGACACCCTCGCGCCAAATGACCTCAACGCGGAATATTATCGTCAGCGCGCCTCCGCCGGCCTCATCATCTCGGAGGCGACGCAGATCACCCAGGAGGGCCAGGGCTATATCTGGACCCCCGGCATCTATAGCGAGGCGCAGGTCGAAGGCTGGAAGAAAGTCACGGACGCGGTCCACGCCGAGGGCGGCCTCATCTTCATCCAGCTCTGGCATGTCGGGCGCATCTCGCATGTGTCGCTGCAGCCAGGCGGCGGCGCGCCCGTCGCGCCCTCGGCGATCGCGGCCAAAAGCCAGATCTTCCTCGAAAGCGGGCCGGCCGATGTCTCGACGCCCCGCGCGCTGCGCCTCGACGAAATTCCCCGCGTCGTCGCTGAGTACAGAAAGGCCGCGGAAAACGCCAAGCGCGCCGGTTTCGACGGCGTCGAGATTCATGGCGCGAATGGCTATCTGATCGACCAGTTCCTGAGAGACGGAGCCAATAAACGCACTGATGCTTATGGCGGCCCGGTCGAAAACCGCATCCGCTTCGCGCTTGAGGTCACCGACGCGGTGCTGAGCGTCTGGGACCGGCGCCGCGTCGGCATCAGGCTGTCGCCGGTGAGCCCGGCCAATGACGTGGAGGATAGCGATCCGGCGAAGGTCTTCTTCCCGCTCGTCGAGGCGCTCGGCCAGCGCGGCCTCGCCTATATCCATGTCATCGAGGGCGCGACCGGCGGACCGCGAGACAACGCGCCCTTCGATTTCGTCGCGCTGCGCAAGGCGTTCGGCGGCGCTTATATTGCCAATAACGCCTATACCCGCGCGCTCGCCATCGAGGCGCTGGAGGCAGGCCGCGCCGATCTCATCGCCTTCGGCAAGCTGTTCATCTCCAACCCCGACCTCGTCGAGCGCCTGCTCGAAGACGCGCCGCTGAACGCGCCGCGCCAGGAGACATTTTATGGCGGCGATGCGTTGGGCTACACGGATTATCCGTCGCTCGGGGAGACGTGAGGCCAGGATCGCGATGATTTTGGATCTGATCGATCCAAAATCATGAAGGCATTCCATGCGAAGCGCGGGGAGAGCGATGCGGGCGGAAAGCAGGCTTTCCGCCTATCCTCGCCTCGCTTTTGCGCGCCCTAAAGCGCCCCGACCAGCTTCTTGAGTTCGGCCCTGAACGGCCCGGCGATCTGCGGGTCGGCGAAGGCGAAGGCCGCGTTGGCGGTGAGAAAGCCGAGCTTCGAGCCGCAATCATAGGTCTTGCCGTCGAAGCGCACGCCATGGAAGGCCTGCCGCGCGGCGAGCGCCTTCATGCCGTCCGTCAGCTGAATTTCGCCGCCCGCGCCCTTCTCTATTTTTTCCAGAATCGAAAAAATTTCCGGCTGCAGCACGTAGCGGCCTGAAATAATCAGGTTCGACGGCGCGGTCCCCTGCGGCGGCTTCTCCACCATGCCCGTGATCTGGAAGGAGGCGCCGAACTCCTCGCCGACCGAGACGATGCCATACTGGTGGGTTTCTTCGGGCGCGACCTCTTCCACCGCGATGATATTGCCGCCGTGCTTCTCATAGGCGCCGATGCATTGGGCGAGGCAGCGCCCGGATTTCGCCGGCCCCGCCATCGTCACCATATCAGGCAGGAGAACCGCGAAAGGCTCGTCGCCGACGAGTTCGCGCGCGCACCAGACCGCATGGCCCAGTCCCAGCGGCGACTGCTGGCGCGTGAAGCTGGTCGCCCCCGCAGCCGGCAGCTGCTCCTTCAATGCATTGTATTCTTTCAACTTTCCGCGCTTCTGCAGCGTATCGTCGAGTTCATAGGCGATATCGAAATGATCTTCGATCACCGCCTTGTTGCGGCCGGTCACAAAAATGAAATGCTCGATGCCGGCCTCGCGCGCCTCGTCGACGACATGCTGCAGCACCGGACGATCGACGATCGTCAGCATTTCTTTGGGGATCGACTTGGTGGCCGGAAGGAACCGCGTTCCCAAACCCGCGACTGGAAAAACCGCTTTGCGAATTCGCTTCGTCATGAATTGTCCTTGGGGGAAAGGCGCCTCGACGAGACGCGTCGAACGAATGCGGGCCGATGATAGCCAATCTTGCACCGCGAAACCAGCAACCTGAGCCGTTGCTTTTGCGTCTTGCAAACGTCACGGGCGCCCGCTACGGGACAGCCCTGCCCGCGGGAAGCGCGCTTGCTTCGGCGGCGACCCTGCAGCAAAGTTCGCGACGCCGCGATGACAGGGCCAGAGCATATTCCGATCAGATTGAATCAATCTGATCGACAAGAATATGCTCAAGCATTTGAGTTTGGAGCGATTTCTTGATCGACCGAATGATCCATTCGGTCGGAAAGCGCTCTAAGGGCGGAAAGCGCGGGAGCGAAGCATGACAGTTCTGGTCACCGGCGGCGCCGGTTATATCGGCGGACATATGGCGCTGGCGCTGCTCGACGCCGGCGAGAGCGTCGTCGTGCTCGACAATCTCTCGACGGGCTTCGCCTGGGCCGTGCCGCCGGGCGCCAAGCTCGTCGTCGGCGACATCGGCGATGCGGCCCTTGTCGACGCGATCATCAAGGAGCATGGCGTCGACGCCATCGCGCATTTCGCAGCCAAGATCGTCGTGCCGGAATCGGTCGCCGATCCCCTCGCCTATTACCTCAACAATACGGCGAAGGCGCGCAACCTCCTCGAATGCGCGGTGCGCAACGGAATCCAGCATTTCATTTTCTCCTCGACGGCGGCCGTTTATGGCGAACCCGCGATCAACCCGGTGTTCGAAACTGCGGCTCTTGCGCCGATCAATCCTTACGGGCGCTCCAAGCTGATGGTCGAGTGGATGCTGCAGGACACCGCCGCCGCGCATCCGCTGCGCTACGCCGCGCTGCGTTACTTCAATGTCGCCGGCGCCGATCCGCAGGGGCGGCTCGGCCAGTCCTCGCCGGTGGCGACGCATCTCATCAAGGTCGCGGCGCAAGCCGCGCTCGGCCAGCGCGCCGGCCTCGACGTCTTCGGAACCGATTATCCGACGCCGGACGGGTCGTGCGTGCGCGACTACATCCAGGTCACCGACCTCATCGACGCGCATCTTCTGGCGCTGCGCCATCTGCGCGCCGGCGGCGCCAGCTTCACCTACAATTGCGGCTATGGGCACGGCGCCTCGGTGCTTGAGGTCGTCGATGTCGTGAAGCAGGTTTCGGGAGTCGATTTCGAGGTGCGCCTCAAAGGCCGGCGCGCGGGCGATCCGGCCGCGCTCGTCGCTGGGGCCGAACGCATCAGAACGGAGCTCGGCTGGACGCCGAAGCACGACAATCTGAAGGAAATTGTGCGCCAGGCGCTCGATTGGGAGCGCCGCCTGCATAACCGGAAGGGGTGAGCGGCGGCCTCGCGGTCTCCAGCGCTCCCTTTTTCACAAGGGCGTGATCGCCGTAACGTTCCAGCCAGCTCAACGAATATCCGCATGTGGGCCATGCAGCCCGCACGCCGCTCGCGCCGCGAGCTTTTTCGTTGAGCAGTTCAGCATGACCAATAAAGTCGCCTCGGGCGCCAGCCTCGCCATCGCCGCCATCGCACTCGCCATGAACGGAGTGACCTTGACCCCGGCGTCCGCCAAATCGGCGGCGGTCCACTGCGCCGGCATCAACAGCTGCAAAGGCGCCAGCGCCTGCAAATCGGCCTAAAACGCCTGCAAGGGCCAGAATTCATGCAAAGGTCATGGCTGGCTGCCGGTGAAGTCGACGGCGTGTGCGAAGCCAAGGGCGGCAAGGTCATCTGACGGACGGGATTTTGACATCCTCGTAAAAGCCGGCGCCTTTTCAGGACCTCTTTGATCCCGGCCGGCCGGCTCCAGCGTTAAACGATGGTTCCGGCCGATTGGCGCGCCGCCCGGCGGAAAGGGCGGCAAAGCGGGCTGCTCCGAACGCCTGCAACAGACCAGTTTCATGATCCAGGGACATGACAATGCAAAAACCGGCGCCGCTGGGTTTCGGCCTGGGGCTTAGACCCAACTATTATGCCGAGATTTTGAGCGGCGAGCCGCAGATCGACTGGTTCGAGGTCATCTCCGAGAATTTCATGGGACGCGGCGGCCGGCCATCACGATCCTCGAACAGATCCGCCGCAATTATTCCATCGTCCTGCATGGCGTCTCAATGTCGATCGCCTCGACCGCGCCGCTCGATTTCGACTATCTTCGCGGACTGAAACAGCTTGCCGACCGGTTCCAACCGGAATGGATTTCCGATCATCTGTGCTGGACGGGCGTGCATGGCGTCAATCTGCATGATCTCCTGCCGATCCCCTATACGCAGGAGGCGCTGGACCATGTCGCGGACCGCATCAAAAGGGTTCAGGACTATCTCCGCCGCCGCATCGCCATCGAGAACGTCTCGAGCTACGTGACCTTTGCGGAATCCGAGATGGATGAATCGACGTTTCTGCGCGAATTGGCGGAGCGGGCCGACTGCTGGCTGCTGTTCGACGTCAATAATGTCTTCGTCTCCTCTTTCAATCACGGTTTCGACGCCGCGCGATTCCTCGACGACATCCCGCCCGAGCGCGTCATCCAGCTTCATCTCGCCGGCCACTCGGACCATGAGACCCACAAGATCGATACGCATGATCAGCCGGTGATCGAAGAGGTCTGGGCGCTCTACGCGAAAGCCTGCCGCCGGTTTGGCGCGGTCTCGACCATGATCGAGCGCGACGATAATTTTCCCCCGCTTTCCGAGCTTGTCGCCGAGCTGGATCGCGCCCGCGGGATCGCCGCCTCGACGCTTTCTTGCACGGAAGGAGTCGCCGCATGAATCTCGCCGCGCTCCAGGGCGTATTCCAGGCCGGGGTGTTGAGCGGCGATCCCGTCATCCCGGCCTCGATACAGGATGGACCGAGGCAGGATCGCGCCGCGCGGTTCGGCGTCTATCATGACGCCTATCGCTTGCGTCTCGCCGAATGCCTGTCGAATGAATATTCAGCCCTGCGCGACCAGCTCGGCGACGCGGCGTTCGGCGCCCTGATCGAAGCCTATATCGAGACGCAGCCCTCCCGCCATCGGGCCGCGCAGGACTATTGTCGCGGCCTGCCTGATTTCATGCGGGCGACGGCGCCCTGGCGGGCGCGTCGGGACATCGTTGATTTCGCCGCGTTCGAGCGTCAGCTCTCCCTCGCGTTCGACGCCGCCGATGCCCCGACGCTGGCGATCGACGCTCTCGCGCAGGTCGCGCCCGCGGATTGGCCGGATTTGACTTTCGCCTTCCATCCCAGCGTCGAGATGCTCGATCTCCTGCAAGGAACCGCGCAAGCCTATGCCCGCGCGCGCGGGGATGAGGAAGCGGAAGCCGCGCGCCAGATGCCGCCGACGGACGGCGAAACGATCCTGTTCTGGCGCAATGACGGCCGCGTTTTCTATCGCGCAATCGACGCCGGCGAGAAGCCGGCGCTGACGGAGGCCGCCAGCTTCTCGAATTTCGCGCGGCTCTGCGCCGCGCTGGCGGCGCGAACCGGCGGCGCGGATGTGACGGCGCAGGCGGCGGCCCTTCTGACGCGCTGGTTCAACGACGGGCTTGTGTCGAGGGTTGTGGTGGGCACAGATGGTTGAGGCTGGACTGCCCGCATGCAGAAGTGACAACCCCGCTTTCTCAACGCCTGATCCACGGCATGTTGCTTCCAGACACTGCCGGAGGAAGCCCAGCGCGGCGGGGGTTAAAGGCGACGGCCTCGAACGCCTAAAGCGTTTTCCGACCGAATCGATCATTCGGTCGACAAGAAATCGCCCCGCATTCAAAAGCTTGAGCATATTCCTGTCGATCAGATTGTTTCGATCTGATCGGAATATGCTCCAGGGCCGGACTCATGCCTTCGTCGAGCGAGCGCTCCGCCGACTTACGTGCGGCCCGCATCGAGCAGCGAGGCGGGCGGCCATGTGCATTTGACGACGTTGGGCTGGCATGGCCGCATGATATCCGTGCGCCAGATCACGCCTACGAGCGCGCCGTAATGCTCTTCAATCAAGGATCGCGAATATTCGGCGATTTCGCCCGCGGTCCGCGCAAGCTCGGCCACATTGCCTTGCGGGTTTGGAGAATGGTCGAGATAGCTCCCGTAGACGGCGTCGCACATCGAACGATATTTCGGCGTATTGAGGATGAGTTCATGCCAGAGTTCATCGACCCAGACCGGCGGCGCCAGAGAATATCGAGGTTTCGGGACGAGCGCCGGTAGGGAAAGGAAGCGCTTGAGCTCCCGCTCGATTACGTCGATGTATTCGAACAACTCCGGCTGGTGCCGAAAAAGGGAGCGCTTCTCCGGCGTGAGATCGAGAGCGGCCAGCACGTGAAGCCGGCTCATGACGTCGTCATCGACTCGAAGCCGGCTTCGTGGAAGCAGCCCCAGCGGACCAAGTTCATCGGTTGCGTCCATGTCGATCTCTCCCCCCATCGGCCGCGCGAACCCGCAGCCGTGACTATACCAGAGCGGCGGCGGCGGCGAAACCAAGCGGCCAGCGCCTCAGCCTTGCGGCCTCACCCCGGCCCGATCCACCCCGTAAGCTCGCGCGCGACGATAGACCGGATCACCTTCATCCCCAGCGCGCTATCGTTGAGGCAGGGGATCAGGGCGAAGCTCTCGCCGCCATTCTCGATGAAGAATTCACGGTTTTCGACGCCGATCTCGGAGATGGTTTCGAGGCAATCGACCGAGAATCCCGGCGTCAGCACGGCCATGCGCTTGACGCCTTTGCGAGCGAGCGCCTTCACCGTCTCGTCGGTATAGGGATCAAGCCACGCGGCCGGCCCGAAGCGCGACTGGAAGCTCAGCGGCATTTGCTCTTCGCTGAGCTGCAGGCGCGCGCGCAGGAGCCGCCACGTCGCCAGACATTGATCGTAATAGGGATCGCCCTTGGCGACATAGGATTTCGGAATGCCGTGAAAGGAGACGAGGATGATTTCGGGCGCAAAGTCGAGGCGCGCCAGCTCCGCGCGGACGGACTCGGCGAGCGCGTCAATATAGACCGGATCGTCGTAATAGGGCGCGGCGCGGCGCAATTGCGGGCGCCATCGCATCTTGCCAAGCGATTCCTCGACCTTGTCGGCGACGCTCAATGTCGTCGCGCCGGCATATTGCGGATAGAGCGGGACGACGAGGATGCGGTCGCAGCCGCACGCTTTCAGTTTTTCAAAGGAAGCCAGGATCGACGGCGAGCCATAGCGCATCGCCCAGTCCACCACGATGCTGGATCCGGCCTCGCCAAGCCCCCCCGCCGCGATCCAGGCGTCGAGCTTTTCGGCCTGCGACCGCGTCACCGTCTTCAGCGGGCTTTCATCCAGCGCCCGGTTCCAGATCGTCTCATAGTTCTTGCTGCTGCGCTGCGGGCGGCGCGACAGAATGATGAGGTTGAGGATCGGCCACCAGATCAGGCGCGGCGTATCGACGACGCGGCGGTCGGACAGGAATTCCTTGAGATAACGACGCACCGGCCAGTAGCCGAGCGCGTCGGGTGTGCCAAGATTGACGAGCAGCACGCCGATTTTGCCGCCATGCGACGATATGCCATTGCTCGACGCCGCGGATAACATCATGGGTTTCCGAACGCCGAGGAGAGACATGAAAGCAGAGGATCGGCCGACCCCGGCGCGGCGCGGTTAGACAGCGTTAGCCGCGATCCGATCAGTTGGCGGGACCCTCATCAAGGCGCACGATGACGTCAATGCCCGCGATCCGCTTTCCCGCCGGCAGCGCGGGAAGGTTGGACACGTCCACTTTGAGTTCTGGAATGTCGATCAGCACGCCATCGTCCAGATAGTGGTGATGCCGCACCGTATTGGTGTCGAAAAAGGTGCGCGTTCCATCGACGGCGACGGCGACGAGAAGGCCCGCATTGGTGAACTGGTGAAGGCTGTTGTAGATCGTCGCCAGCGAAATCGAGACATTCGACTCCTGCGCCTCCTCCTGCAGCCGCTCGGCGGTGAGGTGGCGCGCGCCACGCGAAAACAGAAGCCAGCCAAGCGACATCCTCTGCCGCGTCGGCCGCAGCCCGGCGGTGGCGAGCCTCATGCGCAGATCATGGAACGGACAGCCGGCCAGATCCCCGGACGTCGCCTTGGAAGGGACGTCGGCAGCGCGGCGCGATTTGGATGAAGCTTTCGGCATGGGGGGAAAACCCGTCGGCGAATCCGCGGCCCTCCGCGGATGAGAACGGCAAGTCTAGGATATTGGCGTCTTTTCGGCAACCGCGATGCAGCATGATGCGTCCAGCGCCCCGCCAAGCTCCCGATCCCCTTGGCGCCGCTTGAGAAATTGGCGATATTTCCCACATACTGAGAAATCGAAAGGATTTTTTCCGTGCCGGAGATCGTCATCTACACAACGCCGACATGCCCCTATTGCACCCGGGCCAAGGCATTGCTGCGCGAAAGGAACCTCGCTTTCACCGAAATTTCGGTTACGGGCGACGCCACCCTTCGCCGCGAAATGACGGAGCGGACCGGCCGCACCAGCGTCCCGCAGATCTTCTTCGGCGACGCTCATATCGGCGGCTGCGACGATCTCCACGAACTTCACGACTCGGGCCGGCTCGATCTAATTCTGGCCGAACAATCAAGATGATCAAATACGCGCTGCATTGTGCGAATGGGCATGCGTTCGAGAGCTGGTTCCAGAGCGGGCCGGCCTTTGACGCGCTCGCGGCCTCCAGCCTCGTCGGGTGCCCGGTTTGCCAGTCGTCCGAGGTCGCCAAGGCCATCATGGCGCCCGCCGTCGCGCGCGGCGAGCGCGGCGACGCGCCCGCGCTCTGCGAGGCGCCGGCTCCGCCCGACGCCGCGAGCGGCTCGAACGTCGCCCTGCTTGGCGCGGCGGATTCCGAGAAGCGCGCCATGATCGTCGAGCTGCGACGCCGAATTCTCGAACATTCCGTCGATCTCGGCGCCAATTTCGCCGAGGAAGCGCTGAAGATTCATCAAGGTCTCGTCGCGGACCGCCCCATTCATGGACAGGCCACCGTCGAGGAAGCCCGCCAGCTGGTGGAGGAAGGCGTCAGCATCATGCCGATTCCCCGTCTGCCCGGCGAATTCAATTAGCGATCGATCACGATGATTTTGGATTTCGATCCGAGAGCGTTGTGATCTAAAGCGACGTTCCTCCAACACGGCGCCGGATTCGATCATATGAAAATCATGTCGAGACGCGCCGTGCTGGGGCTCGTGCTTATGATCGGCTGCACCGTCGCCGCGTCGGCCGCGCCGCTGGAGCCCTCGGACCCCGACCTCAGCCGCGAAGCGCTGCTCAGCGACCCGCAAACGCCGGTGGCGGGCGACCCCAAGGGCGACGTCACAGTCGTCGCCTTCTTCGACTATAATTGCCCCTATTGCATGAAGGCCGAGCCGGCGCTCTTGAAGCTCCTCGAAACCGACAAGCATATCCGGCTGGTCTACAAGGATTGGCCGATTTTCGGCGATGTTTCCGTTTACGCCGCGAGAATCGCCCTCGCGGCCAAGTTTCAGGACAAATACACCGCGGTGCATGACGCCCTGATGGCGACGATGCGGAAGAAGGCGACGCAGGCCGAGGTCCGCCAGATCGCCCTCGCGGCGGGCGCCGACGGGACGCGGCTCGACGCGGACCTTTCCGCCCATTCCGCCGAGATCGACGCCATATTGAAGCGCACCGACAAGCAGGCGACCGCCATGGGATTTGCGGGCACGCCGGTCTTTCTGATCGGGCCTTTCCTCGTCGCCGCCGCCCTCGACCTGCCGGGATTTCAGGAGACGGTCAGCAACGCCCGCAAACGCCAAAAGCAGTGACGCGGACAGTTCCCGCGCCTGCAAAACCGGCGGCCAGGTCGTGCGCCGCAAAGCTTGTCCTTGAGGAGCCTGTCGATTTTGCCGCCCGACCAGAAGCAGCGAGCGACGACAACGCGTCGAGGCTTGCGCAGCGTCTGGCGCGTCGCGATCATGCGAGCGAAAGGGTCAGCCCCTCTTGTTCAATGGCGCGTCGAACGGCGTCGCGGGCGAGAACGCGCGCGGCATGCGCCGACCATGCAGGATACTCCGTCTGCATGGCGAGGCCGGTCGCGGCGCCCCACGAGTAAAAGACCAGAAGATATGGGTCCACGCATGAATAGTCATTCTCGACGCTCCAGCTCTTGCCGCTCAGAAGTCTTTCAATTTGGCGATAGGCCTCGACAATATTTTCCCTGCCCTTCGTCGAAATATTTTCAAATTGTGCGCTGTCGTTGATGAACCGCGCAGGGCGCCACAGCTGTCCGTAACCAATGGCGTGAACAGTGCTCGATAGCCAATTTAGCCATTCCAAACAGCGAAAGCGGGCAAGCGGTTGTGATGGCAACAAGGACGCATGTGGATAAGCCAGCGCCAGATAAACGAGAATGGCCGGCGCCTCGGTGAGAATTGTTCGATTGACCTCCAGGACCGGAACGCGACCCTTGGGATTGATGATCAAAAAAGCCGGCGACGCAGTCTTTTCCTCCGCGACCGATGTCAATTCCAGTTGATATGAGATGTTCAACTCTTCGAGCAGAATATGAGGCGCCAGAGAGCAAGCGCCCGGAGAATAATAAAGCCTAATATTATCTTCGCCTTGGACCTCTATACTTTCAAAAGGACTCTGATCGGGCATCGACATGTTCCTTGGCTCGTTTTGATATCGCCATGGATTGCATGGATAGCCGCGACCAATTTATGATCAAGAACATATTTAAAAAAGCCCGGGCGCCAGAGCATGTCTTATTCGAAGGAACATACCCAGAGCGCCAGACGCCGCATTCTCGATAGCGCGGTGCAGCTCTTTTCCAGGCGCGGCTATGACGGCGTCACGCTGGATGAGATCATGCTGGGCGCAAAGCTCACCCGTGGCGCGTTCTACGCCCATTTTGATTCCAAGCGGAAAATTTACGTCGAGGCGATTTTTCATGCGGCCGTTCATGGCCCGCTCGCCGCGCTCAACGAGAAGACCGACGAGACGGCGCTGAGAGCGATGGTTCGAGCCTATCTCGATATGGCTCACGTCAAACAGGATGGACCTATATGCCCGCTGGCGTTCCTGGTGACCGATGTCGCCAATCAAGAGAGCGAAATACGCGAAGTCTATACGCAGGTCTTCACGGATATGGTTGGCCGGGTCATGGCGTTACCGATGATCGACGATACGGAATCAGCGCTTGCGCTCAGCGCCCTGATGATTGGAGGGGTTGCCGTCGCGCGGGCGTTGAATGATGCAGGCCTCGCCAAGCGCGTTCTGGAGGCCTGCTACAAGATGAGCGAACGATTGATCCCGCCTTGCTAGACCGTTGGCTCCGCCTCCAGCCCGCGCTTGCGCAGCAGCGCCTGGGGCGCGGGCGGACGGCCGCGAAACGCCTGATACGCCGCCTCGTAATCGCGGCTGCCGCCCGCCGCATAGACGAAATCATGCAGCCGCTGCGCGACGCCGGAATCGAAGATATCGCCGCTTTCCTGAAACGCCTCGAAGCCGTCGGCGTCGAGAACTTCGGACCACAGATAGCTGTAGTAGCCGGCCGAGTAGGATTCGCCCGAGAAGATATGCTGGAAATGCGGCGTGCGGTGGCGCATCGCGACGGCGTCCGGCATGCCGATGCGCGCCAGCTCCGCCCGCTCGAAAGCCACGACATCGAGGTTTTGCGGGGCGGGGTCAAGATGAAGGCCGAGATCGACCAGAGCCGAGGCCGCATATTCGACCGTCGCGAACCCCTGATTGAACTGACGCGCGGCGCGCAGCTTGGCGAGCAGCGCCTCCGGCATCGGCTCGCCCGTCTTGTAGTGGCGCGCGAAGATCCGCAGAATTTCCGGCTGCTCAAGCCAGTTCTCGTAAAGCTGCGAGGGAAATTCGACGAAATCGCGCGCCACATTCGTGCCCGAGAGCAAAGGATAGGTCACGTCGGACAATATGCCATGCAGGCCATGTCCGAATTCGTGAAACAGCGTGCGCGCATCGTCGAAGCTCAAAAGGCTCGGCTCGCCCTCGCCGCCCTTGGCGAAATTCATCACATTGACGATGATCGGCAGCTGCCGCCCGTCGAGTTTCTGCTGGCCGCGGAAATCGCTCATCCATGCGCCGCTGCGCTTCGAGGGACGCGCGAAATAATCGCCGATGAACAGCGCGATCTCGCGCCCGTCGCGGCTCACCGTAAAGGCGCGCGCATCGGGATGATAAGGCTTGATGTCGAAGCGCTCTTCGAAGCTCAGGCCGAAAAGGCGGTTCGCCGCGTGGAACGCCGCCTCGATCATCCGATCAAGCTGCAGATAGGGCTTGATCTCGCCCTCATCGAGATCGAACTCGGCCTTGCGCCGCTTCTCGGCGTAATAGCGCCAGTCCCAGGGCGCGATTTTGAAATTGCCGCCCTCGCCGGCGACGATCGCCTGCAACGCCGCCTCCTCCCGTTGTGCGCGGAGAACGCCCGGCTCCCACACCGACTGCAACAGGTCGAGCGCCGCCTCGGGCGTCTTCGCCATCGTGTCGGAAAGGCGGAAATGGGCGAAGCTGTCATAGCCCAGAAGGCGCGCGCGCTCGGCGCGCAAGTTCACGATCTCGGCGGCGATGGCGCGGTTGTCGGTCGCGCCCTCGTTCTCGCCGCGCGCGGCCCAGGCGCGGAAGGCTTTTTCGCGCAGATCGCGCCGCGCCGAGAATTGCAGGAAAGGCTCGATGCTCGAGCGCGAAAGCGTGATCCCATATTTGCCGGGATGGCCGCGCTCGGCTGCCGTGCGCGCCGCCGCCTTGACGAGAAAATCCGGCAGGCCGGCAAGGTCGTCCGCCTCAAGGAGAAGCAGAAAGGCCTTTTCGTCGGCCAGCACGTTCTGGCCAAATTGCGCGCCAAGGCTCGCGAGCCGCTCGCTGATTTCAGCGAGGCGCGCCTTGCGGTCGGCCGCAAGCCCCGCGCCGGTGCGGGTGAAGTTCAGATGGTAGCGTTCGAGCACGCGCGCCTGCTCTTCATCGAGGCCGAGCAGCGCCTCATCGGCCTTCAAGGCCTCGACGCGGGCGAACAGCGCCGCGTTGAAATAGGTCTCGCTGCGATGGCGCGACAGGATCGGCGCCATCTGCAGTTCAATCGCCTCCAGCTCGTCATCGCTCGCGGCGCTGGCGAGATTGAAGAAAACGCCCGCGACCTTGTCGAGACTGCGCCCGCTGCGCTCCAGCGCCTCGATCGTGTTGGCGAATGTCGGCGGGGCCGGGTTTTGCGCAATCGCGTCAATGTCGTCGCGCGCCTCTTTAAGTGCAATCTCGAAGGCCGGGCGGAAATGCGCCGGCTCGATCAGCGCGAAAGGCGGCGCCTCGAACGGCCCGGTCCAGTCTTCGAGGAGGGGATTGTCTTTTTTGACGAGAGGCTGTTCCAACATGTCACCGATGGTTTTCGACTCGAGCTGCGCGCCCGATCTCGCGAACCCGCATGATAGGCGTCGCGGCAGCGCCGCGACAAGCTGCATGAAATTTGCTGCGGCCCCGCGCGGCCGCGATGCTCCGCCGGTTGATCAGAGCCGACGGACCGTGTTATCTCTAGCTGGACTGTACGAAATTTACGACAATAGTGGCGATGAATAGCGGGCGGCGGAGCTTGACATGATCGAAAAGGGCGCGAGCGCGCAGTCTATAAAAGGTCGCCCTTCCACGGATCTTCTGTCTCCGGACATCGTTAAATTTTTTATTCCCGCGCTTTATGCTTTCGTTCTTGTGTGGCTCGCCGCCTGGTTCGTCTACGGCTTTTGGTATTGGGAAGACGACGCCTTCATTCATCTGGAATTCGCGCGGAGCGTCGCCGAAGGGCGCGGCTTCGCCTTCAATGGCGTTTTGACCTACGGCGACACGTCTCCGCTGTGGGTTTTGCTGCTCGTCGGCGCCCATGCGCTGATTCCGGCCTGGATTCCGGCCGGCAAGACGCTGATGGCGCTGAGCGGCTTCGCCGCTCTCGCGGCGACCCGCGGCGTCGCCCTGAAACTTGCGCCGGAGGGCGTCGCGCCACAGCTGTTCGCGGCCGTCCTCGTCGCTCTGGTCGCGCTGAACCCCTATTTCATCTATTGGCTCCTCTCCGGGATGGAGGCGCCTCTCGCCATCGCGGTGAGCCTCTGGATCATCTCGGCCGCCGCGATCGGCCCCGCCACCTGGACGAAATTCTGGGTCGGATGCGCGCTCGCCGGCCTGTCACCCTTGCTGCGGCCCGAACTCGCCTTGCTGGTTCTGATCGTCGCGCCGTTCTTTCTGCTGCGCGCGCTGCGCCTCACCGAAGGCAAGCCGATCGGAACGCGTCTCGCCGTGCTCGCCCTCGCCGCCGTCCTTGGCGCCGGTCCGCTCGCCGCCTGGCTCGCCTACGCCCATCACGCCTTCGGCGTCATCATCTCGAACACCAACGCGGCGAAGGCGGAATTCGGCAAGAACTCTGTCCTGCAACGCCTCGCCTCCGTATTTGGCTTCGGCGCGCCGCTGATCCTGATTTTCGTATTGACCTATCCCCTTTACGCCATCTTCGCTCTGACCCGGCCGCGCGTCTCCGGCGCCCTCGCGGACAAGCTGAAGGCCGTGCCCACCGCCATCTGGATCATCGCCGTCTGGACGATCCTGACATGCGCATTCTACGTCGTGAACCGCACCTATGTGCAGACGCGCTATGTGCTCGTCTTCACGCCCGCGCTTCTGATCCTGGTATTTTACGTGATCTCGGGGCTGAAGCGCCCGGCGCTGACCTATGCAGCCGTATTGTTCGCGGCGCTCAGCGCCGCCGCCGTGAGCCTCCTCGTCGCGCGCCCCTTCGTCGCCAACAAGATGGAGGCAATCCGCAAGACCAGCGAACTCGTGGCTTTCATTAAAACCCTGCCCGCCGATCAGCCGGTCGCCATATACGCGATCGGCCAGATCGCCTTCGAATCGCGGCATCCGATCGTCGACACCGGCGGCATCACCCGCCCCTCGGTGATTCCCCTGATGAACGACCCGGCGCGCGTGATCGCCTGGGCGAAACAGGAGGGCGCCCGTTACGCGGTGCAGGACACGGCGCCCGAGGCCGGCGCGAAGCTCGTCCATGATTCAACCAAGCCCTTCGCCGGCTGGACCCTTGACCTGCGCCAATTCTCGAAAAACCAGCCCCTCCGAGTCTGGGCGCTGGCGCCGGCAGGGGCGGATGCGCCCGCGGCGACGCAATAGCCCCCTTGGCTCGCCACGCGAGCGAGGCGGCCGGCGTCTCGAATCCGCCCTGCGCGATGCGTCGGTTGGCCGCGCGCCCTCACGCTGCGACAGCCGGTCAGCAAACTGCATGTGCGTCGCGCTTTCCGATTAGCGCGTCCGCGATGGCCTCGGAAATCGGCACGCCGCCGTGAATCTCGACGAACAGGAACTGACCAGCCGGGTTGATTTCAAGGAAGACATATTCGCCACTCGTCGAGAGGATCAGGTCGACGGCGCCGTAGCGCAGGCCCAGGCGCTGGCGCAGGAGGCGCAAACGATTTTCGATCTCGTCCGGCAGTTTGCAGGGGCGGATTTCCGAGTCCCTTTCCAGCCGCCAGTCGAGGGGCGCGGGATCTTTTCTCGACCGGATAGAGGCGGACAGAATGACGTCATCCACCATGGTCGCCCGGATGTGCGTCCCGGCGTCGATTTTTTCCTGAAAGATCGTCGGCGCGAGCTTCGCCGCGTCGAGCGCGGCCTCGTGACTGCCGTCGAATTTGGTCGTTCCCGTAAATTGGAACGCCGTTCCTGACAACGTCTTGAAAATGACCTCCGTTTTCGCCGCGGCCACGAATTCTCGAATGTCTTCGACACGGTTCGAAACGATCGTTTTTGGAATGCGAAGTCCCACCATTTGCGCGGCGCGCAGTTGCAGCGGCTTGAACTCGGCGGTCGCCTCGGCGACGCGCGGATTGATCACATTCGGGATCGCCTGAATCAGGCTCTGGAAATGGTCACGGCACTGCGTGTAGGCGAATCTGGCGACCGTCGGATCCGCGATCCTTGGGGAAATGTCATGCGCGCTCAATCGGCGAATCCACAAGCCCTTGACCGCGCTGCTGCTTATGCTGCCTGCCGGGCCAATGATGACGTCATCGCACGCGGGCCCGTCATAGCAGGTCGTGATTTCGGAACGCGTCGGAAAATCCGCTGCGTTCAATATTGCGCAATCTTCGCCGCGGACCTCGAGCCTGCGCGCCACCACCTGCGCATGAACGTCGGCCGGATCGGCGACGATTAGAATCATGAGCGCCGATAGCGCCAATACGGGCGCGGCGGATCAGGCCACGGCCACCCGCCGCCAGGGCGCCCTGGCCATCCGCCGGGTGGAAAACCGGGGCCGCCCGGCGCTCCGCCGGGGCCGGGGTCGCCCAGGGTCGATTGGTCGTTGTTGCCGTCGACGACCGAGTAGTAGTAATCGTCCTCGTCGGCCGGATCATCTGTTTGCTGGAATCGGTCATATTCCCATCGGTCGTAACATCCGTGTAGGTCGCGTCGGTCGCGGTGGTGCGCCTGAGGATGGTGATTGTTTGATCCGTCCCGGCCGCGCCGGGGGCCCAGCCGAGATTCTCCAGGCCGACGGCGCGGTAAAAAAGCGCCTCGCGCTCGTAGCGCGGCGCCATCTCCGCCGCGGTAAATCGCGATGGCTCGACTCGCGCAATGGCCGCGACCACGAAAGGCACATCGCTCGCCGACGGCAATTCCGACGATCTGGAAATTCGTTTGACGGTTCGCGTCGGCAGTTCGAGGAGGACAACGAACGATTCGTCGAGAGCGATCGGTCCGCTGTTCGCGCCCGGGCGAAAGACAAAACGCAACGGAAAAGACATCAGCGACGACCCGAAGCCGCGCAGCGGTTCGATGGCGACCAACTGATAGTCGCGACCGAGAAGTTCGCGGATCGCCGATTGAACATCGCCATCGCCGAGTGCAATCGCCTTGGCGTTGACCGCGTGATCGATGGAGCCGATGGACTCGGCCCTGGCCCTCTCCACCAGATCGTCGACGACATCAGAGTCGTCCTTATGTGCGTCTCCCCTGGCCATGGCTCCCTCCCATGCGGCGGGCCTTCATATTCACGGCCCGTTTGCGTCATATTGACGCATTCGCGGCGCGATGCCAAGCGGGACTGCAGCTTCAGACAGGCTTCAACGACGATGAACTACCGCCCCTCGCCGGCCTCGAACAGCGCCTCAAGCCCGGCGCGATAGTTCGGATAGGCGAGGTCCACCCGCAGCTCCTCCTTCAGCTTGCGGTTCGAGACGCGCTTGTTTTCGGCGTAGAAGCTGCGCGTCATTGGCGTAACGCCCTCCGCCGTCTCGATATCCTCTTCAGGCGGCGGTTCGACGCCGAGGAGCTTGGCGGCGAAGGCGACGACGTCCTGCGGCGGCGTCGGCGCGTCATCCGTGACATTCCAGATTCCGCCCGGCCCGACATGGGCGATGGCGGCGGCGATGGCGCGGCTGATGTCCTCGACATGGACCCGGTTGAATACCTGATCCGGCTTGACGTAGCGATGCGCGCTGCCCTCCTTCAGATTGACCAGCGCGTTGCGGCCCGGACCATAGATGCCGGCGAGCCGCAGGATATGCACCGTCTTGTCAGGCCCCTTGCCGATCGCAACCCATGATTTTTCGGCGTGCAGCCGGGTGACGGAGCGCGGCGAGAGCGGCTGCGGCGCGCGCGTCTCGTCGACCCATTCGCCCTTCCAGTCGCCATAGACGCCAATGGTCGAGAGATAGATGATGATCTGCGGCGCGCGCAGATTGGCGATGCGATGGCCAAAGCGCGCCAGCACCGGATCGACCGAAACGCCGGGCGGGATCGAGACGAGCAGCACATCGGCGGCGAGCGCTTTTTCAGCGAGCCCCGGGTCTTCGCGCTCCGGACCGAAGACGAAGGTCTCGATCCTGTCGCCCGCGAGCGCCGCCGCCTTGTCGGCGTTGCGCACGGTGCCGGCGATCGACTCGAAGAGATCGCCGAAGCGCGCGATGAAATCGAGCGCGCAATAGCCAAGACCAAACGCAAAAAGCTTCATGAAGACCGGCCTTCTTCCCTGTTGATCGCGGAATCGGGCGTCCAACGCCCCTCCGCCTTTTCGTCACGCGCCCCGGCTCCGCTCGAAGCCGCTTCAGCCGCCGCCCATTCCCGCAGGACGTCCGCGTCTTCCTCGCATGCGCCAAGCGCGGGCGCCAGCGCCGCGAGCCTTGACGGCGCGAGGCGCGCGAGCGCCCAGACCGCCATGGCGCGCACGAGCGGCGAAGCGTCGTCCAGTCGTTCTGCGACGACCCCGGAAAGCGCGGCGTCGCCCGAATTGCCCGCCGCGATCAGGACGTTGCGCATGAAGCGCGCGGCCCCGATCCGCTTGAGCGGACTTCCAGCAAACAAAGCCCTAAAGCCGCGCTCATTAAGGCGAAGCAGCGTTTCGAGCGTCGGCGCACAGAATTCTTCGCGCGCGGCGAGCTTCAGGTCCTGCGCAGTCTTGGCGAATTTGTTCCACGGGCAGACGGCGAGGCAATCGTCGCAGCCATAGACGCGATTGCCGATGGCGGCGCGAAATTCAACCGCGATATGGCCCTTGTGCTCGATGGTGAGATAGGAGATGCAGCGGCGCGCGTCGAGCGCGTAAGGCTGCGGAAAGGCGGCCGTCGGACAGATGTCGAGGCAGGCGCGGCAGGCGCCGCAATGATCGCTCTCGGGCGCATCCAGCGGCAGCGGCAGCGTCGTGAAGATCGAGCCGAGAAAGAGCCAGGAGCCGAACTCGCGCGAAACGAGATTGGTGTGCTTGCCCTGCCAGCCGAGGCCCGCGGCCTGCGCCAGCGGCTTCTCCATCACGGGCGCGGTGTCGACGAACACCTTGACCTCCGACGCGCCAAGGCCCTCCGTGCGCGCCGCGGCGACAAGCCAGCCGGCGAGCTGCTTGAGGCGCCCCTTGATGACGTCGTGATAGTCGCGGTTGCGCGCATAGACCGAGATATTGCCGGCGCTCTTATTCGACAGCCCCGCAAGCGGATCGCCGGCCGGCCCGTAATTCACCCCCAGCATCAGGATGCTGGCGGCCTCCGGCCAGAGCGTGGCGGGATCGGCGCGGCGCGCCGCCGTCGACGCGAGCCAGTCCATGTCGCCGGCAGCGCCCGCAGCGAGCCAGGCGGAAAGCCGCGCGCCGGCGCCTTCGATCGCAGTCGGAGTGGTTGTTTTGCAGACGTCGAAACCAAGCTCCAGCGCCTTCGCCTGAAGCGCGCTCAGAAGTCGAGATCCGCGTAGACCGGCGCTGGCGTCAGGCCCGGCATGCGATCGGCGAGAAGCGGGCGGAACGAGGGGCGCGACTTCACCCTGGCGTACCAGTGTTTCGCCGTTTCGTATTCTTCCCATGGCACGTCGCCCAGAAAATCGACGCAGGACAATTGCGCCGCCGCCGCGAGATCGGCGTGCGAAAGCTGGTCGCCGCCAAGCCATTTCCGGCTGCCTGCGAGATAGGCGATGTAGCGCAGATGGGTGCGGATATTGGACCGCGCCGCGCGGACGAGATCCATGTCCGGCGCGCCGCCGCCCCGCTCGCGCGGCATGGTTCGCTTATAGACCTTTTCGGTGACGAGCCAATCGGTGACCTCGCTGAAGAATTTCCGGCCGAACCAGTCCATCAGGCGGCGCACCTCGACCCGGCGCAGCGGATCGTCCGGCAGAAGCCTGTGCTTGCCGAGCGCGAGGCCGCGCGTTTCGTCGAAATATTCCGCGATCACATTGGCGCCCGGGATGACGATGCCGGGCTCCTCGACGAGAAGCGGCGTCTGCCCGGCCGGATCGAGAATGAGAAAATCGCGCCGCCGCTCGAAGACATTTTCTTCGATAAGCTGCGGTTCAATCCCGTATTCCCCGAGAAGGAGCCTGACGAAACGCGAATGGGCGCAGAGCGGATGATGATAGAGCGTTATCATTCAGCTTCGGGTTCGGGAGGGGGGATTGGCGCGATCTAAGTCGTCGCCCGGACAGGCTTCCCAACTTCAGCTTAAGACTTCGTTAATGCTGGCGTCGTCGCGCTCAAGCCTCGGCGAGATCGAGGCGCTTTTCGATGCGCGTCAAGCGCGTATCAAAGCGGTCAAGACGAACGGATTGCTCGGCGAGCTGAACCTGAACATGCGCAAGATTCGTTTCGAGATGCCCGACCCGCACAGTCAAATCGTCGAGCCGCGTTTCCACGCGATCCACCGCGGCGCGGATATGGCGCAGGTGCTCAAGAACGATATTGTCCGTGTTTTCGCTCATTGGTTCAGCTTCGACCGTCAGACGATCCTTGTCAATTTGGCGCCAGCTACATCATGCAGCAACTTCCTCAATCCGCCGCAAATAAGGGAACGGCTGAAGTAGCCTTTGCCTTAAAAATTTCTGCGACCTGAAATCCATCACAATCCATCGAATACAAATCGATATACAGCCGGTCGGGGGTTTTATATCTCGCGAACAGCCAGCTTGGCTCTAAACTTGACAAATACCTATCGTGAAAGAAGCAAGGCGTCCTTAATGTGAGCCTGAGGCCGACTATAGTTCTCATGTTGCAAACTTCTTCAATTTTTTTAACGTCCTGCCACATGATAGGCTCTGCGAGCGATCTTGCATCGATAAAACCGCCCGTTCCGATTACCAAGTCCCCCAATAAGTTTCTTATGACTGTAAAATAAATCACCACAGTAATAGATGGAAACGAAATCGCACATGAAAATAGTATAATAACTGCACGGACATGAAACATTCTGTCACTTACAGTCACCCTTGCGCCAAACAAAACAGTATATAGTAGAACCATCATTCCAAAAACAAAGACGGCATACCCAATTCCGCTCAACAGAGCACACAACGGGCCTCTTCCTCGATCCTTGACTTTCAGTGTGAGTGGCAAATTGATGCTGACTGGCGGCGCCGTGGTCACCCAAATTTGCGGCGGCGCAGGTACTTTGACCACTCCAGGCGGCCCAACGTCATAGGGCTCCACTTTGCCGTCGTCGAACGCAGCATTCGCGTCAGGCGGATGCGCCGAGCCGCTCACCGCGTCCGCCTCACGCCTCCACCGCCTCCTCGCGCGGGATGACGTCGACCTCGACGTCGACGTCCTGCTCGCGCGTGCCGAGGATGATGCCCGCGACCGGGGAAATATCGGCGTAATCGCGGCCCTTGGCGAGCACGATGTGGTCATTGCCGATCAGCATGGAGTTGGTCGGATCGAGATCGACCCAGCCGGCCCCTTCGCCGCACCAGACCGACACCCAGGCGTGCATGGCGTCGGCGCCCTGCAGCCGCTTCTTTCCCGGCGGCGGAATGGTGCGGATGTAGCCGCTGATATAGGCCGCCGGAAGCCCAAGCCCGCGCAGGCCGGCGATCATGATATGGGCGAAATCCTGGCAGACGCCGCGGCGCTTCTCGAACGCCTCGGAAATCGGCGTCGAAACCACGGTCGCCTTGGTGTCGTATTTGAAATCGGCGCGCATCCGCCGCATCAGATCGATCGCGCCTTCGAGCACAGGCCGCCCGGCCGCAAAACTCGTGCGCGCATAATCGGCGGCGGGCGCAAAACGCGGCGCGTAGCGGCTCGGATGCAGGAAATGGGCGGGCGAATCCTTGTCGAGAGAGGCGCTGTCGAAAGCCTCCTCCCGCACCGCCTCGAAGGGCGCCGTCGAATCGGCCCGCGGCGACGGCGCGCGATCGACGTCGATTGACGTGTCGACTGTGACGATCAGATCGGAATGTTCGGTCGCGATCGTCAGCGACGTCACCTTGTTGCCGAAAAAGCAGACGCGCTCGGACATTTGGGTCGGCGCCGGATCGATCGTCATCTCGGTTTGAAGAACCGTCTGTCCCGGCAGATCGATCGGCGTCAGCCGCAAGGCGCAATGCGCGTATTTGACGGGCGAGCCGTATTCGTAGGTCGTGACGTGGTGAATGTCGTAGATCACGCGAGGCCGCTCCACCGGTCCGCGCGCGCATTATGCGGACCCTGCAGAAAGTAGCGCGCCGCGACGGCTTCCGCTAGATCGAGAAGGCTTTTCTCGAAGCTCAGGATTCTATCGGTGTCGAGGTCGGCGGCGACGGCGGTGGTGACCTCGGCGGTGAGCTTGACGATCTGGCGGTGCGGCTTTTCCGGCATGCCGTCATCGCTCAGCACAGGCAGGCTTTCCAGATGTTCGCCGAGCCGCTCCAGCTGGAACGCGACCGAGCGCGGGTTGAAAGGATCCAGCACGACCATGTCGCGGACGGTCCAGAGTTCGACGCCCATCAGATAGCGCGACCGATAGGTGATCTGCGAATCGGCGAGATCGAGCAGAACCTCGAGATCGTCGGAGGGCGCCGTCGGGCCGGCGAACTGACGCGCGAAGCGGCAGGAATTGATGGCGCGCTCGACGCGCCGGCCAATGTCGAACAGGCGCCAGCCGGCGCCGCGGTTCATGTTCTCCTGCGCGAGGCCAGAGATCGCGGCGATGGTGCGCAGCGCGGCGTCGACCTGGTCATAGGCGTCGGCTTCGCTGAGCATCGGCTTCTGATCAGCGCCGAGGGTCTGGTCGAGTTCGCCGATCAGCCGCGTCGTGTCGGACGACAGCCGTTCGCGGATGACGGAGGCGGCGCGGCGCGCGTCGCGCACGAGCGACAGCGCGGAGCCGTAATTCTCCTCGCTGTGCAGCGCGATGGCGCAGAGCGACAATGGATCGCCGGCGGCTGACTTTGGCGCGGCGTGCCAGGCGACGAGAAGGCCGATGACCTTGGAGACCGTCCAGCCCGTGGTTCCGGTGTCCGCGTCGGTGTTGATCATCCGCCCGGCGAGGCAGCGGATCAGCCGCAAGGTCGCCTCGACCCGCTCGAGATAGCGCCCGAGCCAGAACAGATTGTCGGCGGCCCGGCTCGGCAGATTGCCCATAAGCCGCCGGATCCGCGCCGTCTCGTTGGTCGGCAGCAGGGTGATCATTTCGACCGGCTTGTCGGCGAGCACCCAGACATCGGCCGACTGCACGCCGGCGCCCATCGACACGGCGCGCGCGTCGGCGCGGTCGGAGATGCGGCAGAAGCCGCCCGGCATGATGGTCCAGCCATTTTGCGTTCGCGCCGCATAGACGCGCAGGACGAAGGGGCGCGGCGTCAGGCGGCCGTCGTTCCAGACCGGCGTGGTCGACAGATTGACGACCTCCTGCCCGACATAATCGATTCCGCGCTCGCCGATGGCGGCGATCAGGCGGGTCTTCTCGTCGGCAGTGAGCAGCCCCGCGATGACCGGCTGATGCCGCGGAAAGCGCAGCACCGGATTGCCGAAGGCGCCGCCAATGGCGAGATTGTCCATATCCGCGATGACGGAGGCGCGCTCATTCTGCTGACCGCACCACCAGGTCGCGATATTGGGCAGGCGCAAATCCTCGCCCATCAGTTTGCGGCACAGTTTCGGCATGAAGCTCATCATCGCCGGGGCTTCGAGCACGCCCGAGCCAAGCGCGTTGGCGAGCGCCACCCCGCCCGCGCGGACCGCCTCGACGAGGCCGGCGACGCCAAGGCGCGACTGCCCGTTGAGTTCGAGCGGATCGGCGAAATCGCTATCGATGCGCCGCCAGATCACGTCGGCGCGCTTCAGCCCGGCGATGGTGCGCACATGCACCTTGTCCTCGCGCACCGTGAGATCGCCGCCCTCGACCAGAATGAAGCCGAGATAGCGGGCGAGATAGGCCTGCTCGAAATAGGTTTCGTTGAGCGGCCCGGGCGTCCACAGGCAAATGCGCGGATCGGAGCGATCGGCGAGCGCCGTGAGGCCGGAGCGGAACGCCTGAAAAAAAGGCGCCAGCCGCTCGACGTTCATATCGCGGTAGAGCGCCGGGAAGGCGCGCGAGAGCACCAGCCGGTTGGCCAGCGCGTAGCCGGCGCCGGAAGGCGCCTGGGCGCGGTCGCCGAGCACCCACCACCGGCCGTCGGGACCACGGCCGAGGTCGGCGGCGTAGAAATGCAGGAATTTGCCGCCTGTCGGCGTCACGCCATGCAGGGGCTGGAGGAAATCGGCCGAACCCGTGACGGCCGCGGCCGGCAGGTCGCCGGCGGCGATCAGCGCGCCTTCGCCATAGATGTCGGCGAGGACGCGCTCCATCAGCTCCGCGCGCTGCTCGACCCCTTCCGCGATGTGGCGCCACTCATTGTCCTCGATGAGGAGCGGCAGATGCGACAGCGGCCACGTCCGCTCGCGCGCATCGCCATAGCTGCGGTAGGAGACGCCGGCCTCGCGGATATGGCGGTCGGCGGTGGCGAAGCGGCGGCCGATGTCGTCGGCGCCGAGATCGGTCATCGAATTCAGGTAGCGCAGCCAATAGGGGCGCGGGCGGCCGTCCTCGCCGATGAATTCGTCGGGGACGCCGGCGAGCGGCTTGTAATCGGCGATCAGCGCGGCGAGGCGTTGGGCCGCGGTCGTCTCCTCGCTGGCCGAGATTGCGTCGCTGATGCTCATGAGGCGGATTGCTTCGGCCGGAAGGATTTGAGGACGGCGGCGTCGGTGTCGAGCCAGGCCGCGCCGATGAGATCGAGGCAATAGGGCACGGCGGGAAACACCGCGTTGAGGCAGGTCTCGATGGCGGCCGGCTTGCCCGGCAGATTGATGACGAGGCAGGCGCCGCGATGGGCGGCGATCTG
>Ga0182014_10000170_pt1 | contig 78643 bp, 69 predicted proteins | sample 612S2DmetaG_FD_120489 | JGI IMG/M metagenome (GOLD analysis project Ga0182014, IMG submission 120489) | Permafrost microbial communities from Stordalen Mire, Sweden - 612S2D metaG | ecosystem: Environmental > Terrestrial > Soil > Wetlands > Permafrost | place: Sweden: Stordalen | collected...
ACGTGTTGGGTTTGACCGACGAGGATCTGCTCGGTTCCATCCTGCAGGATTGTCAAAAGCACCGGCCTCTGGGGTTGCAATTGTCTGCGAAAAAGCAGCCGCCAAATTTGCCGGGGGTGCGCGATCGCTGGAAGTATGTGAAGTATCTTCATTCGCGGACCATTTTGCCGTCCACCGCAATTCTCGGCAGCCTGGGATGCCCTTACACCTGCAGCTTTTGCGTGGATGCAGAAATTCCCTATCAAGCGCTGGAGTTCGACAGCATGAAGGAAGACCTGCGCTTCCTTCAGCGCCATATGCGGCGTCCCCGGGTAGTCTGGCATGATCCCAATTTTGGTGTGCAGTTTGATAGGTATCTCGATCTCATCGAAGAGGCGGTCCCGCCCGGTTCAATCGAATTCATTGCCGAGAGTAGTTTGTCCCTTCTCTCCGAGTCCCGCCTGCCGCGGTTGAAGCGCAATGGCTTCAAGGCGGTTCTTCCCGGTATCGAATCCTGGTATGAACTGGGCAACAAGTCTGGCAGCGGAAAATCTGCGGGTTTGCGAAAGATGCAGGACGTGACCAAGCGCGTGCAACTGATCCTTTCGCAAATTCCGTATGTACAAACCAATTTCGTGTTTGGTTTGGACTCGGACGAGGGCGAGGAGCCTTTCGAACTGACAAAGCAATTCATCGAGTCAGTGCCGGGAGTCTTTCCCGCCTGCGCCTTGCTTACGTCTTACGGCCAGAGCGCTCCGCTCAGCCGAAGCTTATCGCAACAAGGTCGAGTAACTCCGGTGCCTTTCCCTTTTCTGTACAGCGGGTTCATTTCCAACGTGAAGCCGCTCAACTACTCGTGGCCGGCCTTCTACCGTGCCATGGAATCTCTCCTTAAACACGCGTTTTCGTGGCGCATGGTTCGCCGCAGAGCGCAGGCCGTTCGTGGTAGCAGCGTGCAGACTATTCATTTGATACGCGCGCTTTCCGCGGAAGGGCGCGGACGAGTAGCACAGTTGGCTTACTTTCGGCAGCGACTGGAAACCGACATTGAACTGCGGGATTTCATCGAGGGTGCCAGCCAAAAGGTCCCGGAATGGATGACACGCAAAGCGCGTGAGGACCTCGGGTCGATGCGCTGCTGGCTTCCGGAGTCGCCGCTGTCCTACAACTGTGCGGACGACGCTCCGTCCGAAGTGCTCGTACCTCGTATTGCTTCCGCACGCCTTTTTCCGGCAAATGACCGACGGCAGGAAGACTCTCAATCTTCGCCGTCTTAGTTTGTTGCCTTTGGGGTTGCTCTTGAGTATGCTGTTGGTCATCGGCAGCGTTTGTCTGTGGGGACGACGCTCATTTGGGATCGTTCGGTGCGCTGTGCGCCAGCGATATTCGTGATTCTTGAACTCCGCAACGAGTCTTGTTGCTCTGTCTGGGGCAGGTAATGAGATGTTTCTTTGGTCTCGAGTTGCGTTCCGCCCTGCGGTTACCCTAGGCGCTTATCGGCCCTAATGTAGCCTTTGTCAGTTTTTTGCCCGTGGCCCAAGGGCCATTGTTTGCGGGTCTCCGGGGTGAGGTTCCCGAACTTCAAAGGTAAGGAGCGCACGAGATGGGACAGTTGGTGACAATTGATTCGGACATCGCCAGCAAGACTTTACGACCTGCCGTGCACCACTACCAGGCTTATCGACCCCGCCCTTTCACCCGCGAGCAGCGTGAAAATACGACTGTCCTTTTCGGTGGGCTTACCTGGAAGCATGAACGCCTCATGCAAGGCGCCTTACATAATCTGAAATACAAAGCTGAGCCCTTGCCGAACATCGCGCGCGAAGATCTTGACGCCGGCAAAGAGTTGATCGACGTAGGTGCCTGCTGCCCGACGATCTTCACTACCGGAAGCCTGGTGAACTTCCTGAAGCAGCAGGTCACTGTCCACGGGACTGACGCTGTGAACCAGAAGTACGTGTATCTCACAGCGGGCGCTTGCGGTCCGTGCCGCTTCGGGCAGTATCACGAGTCGTATGCGATGGCCCTGGATGGACTGGGGCTGAGGGATTTTCGCGTTTTCCTGCTGGCCCAGGATGAGCTTGACCAGGGTGCGACCGGCGGCGGAGGCATTGACATCGACTTGCCTCTCAGCATGGGCTTGATTTGGGCAATTTTGTGCGGCGACGTGATCTCCGACCTGGAATATGCGACCCGGCCCTTTGAAGTGAATCCCGGACAGACCAACGCCGTCCTCAAGGATTCCATCGAGTACATGTATTCTGTTTTTAACCGCCGGCCGCAGCAGGGCAAGAAACTCGCGACAATTGCCTGGCACCTCACCAGCGGCTACTTCACTAAAGCGCTTCGCGAAGTCCGCAAGAAATGGGATGCAATCGAAGTCGATCGCACGCGCGCAAAAGCTCGCGTCAAGATTACCGGCGAGTTCTGGCTTCAGACGCATGAAGGCGAGGGCAATTACAACATCAAGAGATGGCTGGAGCAGGAGGACTCGGAGGTGCTCCCGCCTCCTGTCGCAGTGTGGCTGCACTACCTCATGCATCCTTTGATCCGGAAGCTTGAGCATCGGCACTCAAAAAGCAAGCATCCCAAGCGCGATGAATTCTTGCTGAAGGTGGCTGAACGCCTGTATGTCGCCACCTACAACCGTTTTCGCAAAGCGCTCGCGGATATTCCCAATGAACTTCCCGACCAGATGGAGCTGAAAAATCTGGCCGAACCGTTCTACCACTTCGAACTGCGCGGCGGCGAAGGCCACATGCTGATTGGGAAGGCCCTCTATGCCTATCACCACAAGAAAGCCCACATGGTCTGCGAGCTTTCTCCTTACTCGTGCATGCCAAACAGCATGTCGATCGGATCGATGGCCAATGTGATAGGAAAGCACCCCGATCTGCTGTACGCGCCGATCGAAGTCAAGGGTGATGCGGAAGTGCATGCGCTCTCGCGTTGCCAGATGATCCTCACCGAAGCCAAGAAACGCGCGCAGTCCGAGTTCGAAGAAGTTCTGGCAAAGACCGGGCTCACGGTCCAGAGGATTCGCGAGTACGAAAGAGAGCATCCTGAGTTGCGCCGCGCCACTTACAAGGTTCCGCACAAGGGGTATTCGGGGACCTCCGCGAATTACGTGCTGCATCTCGCGTACGATCGTCAATTGGCGCCGGCCTGAGCCTCACTTAAGCTGGCGCACAAACAGAGTTGAAAAGGGGAGACTTGGGAAAGGCATTCGTCCATATTGAAGAACTGCAAGGGACGCCGGACGCGCCTCTGTTTCCGTCGCCATCGCCTGCGGTTTTCGAGGGCGAAAGTTTAGTCTGCGGCCTCGATGTCGGAAGCACTACGTGCAAGTATGTCCTGGCTACGCCGCGAGGCGATCTTCTGGCACAAGCCTATGAACGCCACGACACCCGCCAGGCGGAGAAAGTTCTTCTCTTCCTCACCCTGCTGGAGTCGAAACACGGTTTCCAACCGGGGCGAGACCGCGTTTTCTTTACCGGCTCAGGCGCGGGCTTGGTGGCTCCGCTGGTTGGCGGAAAAACAGTGCAGGAAGTCGTGGCCGTTGCCGCGGCTGTTGAGAAACTTCATCCCCAAGTTCGTTTCGTCAGTGAAATCGGCGGGGAAGATATGAAGACCATTTTCTTCCAAGGCGACGGAGCTACCCGCAGTAAGCAGGTGCTCATGCAGAGCGCGTGCTCCGGCGGCACGGGCACTTTCATTGAGAAGACCGCGCGCAAGTTCGAGATTCCGACGGAGACGCTTTCGAAGATGGGCTATGTGGGATGGCCGCTGCATAAGATCAGCAGCAAGTGTGGAATTTTTGCCGAAGCGGACGCCAATACACTCCTGAAAGCTGGGGTCCCGATCGAAGAGATTATCGCTTCCTTGTTCGAGGCAGTGGTGTATCAGAACCTGGCGACGCTCACTCGTGGAAATACTCCGATGCCGGAAATCCTTCTGCTCGGCGGTCCCAATCTTTTCTTTAAGGGCCTGCAGGAAGCTTGGCGTTTCCACTTGGGAAAGGTCTGGAAAGAGCGCAAAGTGCCGGTTCCCGACGCCGATCCTGCTTCGCTGATCCGCGTTCCTGACAACGCACTATATTACGCGGCCCTCGGATGCGTGGAAGTGGCCTTGCGCGAGAATCGCGTAGCCGGTCTCTACACCGGCGCCGACAAGCTCAAACACTGGGTCGAAACAGGCCAAACTGAAGAGAAAAAGAAATTAGGACGAAAAGGACTTTCCAAAGACATTCAAGACCTGGCGAGCTTCAAAGCTAAATACGATGTCCACCAGCCCGTCACCGCACCCACTCACGGCGCCGGCAAAAATCTTGGCCCCGTTCTTCTGGGGTGCGACTTCGGATCGACGACCTCAAAGGCCGTCCTGGTTTCTCCGGAGAAAGAGTTGGTCTTCTCCTGCTACGCCTTGAGTAAAGGCAATCCCATCGAAGATGCCAAGGCTTTGTTCCGTCAGATTCGTCAGGTCGTGAAAGACCACGACATCCTCGGCCTTGCGCTTACGGGATATGGCAAGGACCTGCTGAAAGGGATCCTCGGCGCGGATTGCCCCGTTGTCGAGACCATTGCCCACGCCTCCGCGGGTCTTCATTTCTTCCCAGATGCTGATTGCATATGCGATGTGGGAGGCGTGGACGTAAAGATCATGATCCTTCACAACGGCACCGTCACCGACTTCCGCCTCAACTCGCAGTGTTCGTCCGGGAACGGAGCTTTCCTGCAAGGTGTTGCCGAGCGGTTCAACATCCCCATGGGTGACATGGCTGACGGAGCCTTTAAGGCAGAAGCTATCCCACGACTCTCCATGGGATGTGGCGTATTCCTGCAGAGCGATATCGTCAATCAGCAGCGCAAGGGATGGCAGGCGGAAGAGATTATCGCCGGTCTCTGCGCGATCTTGCCGCTTAACGTCTGGATTTACGCTGGCGGTCTGAACAACCTGCGGCAAGCCGGAAAGAAATACATCCTCCAGGGTGGAACCCATCGCAACCTCGCGGTGGTGAAGACGCAAGTCGACTTCATCCTGAGTAAGGTTCCAGACGCCGAGGTGGTCGTGCATCCTTATTCTGGCGAGGCCGGCGCGATCGGCGCTGCCCTGGTTGCCCTTGACTGGTGGAAGAATGGCGGACAGACCGTGTTTCGCGGCTTCGATTCCATTGAGGCCTTGTCGTATACAACGTCCACTTCGGTGGATACCGTATGTCATTGGTGCCCGGTGAATTGTCAGCGCAGCTTCATCGACGTCAAATTGCTGGAAGCGCAGGGCCGTCCCTGGAGCAAGGTTCCTCTGGCCGCGGGATGGGAGCGGGTGATCGTCAACAACTCGTGCCCCAAGGGATTGGTCGAAGACTTAAGCGAAATGAGAGTCATCAAAGCGGAAATCGAGAAAACCAAGAATGCCTATCCGAATATCGCGGACATGGTTCGGCAAGAAGGCTTCCGGCGAAACTGAGAACGCCCCACGCCAGTCCAAGGATCGCTCGCAACTGCGTGTCGGCATCCCGAAAGTCCTCAACATCTGGTCCACCCACCAATTCTGGGTAGGCTTTCTGAGAGAACTGGGTATTGCCTCGGAAAATATCGTTTTCAGCTCCGATACCACGGAGGAGCAGACTCGGGAGTATGGCAAGGGACGCGGCACGGTCGATTGCTGTCACCCGGTAAAGTGCATGAGCGGCCACTACGGTGAGCTGATTTTCGGGCAAAAGAAAAAAATCAATATCCTGCTTAGCCCGATGATTCATTCTCTCCCTTCCGTGCTGCACGGGCACGTGGTCGACACCGTAACCTGTACCCGTGTGATGGCCGGGCCTGAAAACATCAAGGCCGGCTTTCTCAAGGAGCGCGACCTATTCGCAGAAAATGGGATCGTCTACGCCTCGCCGTTCGTCAGCCTGGGCGACCGCGACATGGTAACGGGTCAGCTTTATCCCGCCCTCAAGAATGTTTTCGATCTTGACCAGGAGGAAACTGAGCGCGCCGTCGACGCGGGCTTTACCGCGCTTGATAACGTGACCGCTCGCATCCGCAGGCGCGGCCGCGAAATTCTCACCTGGTGCGCGCAGAACCAGAAACCATGCGTCCTGATCCTGGCCCGGCCCTACCACATGGACACCGGGATCGGGCACGATATCGAGGCAGACGTTCAGGCGTGCGGATATCCAATTCTTTGGCTGCAATACCTTCCCGCCGACATAGACTTGATGCATTGGCTTTTCGAAAGTGACCTAAGTGTCGGACGCATCAAGAGCCCGTTCGACATTTCCGACGTGTGGACGTCTTCGTACAGCAGCAATACCAACGAAATCATGTGGGGAGCCAAATACGCTGCCCGTTGTCCATGGATCACTTGTGTAGTGCGATTTTCAAGTTATGAGTGCGGGATGGACCAGCCCACCTACACGGCAACACAGAAGATTGTCGAGGCGACGGGTACCCTGTATTTCAAGTTCGGAGACCTCGATTCAACCAAGCCGGGAGGCGGAATCAAGATCCGCGTGGAAACAATCGCGCACTATCTCGGCAAGTATTCCCAAGAGATCATCCTGCGCAAGGCGAGCTACCTGTCTCCCAATTGTCCGTTGGGCAAAATGCCAAATCGTACGACAACTAACGCCAGCGTGGCTGAGGCGGCGCCAAGATCGCGCGCGGTGTAAGCGACATAGCCTCGGCGCACACAAGTTGACGGGGTGGGCGGCCGATCAGATGGTAATGGGCGGCAGGAACGGCTCGCCCGCGTCTTCCTCAATCATTAACTGTCGCTCCCGGTCAACCAGGAGTACCTGGCGTCCGGAGCCTGTTTGTTGGGCAGCGCAGATGTCCTCCTGGGCGACGCTCTCCGAGGCATAGCGCCGACCCCAAAGGAAGGCGGTCCGTGCACTGCGGAATCCGCGGTAAAGGACGGCGACAGAGTCAATCGAGCCCCAATTCAGGTTGCGCAGGCGGCTGCATCGGATATTCTCGACGGAAATCGTTGCTCCCGGATGCCTGACCGCTAGCGCCTTTCGTAGCACTTCTCGCGAGTAACCGAGCCGCTCGGATTCTTTCAGGGTCTCGGGCCGCGGTTGTTTCGGTAAGCGTTCCAGAAAATCGGCCACGACCGAGGAAGCACCAAACCGCTGGTCGTGGAGGTGACGCATGCTTTCCTTCGGGACCTGCAAAAACCGCACTGCGGCTTCCTTCGTGGCCTGGTCCGGCAAGACGGAGGAGGTGGTGTGCACGAACATAGCCGCTTCGCGATGCAAAACCTGAGGATGCATGCAACCGCGATATTCGATCCCGATGAAAGGCGTACCCAGTGCGAGGCACTCGCTGACCTGCATGAACCCGCTCTTGCCGATGACCAGATTGGAGGCGTGGAGTAATCCAAACAGAAGGTTCTCCCCGGGAGGAGGCAGCACACGGATACGGGCACGCACTGATTCTGAAAGCGCCTCGACATTTTGACTGGATCTTTCCGGAGACGGCGAAAGCAGGACTGCACGGCAGTCGTCCCGCAGTTCGACCATCAGAGCCAGCGCAAGTTGTTCGGCCTTCTTCTCGTAACCCAGAATGGTGATCAGTGGTCCGCCGTCGAGTCCCAATTGCCTTAGAAATTCCACCGCTTCACCTGGAGTTCCCTGGATGTATGGAGGCGCGGCGCAATAGAACGCGGGTGGATTGTGCAACTGAAATGAACTCGGGCCGGTTAGAACGAGGCCATCCACCATCGGCCCGTGGAAGTTCACGAAAGCCTGCGCCAGTTCGGGGCAGTACGCATTGTCGAGCACAGCAACTGGAACGCCGAGGCTGACTGCGCTCAAGGTAGCTTCCAGAATGGTTCCCGCCAATGGAGCTTCGCCCGCGACCACAATATCCAGCTTCATGCGATGAAAAGTGCTTCGATAAAAACGCCGCTTTAGCGCTTCCGAACGGGAAAACAGTAATCGGTGCGGAAAGTCGAGAAAATGGATTCTGCCTTGGGCCTGAGTAGTAAGTTCATCCCGATAATCCTGGCGGCCAGTGCAAAACATCCATACTTCGTGCCCACGCCGTACCATCTCCATGGCGATTCTCAGAGACCGTTTGTAAACGCCGATCAGAGAGTCGCCATTCTCATTATTGATCATGCAATAGGCGACAAATAGGATGCGCACGTGATTCTTTCGCTCAACCCGATGATGGGGGATTCAGGGTGCGATATTAATATATACTCTGTTGATTATGCCGGCCGGCAGGTGGATTTCCGACGAGCGTCTGGAGCAAATCTACGGGCTCCTGCGGCAAGAGTTGGCTCCCCAGGAAGAAGAAGATGAGTCGGACCGCGGCTGGTACCAGCCGTCGATGCCCCCGATCGATCCTGGAAGCAAGCTCAGTGCGACCGATCTTCTTAGCTGGTGGTTTCGTCCGCCGACCACAAGCCAGAATCCATGGGACGCGTATTTCACCGAGAGCGCGCCGCTACAAGAGTCTCCGAAAGCGTCACCGGCCCATCATCCCAACCCCGCTCCTGCCGACCCGGTTTCGCGCGCAGCAATTCGAGCGTTGTTGCCGGTCGAGGAAAACGAACTGGCCAGCGACGATGCCGACCGCGCGACCGAAACCTTTTACGAGTTCCTGCACGCGATCGGCCGCCGCGAGATCGATACCGCGATGCGATACATCGCCGATGACTATCACACCTTTGAAGATGACCGCGAACTGGACCGCACCCACTTACGCAGCCGCTTAGAGGCACTTCTCGATTCCATGCATGGTTATGACATCGAGGTGAGCCTTACAACCGTGCCCGAGCCCCTGCTTCATCCTTACGGAGTGGTGATGTCGGTGGAAATACAAATGGACGGGGTGCACCCCCGGACCAAGGCCAAGAAAAATGTTCTCGACAAGCGTTTGGTGTTACTTCAGCGTCATGCTGATGAACAGTGGAGAATAGTTGCGCTCGGCAAGGTTCGAGGTTAAGACATGGTTTCCGCCCCGAAGCCCCATTCATCCACGCCAGCGAATTTGAGGCTCGCCCTGGGCCTCCTGTCCTCCTATCTTTTTTTTCTGCTCCGGCGTCCGATCAGCGGAAGTAACGTCCATTACCTGGAGCAGAGGTTGCGTGGGTTTCGGTCGCTCGTTCCTCTCATTGAAACTGGGGATGCGCCCCCGCTGCGGGCAGTCGCCAGGAGTCTTCGAAGACTGCAGGTCGCCAATTTTGTACAGACGGCCCGAGATTTGCAATTCCGGTTGCTGCCACTCGTATCGGATGCGTCCGTCCCTCCGGACTTCATCGTGTCCGTCGATCGCCCGTCGATCTCGCCGTTCGAAGGAGTGGGGAAAATCGTAATCATTACAGGCCCGGCCATCGGCATTGGCGATGAGATCATCCTTTTTCCCCTGCCATCCCTTATTAAGTCCGCGAACCCTGGCGCGGAGATCTCGGTTGTATCCGGCTATGCCGGGTTATGGAAGGGCGTGGAGGGTGTGTGCGATGTTCTTCATTACCGCACCCACAGCGAGTTGTTAGAAGCGCTTCGGACCGATGGCGCCCTCGTCTTGCTCGCGGATTTTGAAAAACCGGGACTAGTTCCTCTCATGGCCGCCGAGCCCGCAAATTCAACTTACGTCGAGTTGTCACTGGGAGGTCAATATGCTGCCGTGGTGAACCGCAACTCGCGGCACGTCTGGACTGTGAATGCTCCGCTCGACGCCCGACTGAATTATTACGAAGCTTTTCAATGGCTGACCGAGTGGATTGGCCTGACGCCCACATTGCAAGGACGCTATCACGGCGCTGTTCGACAGTCAGCAGGGCCTTCCGGCGGCGCCTTACGCATCTTCGTCAGTCCGTTTACCTCGAAGTACGATCCATCGCCGATTTACTGGAGTCGAATTCTGGCGTCGATGTTTTCGTCATCTCCCGGCTGTGCCGTGGAATTCGTGCTCGATCCCGGCGCAAGTTTCTCGACAGAGCGATTCGCTACAGCGGTCTTGGCTTCGGCGTCCGCGCGCGCGGTTCCTGGTGTGTCCTTCTCGATTGCCCGCGATTGTGGCGCACGTACCCTCTCACTCGCTGGAGCCTTTTCGGAAATGGAGCGTGCGCACGCAGTCCTCTGCGCCGACTCTTTCGCCGCTCATGCTGCACCCCATTATGGTTGCACGACGCTAGTCATTGCCCGCGTCGGCCTAGAGAACTGGAGAACGCCTTGGCCAAAAAGTTTCTATTTTGATCTCGAACAACCTGTCGATGAAATGGTGACTGCCATGCGCGAGGTTCTTTTCGCGGCCCATGGCGGAATGCTGGATCGCGCGCAGCCGTCATTCTCGTTTGAGGCTATGGCAACGCGTCTGCATGTTCATGCCCGGGAATTCAACGCCGCCCTCGAACTCTCATGTCCGGTCCGACCGGAACGAATCAACGCCGCGCGCCGCCGCTTTTTGGAGTCTCAACGCGCCTTGATCGAAACCGTCCCGAGCTGGCCGGCCGATCTTCGCGGTCTGTTGCATGACGAGAGTCTCGCACGAACATGGCGAGAGCTGGATCATCCCGAGACAGATCTGCGGGGCCGCGAAGTCATCGACCACCTGCGGCTGGAACTTCGCCGCTGGGAACTGACAAATGTATGCCGTTTCGCGAGCCTGGTGAGCAACGGCGTTGCCGCTGGGGCGGCTCTGGGCGAAGCCGGATGACTTCCTCAACAGAGGTGACCTCGCAATCTTCGACTCCTCATCTACTGCGCCAGGGCCTGCGAATCATCGCGGATGAACAATTGAGCAATGGCGAGATCCCCAACTATCAGTGCATGCCCGACGAAAGCTGGCAATATTGCTTCAGTCCTCTGATTTCAACCTATATGTATGATGAGCTGAGTTGCTTTGACCCCCTGTCGGGCAGATTTGAGCCGTATGCCGTAGAGCGCTCCGAAAAAGTCCGCCGTTCTCTTTTCTTGCGGTCGGTGGCGCGTATTCGCCAGAAAATCCGGCGTTTTCTCGCATGGCAAGAGTCGTCCACCGGGGGCTGGCGATTCTTCGGCCAAGGCAGCGGTCTGCCGCCTGATCTGGATTTAACAGCCTGCGCTGCAACAGTTCTTATCGATCCCAATAACTCTCCTCTCAGTCCCGCAACCGAGAGGCGCATTTTGGACCTGGAGCGTTTCCGCACTCCCGATGGAATATTCCGGAGTGTGGGTTCCCGCGACGAAGGACATCCAAGCCCGGTCCTGTTTTGGATAGCCAACTGTAACGCGCTCCGCTACCTCGCTCTCGCCGGAGGTGAGACCGAAGTCCTCGAATCGGCGATATTGGACGCACTCACTTCCGGCGTTGCCGCGATGGACGGTGCGTTGCCTCTGCACTACGCCGCGGCCAGGGCTTGGCGTCATGGAATGCTGGGTTCCCGTTCAACTCTCGCTTCGTGTCTGCTTCCACTCGCACTCGAACAGTCGCATAGTTCCAAAGGGCCGCTCAGCGCCGCGTTAACTGTCCTGGTCTTGACCGATCTCGGTGCGCCCGAGCCGGAGATCGATTCAGCCGTCCTAAGACTCCTTGCTTGGTGGGATTCTCCACTGAACCGTAAGTTCGAAACCTTCTGCACATCCCTCTGCGGCTCGCCTGCGCTGACCGCAGCTTTCACGATGGCTGCGGTTGCACGCGGCCGAACTTCGTCGGCGGTCCTGCCATGACCCGCGACGAAAAGATAAGGATGCTGGCAGACGACTGCAAAGCCGCGAAGAGCAGATTCGATACTGATTATGGCACAGAGATCGCAAGCTATCGGCAGGCAATCGCGGCGGCGGTGCAAACTTTTGTTTCCGATTTGCGTCAGACAGTCGGCCACGTTGCCGGAAACAACCTCGTCTGTGACACTCTGGTGGAGAAAGCGGGCCAGTATATCGACTGGCTGCAATGGACCTTCTGGGACCTTCCTTACTACGCCTGTGCCCTGCGGTTGCCGGTCGAGCGTTTGCAAAAAGGCGTGAGAAGTTGCGGCATGGCCTACCTCAGCCTGCGCATCGTCGATGATGCGGTCGACCGTCACTTCACCTACAAGGGCAGGCACGATACTTTACTTTCCTTGTTTGAGAAGGAGCGCCTTGGCAACCAGCGAGCCGAAGGGTTAACCGTCCTCGCTGGCCTGCTGGTCTGTTTCAGTGGATTAAGAGAGTTAGCGGGAAGTAACGACCCCGTTCACGTGCAGATGCTGGGCCGCTGTCTGGAAATGTTGCAACACTGCACGATAGGAGCTATCGCCGAGCTTAGCCCTCGAGAAGCGTGGAGCGAAGAGTATTACGAACGCTTGATTCAATTGAAGAATGTTGCGTTCTGGGAAACGTTGTATTCCGGCATCGATCCTCACAACGATTCTCCTTTGCTGCCGTTCTTAAGACGGTATTACGCGTTGGCACAGAAACTGAATGATGTCGGAGATTTTCCCGAGGACGAACGGCGGTCGCAGCCCAACCTGCTCTCTCTCTATTTGGCGAAGCAGCCCGCGACATCCAACAACCGCCCCCACAATTCTGTGATTCCGGCGGGAGCGGAAGAGGCGATTGCCGAGGATTGTTTTGCACTCGGGCGCATGGCCGACGACCTCTCAGAGCCTGAGCAGATGATTGCGCGCCTCAAACTCGGCGAAAGCCTTGCCGAGGCGTTGCGCATGGGACTGTTTGGGGGACCCTCTCCGGGACCGGCCCCCGCTCCGCGGTCCTCGCTGGGCCTTGAATGGTATTCGACGTTAGAAGATGTGCTCGCGAAACTTGGGCCTGACGCTCTGGTTGAGACTGCATGCGCGGTCTGCAAGAGCGGGGAACGCAAGCATCTTTTCGAGAAGCAGGGATTTCACTATCACCGCTGTAGCGGTTGCGGACACGTCTACGTCAGTCCGCGAATCAAAGGCTCCGATGCCTATCGCATGGGACTGGAGCTGGATCGCCGGGACTACGACACCGAACTGATGGAGGTGCAGAAGTTCTACGCCGCCCCCATCTGCCATCTTTTGCGCGCACGCGCTCCCGGGCATCGATTGATCGACCTGGGGTTTGGCAAAGGATACATTTTGCAGCTTGCCAAGTCGTATGGATTCGAAGTCTATGGCACCGACACTTCCCCTTCCCAGGTGGAAAGCTTGCGCCCACAGTTTGGCAACCGGTTGCACCAGATTACGATGGAAGACCCGGCACTGCCATGGACCGGTTTCGACGCGGTTGTGATCAGTCACGTTCTCGAACATCTGGAAAGGCCAGATGAGTTCCTCGGCACCGTGTTTAGGGCGATGAATCCGGATGGAGTTCTGTATGTCGCGGTACCCGATTTGGAGTCGGTTCAGTTCCAGTTGTTTGGCAAGAAATGGGACGCCATCTCACCGCTCGCTCACTTTCAGTATTTTCAGGAATCCACATTGACCCGGCTGCTCAAAGACTCTCTGTTCATCGACATTGAGCGGGTGGATCACGAACCGGTTCGCGAAGAGATTGCCCCGCGTTGGATGCGCCTGCTGCGCAAGTTGGGGGCAAGCGATGCCGGAGAGTTGGTCGTGGTGTGCCGCCGTCCGGCCCTGTAAGGGATTCGCCATGCGTCTAATGTTGCTTACCGCCGACTATCCTCCAGACAACTGGTCTGGCATTGGACACGCTGTGCAACGACAGGCCAGCGGACTCAGTCGCATCGGTGCCGAAGTGCATGTTCTCTATCCCGCGCCGCGCACGAGCGAATTTCGCGGCCAAGGCGCTCCCGGCCCACGCCTCCACAATCTGCACACTCGGTTCTTTCCGATCGACCCGCATGGCTTTGACTGGATCCATCTGCACTCGCTCGGGCTTGCTGAACTGGCTTTGGAGATACGACGGCGCACGGGCACTCCTCTTGCCTATACGGCGCACTCGATTCTGGCCCTGGAGTTGGCACACGTCGACGGCGCAGCCCGGTTGATTGAGGCGCAAAATCAGCTCATGAGGATTTGCGACGCCGTTGTTTTTTTGAGCCGCTCCGAGCGGGAGGCCGCACTGCGCATCTTGCCCGAGTTGTCGGCACACTCGTTCGTTGTGGGCAATGCAGTTAAGGACCCGATCAAGGCGATGGCGCCCAGCCACGACGGCCCGGTCGTCTTCGCCGGCCGCTTTGCTCGAACCAAAGGCATCGCAACCCTGTGCGGCCTTTTGCCCCTCTTACACCACAAATGGCGCGGCTTGTTTATACTTGTGGGCGGCCACGGTGACATCGAAAGCTGCGATATGGTGAAGAAACTGGCTTCACAAATGACTAGTGCATGCCAGATCACGCCTTGGCTTAGACCTAACGAACTGGAGCGTCTGCTCGCACGTTCCAGCCTCGTCCTCGTACCCAGTGTGTATGAACCTTTCGGATTGATGGCGCTCGAGGCGATGCGGATGGGTGTACCCGTGCTCGCGGCGAACACGGGCGGATTAACCGAGACTGCGGCCCCGGGGTCCGGCGCTGTTCTTGTCGACTCTCATCATCCAGAAAATTGGATGCAGGCTGCCCTCCCACTGCTCCAAGATCCCGCGCTGTCGAACGCGCTCCGGTGCCGCGGCCCGCGTTGGGCGAGTGAGCACTTCAGCGAGACCAAAATTGCCGCCCAACTCGCTCGGTGCGTCTATGCCGGCTGATCGCCCAGGTTTTCTGTCTGGCAAAGTCGTGCTGGTCACCGGGGGAAGCCGCGGCATCGGCCGCGCGATTTCCTTGCGTCTGGCGCGAGAGAATCCGGCGCACGTCGTGATTGCGTTCTGTATGAATGCGGAGGCGGCACGCCGCACCCTTCACGACGTGCAGGCCTTAGGGGTGCAAGCATCGGTCACCGTCTGCGATGTGGGGAACGAAGAACTCCAGCGCCAGATGTTCGCGCGCGTCGAAGAGCAGTTTGGCCGTCTCGACGTTTTCGTCGCCAACGCCGCCCGCACCACCTTCCGCTCTGCCGTCGCCATGGACCTGCGAAGCTGGCGTCGCACCCAGGAGTTGAATGCCGAAGCGTTCCTCGTAGGATCGCAGTGCGCCGCCGCAATTATGCGCCGCAACGGGGGGGGCCGCATCATCGGCCTTAGTAGCCTGGGCTCGCGATATTACACTCCCAATTACGCTGCCCTCGGCGCGGCGAAGGCTGTGATTGAAAATCTGGCCCGCTATCTGGCCGTGGAACTGGCTCGCGACAAAATCAACGTGAACGTCGTCTGCGGCGGATTTGTCGACACCGAAAGCATGAAAATGATTCCCGAGTACGATATGCTGACAAGAATGATTCCGGCTCGGACTCCTGCCGGTCGCCTCGGACAGCCGGAAGATTTGGCTGGCGTCGTCGCCTTTCTGTCTTCGCCAGAGTCGGAGTGGGTACGCGGGCAAACGATCATTGCCGACGGCGGCTTTTCTTTGATGTTGTAGTGGGGGACGGGACCGGATGAGTGGGGCTTCACTGGAAGGTCAATTTGCGCTTGTGACCGGTGCCTCCCGGGGAATCGGGCGCGAGATCGCGCTGGAACTTGCCCGCGCCGGATCCGGCGTCATCGTCAATTGCCGCTCGCGTCTGGCTGAGGCGGAAGGTGTTGTCGAGCAAATTCGCGCCGCCGGGGGTCAGGCTGAAGCCTTCGCCGCGGATGCCTCCAGCGAAGCTGATGTCCGTTCCATGGTGCAATTTGCTTTGCGTCGTTTCCAGAAGATCGACATTCTGGTATGCAACGCGGGCATTGTCCGCGACTCCCTTACGGGCTCTATGAAGCTCGACGACTGGGAAACCGTTATCGCGACCAATCTGCGTGGAGTTTTTCTTTGCGTTCGCGAAGTGCTGCCGTGTATGTTACACCAACGTTCGGGAGCGATCATTGCCTTGTCGTCGATCGCTGCCGACCGCGGTAGCCGGGGCCATGCGAACTATGCGGCGTCTAAGGGTGGTATTAACGCGATGACTCGATCTCTGGCGGTTGAGCTTGCCCCGCGTGGCATACGCGTGAATGCCGTCGCTCCCGGCATCATTCTCACCGAAATGACCCATCGTATACGTTCCTTTGCCGACCAGGAGTTAAAGGCGGCAATCCCGATGGGCCGTTATGGCCGGCCGGAGGAAGTGGCTTCGGCCGTCCGGTTTCTAGCCTCTGCCGAAGCCAGTTACATCACCGGACAAGTGCTGCACGTCACCGGAGGATTTGGAGTGTGATGAAGGAATACACGAAGGTGCAATCATGAGCCCCGCAGCGCCGCAGGCGCACGATGATGTTGAGGCCCGCGTCTTGGCCGTCATAGCTCGCGCCATGGACCGTCCCGTTTCCGACGTCACCCCCGAGTCTTCCCTGGAAGAGGATTTGGGAGCCCAGTCTCTCGACTTTCTCGATATCGCGTTCTCACTCGAGCGCGAGTTCCGCATTCAGTTCCCCCGCACCGATTTCCTGCAGCGCGCCAGCGATCACTTTGGCGAAGAAAACCTGCTGAAAGATGGCGTGGTTACTCCCTTCGGTTTGCAATTGCTCGCCCTGGGAATGCCGGAGATCGATTCTGCAAAGCTCAAGTCCGGCCTCCGTGTCGCCGAGTTGCAGAAAATGTTTACCGTGGCGACCTTCATCCGAGTGGTGCGCCAGTTACTCGAGAGCAAGGCGCAGATGGATCGCTTGTGCCCCAACTGCAAGACCGAGATGACGGAGTCCAATGCGCTGCCCGAGTTCATCTGCAAAGCCTGCAACACCGTCGTGCCGGTGCCTTCTGGAGATGACGTCCTCTTTCGCCACTTGCTGGCGGTGGAGCAGGAGGCCCGAAACTCGCGTGCCGGAGCTTCGTAATGCGGTTCCTGCTCATCGATCGAATTACCGACCTGGAAAGCGGATCACGCGCAACGGGCTTGAAGAACGTCACGCTCAGCGAAGACTTCTTTACCCATCATTTTCCCACCCAGCCCATCATGCCCGGCGCTCTCATCACGGAGTGCCTGGTGCAACTTTCGGATTGGCTGCTGCGCGAAGATAGCGACTTCAACTGCATAGCTTTTCCGTCCCGCATCGAAATGGTCAAATTCCATCACCTGGTGCGGCCCGGAGACCAGTTGCTGTTGGATGTCCAGATTACGGGTCGTGAAAACGACCTCTTCCAGATTCGGGGCGAGGCTCGCTGTCAGGATCACGTTGCCGCTTCCGCACGACTGGAAATGCGGACCCAACCGGCGGCGGCCTTTCAGTCTCCGGAAGATGCTCGTGCTCTTTATCGCATGATTCGAGGAACATCGGGGCTATGAGACGCCGCGTCGTTGTGACCGGGATGGGAGCGGCCTGTTCGCTGGGCCTGGAGATTCCGGAAATCTGGGATGCGGTGCTGAACGGCCGATCCGGTGCCGCGCCCATTCGCCAGTTCGACAGTCGTTCCTTCCCTGTGCATATCGGCAGTGAAGTGGATGCGGGGGCCATTCCACTGAAAAGCACTAGCGCGCTCGATCGATTTCTTAGCCGCGCCGCCTTATTTGGACTCTGGGCTATGGACCGCGCCTGGGATGACGCCGGACTAAACCACGCTGACATCGACCGCAGCCGGGCCGGCGTCGCCATTGGCGCTTCAACGTTTCCGGTGGTTGAGGGCAGCTTACCTAGCCCCGATCTGCTGCTCGAAGGCGATCGCTACAGTGCCGATGCCTATCTCACGCTTTGCCGGGAGCACCCCGCGCTCCTGGCGCAACGCGATATTCCTTCCATCTCGACATTACTTTCATACCGCCAGAAGTTGCGCGGACCTAGCTGCACGGTGCAGAGCGCTTGCACCTCCGCCACCCAGGCTGCGGGCGAAGCATTGCACGCAGTCAGAAGAGGCGATGTCGATTTAGTGGTCACGGGCGGCACTGATAGCATGATGTCGGTGATTTGCGTGACCGGATTTACTCTGCTCGGTGCGCTTACTCAACAGAACGACCGGCCCACTAAGGCTTCCCGCCCTTTCGACTTGAAACGCGATGGATTTCTCATTGGCGAGGGCGCCGGAGTTGTCATCTTCGAAGAACTGGAACACGCTCTGCGCCGCAACGCCGCCATTCACGCTGAAGTCATCGGGTACGGCTCGTCCTCTGACGGCTACCGTTTCACCGACATACACCCCGAGGGCCTCGGACCTGCCAACTGCATGCAAGCCGCTTTGCAGGACGCCGGCATCCGGCCGGAAGACGTGGGCTATATCAACGCCCATGGCACCTCGACTCCCCAGAATGACCGCGTGGAAACTCTGGCCATCAAGCGCGCTTTTGGCGAATACGCGCACACCGTTCCCATCAGCTCCACCAAGTCCCAACTCGGGCATCTGGTCTGCGCGGCAGGTGGTATTGAAATTATCCTCACCGCGCTCGCACTGAAGAATCGCATTTTGCCTCCAACCATTAATCTCGATTTTCCCGATCCTGACTGCGATCTGCACTACATCCCCAATGAACCGCTCGCGACCAACGCCGCTATAGGAATGTCCAATTCCTTCGGCTTCGGCGGACAGAACGGAACCATCGTCTTAGAGCGCTTTGACGGAGGTGCCGTGCGGTGAGATTCCTATTCTGTGATCGCATTTTGGAATTGGAGCCAGGGAAACGCGCCTTGGCTACGAAGATGGTTTCTCTGAGCGAAGAGTTCTTGCCCGATCACTATGCCCGCCAGCCCGTAATGCCTTCCACGATGGTGATGGAATGCTTAGCGCAATTGGCGGGCTGGTTCTATGTAGTGACGGAGAGCTACGCCATCACCACTGTCCTCGGACTCGCGCAAGGCGTTTCTTTCCTGGGCATGGTGCGTCCCGGAGAAAGCCTGACGCTCGAGGCGTGGTTGCTGTACGGCCATCGCGACGGCGCTACCATGAGCGGCGAAGTGCGGCGCGGCGACGAGGTGATTTTGCGGGCTGAGCGAATGTTATTTGCAAGCCGCCCCAGCAGTTCTGAAGCGGAGGTCGCGCGCGCCAAGGAGATGTTTCGGTACATCAGCGGCGGTTTTGCAATCCCGAGTGAGGACAAAGCGTGAGCAACGCACGCGTGTGGGTTACCGGAATCGGCGCGGTGTCTCCGCTGGCTTGCGACAGTGCCCGCCACTTCGACCGGCTTCTATCTGGAGATTCGGCGGTGGAGCAACTGGGGGGCTGGCAATACCGGAACTATCCTCCCATTCTGCAAGCGCGCGTCACCGGATTCGACCGCAGGGAGATGATTCCGGACCGAATGCTCCGCAAACTGCTCTCTCCCAGTCCGGGCTATGCCGTTGCGGCCGCGACCGAAGCACTCCGCGATTCCCAACTCCTGCACTCCGACTTGAAGAAATGTGGACTCTATGCGGGATCCGTTTGCCTGGAAGCGAATCCTGATGCATTTATCCCAGCCCTCCGGGAGGCGGTGGATGACGCCGGTAACGTCAGCCTGGACCGATTTGCCCGCAACGGCATGAAGCTGATCGATCCGCTGTTTCTAGTGCGATCCTTGCCCAATGCCGGATTATGCTCCATTGCCATCCAGCACCAAGTACTGGGACCGAACGCCAACCTTACCAATGGCCCCGTTTCAGGCTTGCAGGCGGTCATCGCTGCAACTGAAGCGATCCGCCGCGGCGATGCGGAAATCGCCCTGGCTGGAGCTTACGATTCACTCTTGCAAATGGATTGCATCGTCGATCATTTGCTCTCGGGCCGCCTGGCCGCAGCAGCAGATGCTCCTTCCCGAGCCTGCCGGCCCTTCGATCGTGCCCGTTCCGGCTATGCCTTGAGTGAAGGCGCTTCGTTCCTGTTGCTCGAGAACTCTGAGCATGCCCTGCGCCGAGGCCAGACCGCTTATGGCGAGATACTCTCTTATGGCGAGTCCGCCTCGCCTGGCAGGCTGCTCGATCCGAATGAGAAAGAAGACGGCGCACTGGAACATGCGGCCCGCCTTTCTCTCGCCCACGAACCAAATCCAATCGACCTTCTTTTCATGGATGGTCTCGCGCTCGAAGCCGATGACGATCGCGAGGCCGCCGCTTATGCAAATCTGTTCGGGAAGTCAGGTCCGGCCGTTACGGCTGCCACTGGTGCTCTGGGTTTCGCCGGAGCGGCAACCGCCAGCTTTGCCCTGGCTCATGCCTTCCTAGCCATGCGCCGCCACATGGCACCGCCTTTGATCAATTGCGAGGACCCTTTGCCGCGCTATGACTTTCGCATCCTGCATCGGGCCTCGCCGGCACCGGTGCGCCGGGCGATGGTCTGGAGTTCGGACCGCGGTATCAAAAATGCCGCCCTGGTTGTTGGTAATGTCGAGCAATGAGAGGGTCGTACATGCATCTCGTGGGTCCAATTCTGGAGGTCTTCGGCATCGCGTTTGGCCTTTACGGATTGACTCTCTTCGTTCGCCAGCACTGGATTGTCTTTAAGCCCAGCCGTGATCTCGCCGCTTTTCCTTCCGATCTGGGACTGCGATACGAAGATCTACTTCTGACTACTGCCAGCGGGGTGCCCCTTCATGGTTGGTATGTGGAGGGTTCCGATTCCGACAAAGTTATCCTCTGCTTTGCCGGATCGATTGGAAATATCAGCCACGAGGTGAGCACCATCGCGTATCTTGGATCTCTCGGTCCGGCCGTAGCAATCGTCGATTATCCGGGATTCGGCGCCAGCGGGGGACACCCCAGCGAGCGCGGATTTTATGAGGCTGCGGACGCGGTCTGGCAACATGTCATTACCCAGCGTCGTCGAAAACCGGAGGACGTCATACTCTTCGGCCGCTCGCTCGGCGCAGCGGTTGCCGCGTACCTGGCCTCCCGCTATTCTTGCGGCACTTTGGTCTGCCACGGCGGTTTCGCCTCCGTGCCTGAGGTTGCGGCCAGCGCCTATCCCTTCGTTCCTGCCCGCTATTTTTGCTACATCCGTTTTAATACCCGAAAATATTTGCGCCGCTGTAGTTGTCCCGTTCTGGTGTTGCACTCGGAAAGCGACACGGTAATTCCGTTTCGCCACGCGCTGCTCCTGTTCGAAGCAGCTTCTGAGCCGAAGCAGTTGCTTCGCCTTTATGGCAATCATTACGGAAACGACTGGCAAGCTACTCCCGGACTAAAACAATCACTTCGCGAATTTCTTGCGGGCAGAGAGCGAACATGGGCCTAGTACGCCGATTTGTTTCCAAGGAGACTCCGCAACTCGCCTCTCTTGGCGACGACGATGATCTTGTGCCCATGCGGTCCGAGGTCCGCACCTTGGCTCTGGCGGCCAAGGGATTCTTGTCGGAACAAGAGGGCGACCGCCTGTTCATCCTGGCACAGCGCTGCTCGCGGATTGCCCCCTGTGTGGAGATCGGCAGCTATTGTGGCAAGTCGACATTGTTTCTTGCCGAGGGATGCCGGTACGGCCGCTACAACTTGTTTTCCGTCGATCACCACCGTGGGTCCGTCGAACAGCAGCAAGGTGAGCCTTACTACGATCCCGAACTTTTCGACGAACGCACTCAGCGCCACAACTCTTTGCCCGAGTTCCTGAAGAACGTGGAGCGCGCCGGCCTTTCGAATTGCGTGATACCAATGATTGGCGAATCCGAGCGCGTGGCCAAAAATCTCGCGGGGATTCCCGTCAGTATGCTATTCATCGACGGCGGCCATTCCCTCGCCGACGTCGAAGCCGATTTCGTTCACTGGAGCAAGTTGGTGCTACCCGGCGGCTATCTCTGTTTGCATGATATCTACTTGAATCCCGAGGATGGAGGCCAGGCCCCGCGACAAGTGTGGGAAAAGGCTCAATCCACCGGCTCATGGCGGAGCTTGGGAATCCTCGGCAGTCTGGGAGTGCTTTTCCGATGCCGCTGAAGTCCAGTTTTCGGAGTGGGCTGATTCAAAACGCGCGCTTTCTCGGACATTTTTCGCAAAAGCGGACGTCGGAATACCTGGTGCTCGGCCAGGATGGCGGGCAATCCGTTTCTCTCCGTGACGGTGTTTTATTCTTCTTCTCCGATTCCTTGCTGCTGACTTCCGATCGGCGCGCTGCCAGCGCCCACCCCTCCCCCATCCCTGTCCCGTCTTCCCTGCAGAGTGTCTTCCTGGCGAACTGCGCGGCGGTTTCCCAGGCGCCAAATATTCAATCTGCGCTGGCAAAGTTAGAGTATTTCCTGGGCGACGATGGCATGCCCCGAGAGATATTGAAACCCACCGAGCGCGAACTCTTTCGCCGTCTCCGATTCTGGCCCGAACACGGTATCCTCCGGGATGGCCTCGTATACTTTTTCTATTTGGGATTGCAGACTACCGACCCTTCAACCGTCTGGGGATTTCGTACTCTGGGTGTCGGAGTCGCGGCCCTAGATCCTCGCACCGGAGAGTGTGAGCGCTTTACCCATCGCGGTGACTGGATATTCTGGCGTAATCCTGCCGAAGATTTCCATTTCGGAGTGCAGGTCCTGATCGAAGATTATCTCTATGTGTTTGGCTCGGTGCGCAGCGGTATTCAGAGCGAAGCTACTCTCGCTCGCGTAAGGCCCAGTCAAATAACCGACAGAAATGCTTATGAGTATCTGGTTTCGTCTGAGGGAATCTGGACGAACCGCTTCGAGGACGCCGGCACGCTTGGCCCCAGCGCGGCTGCTTACTCCGTCTCGTTCAATCCGCATCTCGGTTGCTACACGATGTGGTTAGTCGATGAGTACCGCAAGCGTCTCATGCTCCGTACAGCGGACAGAATTTGGGGCCCCTACAGCGACCCGGTGGATCTGATTGGGCTACCGCATGATCCCAGCAGCGTGCTCGCTTATCTTGGATTTGAACATCCGCAATTCCGGCAGCAAAATGGCCGCAAAATCTTCCTGAGTTATTGCGAACCCCACTTTGCTTCCAGTTCTCTCATCACACTCACAATCGGAAATCCATGAACGCCAGAGATTCGAATTGGATCGTGGAGCTGGCAGCCCAGTCCGTACCGATGCAACGGCCGGCATTCGGGCTGTGTGGCGATTTCGCCCTGCGCTGGATGACCTACGGGCAATTCTGGGCGAACGCCCGCCGTGTCTCGAGACTTCTCGCCAACGCCCATGTCGAGCCTGGCAGCCGCGTACTTCTCTGGGGGGCCAACTCACCGGAGTGGGTCGCCTGCCTGATGGGTTCGATGATGCGAGGAGTTGCAGTCGTACCTTTAGACGTGGATGCGCGCTCTGAAAACATAGCGCGCATCGCCAACGAGACCGACGCCAAACTGGTTTGGCACGGGCGCGAAGTCGACCCGTCATTTCTGGGCTTGCCATGTTTTCCGTTGGAAGCGATCGCAGACTCGCCCGAACCTGCGGCTCACGATGCTGTACCGCTCAAACCCGAAGATACTGCAGCCATTCTCTACACTTCCGGAACGACATCCGAACCCCGTGGCGTGGTCTTGACCCACGGCAACATTCAGGCCCAGCTTGCCCGCTTCAGCAGGTGGCGCATGCTACTGTGCTGGTTCCCATTTCGCATGCTCGTGATTGCCCCCTTGAGTCACGTGCAAGGTTTCATCCTGGGAGCCTTCCTCCCGCTTTCTCTCGGGCTCAGTATTCTTTTTGTCACATCCATGCATCCCGCGTACCTGCTGCGCGTGATTCGCGACTACCGCATCACCTTGCTGTCAACCGTGCCCCGCGTCCTGCAGGTACTCACGAAAGCCTTCGAATCCCGGTCCAGCGGCATACGTGGGTTGAGCATTGGCGACTGGCTGACAACCGAGCAGCGCGGGTGGATGCGCCGCCATGTGATGTTCACCCGAATGAACTCGGCCATTGGGTTCCGCTTTTGGGTCATTCTTGTCGGGGGCGCCGCCTTGCCGCGCTACGACGAGCAATTCTGGCGCGATGCCGGCCGTATTGTCGTGCAGGGTTACGGCCTCACTGAGACCACGGCGATTGTTGCGCTCAACGGGCCGCTTTCGCGCAGCGTCGGTTCCATCGGAAAGGCGCTCGGCAATGTGTCGCTCAAACTTGCTGACGACGGAGAAATCCTCATTCGAGGCGCGACCGTAAGCCCCGGCTACTTCGGCGCAAAACCGTGCGCGGCTCGATCGGGGGAATACCTTCGCACTGGTGATCTAGCCCGTTCGGAAAAGGGCCGCCTCTATTTCGTCGGACGAAAGAATGAGATGATCGTCACCGGCGAAGGCTTCAACGTCTATCCCAGCGACGTCGAGAGCGCATTGCTTCGAACTCCGGGCGTAATGGATGCGGTCGTGTTGGGGCGCGAAGTGATTGGTTGCGGAGAGGTGCATGCCGTCCTCCTGTTGCAATCCGGCAGCGACCCTGCGCTCATCATCGCCTCAGCCAATGAAAAGCTTGTGCCCTTCCAGCGAATTCGGGGTTGGACCGTCTGGCCCGAGGCGGATTTCCCCCGCACCAGTTTGATGAAGGTGCGCAGAGACCAGGTGATCAGATCTTTGGAGGGCATGGCGACTCCCCAGCTCCGGCCCGTCGGCCAGGCCCTGACTGTGGATGGAATAGCTGCTGAACGCGATCGTGGCAAGCGGGTCCGGATGTTGGCCGAGTTCCTGCTGGAGGTGTCGCCGGAGATTTTGGAGAACCACCGGACCCAAGCTCTTGCCGATCTGGGGCTAAGTTCTCTCGATTTGGTTACGCTTCTCACCGAGTTAGAGCGGCGACGCGGCCGATGGCTGGACCACGCGGTGCTGCCCGCGAATCCTACGCTCGGAGACGCGTGCGCGCTGGCACGCGACGCTGAGTCTTTAACCAGGCCAACTCGCCTGCCATCGCGGCAGCCGGCCTGGGCCGCTTCCCCAGTAGGTCGGGTGTTGCGCCGGATTGGGCGTCCACTGGCAGTTGGCTACTGGTCGTTTTGCTGTGCCTCAGTTTCACTAACATGGGAGTCCGATTTGAGCAGTTTGCCTGAACGTTTTCTGCTCGCCGCTGCGCCTCACCGGCACTGGTTGGACGCGTTCGCGATCTGCTCAGTGCTGCCAGTGCGCTTCGCGCGGCGTCTGCTCATCACGACCAATCGCGACTTCCGCGAGTTCTTCAGCCCAACGCAGGAAGTCCGGCGGAGTGACCGACTCTCAGTCGGACTTGCCTATTACCTCGGTATGCCACTCACATTTCCATTCGCCATCCTTCCACACCAGGGAAGTACTCGCGAAGGGATGTTCGAAACCGCGCGGATGATTGATCGAGGGTATTGTCCGCTGGCGTTTCCCAAAGGCTTTGCCTTTGAGGAGGAATTTTCAGATCGGCACGATCCCGGTTTGGCCCAACTGGCCAGCGAGAGCAATTTGCCGGTGGTACCGGTATGGATTACTGGCAATGGGGGTCTGGATTTGCGCCCGCGCCGTCGGCGAAAACCGGTGACGGTCGCTTTTGGGACACCGATCCACGGCAGGCCGCAGCGGACACCCTCGGAATTAATTACTCTTCTCGAAGCCCGGTGGCAGGAGATGAGGCGAGCCGCCGAGACAGAAATAACATAAAGCGGAAATTCACAGAATTTTGGAGTAAGATTGTCCAAATTTACCCTCGTTTGCGCCAGCATTGGCTGAGTAAGCTTCATGTATCGCCGGGCCGCGTTCGACTTAAACCACAATCCAAACAGGAGGATGTCATGTCAGAGGAAAACAAAGCAGTAGTTAAGAAAGCCTTCGACGCCATTAACCAAGGCGACGCAGCGCATCTCACTGCGAGCGTGGATCCCAGGCTGCAGAAAAGTTTTGAAACAGCATTCCACGCGGCCAAGGCCGGATTCAAGGATATGAAGTTGGAACTATTGGACTTGATCGCCGAAGGCGACAAAGTGGTTGCGCGCTGGGCGATGCGCGGCACGCATACCGGAGAGGCACCGTATGGCCGACTCGGTACGGTGACGGCGACGAACAAGCCCATCAACGTATCGGGAATTACGATTCTTCAGATCGCCGGCGGGAAAGTAATCAATACGTGGGGTGAGACGGGCGAATTGGGCGGCCTGCGACAGCTCGGGCTGATAGACCAGTACGCGAAAGCAATGCATGTTCGCTGAGTGAGCGGGAAGGTTACGCCCACATGATTGTGCCGCCGGATGTGTTGCGTGGGGAGCTGCCCGAAGAGCAGAGTCATTTTCCAGCCTTAGGCCCGAACGTTAATGCCTTACTGGTTTGGCCCAAGATCCCCTGTTCCTATTGGAGCTTCACCGGGATGCTTTCCGTGATTCCGGAAAGTACGATCATGCCACCACTCGGCCTGCTAACTCTAGCGGCGCTGTGTCCGAAGTCGTGGAATCTGCGGCTGATCGACTGCGCCTTTCAGGAGGTGACGGACTCCGATCTGCAGTGGGCCCATGTGGTATTGGTGAGTGCCATGCAGGTCCAGCGCGTGGACACCCACTCGATTTTGAGGCGGGCCCGTGCCTTAGGCGTCCGCACCATGATCGGTGGTCCATACGCCAGCAGCCAGCCCGAAATACTGCTTCCATTGGCGGATCATGTGGTGGTGGGTGAACCCGACGAAGTTTTTGGGGAAATCGCTCATCAACTCGAGACCGGAGCCGCGCAGCACCTCTACCGGATCGAGCAAAAACCCGACGTGCGCCGAACCCCTCCGCCACGCTTCGATTTGCTAGAACTGGACCGCTACGCTTCCATGGCGGTGCAATTCTCGCGCGGCTGCCCCTTCCAGTGCGAGTTCTGCGACATCATCACTATTTATGGGCGGCGCCCTCGGACCAAGACACCGGCCCAGTTCCTGGCCGACCTCGAGCAACTCAATCGCTTGGGATGGCGGAAGCAAGTCTTTGTGGTGGACGACAACTTCATCGGCAATCACAAAATGGCGCTCGAACTGGCGCGTGAAATCGCAGAGTGGCAGCGGGTTCACGACTATCCCTTTGTGCTTTATACGGAAGCGTCGCTCGACATGGCACAGTATGCAGACCTGATCGAGGCGATGGTCCAAGCGAACTTTCTGTATGTTTTTATTGGCATTGAATCGCCCTCCGCGGAATCCCTCAAAGAAACCAAGAAATTCCAGAACCTGCGCTGTAATTCGCTCGACGCCGTGCGTTTCATCCAACACCGCGGGTTGTGGGTGACGGGCGGATTTATTGTTGGTTTCGATTCCGATACGCCAGACATTTTCCGGCGTCAGACTGAATTCATCCAACGCGCCGCCATACCCTGGGCAATGACCGGAGTGCTGCAGGCGCCGCCGACAACTCCGCTATTCAACCGCATGCGGCAGCAAGGGCGGTTGCTGGAAGAGAGCACAGCCAGCACGAACTTTCATGCTCCGAATTTTCGTACAGCCATGCCTCTGGAGGATCTGCTGACCGGACTCAAGCACATGTTGGAAGAACTTTACGAGCCGAAGCGGTTTTATGATCGCGCTCAGCGGTCGCTCGAACACTGGAAGGTACGCTCTCAGCAACACGCGGCCCCGGTTTCCGTTTCTTACCGGTTCGGCGTGGTGTGCCGCTCGTTGTGGCGTCAGGGATTGTTTTCCTCTTATCGCAAGGCGTATTGGAAATTTCTGGTCATACTGCTGGCGCGTCATAGCCGGCGGCCGCAGAAACTCTGGTTGGGATTTATTCTGCTTATCTCGGGCCATCATTTCATCAACTATTCAGCAGCCGTCTGTGCAGACCTGGAAAGTGAAATCGCCAGAGCCACCGCCGATGCCCGTTCGGGAGCTGACGGCCATCCGCCTAACCTTCCCGCCGTCGAAACCGGTTTAAATGTTAGCGCCCAGTGACTGCGGCTCAGCTGGGCTGGCAGCGCCCGATCCTGAAGGCACTAGATTCCAGCTATGAGAAAAGTGGTCTTATTCGTTACCTACACGATGGCGAAGCCAATTGTGGGCGGGGCATTTATCAGGGCTGTACGCGTGGCTGGCGAGATGGCCAAGCGGGGCTGGCATCCGGTCATTGCGAATTGGGGGCCGCTGCTAGACGATCCTAAGGTAGAAGAGGCAAAGGGACCGGTCGAATTTGTTTTGCTGGACCGCGATCGGCCCGGCCTCACGCAGCGGGGCATGCAACGGCAGTTTGCTGGTTATCATCCCGCCATTGTTGTCATGGGAGAAGGGCCATTTCCCGCGATGGAGCTCTTTTATAAGGCAGCCAGAAATCTGGATTGTCCGTTTATCGTCCTCGATCAATTTTACAATCACGAACTCATGCCTTGGAGGAAAGGTGTGGACCTGGCTTTACTGTATGGGCTTGCCAGCGTCTGGGGCGATGAACTTCGTCTCGAACCGCCTTACGAAATTGTTTCTCCGTTCATTGAGACCGTCACGCCCCAGTGTGAGCTGCCTGTCCCTGAACGTCTGCACGGGCGCCAGTGGATTACGTTAGTAGCCTATGACGATTATGTCTGCCAGAGGGGGTTCGAGCTGCTCGCGCGTTTGGATGATAAGGATGCCGCGATCGTCGCTATCAGCCGCGATCCTGAGACCTGCAGCCGCACGGCGTGTTTCCACGATATCGATTCGGCACGACTAATTACACTCCCCCTCCAGAGCGATGCCAATGTTTTTGGATTTTTTGCCGCCAGCGCAGTGACACTCGTCTCCAATGGGTTTCTGCAGATCATGGAGGCGCTCGCTATGGCGAGTCCGGTGATCGCGTTGGAGAGAGGCGAGGGCGTTGGAATGACGGGGTTCAATATCGATCAGCGTTTCGTGCCCTACGTTTCGTTTGAGCACAACCTGGAGGAGCAGGCCGTACGCCTGAATCGCTGGCTGAAGAAAAGCCCAATCAGCGCGGAGTTGCGTGCACGGCTCACTGCCGAGCGGCATGGGCTCCACTACTGTGTCAACCGAATCGAAGCCGTCTACCGACATTCACAAACTGAAAGCAAGTGGCGTAGAGCGGTGCGGCGATGGAGAGGCACAATAGCTGGTTAAAGGTTCACGGCCGGGTGCGGTGGTGAGAGTTGATTGTGGGCAGCTGGCAGCGACGTGATGAGGCCGCGGGAATCCGCGAACGCGCAGTGTCCACCCGTATCCTTCCACTGCAACGGCTGCACTAAGTCCCGCGCCCAACTCCAACATCTGCATGGACCAGCGCCGGGTCTCCTTGGAGTCGCCGTAGACCTTCAGGTTCAGCCGGTCGCCTTCGGGGAGGACTTCAAATGCATCGAGCGGGAAGAGGAGCCCATCGCCGCGTGCCTTCAGGTAGGCTTCTTTGCCCGTCCAGCAGGTGAAGAATGCGGGTTGAAACAGCTCGCTGGGATGGGACAACACCCATGCTACCTCGGCACGGGAGAAGAATCGTCTTGCCAGGCCCAAGGCGTCGACTTCGCGGCTCGTATCTTCGACATCAATTCCGACCTCGCGCCCGCGGCTGACGGCCAGCACCGCCGTATCACCCGAGTGGGAAAGGTTGAAACGGAAGTCGCTTTCTTCCGCCAGCTCTGGTTTCCCATGCTTCCCATAGCGGAGAGCTACAGCCGCCGAGGAGATACCTAGATGATGCCCCAAAGCCTGGCGCAGCAAGGCGCGAGCGGTTACGAAAAGATCGTGTGCCCTCCGTAGCCGGTAGCGTAGTGCTCGGGCCCGTTCCGCACCGTCCAGAAGTTCGAAGGCTGCTTGAACGTCCTCGGGTCGGCCTGCCCGCGTTTGCCATATGTGTACTTCGTCCGTGGTCATGGATTCTCCGACGAGATCGTGAGCACTGACTCGTTTCTTGGCGAGTCATACTCTTTTAACGGCAGCTTGCTCACCAGAAATGGACCCAGCAGGAGCACATCGATATGGGTCGATGCAAAACACTCGACAGCGTCGGATGGAGTCTCCACAATTGGGTTTCCAGCGGTATTGAAGGACGTATTGAGCAGAACCGGGACACCAGTCAGCGATCGAAAAGCTTCGATCACCCGATAGAAACCGGGGTTTTCTTTGCGGGACACGGTTTGAACGCGGCAGGATCCGTCCACATGGACAACCGCGGGAATGCGTTCGCGAACGCTTTCACGCACCGGGACCACGCGCAACATATACGGGCTCGGTCCCTTTAGATCAAACCATTCCGGAGCGCACTCCTCCAGCACCGCCGGCGCAAATGGCCGAAAGCTCTCCCTGTGTTTCACTCGCGCGTTGAGATAGTCCTTCATGTCTGCACTGAGAGGACTGGCAAGAATGCTACGGTTTCCCAAAGCTCGCGGTCCGTATTCTGCCGCACCAGCGAAGCGGGCGGTGATATATCCGTTTCGGATGCAGCGCGCAAGTACCAGTTCGGGATTTTCCACTTTCTCAACCGGATAAGCTCCGTCTCGGCACGCTTCAATCATTTCCGACTCGGAATATTCAGGGCCAAGGTAATCGTGCAACTCTCGCAGCTGTGGCTTCCAGGCGGCGATCTCGTAAGCTCCAAACAGGGCACAGCCCAGCGCGTGACCTGGGTCGCCCGGATTCGGAGCAATGTAGAAGGCGTCGGGCGCGGCGGCCCGCACCGCAATCTCGTTAGCTACGCTATTAAGAGCTACGCCGCCAGCATAGACCAGGCGCTTCAGACCGGAGAGGCGCAACGCCGCTCGAAAGGCATTGGTTACGATCTGCTCCAGGATGGCCTGTCCGGCGTAGGCCACATTGGAATGACGCTGCGTGATTTCTTCGTCCGGCCATCGCTCGGGCACATATTCCTGCAGCAGTTTCCGAAACTGCTTGTGGTCGTAAAAGCTGAAACTGCCATCTTGATGCAGGGTGAGTTGCGGCAGCACACGGTCTAGCAATTCCCGCTCGCCGTAAGGCGCCAGACCCATGGTCTTGCCTTCGTCCCCGAGCCGAAAGCCGACGTGGCGGGTGACGACTTCGTACAACAGTCCGGCGCTGCTCTGTGGAAAATCCATCTGGCTGAGGGTACGGCAGCGGGGGAGATCACTCATCGCCGCGATAGTTCCGGACAGAGTCCGTCCTCCGAGACTTTCCAGTGACTCACCGGCTGCGTCTAACGTCAGGGTTGCGGCTTCTTCAAAGCCGCTTTGCCAGAATGCCTGCCGCTGGTGAATTTCATGATGTGTGATTGAGTCCGAAACCCACGCCTTGGGGAGCCATTCTCCCAGCCGGGGTCCGAGCCGCAGCCCGCAGGTAGCGAAATGACTGTCGCTGACCACCACCAGATCGATGTCCGGCGGGCGCAGGTTCAGCCCTTTTAAGAACCATCCCAGCCATTCGCTAATGGTCTCCTCGAAAATCCGCGAAGGGGGGAAGGCGCCATAACCATATTTCATGCAGAAATTAATGTGCTGGTCGATGGCCGACGCCGGGTTTCGCAGATCGTGGTCCTCGTCCTTGGCCAGAAGAAGAATCCGCTTGACCCCGGCCCAGCGTTCGAGCACTGAGCTGCGTAAGGCGCCCTCAGAGGTCATCAGGGCAAGGCTGGCACCGTGTCCAGTGCAGGCGAGTCCTAGTACCGTTCCTATTTTGGAGGGTGGAACATGCAGCATCTGCTGCAAGCGCCCGCGCCACCATCCGCGCACCGGCTTAAGATTTTGGATTCGAGAACTCCGCATCAACGGTATCTCCGGCGACCTTAAGTCTTGCTATTCTACTGGTGGAAGACAAAGTCAACACTGACCGTTCCCTGCAGCGCGACGATGGCTGCGAGAGTATCAGTAAACGGGCTACAATACTGATACTCATAAAGAGCAGCCTAGCGCAAGAAATGTCCGTGAGCATACAATGCTTTCTACCCCACGGGCTGAACAAAAACTTTCCTACGCAAGATCAGGGGCGTCTTGGAGGTTCGATGGTCCAGCAATTCCCGTCCGCAAACCCTTTGGATTTTGTCCGAAAATTCAGGAGCAACTACGTGAACCTGCATGACCTCTGGTCGGGTGACGGGAAGCAGGTGCCGGAAGGTGTCACCTTGCGTGACCCCAAACGCTCGCCCATCAAGGAAAGCAGCTTGCCGGAAGCAACCCGGGCGTTATTGGCCGAGTACCGGAAGGCGAATCCAGGCTTGAAGATCGTAATCGTGAAATACATGCGAACCGTGAATGGAGTTCCGGAAACCGTTGTCGACGACGGCTTGGAACTCCCGCCTGAGGATGAATTCCTAAGCCTCTCGCAAACCGTCACACTGAGCACCAGCGATCACATCCGCGTCGTCACCGAAATCATCGTTGCGAGAAAGAAATAGTGGCAATCACGATTCCATACACGTTTAACGACCGCGACAAGTCCATCGAGTATACGGACGGCGATGCGGGAAAACCCCTGGTGCTGCTGCTCCATGGAGCCGGTGGCACGAGTCTCGATATGACTGCGCCCGATCAGCGAGGCTATCCGCATTACGATTACGCCGAGCCGTTCCCGCCGGACCGCGACGAGGGATGGTCGGCGTATCCGGGCGTGGGAGTGTGGTCGTTCACTCTGGACAATCCGAAGGAACCGCTCATCAGCTGGCAGCAGATTCTGCAGGATAATGGGTTCCCCACCGCAACCTATTCGCAGGTCGATTCCACCGGACCGATTCAGTCCGCAGAAGACGAGTTGGTAGTGGTGATCAACAAACTGCAAATGCCTCCGGCAAAATTGGAGCTTCCAAATCTTCCGGCCAAGGAACTGGTGATTCTCGCCCACAGTCGGGGCGGTCTGCTCGCCCGGAAGGTTTTGAAAGACCATGCTGATCTGGTACCCAATCTCACGACCGTGATTACCCTTGATTCTCCTCATCTGGGCAGTGAACTCGCGAATCTGGCCAACACACTAAACGATGTCATCCTGTGGTTCCCGAGTTCCATTCAGCCATTGATTACGCAAGTGCTCGGAGATTTTGCTAACCTGGTTGCCCAACCGGCATGGCAAGAGCTCGCAGTGGGAAGTCCATTCCTTATGGACCTGGCGAACGGAGAGGGTGCTTTGCCCGGTGTGCGTTATTTCACCTTCGGTGGAATCAGCGTGAAACTGACCCGGCTGCTGAGCTGGGTTTACAACCTGGAAAGCGCAATTCCGCAATGGCACTGGCCGCCGTTTCATCACGTCATCACGTTGATCGAGGTGCCAGTGATCTCGCCCGTGGCTAACAGTGTGCCTCCAGTTGTGGACGAGATCGCGAACGGGAAGGGCGACATTCTTACCGCCGACAAGCGTTGTCGCTTGCCTTTTGCGGTGCATCAGACCAATGCGATCAATCACCCTGAGTGTCTGTGGGACCCAGGGTTGCAGGCACAAGTTTTATCGATCCTGGGGGATGATACGGGATTTTGGGAGTAGAGAAGCTGGACGGAGGAGAAATGGCACAGAAGAATAGAGCGGCCAGAAAAACCGCGGACAAGAGCTCAGAAGAAAATTTTGATTTAGTGTTTCGCGAACTTTCCGGGCAAATTGGAGAAGCCCTGGAAGCCGGGCTGAGTCTTGCCATGAAACAAGCACAGGGCGCTATCTCAATGGTAGTTCAGCGCATGGTGGCAGATGCCGAGGAAGGCACTCCGGAAAAGGCGGTGCTCAATGAATCCGTGGCTGCGGCTAGAATGTTCTCCAAAGCGTCCCATATTGTCCCGCCGGTTGCAGGCGAGTTCACGAAGGCATCGTCATTCCTAGTCATGTCAACGGGATTGAAGCTCCTGCGTGCGTTCAACCGCGAGATGAGAGCCCTCCGCTAATGTCGGGCTCCGCAGCGAGGCGCCGGCCCGGTGTTGTCGGTCTTGCGAAAAGAAAGCTGCCTGTCGGCGCGCGGTCAATGGAGCTGCGGCAAGCTAAACCCGTTGACCCGGACGTCGCCGAGTTCCTGGCGGACGTCGATCGAGGCTTGCAGCCGCACCTCAAGAGCGCGCTGGAGCGAATCCCGGACCTGCATCCGCTCAAGGAAGGCCTGACCTATCAGGTCATGAGCGGAGGTAAGCGGATTCGGGCGGCACTTTGTGTTACGAGCAGCGAAGTATTCGGCGCCGACGGCAGCCGTGCGCTTGACTTCGCAGCCACCATTGAACACCTGCAAAACTTTACTCTCATCCACGATGACATTGCTGACGGCGATACTCAGAGAAGATATCGCGAGTCCATCTGGAAACGTTTCGGAGTGGCCCACGGCATTAATATTGGGGACACCTTTGCCTTGTTTGCGTCCCTGGGAATTCTGGATTCTGATTATCCCGAAAGCGAAAAGCTCGGCCTGATCAAGCTGGTTTCTGAGTATGGTCTCGAGATGATTGTTGGTCAGGCGCTCGACATCAACATGCGGCGGAACGATTGCGTCACAGAGAGTGAATACATGGATTGCACCAGGAAGAAGACAGGTGCATTCCTGGCCATGGCGGCCGTCGGCGGCGGAATCATTGGCGGCGCGGATGCCAAAGATCTCTCGCTGCTGCGGGAGTTCGCACTGCTGGCCGGAACCGCATTCCAGATTAAAGACGACATCCTGGACATACACGGCTTTAAGGGGCGCGATACCGGCTCAGACATTCTGGAAGGGAAAAGGACACTCCTGCTCATTCACGCATTGCGGGAAGGTTCGCCGCCAGACCGAATCAGGTTACTGCAAATTGTGAATAAACGCCGGAGCCTAAAGACCGCGGAAGAGGTGCAGTGGGCGTGCGATTTTATCCGCAAGACAGGCGCCATTGAGTATGCCGAACTGGTATCGACCGAACTGATCCATCAGGCTTGCGGCTATCTGTTCTCGCTGCCCGACAATGAACCCAAGTACCGGCTGATTCGTATCGCTACGTATTTGAGCAAGAGAATGCACTGATTGGAAACTGGCACGGTTCATCCAAGTTGTGGATGCTGATCGCGTGTTGATTGTCGAGGGGTTCCGATGAAGTGGTGGCCCGCGACTCTGGCATCCAGGAATTCGTTTGAGGCTTGCCTTCGACGAATTCTCGCCCAGGATCTCACTTCGCCCAGGAGGGCCAAAGTTGGATCGACGCAATCCGGATTATTTGTTCAGCCATAATTTGTCTCGCCGACCGAAACTGGATGGCCCCACTCTGCTCCAGAAAGCCTTCGACGCAGTCCGTCCTCGAATCGAGTTCCAGGAATGGAGGTGTCTGCAGAACGTCCTGCCGGACAGAATCCAGGTGTTGGGCTGCAGTCAGTCCTGCGAGACAGTTTTGGCGCGTATTGCCGCGCACGTAGCGAATGGCCACGACATCAGGATTGTTTCTACCAACTTGCGCGACAGCGCGGTAGCTTCCAGGAACGCAAACATTCATTTCACCACTCATGTTTCGTGGACGGACAATGACTCGTGGTTTGCGGAATCAGTCGAGATAGATGTACGCGTTTCTCTGCAAAGACGAGGCAGGCGATGGAGGGCTGGCGCGATTGAAGTGGTCAGTATCTCGCTGCCGACGCCATCGACGGAGATGAGTGAATCGGACGCCGGTTCCCCGGATTGTGATCGCGTGCTGGTGTGCGCGGCGGCGACGGAGCGGAGAAGCGGCTTGGACGATCTGGAGAAAAGTTGTGCACGCATGCAAATTCCTCTTCGGGTTTTTGGCAAGGGTGGGCAGTGGAGAGGATTCAATCATAGCAAGCTCAAGGGTCTTTACTGGGAACTTGAAAAACACCACCATAAATACGATTACGTTTTGTTTACCGATGCTTTTGATTCGCTCATGGTATCGAGCCTGGATTCCATCCTTCAGAAATTTCTTGCCTTGGACACCCCGTTGTTATTCAGCGCCGAGGTGAACTGCTTTCCTTCGTCTCCCGGGCAGAAGGCGGAGGACTATCCGGAAGCACCGACCAAGTACCGCTTTCTGAACGCCGGGGGGTTCATTGGAAGAGTTGATTACTTGCTTCAACTGATGCGGGAATGGAACGCCGTTAATTCAGCTGATTCCGGAATCGATCAGCAATGGTGGGCCCACCTGTATCTGTCCGGGACGACGCAAATTAAGCTCGACTATTCTTGCGAGATATTCCAGTGTTTGTTCATGTGTGAAGATGATTTGGAAGTTCGCTCGTTGGTAATTCGGAATCGCATCACCGGTTCGTGCCCGTGCGTTATTCACGGCAATGGAGGAGCATCGTTAGGTCCTGCCGCCGACTTCATACTGGGACGCACGCAACGACGATGGACACGGTTGGTGAAGCTTGGCGCAAAAGCGACGGCTATTTTCAATCCATTTGCCAGCAAAGCGCCATTGGGTGGGACGTAACAGGGATAAATGGCGCTTCTAGAGCTAATTGCACGTGGTGAGGCCAAAGGAGTCGATAGGCGTGTCGTGGAAAAAGTCAGATCCCTACCTGCTGTTTCGCCGAGACAGGGAAGGTGACTGGCGGCAGACGGTATTCACATTATTGGCAGAGCATCTGCGCGGCCAAGGGGTAGCCGTCCGGACTGAGGACCGGGAGGCGTTCGGAGTGCGAAGGATGGGTTTGCCAGGTCCTGCTGTCACCATTCGCGATTCTCTCGCCGTTCTTCAGAATGATCGCACGGGATCGTATTGGGTCCTCGACTGCCACGACTGGACACGGACCGACGACATAAGGTCTTTTCGGTGGGACCTTCGCTGTCGCGGGATGCTGAAGTGCCAGTATAGGTCCAGCGATATCAGCGGGTTTCGCACTCGCATTGTGCGCCCATGGACTTATTTCGATGCCAATTGGCCCCGGCAGCAGGACGCCCAGATAGAATTGCGGAACTGCAGCCGTAGCGTCGCTCAGCTCTACTTTCGAGGGCAACTCTGGGAAGAAAGAAAAACGATCGTTTTGATTCTGCAAAACCGAAAGGTGTTAAATCCCGACGCTGCGGCCATTTCGCACAAAAAGTTCCTGCGGGAACTGGCTTCGCAGCGTTTGGCTCTGTCACTTCCGGGATTTGGCGATTTCTGTCATCGCGATGTTGAAGCTTTCGCTGTTGGAACTCCGGTGTTGCGTCCGAAGGTCCGCAATCAGTTTCATTGCGAACTGAAAGCGGATTTCCACTATGTGAGCGTCAACACCGACATTGCCAAGGATTCCGCGGCGGTGGTGGCTGCGCGAATTGAAGAGCGATACCGGGAAGTGATCGGCCAGACGGACTATCTCGCAGAGGTCGCTCGGAATGCAGCAGCCTGGTATGACCGCAATATCCGCTTTCCCCAAAGCATGGTGTTGACGGCTAAGTTGCTGGGATTCGCTTGAGCCCTGTTGTCGATAGAGCGTCGGTGACACCTTCCTCTCTTGACACGGCCGAAGCGGTTAGCTCAGATATTGCAGAAGAATTTCGGCGGCCGAAAACGATCCATTCTCAGCACAGATTCCTTGTCCCAATCTCTGCGCTTGCTGACGGAACTTTGATTGCGTCATTACCATCTGGATTGCGTTCGCCAAGTTATGTACCGTTATGTTGTGCGGAGACAAAGGAACGGGAGCGACTCCCAGCCGGTACAAGGTGTTCGCCCAGAACGATTGATCGAAAAAACCAGGGACCAGAATGGATGGCCGCCCGGCGCGCAGCGCGGCTGCGCTAGTGCCGGCCCCGCCGTGATGCACGATCGCCGTTACTTTGGGAAACAACCATCCGTACGGAGCAAAATCAATGGTGAGGACGCCACTGGATCCCAGGTAACGGGCGATTGAGCCGCTGGTAATAACCACGGCCCGCTGCCCAGTTTGGTGGACGGCATGCTCAACAGTTTGCAGCAAGTCAGGCTTGCCGTTGATCGAACTCAGGCAGACAGCGAGTGGCGCCGGGCCCTCCTCCAGAAACTTGGAGAGTTTCTCGGGCGGAGTCCAGTCCGCAGCGGAATCCAGAAACCAATAGCCGGTGACGTGGGTGTGTTCATTCCAATCAGCCGGCTTGGAAATTACATAACGACTGAAGCCATAGAGCACCGGCGTCGTCGTGCGAGAGCTGATGGTGTTGACCGAACGTGGCGCCAACTGGAGACTTCTTCGCCACTGAGCGAAAATATCTCCGAACAAAAATTGAAAGGATCTCCGCGCCGCAAAATAGGTGCTGCGGTTGACAAGCTTCCCAAGTGAACGCGACCACGGCGACAAGTAATAGGGGAACCACTGGGTGGGTGTTTCCGGCTGCAAAAGGGCCCAGAAGAATGGCAGGCCGAGTTTTTCCGCAATATGCGGACCGGCAAAGCCGCTGCTGGAACTCACGATGGCATGGCATCCCGAACACGCTTCCAGGCACTCGTCCAGCATGCGAACGAAAGGTTGGCGGCATTGTTCCATGACATGGCGAAGCGCCCATAGCTTGCGGGGGAGGCTGACCTGGGAAGACTGCCAGCAACGCCACGCAGAAGATGATTTAAGGGCAGCCGTGGGGTCGCAGAGGGAAAAGAACTCCAATCCGTGCCCGTTCACGAGTTCGCGAAAGGGCGCGAACGTGATCAGCCGTACCGCCCAGCCCCGTTCCTGGAGAGCGCGCCCCAATGCGGCGTAGGGGTAGACGTCCCCGCGGGAACCGGCGGAAATCACAGCGATACTCTTCATGGCAACTCGCGCGAGGCCGTCACGCGTTGATTTCTGGCAGCGATTCTAATCGGCCAAGATGGCAAAGGCGCTCAGCCGTGAGCCCTCTTTCCAGGTGCTCGGCATTCTGGCGCTCTGCTTCAGTTCGTGGGTCTGTGCAGCCTTCACGATCTCCTCGGCCCACCGTACCGCATCTTTGATTGCACTGATTGTCGCCGAAACTCTTTTCCCGCCATTATGCTGAGCGAGTCTACGGGCAGCAAGGCAATTTCCGCCCCCATTGTAGCCGTGATTCAGCCGCCTTACGAGCGATTAGAGGGTTTTAGCGGTGTTTGGGCGAACACGGGTAAGCCCGAAATCGAAATCAGGGGCACGGGACATCAGACTCGCAGCTTCACGTATATCGACGATTCTTTGTTGGCCGTGCAGAAGATCATAAACTCCGAAATCCTGGTGCCGATCAATCTCGGATCAAGCGAGGTGGTCGGCATGAACCGGTTAGTCGATTTCGCTGAAGGGATCGCCGGGATTCGGCTGGAGCGCAACTACGATTCCCTCGCGCCGCCGGGAGTGTAACAGTGACAATACGTTGATCAAGAAACTGCTGCTGTGGGAGCCCAGCATCACTTGCAAGCCGGGTTGGAGAAGACCTAGAGGACTAGATCTACGATCAGTACCTTGCACGCGAGAAGGGATCAACTGGAGTTGTAAGGGAATTCGCCACTACAGGGCGGAGGAAAAAGCCAGTGTTGGAGGCGCCTCAAGAGAAGGTTGCTAAAGACCGTTGAGTATGAGAAGCCCGCTCGAATTCCTCTCCGATGAAATGATGCGTGTTAGCCCGCATATTTAAAATATTTCTATCTAAATATTCTAAACATTCCTGTTCTTACCAAATTAAGATGTCCGCTCTTTGAAGATTTATCTGCACGCGATACCGGAAGAGCAGCGCCGCGCGGTGGAGAGTGTAGAGCGGTTGGTATTTGGACCCAAATGGACCCAAGTTGCAGAGTTGAACCAATCCACGTCGGGCAGCGCGAATTGAAAATAAAGAACTAATTGGTCGGGGCGCGCGGATTTGAACCGCGGACCCCCTGCGCCCAAGGCAGGTGCGCTACCAGGCTGCGCTACGCCCCGACTGTCTTCGATAGTTTACCAGCAATGCCCTCTGCACCGCCTTTCGCCACTCCTGCTTGCGATCGCGATACTACGAAGTGATCTCCATTGCACGGTAAGCACCAGGGAATTGAGACGTGTGGCAGACAGGATTTCGTCTTCACAACCATACGTGTTGTTCACCGTCCGGAGAAAATGCGCGAGTACCCGCCAACTGCGGATAAGTTTTGTGTTGACGAATACGCCTACGCCCAAGCACCGCACTTCTTCCTTCTTTGCTTACAGACCTAACTGGACATAGGATAAAGGACGAGCATGGCAAAACGGCGGAGTGGCACCCATCTGATCGCGGACATTGCCCAAGTGTCCAGAGGTACGGTTGACCGGGCTTTACACGGCCGCGGCGGCATTAACGAAGCAACGCGCCAACGCATTTTGAAGATAGCCAAGCAAATCGGGTATAAGCCGAATCTTGCGGCTCGAGCCCTTTCGGCCAATAGGGCGACGGCCAAGATCGGCGTATGCATTCCTCGCGAAATCCACTTCTTCTATGACCAGCTGTGGAATGGAGTACTGGAAGAAGAAGAGCGTGTTTCGCAGTCGGGTGTTGAGTTCATAAATCGTCCTATCCAGAGCCTCGGCAAGGGAGATGCCAAGGTCTTTCAGGAACTCATGGCCAGCGGCGTTGACGGAATCATTCTCACTGCTGGCAATCCCAAGAAATTGATACCGTTGATCGACAAAGCGGAGACCAAGGGCATCCGCGTCGTTTGCGTGGACACGGACGCTTCAGAAAGTCGGCGTTCCAGCGTCGTTTACGTGGAACCTTATCTAAGCGGCTGCGTTGCGGGCGAGTTGCTGGGGAAGCTTGTTCCGCCGGGTTCGAAAGTGGCTGTCGAGGCCGGAATGCTGATGGCGGAAGACCACCGGAGAAAGGCGGAGGGGTTTTCGGAAACCTTCCCAAAACACTGTCTGGGCGGCCAAGTCGCAGCCGTTATCGAAGGCCACGAGGACGAAGAAGAGAGCTTCCAGAAAACACTAGGTCTATTGCGGCGCATACCTGAGCTCGCGGGAATTTACGTCAATACAGTGAACTGCCTGCCTGTTTGCCGCGCTCTGGAAGCAGGGAAGCTTGAGGGAAAAGTGAAGTTGATTACGACTGACCTTTTTTTGGAAATGTCTCCCTACTTCAAGAAAGGCACGATCTCGGCGTCCATTTACCACCAGCCGTACCGGCAAGGACAAATCGCCGTCCGTCTCCTGGTGGACAATCTGATCTCAAAAGTCAAATTCCCCCCCACAGTGCGTCTCAGTCCAGCTGTGGTGATGCTATCGAATCTGCACCTCTTCAGAGAGACGCGCCTCAGCGAGTCAACGCCTACCGACGAACCGGGCACGGGCTTGCCGAGCGACACGAACGCGAGCTTGAACCGTGCTTAAACGACAATTGGCGGTTCGCCGAATTCGTAGTCTTGCCCGCGATCAACTTAGCCACTCGACTTTCTCGCTTCCCAGGGCCATGCCGACTCTCTGAGACCGGACATCGCGTCTCGGCCGTCCTGTGGGCAGTTGCTGCCGTGCAGCATTTGTCCTGGCAGCCTAAACTCGAAAAGCCAAAAAAAACTTGACAACCGGACCCATATGAGTGCATCGTGCACGTGCACGCTAAAAACGTGCACGTGCACGATGCGAAAAATCTCGGTAAGCTGGCTGCGTGAGTAAACGTTTACAGAACCTCGTAGGACCACAGATTCCGATATCCAAAGCGGCGCGGCACGGATTTCTCGGAATCGCGTTCCGGGTGCCCCGGGTCTACCGGAGGAGGAGCAAGATTATGTTGATTCTGAACTTTGGATGGCGGAAGTCAACAGGGTTTGTGCTGGTGCTGTTGTTGGGGTTTCTTGTTCCCGCAAAGCTTGCAGCCCAAGTCGACATGGGATCGATATCGGGTGTTATCCATGATCCAACCGGCGCAGCAATACCCAACGCGAAGGTGACGCTCACCAATGAGGGCACCAACATCGCGGTTTCCACCACGACTGGGTCAGAGGGGCAGTATACCTTCTCACCGGTAAAAATCGGGCGGTACTCCATATCCGCATCTGCCAGTGGGTTTCGGACCGTCAAGCAAAACAACGTAACGGTTGACGTGCAGCAGAAGCGGGAGGTGGACATCTCGCTCCCCATCGGACAAGCGACAGAAACCGTCGTGGTCGAAGCGGCGCCGCCTCTGCTGCAGACCCTGGATGCGTCGGTTGGGCAAGTTGTTGAGGAGGCGGCGGTCAATAACCTGCCGCTGAACGGCCGGAACTTCACTTTTCTCGCGCAGCTTTCCGCCGGTGTCACTCAGGGCCAGCAGGACTCGCGCGGGTTGGGAGCGAGCGGCAGCTTCGCTGCCAACGGGCTGCGTCCCGCACAGAACAACTATTTGCTCGATGGCATCGACAACAACGCCAATCTGGTGGACTTTCTCAACGGCACGGCTTATTCGGTGAAACCGCCGGTGGATGCGATTCAGGAGTTCAAGGTCGAGACCAACAATTACAGCGCAGAGTCAGGCCGGTCGGCCGGCGCCGTGCTGAATGCCACGCTCAAGTCCGGGAGCAACGCGTTCCACGGCGCGTTGTGGGAGTTTTTCCGCAACGACGCACTGGATGCGAAGAATTACTTTGAGCTTGCGAAGGGCGGGTTCCACCAGAACCAGTTCGGAGCCACGCTTGGCGGCCCGATCCGCCGCGGAAAGACGTTCTTCTTCATGGACTACGAAGGCACGCGCATTCGGCAGGCCTACCCTTATATAAGTACGGTGCCCACCGCGCTGGAGCGCAGCACCGGTTACACAAATCTCTCGGAATTGCTCGGCCAGGGCCCGGCTCCGAGCAGTTGTATGCAGAACCCAAGCCAATCGGGCTGCGTCCAGGATGTGTTAGGACGAGGCTTCACGCTGGGACAGGTGTTCGACCCTTCCACGACGCGTACCATCGACTGCGGAGTGATAGATCCGGTGTCCGCCATCACGGCGCCCTGCCCAACCGGAACCGCAACCGGCAGCCAGATCGGTTTTGCCAGAGAGGTCTTCGCCGGAAATATGCTCCCCGCAGGACGACTAGATGCGAATGCGATTAAGCTCTTGAATCTGTATCCAGCGCCGAACAACTCGGGCTTGTTCAACAACTACGCGTCGAATCCAGAGGTTAACAACGATACCGATCAGTTCGACGTGCGTGTCGATCAAAACTTCGGTTCCAAGGACAACGCTTTTGCGCGGCTAAGTTACGTCCGCAATCCGGACTTCATCCCGGGGCCATTCGGGGGGATCGCGGATGGCGGTGCCTTCTTTGCCGGAGATCAGAACTCGATATCCTGGAATTCGGCGCTGAGCGAATCCCACCAATTTTCGCCGACATTTGTGAATGAGTTCCGCCTGGGATACAACCACTTGAGCGCCACGCGTACTCAGCCCAATGCCAACACCACGGGGATTCCCGCGCAATTCGGCATTCAGGGTGTTCCGCAGGGGAATTCCAACGGCGGTCTCGGCACAATCTTTCTCACCGGCCTCAACCAACTGGGCAGCAACGATTACTTGCCCTCGATCGAAATCAGCACCACATCGCAAATCACCGATAACCTGACCAAGACCGTCGGGCGCCACACGCTCAAGGCCGGATTCCAATGGCAGCGCCTCGGCTTCGCCATTCTGCAGCCGATAGCCGGGAGAGGCCAATGGTCGTTCAGCGGTGATTACACAGAGGTGCCGACCACAACCGGAGGCAATACCGGGCTTGCCCAGATGCTTTTGACGCCGATTCCAGGAACGGTGCAGGGCGCCGCAGATTATGTGGGCGGATCCGACAACGTCGGCGCCTCCAATATCGCCAACACGTCGATGAAGCACAACTACTATGCCGGCTACTTCCAGGACGACCTCAAGGTGACCTCAAAGCTCACCCTGAACCTTGGGCTACGGTACGAATACTTCGGCCAGTTGATTGAGAACTACGGCAATCAATCGAACTTCATTCTTACTGGAGCCAACGGGCATTCGACGTTCTTGTTGACCCAGAAACGCTGCAATACTCCATTGTCCCCGGACTTCACGGCGGACGCGGCGAACGATAGTGGGGTGCCGGGACAACAGGTGTTGCCGGGGGTTGATATTGATATTGTCTGTTCCAGCCAGTCGGGTCTCGGTGTGTCGCAGAAGAAGAATTTCTCGCCGCGATTCGGATTTGCCTATCAACTCACTCCCAAGTTCGTGGTGCGCGGTGGATATGGGATTTTCTACGGCGGATTTGAAAACTCCGTGGTCGAAACCTACATTGACTTTCCTTTCCAATTCTTCTTGTCATACCCCTACCTGGTGCCGAATGCGCCGGTTACGTTCAGCAACGGCTCCACTGCCACGCTGGAGACCGGTCTGACCGGCATTCCTCTCACTCCGGCGGCTGTTGAACCCGGAGGAGTGTCCTTTACGGGTGAGGATTACCACATGTCGACGCCGATCACGCAGGGGTTCAATCTAACCGCCCAGTACGCATTGACCAGCAAAGACACCGTGCAGGTGGCCTTCGTCGGCAACACGGTCCATCATCTAGGTTCGTACGTCAACCCCAATAGCCCTCGGGAGATGCTGCCGCCTGGACTGAATGTCACTAACTACATCCCGTATCCTGATTTCACTCCCTATATCACCTATACCAGATTTGGGGCCAACAGCCACTATAGCTCTCTGCAAGCCAACTATGAGCGCAGAGTCGGCCACGGCTTGAACTTCCTCGGCAACTTCACCTGGGCCAGTTGTTTGACCGATGCCGCGGATGTTTTGAATCAGACAGCGTTGACCAGCTACCGCGCTCCATTCCTGCCGGGTTTCGGGATGCACAGGGACTTCGGACGCTGCGATTTTGACATCAACAAAGTGCTTCACCTGAGCGGAACTTATGAACTGCCATTCGGGCGTGGACGGCACTTTTTGGGGAGCAGCAGCAACGTGGTCAATGCGATTCTCGGCGGTTGGAACACCAACTGGATTTATACTCTGCAGGACGGCCAGCCCGGCACGGTCCCATGCGCCATCCCGACGACAACCGGCTTCGGCTGCGATGCCTTAAAGGTTCCAGGGGTGGATCTGTATGCCGGACCGCATAATGCAAGTCATTGGATGAACCCGGCAGCCTTCGCCACGCCTCCTGTCGCGGCGACCGTCGGGCAATCCGATTACAGCCCGCTGGGCGGTGGGCCCAGTCAGTACCGTGGACCGGGCTTCAATCGACTGGACTTCTCCCTCTTTAAGCAGTTCCAGCTGAGCGAACGTTTCCGGGTGGAGTTTCGCTCCGAATTCTTCAACCTGGCCAATCATCCTAACTTCTCCATTCCGGGATTCTCCGAAAATGGATTTCCAGCCTCGCCTGGAGCACTCAATTACAACAATCCCGCCGGTTTTGGCACGATCACTTCGGCACGCGACGGGCAAAACGATCAGCGTGAAATTCAGTTCGCGTTGAAATTGTATTACTGAAGCTTGACGGCTGGAGCAGACCAGGTCGGCGATTAGTGGCTTTTCGCACGGCTTAACTACCCGCGAGGTTTGACAGCCACAGCGGACTTGCGGAAGCGGGTTTCACGAACATGAGACCCGCTCCAGGTGCTCCGAAAGGAAGAGCAACATGTATCGCGTAATTTCCACAATCTTGTTGTCGTTGTGCCTGTTCGTCCTGCCTGCGTTTGGCGCAGTGGATGCTCCTGGAAAACTGGAGTTGTCGGAGAACTGGAAACTGGCCGCGGCGAAAGACGTTGGGGCAGATGGTGCAGCGCTTTCTCGATCCAACTACGAGGACCGGGAGTGGCATCTCATCCATCGCATGCCCGCGACGGTTCTCGAAGTATTGCAGGAGGATGGCGTCTACCCCAACCTGTATGTCGGCAAGAACATGGAGAACGTCCCGCAGGATTTGTACAAGCAGGACTGGTGGTATCGGACGGTGTTCACGGCGCCAGCAGGCTACCCCACCTACACGCTGGAATTTCCGGGAATCAACTATCGAGCGGAAATCTGGGTGAACGGGCACGAGGTGGCGGACAACAAGCAAATCGTCGGGATGTACGCCGCGCACAAGCTCAATGTGACCGAGTGGATCAAGCCAGGCTTGCCGAATGCGCTGGCCGTCAAAGTGACACCCGAGCAACTGGTTCAAGACGTTGACGGTGTGGAACTGGCGGACAGTTGGTTCGATTGGATCAACTGGAAGTATCTGGGATACAAAGGCAAGTACACAAAGGAGCATCAGTTCGACGCTTCCTTCGTGCCGGACAGAAATGCAGGCATCTGGAAGCCGGTCTACCTAAAGACCACAGGGGAGGTCGCGCTCGAGAACCCTGTGGTCAACTCTGAGCTTTCCCTGCCACAGGCGGTTGCGCGGCTTACGGTTTATGCGAACCTGCATAACTTTGCCGCGCAATCCCTCAACGGCACGCTGAAGGGAACGATTTCGCGACAAGGGAAGCCAACGATTGAATTAGAACAAAGCGTCAGTCTCTCTCCCCATGAAACCCGCGAAGTTGTGTTTACCGCTGAAAAGTACTCCAGCTTGGTCGTAAGCAATCCCGACCTCTGGTGGCCGTACACCATGGGTGATCCGGCGCTCTATGACCTTCGCTTGGAGTTTGCGCTGGAACAGAAAGTCTCTGACCGCACTCACATACGCTTCGGTATACGGAGCATTACCCAGCACCGCGATCAAGACGAGCAATTCCCCGATAAGGGTAAGGGCGGAAATTTCTATCTGCAAGTGAACGGTCGAGACTTCCTGGCGCGCGGCGCGGATTACACCCCGGATCTTTTATATCGATACGACCCTGATCGCGAAGCAGAAATCCTAAGGTACGTGAAGGATCTTGGGATGAATCTACTGCGGTGGGAATCGAAGATCTCCAGTGAACACATAATCGAGCTCGCGGATGAACAGGGTATCCCGGTCATGCTCGGTTGGATGTGCTGCAATCAATGGGAGAAATGGGACCAGTGGAGTGAAGAGGACCATCGGGTGGCGGCTGAGAGCCTCCGCTCCCAGGCGCTCATGCTCCGTCCGCACGCGTCGATGTTCATCTGGGCCAACGGAAGCGATGGCCGGCCGCCGGAACCTGTCCGCAACGAATACCATAAGATTCTGTCCGAGGTGCACTGGCAAAACGCGATTGTTGATACCGTCTCTTCCTTCGCCAAGGACGCCCAAGGCGAACATCTTTGGGATGGCATCATCATGGAAGGGCCGTACAGCTGGCGTCCGCCGGCATACTGGTTCAGTGGAAAATATCCGCCATCTCGCGGATCTGTGGCCGAGCAGGGCGACAACGAACACATTCCCACCTTGGAGAGCCTGAAGAAGTTCATTCCCGCCGACAAGCTCTGGCCCATCAACGACACCTGGTTCTTCCATGCAGGAGCGCTCCCGAAGGCCAATACGCTTGGCAATGTCCAGCGAGCGGTTGACACGCGTTACGGACCTTCCAGCAACGTAGAGGAGTTCGTGCGCAAGGCGCAGGCAGCTCATTACGAGAGCACCCGCGCGCAATTTGAAGATTTCGCGGCCACCGGCTGGAGCAACCATAAAATGACGCTTTACTGGATGCTCAATAGTCACTGGCCCTCGTTCTACGGCAACATCATTGATTACTATCTAAGCCCCGGCGGTACGTACTACGGTGCGAAGAAGGGGCTGCGTCCGCTCTCTGTGGTCTTCGATGCGTACGCAACCGGCGATCACAGCCAGGCCAAGATCATTGTCTTCAATCAGACTCCTGACAGCGTGCAGGGTTTGCGCGCACGCGTGCGTGTTTACGATCTGAATGGCAAGGTTCTCGACGATCGCTCCGCCGACGGTATCCAACTTCCGTTCAATGGCGCAAACCAGATCATGACGCTGCCTCGCTATCCCCGCAGTTCTGCCGTGTTCTTCGTGCGTTGCCAGTTATTTGACAACACCGGGAAGTTGCTGGTTGACAATAGCTACTGGCAATCGCAGAAAGACGATGACATGGGAGACCGGAAAAACGATGACGCGATGGACCTGAAACTAGTCAGTTGGGCGGACATGACGGCGCTGAATACGATGCCTCAGGTAAAACTGGAGATCAGCGCTAAACGGACCGCGGCCGACAGCGAAAAACATGTCGTCATTTATCTGCATAACCCGTCCGAACACATCGCCTTCTTCGAACGGGCAACGGTCTCTGTTAATCAGAACGGGGACGAGGCGCTCCCCATCGAGTACGACGACAATTACATCACGGTGTATCCCGGTGAAACTGTCGAGATTCATGCAACGGTGTCAAGGGCGGCGGAGGCGCGTTGGATCAAGCTCGAAGGATACAATTCGCCCCTGACTTCCGCTGAGATCAAGTAGAAACGCAAATGGTTAGGCCTGCTGGTGGAAGGAGTGTGCCAACCGCCACCAACCATGTCAGCCAGACAATTCACCACCTTGGACCTCTAATATGGACGTAGGAAGATCGGGTTTTGGTTTGTCCCATGTTGACACCAGAGAACTGCGACGCTGGTGTGCGATTCCAGCAGCGGAATTGCTGGGGCATAGGGAACTGCGTGTGTGTTACCGGCAGGTGGCCGATTCCACGGAGTTGGGCGCGCTGATGGCCAAGGAGTTGGTCGAAGCCATCGAGGAAAACAACAAGCAAGGGAAGGCAACACGCGCCATTGTTCCCTGTGGACCTACTTGTTGGTACGAACCGTTTCGGTCCTTAGTGAATTCGCGCGCTGTATCTCTGAGAGACCTGCACGTGTTTCACATGGACGAGTGTCTGGATTGGCAGGGGAAACCGCTCCCGGCGGGTCATCCTTACAATTTCAAGACCTTCATGGAGCGGCACTTCTACGGAGGCATTCGCCCCGAACTCGCGGTTCCGGAGGTCCAGCGCTATTGGCTACTACCCGCGACGATGGAACAAGTGCAAGCCGCGATCAACCAGGCACCGGTGGACATTACTGTGGGTGGGTGGGGCCAGGATGGACACGTTGCCTATAACCAGGCCCGCCGCCATCCATTTCACCACGCGACGTTGGAGGAAATCGCAAACTCGACCATCCGCATTCAGGACAACAATATTGATACGATCATCGCGCTGGCGCACCGGACGTTCGGTGCGGCCTACCAGTTTGTTCCGCCCATGTCGGTCACATTGGGGATCCGCGAGTGCCTTTCCGCAAAGAAGGTGCGGGTTTACAGCGACACGGGTGCCTGGAAGCAGACGGCGCTGCGGGTCGCTTTGTTTAGCGAGCCCATCCCGGAATATCCTATGACCCTGCTGCAAACCCATCCCGACGCAGTCGTAACGGCAACACTGGAAACGGCTCGCCATCCAATTAGCGAAAATCCAGATTGGGAGTTGTTCTGAATCTATGTTGGCTCTGCACGCAAACGCGGAACGCGGATTTACGTGTGCTATCGGTGTCGGCGGCATCGGAGCGGGCATAGTCTATGCGCTCCAGGGCGAACACGAACTGGGCCGCAACGAAAGCAGGTTGGGCGAACTGCTGGACTCGCGGGACTACTGCAAGTTGCACATCGTCCTTCACTACATTGCGAGGTTCATGGGCTCCGGCAGGGGGCCAGCGTGTTTCCCGGTACGGCCGGTCGGCGTCGTCGGTAATGATGCAGCGGGACGTCAGATTCTGATCGAAATGGGCGCTGCGGGAATGGACACGCAGTTTGTTCGGACCGATCCAACATTGAAAACGCCTTTCAGCGTCTGCTTTCTGTACCCCGATGGTTCGGGCGGAAACATTACCAGCAGTAACTCAGCTGCAGGCGCGTTGAGCTTCGATGACCTAGCGGCCGCCTTACCGTACATGAAAGCTGCAGGAGCACGCGGTGTGGCCCTGTGCGTTCCGGAGGTTCCGTTGGAACTGAGGCGGAACTTCCTTGAAATTGCATCCGATTGCGGTAATTACCGCGTTACCTCCTTCGTGCTCGGGGAGATCAAAGAAGCGCAAAGGATGGGGTTGGTTGCTCTGGCAGATCTCTTGGCACTGAATCAGGAGGAGGCTTCGGCCCTACTTGGAGACGGCCCTGGCCACGTTCTCGATGAAGGCTTGTTGGCGGAGCGCGCTGCCAAATTGACAGCGACTCGCCCGCGGTTGCGCATGATCGTCAGCACCGGACGAAAAGGAGCCTACGGCTTCGAGTCCGGGAGTTCGCAATTCTGCCCAGCGCCGGTCCTGCAACCGACGTCCACGGCGGGCGCTGGGGACGCACTCCTCGCAGGTGTTGTGTGCGGTTTGGCGGCGGGCCTGCCATTCATCAAGCGGAACGAATCTGGCAGTTCGTTTTCGGGCCGCATACTGCGGACGGCGCTGGATTTTGGTGTCCTGAACGCGAGTTTCAGTGTCACCTCGCCACATACGATCCACCCCGACGCAGCGCTGAAAGAGTTGTTCGCCTTCGCGGAATCGCACGGCGCGTCCATTTCTGATTCGCTTCGGTGTGCGTGCTACGAATGCGAACAGATGTCTCCTGAAAGTGTTCCGGATGCTACGTAGGCCCGAGTCGAGTGCCAGGTCATGTCCACGTCTATAACGGAAACCGCCAGCACGCCGCAGCTTCGCCGCGCGTTGGGTCTATGGGATCTGATTCTTTACGGGCTGATTGTTATTCAACCTACCGCGCCCATGCCAGTGTACGGGGTGATGAGCGCGCGTTCTCACGGGTATGCGGTAATCACGGTGCTGCTCGCCATGACGGCCATGCTGTTTACGGCCATCAGCTACGGGAGAATGGCCTCCGCCTATCCCAGCGCCGGCTCTGCGTTCACCTATGTGGGGCGCGAAATTCACCCGGCCCTTGGTTATGTGACCGGATGGAGCATGGCCATGGACTACGTGCTCAATCCGCTCATCTGCACGATTCTCTGTAGCAAATTCGCGATGAACTTCTTTCCGGAAATCCCCTACGCGGTATGGGTGGTTGCCTTCGTCAGTTTGTTCACCGCATTGAATATGCAGGGCATTCAAACTTCGGCGCGCATCAACTCGAGCCTCGTTGCGATTATGGGTGTGGTCATTCTTCTGTTTTTGGGGGCAGCCGCTCGTTACGTGCACGCGGCACCTCATGACGGAATCGCATTCTTTACCCGACCATTTTTCGATCCGAAAACTTTCTCGGTCCGATCCATCTTGGGGGGCACCTCGCTGGCCGTGCTGACCTATATCGGCTTCGACGGGATCTCAACCCTATCCGAAGAAGCCAAGAACCCCCGCCGCAATATTCTGCTGGCCACGGTTTTTGTGTGTTTGCTTACCGGTGTGTTGGCGTCGATCGAGTGCTATGCGGCCCAACTCATCTGGCCCGGCGCCCAGAACTTTCCCGACGTGGACACGGCATTTGTGTTTGTGGCCGGAAGAGCTGGTGGGCGCTGGCTCTTTTCGATCATCAATGTGACGCTTTTGGTGGCTACGTTCGGTTCGGCGCTAGGGGCGCAGTTGGGTGCTGCTCGCCTGCTTTACGGCATGGGACGGAGCAGCGCGCTGCCGCGCATTTTTTTTGGGGCCATCGAGCCCAAGAAACGCATTCCGCGAAACAACGTGCTGTTAGTGGGCGCAGTAGCACTCATTGGTGCCATGGTCCTGAGTTTTGAGCGGGGCGTGGAATTGCTGAATTTCGGTGCCCTGCTTGCGTTCATGGGTGTGAACGCCTCGGCACTCGTGCGATTTTACTTTCGCGAAACACACAAGCGCTGGTTCAATTTCGTGTCACCGGTACTGGGGTTCCTGATCTGCATGCTGTTGTGGTTGAGCCTCAGTTGGCGCGCCAAGGTGTTGGGAATCGCTTGGATGGTCATTGGCTTGGCCTACGGCGCTTACAACACGCGGGGATTCAGGCAGGGACTCGTGAACTTCGAAATTCCGGACGCGGACGGCCAGGCCGAGGCGATGCGCGGCGAAACAGTCTTATGACTGGGTCCTATGCGGACTGAGACACCCACGTGCCTCGAGAAAGGATAGCGATGATCACAAAGAGAATGTTTCGTGTGCTGTTCCCATTGTGTTACGGATCGACGAACGAGTGCGGCGATTGCATGGGGATCCAGCTAAACCAACCGCTCCATTACACCAGAGCAACTTCCGTCCAACGGTTGAATCGTCGGGTCTCCATCCTCGCGATCTGCTGTTTCCTCTGGACTGCGATTCCGGCAGGAGCTCAGCTTTGGGAGGTTCCACCCCTGCCTCCGGTCAAGTATCGGCAGGCTCCGGACGGCATCACCGCCTCGGTGGGTAACGAGAATCTTCAGATTTCCGTCTGCGGTCCCGGTGTCATTCATTTTGTCGCGACGCTCGAGCCCCCGAACACGCTTAGACAAAACCAGCCTTGGATGCTCGATGCGAAGGACTCGTGTCCAGGTGCGAAGTTCGAAGTGACACAAACAGCCGATACAGCTCTCCTCACCACCGGCGCCCTGAAGGTCGAGCTCTCTCTGAAGTGGGGGAGCGTGCAGTACAGCACCATTGAAAGCGATAGCCTGCTGCGAGAGCGGAATTCAATTCCGCGCACCTATGAGCCGGCCGATTTGAATGGCGAAAGGACCTTTCACGTTGAAGACAGGTTTTCGCCCGATTTCGGCGAGGGCTTCTACGGACTTGGCCAGCACCAAAGCGGAATGTTCAACTACCGGGGATCGACAGTCGAACTGGGACAGAACAACACTGACGTCGCCATTCCCCTGTTGTTGTCGAGCAAGGGTTATGCGGTGATGTGGAACACCGCCTCCCTGACCTATGTCGATAACCGCTTCCCGCTCGAATTGAACCTGGACTCACTCGCAGGCCATTCCATCGATTACTACTTCATTTACGGTCCCGAACTGGATTCGATCATCCATGAATATCGAAGCCTCACTGGGCACACCCCCCTGCTTCCGAAGTGGGCCTATGGGTTTTTCCAGTCAAAGGATCGCTACGTCTCTCAGGATGAGGTCCTGGGGATTGCAGATCGCTATCGCAAGGAGCACATCCCGCTCGATGCCATCGTGCAGGACTGGTACTGGTGGAAAACAGAGGGAGACCCGATCTTCAATTCGAACTTTACAGATGTCCCCGGCGAATTGAATCGCCTGCATGATGAGCACATTCACGCCATGCTCTCGGTCTGGGGAATATTCGACACCAAGGCACAGAACTATCAGCAACTTGACGCGCAACATTTCCTCGTACCCAATGCTCACGTCTACGATTCTACAAACCCTGAAGCCCGCGACTTTTATTGGAACAACTTGGCCGGCAAGTTGTTCTCACAGGGCTGGGACGCGTTTTGGCTCGACAGCGCGGAGCCCGAAGAATATTGGCCCCACATGGGAGATGCGATCCTCCAGAATAGGCAGATTGCAATCGGCAACGGCGCAGAGTACACGAACATATTTCCATTCATGCACACTACAGGAATCCAGCAGCACTGGAAGGCGACGACAGATCGCAAACGAGTCTTCCTGTTGACGCGATCAGCGTTCCTCGGTCAGCAGCGCGTCGGCGCGACGGTCTGGTCGGGTGATGTTTATGGCTCGTATTGGGGTTTAAGGCACCAAGTCGCGGCTGGGCTCAACTTTGCACTTTCCGGATCTCCCTACTGGACAACTGACATCGGTGGTTACTGGCCACCTCATGACAAACCTCTTGACGATCCGAAATTTCAAGAACTCTACGCACGCTGGTTCGAGTATGGAGTCTTCTGCCCGATCTTCCGCACGCACGGACACAGACCGGAAAACGAGATTTGGTCTTATGACAAGGTCAAACCGATCCTGGTCAACTTCGACAAGCTACGCTACCGCCTCATGCCCTACATCTATTCCCTCGCTTGGCGAGTCACGAAGGAGGACTACACCATCCAGCGCCCGCTGGTCATGGATTGGCGCACGGATCCGAGGGTTCGTGACATTGGCGACCAGTTCATGTTTGGGCCCTCGATTCTCGTTAGCCCAGTGCTTGAGGCAAACGCAACTCGCAGGAGTCTGTATTTGCCGGATTCTCCCGCATGGTATGACTTTTGGACGGGAACATCGCAAAACGGAGGCCGTGCGATTGACGCCGACTCCCCTCTCGATCGCATTCCACTCTATGTACGTTCCGGTTCGATTCTTCCTCTCGGCCCGGAAATTGAGTACGCCGACGAAAAGCCTGCAGGACCCATCGAACTGCGCATTTTTCCCGGAGCCGATGGCAGCTTCGAACTATATCAGGATGCGGGCGATAGCTACGACTATGAAGGCGGAGCTCACTCAGTGATTCCTCTTCATTGGTCACAGGCAACACGAACTCTCACAATTGGCGACTGGGAAGGGAGCTATTCCGGAATGCCTGCAAGAATCCAAATCAATATTGTTTGGGTGTCCGCCGGGCATGGCTCGGGGCTCGCCCCAGTGGCCACGCCCGACAAAACCGTTGAATACATCGGAAAAGCAATTTCAGTGCAAGCGCCTTGAAGGGTTGAATTCGAGAGACTTGCCGGGACCTATTGCTTGTCCAACGGACTGGGCACGGAGGCGCAAAGACATGCAGGGACTTGCCGGAGTCGGTACCGTACAAGCCGAAGAAGTAGCGTACAAGAAATGGAAGAAGGCCTTCAATATCTGCAACGACACTGTGGAACTGGTCGTTTTGACCGAAGTTGGACCACGGATCCTCTTCTTTGGCTATAGGGGAGAAGACAACGAGTTCCACGAGGTTCCCGAACATTCCGGGAAAACCGGCAATGAGGCTTTTAGAGTCTACGGGGGCCACCGACTCTGGGTAGCACCCGAGATCGCGCGTACGTATTATCCCGACAATGTCCCTGTTTCAGTGCGAAGGCAGGGCGACGCTTTTGTTTTTACCGCTCCTCCGGAATCCGCACATCCCGGCACAAATCTGCAAAAAGAGGTTGAGATCAAACTGGCGGAAACAGGAGCACGGGTTACCGTCACGCATCGCATCCGCAACCTTGGAGGAGAACCCACTGAAATGGCTCCCTGGGCGCTCTCCGTGATGGCTGGTCATGGGAAGGCGATTCTTCCCCTTCCGCCGCGGGCACCGATGTCGGCCGACAGATTACTGCCCGAAGGAGTCCTGGCGCTTTGGTCCTACACGAATTTGGCGGACCCGCGGTGGAAACTCGGCACTAAGTATATTCAGCTCCACCAGGCAAGGAATTCTGCGAGCAAATTCGAAGAGCAGATGGCCGGGATCTTCAATCCACTCGGGTGGGGTGCCTATTTCCGAAGGGGCCACTTATTCGTCAAAAAAGCCAAGGTCGAGAAGGGTGCAAGATACCCGGATTTCGGTTGTAACTTCGAGATATACACGGACGCACACTCGCTAGAGCTGGAAACCTTGGGACCACTTCGAAATCTGAAGCCGGAAGACACGGCAGAACACACCGAGCATTGGTGGCTCTTCAAGGAGATTGAGGCTGGGGAAACCGAAAGCTGGATTGACGCCGTTATTCTTCCAAAGGTCGAAACTGCCAAATGAGGAGCGTGGTCGCGGTGCAATAGGTTCGGCCCGGCCATGGGTTACACGAGGTACCAGTCCATGCCAAACACAGTGAGGCCGAACGGATTTCAAGAGGCTGAGAGACAACAGAGGTTAAACCGTCCGCCATGTTCATGGATCGAAGAGCTTTCGGTTTAATAGCGATCTCAGGCTCGTGGCTGCCGCTTATTACGCCGGCGAAGACATCGTCGACCGGCAAGGACTGGCTTACCGAAATCCCAACGTTGTCGCCTACGTCTCAACAATTAGACCAACTTACCTTCGAGAAGCAGGGACGGAACCAAAAAGCACGAACGCCGCTCAGAAAAGAGATATGAGATGAACAAATGTTTGAGTTCGGTGCATCTTACAGCGATCTGTTTCCTGCCTTTCCACATGGCGTCGGCACAAACCGAGTTGCCTAGCAGACAAGAACAGGACTTGCTCAGGGCAGCACGGATTGAGAATCCACATTGGAAAGGCAAGCAACTGCAGGTTGCAGTAGGACAAGCGATAAAGAAAGAGCAACAGATGGTCGTGCCGTTCGCCGTTCTGAATTCTTCTGCGCGGACCATTGAAGTATTATCGCCGGAAGTGCAACTTGGCTGCCTGCTGGCCGGGAAGCCGCTCTGAGCCTACCCACAGTTGAGCCAGATCTCTGAGGTTGTGTTTGTATGTACGCGTTACTAAGTATTCCATCCCGCCTTTTACACGCAGCCTGTACTCGCCCGTCGGTAAAGGGCGGATCTCCTCCACGGCCGAAGTATTCACGACGACCGAGCGGTGGATGCGAATAAAACCGTAGGGTTTGAGCCTTTCCGCCATGGACGAGAGTGACTCGTGCACCAAATAGGAATTAATTCGGGGTCGTAACGAAACGTAGTTACCCTCGGCCTGCACTGCCAAGATGTCGGCCAAGTCCAAAAGCAGGATGCTACCCTTTGCTTTGAACGCGATTCGTGGCACCTGTCGTTTTGCTACAACCTCCAACTGCCGCAAGACTCGCATGAGGTTTGCAGCGTCAACTCGGATTACCGGAAGCAATGATGTATCTACTTCGCAGACCTCGTCTGCTGTAGATTCAAGAGCGTAATCCCGCCTACTCTTGGTGGAGCAATTCGTAGCTCCCGGCGGTAGGCTAGCCGAAGCGCCCGGATGAGCGTGATCAACTTGTTGCACAAACATCTCATGTGCAACGGCCTTCTGATCCTGAATCTCGTGGGCGCTCATGCTGGAACCCCTTGCTCTCTCGTGTCGACTTCCTGCTACCCGAAGTGAGATTGACGAGTGCACTGCTTCTAAACGCAATGCTCTAGACAACCGGAGCCGCGGATCGCTCTGACAACCTGCCTACGAAAACGATAAACACGTAGATCGGTTGAGCACCTTTGAATTGTGGATACAGCATAACCGGGAGTTCGGCAGATCGGCACCCACGCATACGTTCCAGCGAAGGCGCACAAAACATCAAAGTGGCCCTCTGGATTGCGTAGCATGACTACTCTCGCTGTCTTGATCGCAATCCTCGATATATTCGTGAAACTTAGCACCTGGATCAGCCGGCTCATAGGTTATTTCTGCTCAGTGCTCACCGCTGACGGAAAGCTGGATTGTGCGCCGAAATAACACTCAATAGATTCCAACTTTCCGTTCTTGATTCGGAGATACTCCACGTTCAGGAACGATTTACCGTTCTTCGTGTGGCAAAGATACTTCACAAAAGCATCCTCCGCGCCAGTGGTGATCCGCTCCAGGTCAAAGTGTCCAATGAAGTCAATCTGTGTGTCCCAGCATCGCGTTTTGAAGGTGCTCTTGCTGATGTGGTCGTCGCCGGCCGCGCTTGTAAAGGTGAAGTTGTCGGCGAGCAGGATATTGAACGTGCCCAAATCCTTCTTTTCCCAGGCTGCGTACCACTCACGGATGATCTCCTCGTTCGTTAAGTCATGCCCTCCCAATGCATTGGCCTTTGCCAGTCCCGGTAGGGTCGCCACACCAACAAGCGCGCAGGCTCCCGTTGCGAGCAGATCCCTGCGCGACACTGCGATCCTTGTCATTGTTCTCCTTGTCATTGTTCGTTCTCCTTTTCATGATGTAGTGTGAATCGCTTCGCCGCGATGATGACTGTCCGAGCATACGAACCGGTTGGTATGTAACTATGCCATACTGCTCCTTGAGTCACCGATGCGATCAACCTCCCTTGCGGTTGTCCGGTGCGCGCAGGGACCGCAGCCAGTCCACGATGTTTCTGATCCCCGCTTTCATCACTTTCGGATCCTGTGCATTCTTTGCCAGCGACCCATAGCCTTCGACCATGGCGATCAGTAAGCCAGCGGCGTCAGCGGGTTCCACGTCGCGGCGAACGTTTCCCTGGGTCTGGCCCTCTCGCAAAGTGGAGGCAACGGCCTCGCGCCAGGCGTCGAAGATCGTCGCCAGCCGTTTTCGGAATCCCGCGTCAAGAGGAGACATTTCCTGCGCCAGATTGTTCAGTTGGCAGCCACCTCGCACATCCGCAGGCCGAACGGCTATACGTTGAACAGCGCCGATTAAGGCGTGGATGGGGTCCTTGCCGCCCTGCAGAGGGCGCACCCACTTGCCCCGGACGTCCGGGGCGATCACCTCTTCAACGACGGAGTATCCCAAGGCTTCCTTGCTTTTGAAGTGGTAGTACAGCGCTCCCTTGGTGACGCCAGCGGAGGCCAGAATGGTGTCCAGGCAGGCACTCTGGAAGCCCGATCTGTAGATCTCGCGGGATGCCGCCTGCAGCAAGCGTTCCCGCGTGCGCTCAGAATCGCGCAGCCTGGTCGCTCTGCGTTTCGGACTCTTGCGTGCTGCCAACATACCAACCAGTATGTATGTTAACTGTCCGAGCGTCAAGAGAGATTAAGGTCAATCACAATTGATCGGCCTGACTTTTGACTGCTCGACGATCTCGAATTTGGTAGCCTCTCGCCAGTGTGTGTGTGAAAAGTTGGAGAAAAAGGCTGTTCGGCTGTTTTGAGATCGTCCCATGAGCTTGTTAGCCCGTCACTCCTTTTCGAACTCTGAAATGTTGTGCCTGTTATCCCACGTAATCCTTGTGAACGTGGAACGCCACATGCTCCCTCAGTTCTGACTGAGCAGGAGTCACGAATCTGATGTCAACAGCTCTGGACTAAAAACAAGAAACTTCTCCTGCCTGGCTGCAACGCCAAGGCGGGAAAGACTCAGCGGTGTCGCAAAGTAAGCGGAGCTGGCAGCAGGAATGTCTTCCGTCTCCAAGGCAATAGCAGAACAACTAAACACTACCTACTGCTTCAAGGAGTTCCAGCATGACCACGTATTGCACGAATCAAACTCAGGAGGAGATATGGATCGACTGCAGGTTTTCAAAGCAGCAAGTGTTGTACTTCTTGCATGTGGTTTAGCAAGCGCTCAAACCATTACCACATTTAGTATTCCGGGCGCGGGCACAGGCGCCGGACAGGGCACGGGGGGCTTTGGCATTAACCCGCAGGGGACTGTCGTGGGATCCTACCTTGACGACAACAACGTTTTTCACGGCTTCCAGTGCGTTTCAGGCTGCGGTTCGCTCAGAACCATCACCAAGTATGACGCTCCGGATGCGGGAACAGCGGCAAACCAGGGCACTATCAGTTTCAGCATCAACGCGTTCGGAGTGGTTGTAGGTTTCTACATTGATGCAAATAACGTAGCGCATGGCTTCGCGACTGCTCCTCCGTTCAAGAAATTCACCACTTTGACCGAGCCGGACGCCGGGCAAGGCGCTGGTCAGAACACTTTCGCGGGCAACGTCAACCTGGGCGGGGAGATCGCTGGATACTACATTGACGCAAACGGTGTGGCCCACGGCTTCGTCACGGCTCCGCCTTACCGCACCTTCACGTCATACGATCCCGAAGGCTCCGTAAACACGTTTTCCGCAATCGCAAGCTCTCTCAACACTGAAGGGGCGGTGACGGGAACTTACGTTGATGCGAACGGCGCACTCCATGCGTTCGTGCGCGCTGCGGACGGCAAGATTACCGAATTCAACGTGAAGGTCGCAGGCACAGGTTCCGGCCAGGGCACGTCACCGTCAAGCATCAACGACCTGGGAGGGATTGCGGGAAACTACATTGATGCGGGCGGCGTGAATCACGGGTTCCTGCGCCGTCGGTTCGGCGGCATCACTACCTTCAGCGTTTCGGACGCGGGAACAAGTTCCGGCCAGGGCACCATACCTGAGGGCATCGACCTGTTGGGGGAGATCACAGGACAATACATTGACTCGAACGGCGTGAATCACGGCTTCGTGCGGACTCCGTCCGGCGCCATCACCACCTTCGACGCTCCGGGAGCGGGGACGGGCGCTGGCCAGGGCACCCTTCCTGAGACCCCTAACATGTTTGGGATGATCACCGGACAGTATATTGACGCAAACAATGTACATTACGGCTTCCTGCGGACCCCGTAACCCCGCGCTGGGTAAATAGGCGTCAACAGTTAGCGGTTAATTCTGCGACACCTGGACGCAGGAGACCTGGATGTCCGGTTGGAGGAGGGAGGGGTGTCGTATCACTGCCTCTCCCAACCTCAACACGCTGTTTCCTGCGGTTCCAACCTCTAAGCAACCATGGCTAACGAGATCAATGATCGCGGTCAAATCTCGGGCATGGCAACCGTACTCAGCGGGCCGCATGCGGGCGACATCCACGCCTTTCTGGCAATCCCTGTAAACGCAAGCGCAGGTACGTCGGTTGCAGACGTCGCACGTACGCATCCGAAAATCGCTTTGCCCGCGAATGTTGGCAAACAGCTTTTGCAGAGATCCGGGCTCGGGCGATTCGAACGATAACGGGTATTAGAAAGGTTCCGCACCATGCATTTCAGCCATATGCGGCGCGAAGGCGCAAGGTCGGAGATTGTGCGGGACAACACGGGTCACGCCCACTATCGACCTGACCCAGAATGCTAACGGCAAGAGCGCTGGATGGCTTGCGAAGTTTAGGCGCGAGGATTAAGAGAGCAGGCTGCCCAATTGATTATGAGCGCCTGCTCGTGGAGGCCCGGGGTGTTAAACCTCGAATACTTTCCTCCAAGAATGCCCTCGACCTGCATTGTTCCAAGTCAGCACAGACTAGCGCGCCCGCAACGTTTGTCTGCCGGGGACAGGCGGTCGCCGGAGGGGTGAGCGCACGCCGACAGTTTCCCTCGAAGCAGCTGATCGACACATGTCATGGCTCCTCGTGTTCGCCATTGCGTTGAGTGCCCGAAATGCTTGACTCGATATTTGCCTGGATTTAGCCCGTACCGTAACGGGTCGTACTTGATGCCGCTGACAGAAGGGTTCGCGGATGAATGGACGCTGTACTGTGCCTGCGGGAGACCACCCATTTCCAGTCGATGGAGTTGGCGCGACCTGAAGCTGTATGCGGTCTCGAATCAGGCACACGATCGCGGTTATGGACCACCCGGGGAGATTGTGTCTGTAAGCAAGAAGTCGCGTTTTTCGGGTTAGGATTGGCCGGCACTGGGATTGCTTGTCTGAACTAATTCAGTTCAGTATTTTCTTGGCTCCAGACTTGTCGGTATCGAGGGTCATGAATCTAACGTCTGCATTGTCCTCACTGCAGACTTCCAACCCGCTGCTCGCAATCCTATGGGCCGGATTCACGGGCGGCACGCTAGACATTAGCGCCGCGCTCGTCGTCTACCGGTCTTTCGGAAGCCCGCCGATGCGATTGCAGCAAGGGATCGCCGTCGGCGTTCAGGGTTCGCGCTCCTTCCAAGGCCGGCTTCCAAACGCGTTGCTCGGCCTCTTCTGTCATTTTTTCATCGCATTTTCTGCCGCCACAGTCTACCTTACGGCGAGCCGCTGGATACCTTTCCTTCTGGCGCACGCCGTCATGTCGGTGTTTTCTATGGCGTGGCTGTTTACTTCTTCATGAATCGCGTCGTGGTGCCCCTCTTGGGCCTTTCGCTGAGGAGCGCGAAGAGCTATGGGGCGATTCCACTCCCGGCGATTACTTGCGCAAAGAAGAATGGTTTACGAGATTTTCGCGTTCACACCGCTAGCACCAAGGTGACTCAATCGGAGTTGGCCGAACTCGAACACGCGGCCCCGGATACTTAAGTGTAGCCGCGGCGCGGTCAGTATCAAGGCTCTCCGACCGCGTTGCGCGGCGGACTTCCTCCGGCCTTGACACCGACCGCTACGGCCTCAGGTTTTGCCTCCGTCTATCCGGGAATGTCTGGGCGCAACCGCGCATACAAACTTATCTTCGAACCACGAATTGCTATCGCCAACGGTTAGAACGTTCTGGATGGTGACATCGGCTTCTTCGCAGGCTTGCGGGGTGGTTTTTCCGGTCGCGATTCGCTGGTCGCGTCGTTCGACGCAAGCGATACCCTAGTACCCGCTTTCGTCGGTCAGAGCGGTAAACATGGTACGAGCGATGATTTGGAGATCAAGCCCAAAACTCCAGTTGCGAATGTAGTACAGGTCGTGTTGGAGCCGGTCAGAAATTGAAGTATCGCCGCGAAGCCCGTGGACCTGCGCCCACCCCGTCATGCCAACCTGGCAGCAGTGCCGCAGGTTGTATTTCTCGATGTCTGTCCGGAACTTGGCGACAAAATGCGGCCGTTCCGGGCGCGGTCCTACCAGACTCATTTCTCCGCGAATGACATTAAACAACTGGGGTAGTTCATCAAGACTGAATTTGCGCAGCGTCGCACCGAAGGCGGTACACCGAGGGTCGTTCTTGATCGTCCAGATCGTATTGCTTTCGACCGTAGTGGCGCAATACATGGTACGGAACTTAAGCAGGGTGAAGGACTTTCCGTTCCGTCCGACTCGTTCCTGCCGGAACAAAATCGGTCCCGGAGAGCTGAGTTTGACGAGAACCGCAATCAGCAGAAGCGCGGGGCTCAGGATCAAGATGCCGAAGCTTGCGACAACCAGATCAAACGTCCTTTTTAGCACGGTATAAGCGAAGCTCTCAACCGGAGAAATGGCGAGATTTATCATCTGCAGCCGGCCAACCTGAAACAGTTTTTCGCGTACCGCCAGTCGCGGGCCGAGGTCCAAGACGGCGCGGATAGGTTTCCCGAAATTTTGCAGCGTGTCGAGAACGGAAGCAACCTGCAGATAGCGCTCGGCTGGGACGGCGATAACGACCTCATCAAAACCAAGCGCTTCCAGATGGAGCGGTTCCGTGGTACTGATCACTGGCGCATTCTGGACAAAAACGGGTTGCCCCGGAAGTTGCAAGTAAGCTTGGACTTCGCAGTCAAAGAATGGAATGCGGCGAAGGAGGTTGACACTCCGCCGGGCATACTGATCGGTACCGACGACGAGTATCCTTTCGCATTTGCGAGGCAAACTCGAGGAGGCTGAGGCCAGTCGAAAGAAATTCCTGGTTGCGACCACCGAAAGAAATAGAATTGCGTTGCTGATTACGATAAAGACCCGCGAAACAACCAGTGCTTTGACGAAAACGAGAAGCGCAGTTTGCAGGAGGAGCGTGGCCAAACAGGCGAGAAATGCGGCTCGGATTCCCGTGTACTCCCAGAACAGATCTGCAACCGATGTAACCTTGTAATAATTGGCGGCAAGGAGCCATGCAACTTCGGTAAACATCAGCAGAATCACGTAATACTGCGGGACTATACCGTCGACATCCCAGAGCCAGGCGTGGCCAAATCGGATATATGCGCCCAACCCGAAGGCGAACAATGGGAGTACATAAACAAAGGTGCGGAACAAAGAACTATAGTAGTGGAGCCTGGAAATCATTGTTTGCTCCTCCGCTCATTTCGATTGGCAGCCAATGCCAATAATCTCGTACGACCTATCTCAGAAAGACGAACCGGCTCCAAGTAGAAATAAACTCCGATGGCTTGCGGACCCGGATATTGGTCGCGTAGCTCAAGGGCAGAGTGTTTCGCTGGGAGTTCTAAATAGAGCGCTAAGATGAAGCGAAGCGTGCACTTTACCTTTATGTCGAACGGGGAGACCAACAACGAACGATGGAGGGCCACACTCGAAATGCGACAGAATCCGAGCGTACGCAAGAGATGGGGCGAGTTCAACGCAGAGCACAATTCAACCTCTGTGATGTCGGGCCCGCCCCCTCTAGACAAGCGACACAACAGATGACACTAAAGGGAGCCCCGTTGTCAAGAGAAAGCAGTTTAGGGCCAACCTCCCCGACAAAACAAAACTAGTTAGTACATTTCTAGTGCCATCGCATCACGGATGCGCGCCGAGACTGCTAGTCGAGGACGGTCCGGCCGCCGGGCGCAATTTCGACCATAATCGGATTCCAATCGTTGTGGAAAGGTTGCTACGGGGGCCGGGATTCAATTCGGGGAAATTCCAGCGTTCATATTGCACGGAGGCGGCAACCTCGAGGTGATGTCGGAGCATCCAACCCACACTTCCGGAGACGTCGTCGACGTTCCCGCCTTTGAGCAAGCTCTGGTTCGAAGTAATCCGCCGATAGGTCATCGTTACCTGATTGCGACCGGAGAACCAATAGGTTGTGGAAGCCTGCCCTCCGTTGCCACCGCGGCCGATCCAACTGCCAATGATCTGACCATAGTTGCGATATCCAGTGGGGTAATGATCGTTCCGATAGAAGGCATTGTTGGTGGAGTTTCCCGGCATGTTGGTGTAGATACCTTCGCATCGAAAATCCAAGTTCTTCATGACCGGCAAAGACGATATGTAGATTCCTGCATTCAATGCCGATTGCCGCGGATAAAGTAGCGGCAATGGCTGAGCCAATGCCAGAGAATCCGCATAGATCGACACCGAGTTCCGGAGGCCGGGAAGCCGGTACGATGCAGATACCGTGGGGCGACGGGCTCCAGGGTCCACTTGCTGAAAGTCACCATGCTGCGAAAAAGTGTGGAAAAAGGTCTTGAGAGTCAGCGGCCTTCCATGGCCGGCAAATTCGGTCGTGTCGGCGACCTGCAACTCCAGGTTCTGAGTCGGCTTGAACGTGATGCTTGCTCCCCAAATAAACGGCTGCGGATCGACAAGATGGACGCCATCGCCATAGAGCGTGAAATCAGGACCGAGCGCAAGATAACGCACACCGCCCAATCGCCCGACGAATCCAGAGACGTATACTGGACCCAGAAAGGAAAAGATGCTGGGTAATCGCAGCGGGCTCACTCTCTCAATTCGCAACATGGGAATAGCTTCCGCATTGTTCGACAACAACAGACTCGAGCTTCGGTTGACGCCCCACCACAGGCTTTGTTGTCCGAAAGTCAACTGCCAGTCTGACAAATTGACACCGGCATACGCCTCTACCGAGCGCAGCCGGGAAACTTGTCCGAAAGTGGGAGCGGAATTGGCTGGCAAACGATCCGCAGTGCCTATGTCCTGCGCTTGGGCCGCGGTGTACTCTTGGTTGGACGAACCAAACTGATATTCTCCACGCGCGTAGAGAACGAAGGGACCTACCGCAGCATTGGTAGTGAATCCTGTGACGTTGTTTGCGCCTTGTCCGTAGGGACGGCCAAAATCGTCCGCGATGGTTTGGGCAAAGTGAAACGAATCGCGCAATGCTGGGCCGCTTATGCCGGTGTATCGGGTGTATACGGATTCGAGTTCGGCGTTGACGTTAGCGATGTCTCCCGTGCGGAGCCGTGTTTCTGGCGCAAACTCCACATCCAAGTCGCGAACCAGCGACATCACGTGCTCATTGGGAGAATCCAGTTCGTCGCTCAAATGCTGATGTATTTCCGCCAAAACCCGCGCGCACTCCAGTCGAGACCAGGGGCGAACCGAGATAGCCCGATCGTGCGCATAGCCAGAGGCGATCAGTCGATCAAAGACGGGATAGACCCAGCTATCCACCGGGACATAACTGGAGCCCATGTTTCGAGGGACGCGTCCGATGTTGTCTTCCTCCCCTCTGCTGAACGTGCCAAATCTCGCGATGTCAGCGCTGCTGTAGCGAGAGTGGGCACGGAAAACCTGACGACCGGTGTACCACCCGAGGGCGCTGCCCACCACTACGTCCGAGGCGAAGTGCTTGTGTCCCGCAACGCGCGCGGCGCTCACCCCTCCGGCTAAGCCATAGACCAGCAGTTGTGTCATGGGACCGGGATACTCGTGAGCGATCACGCTGGCAATCGCCCAACTGACGGACGCATGCTGCGAAGGAAAGGAGTCGCCTCCACTCTGAAAGAAACGTCCTCGCCCGTTGCCGACAAAGGGGCGATCCCTTCGCATCGCATACTTGAAGACTGTCGTCTCCAGGTATGCGTCGATGCCTGCTTCTCCACTGAGCAATCCGGTTTCACGTTGTTGATCGTTGTGCGCGGCCTGTCCCAACAGGAACATTCCAGCGCCAGCACCGGCCAAGACGGCGAGGCCGGCGTTAGAAGCTGTAGCACTATGTGAAACCGTCGTCGGACTTGTGGGAACGTGCCCCTCCACGGCGGTGTCGCTGGCCAACAATCCGGCGCCGACAAAAGCCAATGGAACCGTCCACTGCCATTCCTTTTTTGTCATGTGGAACGGGCTTGTCCAGAAATTCTTCTGATCGACAAACAGATTGCGGGGCAGCGATTTCAAATGAAGCGGCTCCGATAACTCTGAAGACTCCGCTTCTGGATTTGGAGATGGCGCCGTGGTGTTTTTTCCCTCCGTAGGCGCCTGCGCCCGCGCGAATAAACTACAGCTCATGAGTGCTGCTAGCAACCACAATATGGTTGGCGCCTTGGCGCGGTGGAATCCAGTATCCAGCGCATTGACATCAGTTTCAGCAAGCTTCATTTCCTGTCCTTGATAACCATCGCCTATCTGAGCCGCATTTTGCTTTGGATGAACACAGTTTCATATATTGCAGTCGCTCGAACGCTGAAGGATCCACGTTTTCCGCAATTGCTAGGCTAAATCCTGAATTCCTGCAAAGTTATCATGAAACTGAAGTAGGCAGTCGGACAATACCCGGCTGTCGGGTAGCCCGCTGCCACGCCGCGTATGTATTGCTCGTAGGATGCAAGATTCGGTTTAATGAAGCCTGATAGAATCACTTTCGACAGATGTCATGATAGTAAACTTGCGGGCCACGCGGATACGATGATTCAGACTGAGATCCAAAAAGAACCGGTTGCTGTCGAGAAAGAACAGGACGTTCCCCGATCCGAAGCTGAGGTCTCGGGGCTAGATACTTTGGTTCTCCTTGCTGGGCACAAGCGTTTCATCGTGCGTTTTGTGCTGAGCGCGGCGGCCTTGGCAACACTGGTTGCGTTCCTGCTGCCGGTTCGGTATGAGGCAAAGGTCCTGCTGCTCCCTCCTCAGCAGAATTCATCCGTGGGTTCCGCATTGTTGGGGCAACTCGGGAACATGGGTTCGCTAGGATCGCTGGCCGCGCTGGCGGGGGGCAGTCTTGGTATCAAGAACCCCGCCGATATGTATCTATCGTTGCTGACGAGCCGGACCGTCGAAGACGCGCTGATCCAGCGTTTCGACCTGATGAAGGAGTACCACGAAAAGCGCATGTCTGACGCGCGCAAGGAGTTCGAGAACCGTACAACGGCTATTGCTGGAACTAAGGATGGACTGATCCGCATATCAGTGGAGGACCGTGATCCGAGGCGGGCTGCCGATCTGGCAAATGGCTACGTGGAAGAATTCCGCAAACTCTCCGCTTCGCTGGCGATCACCGAGGCCGCACGACGCCGGTTGTTCTTCGAGCAGCAATTACAGCAGGCTAAGGGTGACCTGACCAAGGCCGAGGAGGCCATGAGAAAGACTCAACAATCCACAGGCGTTCTGCAGATTGACAGTCAGGCGCGAGCGTTAATCGAGGGCGCCGCCGTGTTACGCGGCCAGGTGGTGGCCAAGCAAGTTCAGATCGAAAGCATGCGATCGTTTGCTGCCGACGATAATCCGCATCTCATCCTGGCCAAGCAGGAACTCGCCGCGCTCCAAGCGCAACTGCAACGCTTGGCGGGATCGCAGCAGGACAGCGGGTCGGACATCAATTTGTCTAAGGGAAGAGTGACAGAATCCGGGATGGAATATCTGCGGCGGTATCGGGATCTCAAGTATTCCGAGACCGTCTTCGAACTACTGGCAAAAGAGTTCGAAATCGCCAAACTCGATGAGGCGCGAGAGGGCTCAATTGTTCAAGTCGTTGACGCTGCCGTGATCCCGGACAAGCGCTCTTTTCCGCCCCGGGTCCTCATCGTTGTTCTCATGACTCTCATCGCATTTGTGATCGCTGTCCTTTGGGTCCTTGCATCGGAACGATGGGTACAGTCACCTGAGAGACAGGGCAGGATTCAGACTCTCCGCGCACTGCTCTTCAGCAGGCCGTAGCTGGCGTTGACGGCGAAGAGTCGAGGGTTGGGATGAATCAGGTCGGGCAAAAGTGGGTTCTGAACAACATCGTCTCTCCCTATGGATTGGCGTTGTTTTCTTGCGCGGTCTTTTTGTCCGCATGTCTTATCCCGCCATCTATTTATACCCACTATATGCACGAGCCGGACTTGATGTTCCTAGATCCGGCAACCATCCTCTTCTATACCCTTTGTGTTGCGGCTTTTCTGGGGGGGCTCTGGTTCTTTGAGCAACTTTTTCCATCGGATCGTATTGTCGAACGCAAGGTCGACGCCAGGATGCATTCCGCAACTGTCTTACTCATTCCCTTGGCGGTGGGCGTGGCTCTGTCGGCGCTTTCGTCCGTCCTCCTCGTGAAAAACAACCCCTTGCTGGTCGTGATGTTGCTCGCTCAGCAAGGTGGAGATCTCAGGGGCCTGGATGGAAGCGGCATCGAGTTCGAAGGGACACTGAGGAGTTCGGGGCTGTTTCTCATCGGCATTATTTGGTGGGCTCTTTGGCGCTACTACCAGTCTGAACTCCAGGGGTGGGGCAGAGGCGCGGTGAAAGTCGGGCTGTTCGTAGCCGTGCTTACAGTGTTCATCTCATCGAGCCTGACTGTGTCGCGGGGACCGTTTGTTGTCGCTATTTCGGGAATGGCGATTTTGTTCCTGCATCGCAAGGTTGTCACTGGGCAGGTGAGTTGGAGCCTAGTCGGCAAGACCGTGTGTGTTCTTGGCGTTGGGGGAGCTCTTTTCTTCGTCCTGGTTTCCTGGCTCAGAGGGAGTGTAGAAGGGAACAATCAGGTGGCTGCTGCCATTGGATACACAATCGCTTCATACAATAGAATGGCGGCCTTGCTTTCTGGCGCACTCCACTATCAATTCTCGGGTAAGGGTATCTACCTCAGTAATTTCGTTGTGTTTAACAACTCCTTCAATCGGGTCATCCCGTTCGGGAAGCTAATGAATGCCCCCGACTACTTCGACTGGTGGATGTCAGAATTCTCTTCTGTTGGCAGGGCTGGCCTCGATGCCTCGATGATCTACACCGGGACATTTGGAGACATTTATATTGAATTAGGCTGGTTTACTCCACTTTACGTATTTGGGTATGGTTTGCTTTACGGTTATACGTGGCGTCGAATGAAAGAAGGCCGGCTGATAGGCATCCTCTTGTACCCATACTTGGCCCACATCGTTTTGTTTTGGTTTGGCACAAACGCAGTATTCGAAGCAATTACGGCTGCCCTGGTCGCGGATGTGATCATTCTTGGAGCCTACGAATCCCTGTTCGTGAGTCAGGGGAGTACGTGCCCGGTTGCTTCTGGGTGATCCTAAGGCGAGTCGCCCATCACCCAGGGAACACTACCGGGGCAGGAGCCCGAACATCGCCACGCCATTCCGATTCGCGACGAATACTTTGCCGTTCACAATCGTCGCCGTAATAAACTTGTTCCCCCCGCCAAAGTGATCCCGGCCGTCGCTGGCCTGGTTGGTGTTGTAGATCTCGTTGAGATTTGTGGCATTGTAAGCGTGCAGCACAGCAACTTGGGCGCTCTCCACCGCCCATACAATTCCGTTGCTTGTGCCATTCGCCGAGATGCTCGGCAGCGCCCCGGGATAACCGAAGGTGTTGGCGGTTTGGGCGGTCGAACTGCTCGACAGCTTCGCGTTGGTGAACGTGAAGGCCTGGATGGGGCCTCCCACCGATCCGTAGTAGACCGTGCCATTGAAGTATGCCGGGATCGCCCAAATCCCTCCCGGCAAGACTCCTACGAGTTCCTGATAAATGTTGCTGTCGTTCTCGCTGAACTTTCCCATGTTGTCGCGATTGACCACGTAAAGGTTGGTGTCTTTGCCGGCGCCGACGGCCAAATGCATGACGTGGCCCGAACCATCGGTGAGATCGGGTAACACCATCGTCCCGCCGGAACCCAAATCGACGTCGCCAACATTCTCCTCAACCTCATTGTCCATCTCAAAATAGTCGGCCACAGCAAGACCCTTGGAAGTCGAAAGCTTCAAAAAGGCATTCCCATAGTCGCCATTGCTGGGAAAGCCGTTAGCGTCGAACGTATCATCGAAGACGCCGTTGGCGTCTGCAAAATAGATGTTGCCCGAACTGTCTGCGGCGAGCCCTCCTCCGGCCATCCAGATGGCGCCATCGCTGCCGTTGGGCGTCACATTCAGCACGCTCGTTTGCGCCAACGTAGACGAGCTGTACCCGATAATCCAGCCGGTATAGGGCCGGAGGTCATAGTGTGAAGCCCAGGCCGTGTAGACGACTCCGTTCAGCAAGAGCAGCGCCGCGCGTTCCCTGTACTGCTTAGGATCAAAGACAACATTCGTGCCGTCCGTGTTGTCGCCTGTCCCCGGGTAGGTGGCATGGACATCGACCGGGCCGCCAAACATCTCGGTCCCCAGGGCGAGATCGAGCGCGTGCAGACGCTGATAGTAGTTGCCCGATCCGTCTTTCGACGATGCCGCTAAATAGATCACACCATTCGGACCGCGGGTGCGATCGATGACTGGCGTCGCGTTTACTCCGATCTCAGAACATATTTGACAACTGGGATCATCGGACGTGGTCTCACCGGGCTTAAGCGTTGAAATCTGCCAGATGGTCGCGCCAGAGTCCGGGTCCAACGTGTAGACCGTACCGTGCTCTGTGGCGGCGATCAGGAGATTGTGCTTCCCGTTATTGGGAACGGCAACGTTCGAGACGTATAGGGGTTGGGCGTCAACCAAACCGTCCATGGCATAAAATGCGAGTTTGCCGAACATTGCCGAGTTGACGTTGCTGGTGGTTAGGATCGTTTCCGTCAAGTTCTGTCCCGTGCGCCCAATGTCGTTGTGCTGAGTCAGCACATCGGTCGTAGCGTTCACCGTTAGTGTCGCCGCATTGCTGGTTGCATCCCCTGCCGAGTTGGATACAACGACGCTAAATTGCGAGCCGCTATCGGAGGATGAAGTCGCGGGTGTGGTGTAGCTGGCGGCAGTGGCTCCCGTTATAGGCGTGTTGCCCTTCTCCCACTGGTATCTTAGGGAACCGGAGCCCGTTGCCTTCACCGAGAAAGTCGCCGTTTGACCTGCGAAAACGGCCTGGTCCGCTGGCTGGAGAAAAATCGTGGGGCCGACCGCGCCACAACCGGCGCAACATTCCACGATTAACATACCTGCAAGGAAAGAGAATATATTCGCGAGTTGTCGGAGTCGCATAGTCCAGTGGAAGAGCTAAGTCTACACGACAGTTGAAATCTTGGGAAGGAAATAATCTATCGGCTTCTCCGTGACCGCGCAAGGCACGTCTGCACCGGCATCCGATTATCGCGCAGTGGGAATGTCACCAAAGACATCTCTTTGGTAGCGCAGAACGCTAGAGTAGGCAAGATACTTCATCAGAATCGTGTAGCGATTAGGCCCCAGCAAACGTAAAGCGAGGCGCAGCATTCTATTTACAAAACGAATCCTCTTGTCCGTTTGGTTGTAGCTGTGTCTGTTGTACTGTCCAGCTGTGTCCTGACGGTCCTGCAAACGATTCTTCTTTGCCCAGGCATAAAAAAGGCCTGCGGCGTCAAATGGGTCCGCTACAGAAAACCTATCCAGATTGGCGGCGAAGGCTGCTCTTTGCAGCTTATTAACCAGCTTCCCGTTGTTGAAATACCCAAAGGCATAAGGGTAGCGGCTGAAGTCGCGGATGCCATGGCCGACCAGGCGTTCGCGGTACTCGGCGAAGAGTTCCGCCAAGTCCGGTCTAGATGTAAGGTCGAACTGATTGGCATACTTGGAGATTCTGGGGCCGCCGTCCACATCGATTCCGCTGAAATGATAAAAGACGAGAGGCGCCTTCCCATTGACTACCCATGAAGTTGGCGTTTTCTCGAGTACCCTCTCATGGAGGTTCCAATAAGCAACATTGCACCCTGGATGTTTCAGCACGTGGACAGATTCGAAATAGCAATGCACCAGGTTGATCCATTTTTGATCGAGAAAAAGACCGGTCCAGCGTTCGGCGAATCCAAGGGTCAGGCATCGATGTTCCCACCACGCGAGAAAGCGCTCCGCCTCCGCTGTTTTCGACACGGCGATAAACCCCAGATTAAAAACGCCGGTGTATAGCAGATTTGCCTCTTCGTTTGGCAATTCTTCGTTAGGTAGGGTGCAGTGGGGAGTAATAACTATTCCGCTTGTGTTCAATGCATCAAACAGCAAGTCAACTCTCGAGCAAACGAGAATGTCCGGGTCAAAGTACAGGAGTTGATCCACTCCTCGGGCGAGAAGCGTCTTAAGAAATGTGGGTTTGATGTTGGTGTTCAACTCGAGAATGTCGTACTTAAAAGCTACTGACTGAAAATTGGGGATGGCTAGATCCTCAACTAACAGCAATTCGAACTTTTCACGTGACGCATCGAAACTTTGCGGTGGGCGGTCCGCAAGGAGGACATAGAACGTCTCGTTGGGATGGAACTCCAAGAAAGAGTCACAGAGTGTTCGTGCGTAGGGAATGTAGTTTGAGGAGACAATCGTGCAGGCAGCCCTAACCATTCGAAGTTCATCCGTTCTCGAGCGTTTTAGTTTGCAGGCTTCATCGGCCTTATCTTCACGCCGCCATTCCTAAAGTTCAATCTGCTTGCCCATATGGCCGAGCAGCGCATCGGCCGTGCCCGCTGCCACAGCTCGTAGCTTTTTCCACTTATTGTCTTCCATCAATACGATCTTGGCGGAGTCAAAGAACATCGCTCGGCTCTCTCGCCACGTCCAGGGCCAGTCTGCAGCGTAGCGCATCAACAACCGCAGCCGATTGCGAGTGATGTAATAGCGCCTCCCTGCGGAATGGTTCGTCACACCGAAAACAAGGCCGAAGAAGCTATGAAATGTGATGCGTCCGAGAGAGTGGAGAAGTATCGCGGGCGACTGAAGAATCAGCATTCCCTTCTGCCTGGCGCGAAGACAGAATTCGACATCCACGTAATCCATGAACAGGCTTTCATCGAACCTCCCGATGTCCCGAATCGCACTCGAAGGCATCATGCTTCCTGAAGTCATCGCAAGAAGTACCTCGCCGTTGCTCGATCGCAGCATTCTTATGCGATTCCCCGACTCGCGATCGACACAGGTCGGGGCAATGACCGCGATTTTTTCTGGATGCGGGGCCTGCTGGTATGTCTCCAGCATTTGGGAAATGAAACCGTCGCTTACGCGGCTGTCCTGGTCGAAGGTGGCGATCCAGTCACACCCCGCCTCTATCGCATGGTTGACGCCGAGGTTAAGAGCGGCCGCGATCCCCAGATTCTGACGATTGCGAATCACCGTGCAGCCCGGGCGCGTGTCCAGTTCCTGGAGATGCTGCTCCGTTTCTCCGGAAGAACCATTATCAACCACGACAACGTGGCCGACCTGTGCGGCGACGGCTGCAATATTCTCGATGAATGTTGCTCGGGGGTTGTAGGTAACCATCACGGCGCAGACAGCTTGCGCTATCACTTTGCCCGCTCCTCATGGGGGTCGAGCTGAATCGCCGCGTATACACGATGCGCAAAAGGCAGTGATGGCTCTCTGCGGCGAATCCGAATGGACGGTTCAACTCTCGACCGCATGCCTAGTGAGTATAGTACGGCGCTCCACCGAAGGACAAAACTTGTACTTGTTTAGCGGGGGCGGAGCAGGCAGATGGGGCTGCGCTTGCACCACTGGCTGCCCCGCCAAGTGATACTCTGAATTTGGCGGATACTACCACGGCGGATTACGTCGTGCGCGACAATCGCGCTAGAGTGCCGATTCCGGTGTCGTTCATCGCCAGCGGACACCCGATATGCGTCACCCTCCTGGAACTCAAGAAACTGGTTTCCGTCGTGGTAGTATCAACACGCTCTAAACCGTTCGCAGGGGATGAAAGGCGGAAAACACATTGAGCGGGGCAAAGAAAATCGCCAAGAAAGCCTTGCTAGCCAGCTATCGAACCTTCATCAGGTTCTTTGGATCTTTTGCCGACCGCAGGTACTTGGATCCCAAGGTCCCAATTTCAAAGATTGCCAACCACCGTGCCTATCTGCAGTACCTAACGAATATTGGAAACCGCAAAGGGATTAGAATTCTTGAGATTGGCAGTCGTGAAGTGACGGGCAAATCAGATGCTCGTCAGAGGTTCTCAAACGCAGAGTACGTAGGCTTTGACTTTTATCCCGGGCCGAATGTCGATGTTGTTGGCGACGCTCATAGGTTGTCGAAGTATTTCGACAATCAAAGATTCGACATAATCTACTCCAGCGCAGTTTTTGAGCATTTTGCCATGCCCTGGGTTGTCGCTACCGAGATCGCAAAACTCTTGAAGCTTGGCGGAATCGTCTTTGTTGAAACGCATTTTTCCTACGGCTCCCATGAACGACCCTGGCACTTTTTCCAGTTTAGCGATATGGCGCTCAGAGTGCTGTTTTCGCCAGCTTTAGGATTTGAATGTATAGAGGCAGGCGCATCGAACCCAATGGTCGGAAGGTTCTCTGCGCTCGCAGATGATTATCTAAAATTTATGCCAGTGACTGGACTCTATTGCCACAGTGAGTTTCTGGGTCGCAAAATTAAGGATGTCGATCATTTCGACTGGAACGATGTTCACTTAGACGAAGTCGTGGGAGGCACAAAGTATCCTCTGCCCTGATCTAAAGCGAGTTCCCCCGGGTTTAGCTGGATGGGCTTGCGGAGCGAGAACAGCGCCGCCTGGCGTCGCTCTCGATCCGGCACCGCGTTCGCTGGGCACGAAGATCATGCGCAGCGTGGTGTTTGGCGGGTTGCGCTACGTTTTTGTAGTGCCCATTCCGTTTATAATGACTCCGCTCATCCTTCACAGAATTGGAGTCGCGGGGTACGGCACGTGGGCGGTGTTCCTTGCAATCAACGGGCTGACATCGTTGGCGGATCTGGGATTGGTGGGAACGCTGAGCAAGTTTGTCGCCGAATACTACGCACGACAGGATTTCCCCGCTTTGGCCCGACTGTTGAGTTCGGGATTGGCGCTGTTCCTGCTCCTGGATCTGCTGATCGGCGCTGCGCTATGGGGCACGAGCCCGCTGCTTGCAGGCAGGCTGTTCCGTGGCAGCACGGTGCCAAGTACCGAATTGGTCGTCCTGCTGCGTTGTTTTCTGATCGTCATTGCCGCTAACGTCCTGACCCAGCTGTTCGCTTCGGTGACCACCGGTTTGCAGCGCTTGGATTTGACTAATGTCATCAGTGCAGCAAACGTCATGCTGAGCGCGTTCTTTGGCGCGTTCCTGCTGCTGCGGGGATGGGGCCTGCGCGGCTTGGTATACGGCTACATCGGTTCCGCAATCTTGACCGTTGGCATCTATCTCATCGTCGTCCGGAGACTGTTGCCCCAGGTTAAGCTGAACCCAATGCGATTCGACAGTACCGAGGCCCGCAAGATGTTCGGCTACAGCCTCCGTTTGTACGTCACACAGGCGGCGGTGGCAGTGCACAACCAAGTGGAAAAAGTCTTCCTTGCAATGCTGGTCGGGGTGGGTCCGGTCGGGTGGTACGACATTGCGAGCGATATTGCTCTGAAAGTGCGCGGCGTCATCGGGTTCATCCTAAGTCCGGTCTTGCCTGCCGCGTCGGAGTTGAATGCGCTGGGTGACCAGTCGAGGATGAGGGAGCTGTACTATCGCACGCACAAATACCTGGCTCTTTGCGGTGTGCCGGCCGTCTGCTATGCGGTTGCGGTTTCGCATCGCTTTGTGGAACTGTGGATTGGGCCCAGCATGAACATGATCGCCCTTCCTTTGAGGATTCTCGTCGTAGTGAACTTCTTGAATCTCGCGACCGGTCCCGGGTTTCTGATTCTTGCAGGTAAAGGAGACATGAAGCCTGGTATCCAATCCGCGATGCTGGGAATCGTCGTTAACATAGTCTTGAGTCTGGGACTGATTTATAGGTTCGGGTTTGCGGGGGCAGTCCTAGGGACGTCGGCGTCTTTGATTCTTGCCTCGGGGTTCTTCATGTCAGTGTTTCATCACCGTACCGGTTATCCGGTCTTCCGAGTACTTCGGGAGAGTTATTTTAAGCCGATTTTGTATTCAGTTCCTGTGCTAGCTGTACTCTTGGCGATTCACCCAACAAAGAACTTATCGTGGCTCGGACTCGCGGGGGTGGGAGTTTTCTTTGGGATATTTTATGCCATAGCGATTCTCTTCGGCCACTTCTTCGACGAATACGACTGGAGCAAAATCGAGAGTTTCATGCCGGTGGCACGGCTCTTAAGAAGGATGGGCCGAATTGCTTAACCGTGCGGCTCGTTTTTTTCCAATTCTTCGAGAACTGAAGCCGCAGCTCGCTACCGGAGGCACTCTGTTGGAAGTGGGTTCCGGTCATTTGGGAGTGGGAGAGTTCTGGTCCGGTCCTTTTGTAGGATGCGACGTAACGTTTTCGTGGCAACCGCTACCGAACATGAGCGCGGTTCGGTGCTCCGGACATCAGCTGCCGTTCAAAGACGGAGCTTTCGATGCCGTTGTTGTGTCCGACGTCATGGAACATGTGCCACCCGAACAGCGAAAGCAAGTGGTGGCAGAGGTGTTGCGAGTCGCCCGCAAGAAGGCGGTGTTCGGTTATCCGTGCGGGCCGGCTGCATTCGAATTTGACCGGAAACTGTACCGCGATTATCAAAGCCGACACTTGCAGCCGCCGGTGTGGCTTGAAGAACATATGCTTCACCCGTTTCCCGATGAAGACATCTTCGTGGGCCTCCCGGCGGGCTGGAAGAGAGACATCATTCCAAACGAGAGCCTGCAGTTTCACTATTGGATGATGAGAAAAGAGATGTTCCGACTGTGGGACTATTTCTTTCGCCTGATGTTGCTTATTGTGCCGGGGATTGTGGAACGATTGTTGCGGCAGGCGAACCGAGAGCCATCATACCGGAAGATTTTTGTGCTCACACGCGAGTAAGAGGAACTCCATGCCTGAGACATCATCGTTCAATTCGCTGAGCGTGGTCATCCCGACCTACAACCGGGAGAAGGTGCTGGCAAAAGCACTGGAAGGATATTTGGCACAGTCCTCGCCTCATCTGATCCATGAGTTGCTCGTGGTTGACGATGGTTCGACAGACGGCACAGAGTCAATGGTGAAAGAATTCAGCGGGCGGGCTGCATTCCCAATTCGTTATCTACGACAGGCCAACAAGGGACCGGCGGCGGCGCGGAATTGGGGTATCCGGGAGGCGCGATCGGCTTTGATACTGTTCAGCGACAGCGACATCATTCCCGAGCATAATTTGGTTGAACAGCATATTGCGTGGCACCGGGAGAACTCTCAAGTCAACGCAGCCATTCTCGGTTACGTCACATGGTCACCGGAAATCAAGCCAACTCCTTTTATGCGCTGGTACGGTGAACGCAAGTTATTCTGGTTCTTTAAACTGCGAAATAAACAGGAGGCCAGTTTCCATTTTTTCTATACTTGCAATATCAGCCTGAAAATCCAGTTCCTTAAAACTTCCGGGCAGTTCGACGAAGAGTTCAGAAGCGCTGCATACGAAGACACTGAGCTAGGATACCGGCTGAGCAAGCAAGGACTGCACCTTCTCTACAATCCGGCGGCGATCGCCTATCACTATCAGTTCTTTTCTTTTGAGGATGCCTGTCGGAAGCGCTTAGGTAACGTTGCCGCAACCCAGATATTTTTCCGGAAAGAAGCGGGCCAGCAATTCTTGAAAGAAATCCAAAACAAACAATCTCATCCTGGCTATGCGCTGGTGAGAGGATTGGCCGTAGGCTTAGCGGCAGCGCTTTCTCCCGCTCGGCGACTTCTGGACTCCTCACTTCCTCTGCCAGCGATCGTTTACCAGTTGTTTTTTTGGGCTTCTACGGAAGAAACGTCCTGGCAGCGTTTGGTAGGCGATGATGCGCGGTATGAAACCTCGTCTTGAGGGCCTCACGGCCCATCCGATCGAAACCCGTGAGCCGCCTTCTCACAGATCTAGTTATTTGTCGCGTGTTCCTCGAAGTGGACCGATCAGCGGAATCAAAAGGTCCGGCGATATCTTTATCCGTGGTGCCGCCGTTTGCTTGCTAATATGAGTAAGAAACAGGCCGGTTGATGCAAACTTCAAGTCCAGTTGACGCGCAGCTGTCGAACCTTCGCGTCGCCATTGTCCACTACTGGTTTGTTGGGCGTGCCGGAGGCGAACGGGTCGTTGAGGCTTTGGCAGAAGTGTTTCCTCAGGCCGACCTGTTTTCGCTGGTCGCCGACCGGTCCACGCTCGCACCCATTCTACAAAACAGAAAGCTGCGGACCTCTTTCCTGCAGCGGGTCCCCGGAGCGACGAGGTTTCATCGCCACTTTCTATTTCTGCAACCATTGGCGCTGGAGCAGTTTGATCTCAGTGGATATGACTTGGTAATCAGCTCGGAATCGGGGCCGGCAAAGGGAGTGGTCACCTCCTCGAAGACCTGCCACATATGCTACTGCCACTCTCCAGTGCGGTATATCTGGGAGATGTACCCGGAATACAGGCGCGGTATGGGGCTCCTGGTGGGTACTGTTTTTCGGCTGACGGCGCATTACATGCGGCTTTGGGACTATGCGAGCGCTGGGCGAGTGGACTATTTCGTGGCAAATTCGCGCTTCATCGCGTCGCGTATCCGGAAGTATTACCGGCGCGAGGCTACGGTGATCCATCCGCCGGTCGAGACTTCAACGGCCAGAGTCAGCGACAAACCTGGCGAGTACTATATCGCGATCGGGCGCATGGTTGACTACAAGCGATTTGACTTGGCAGTCTCTGCCTGTACAAAACTGGGCAGGCGGTTGAAAATTATCGGCGGTGGTCCACAGGAAAAGGTTCTCCGCCGAATGGCCGGACCTACGGTGGAATTCCTTGGACGGGTGAGCGATAACGAACTGCGCGAGAATCTTGCGGGGTGCCGCGCGTTGCTCTTTCCGGGAGAAGAAGATTTTGGCATTGTCCCGGTTGAGGCGCAGAGTTTCGGAAAGCCCGTGATTGCATATGCATCCGGTGGTGTGCTGGAAACCGTTCGAGGCGTCTTTCCGGGCGAAGATCGATCGGAGAACCCGACGGGAGTCTTCTTCACGGACCAATCGCTCTCAGGCCTGACGAACGCGATCCTGAAATTTGAATCGATGGAGCGCGAGTTTCGCCCGCAGACGATTCGCGAACACTCGTTGCAGTTCGACAGCGCGATATTCAAGCGACGGATTTCTGAGTTCGTTGCTTTCGCACTCGAAGATTTTAAGGCCCGGAATCAGATGGATAGCGCTAGCAGCGGCAACCTCCGCAGCACGCTGCCTAATGCTGATGCAGCCGAATTTTCGCACCGAGTATAGCCGGAGGCCTCATCTTTATCAGTGTGTCTTAGGGAGACTCTGATTAAGTTCTCCATTTTCCACTGATGTTCAAGATAGATTGAGGAGAGCATCGGAGGGCTGGCGAGGATGAAACAGCGGACACTGGCGGCGCAGAGCGGGTTTGAACGG